>Ga0073928_10004051_pt1 | contig 22243 bp, 21 predicted proteins | sample PaiPotPPA55metaG_FD_76969 | JGI IMG/M metagenome (GOLD analysis project Ga0073928, IMG submission 76969) | Iron sulfur acid spring bacterial and archeal communities from Banff, Canada, to study Microbial Dark Matter (Phase II) - Paint Pots PPA... ...
AGAAGAGCCACCTCGTCACGACACCGAACGGCGGCTTAGGTGGATTCTGGATGTCCGGCTCGGGAATAGCGGCGGATGCAAGCGGAAACATTTACATTGCCAGCGGCAACGGCAGCTTCGATACCACGCATGTACCGGCGACCGAGTTAGGCGATACCCTCCTGAAATTGGGCACCACGAATGCGAATCTGACTCTTCTCGATTATTTCACTCCGTTCGATCAACAGCATCTTAGTGACAACGACATGGACCTCGGGTCGGGTGGCGTCTTGCTGCTCCCCGACCAGCCAGGCGCGCATCCGCACATCCTTGTCGCAGCGGGCAAAGAGGGAACGATTTACGTGGTCGACCGCGACAAGATGACGACGAACAATACCCACTACTGCGCATCTAGCTGCAACAACGATCCCGAGATCGTCGAAGAGTCAGGTTCGGGAGCCATCGCCAGCTTGTATAGCATGCCGGCGTACTGGAACAACACGTTGTATTACATGGGCCAAAACAGCAACTTGGCGAAAATCCCGATCACGAACGGCAAACCCGATTTCACCCAGCAAACCACTGGTGTAATCGGAGTTGGATTTCCCGGCACGACCCCTTCGATCTCGTCGAACGGCACTACGGCGAGCACCGCGATTCTCTGGGCCATCGATTCTTCGCAGTACGGATCCCCCGGCCCGGGCCCGGGTCCGGCAGTGCTTCACGCACTGGATGCTGAAACTACGTTAACCGAGCTCTGGAATAGCACCCAGGCTGCAAACAATCGCGATCGGGCCGGGAACGCGGTCAAATTCGCGGTTCCCACAGTCGTCAACGGAAAGGTCTATGTCGGCACATCCACGGTAGTGGACGTGTACGGTTTGTTGAGCGGGCCGCAACCAGCCGCGACGCCGACGTTCAGCCCGGCCGCAGGGACGTATAGCACGACGCAGAATGTAAAGCTCAGCGATACGACCAGCGGCGCCAGCATCTACTACACCACGAACGGCAATACACCGACGACTTCTTCCACGCTCTACAGCAATGTGGCAATCCCGGTGAAATCCACGGAAACGATCAAAGCAATCGCTGTGGCGACTGGGTTTACGCTGAGCGCGGTGGTCAGCGCCTCTTACACCATCTCTGCGCCTCCTCCCCCTGATTTCAGCGTAGCGGCGACGCCTGCGTCACAAGGCGTGACACCGGGCGTGAATACCACTTACACGGTGACGGTGGGCTCGCTGAACGGATTTGGTGGAGTGGTGACATTGAGTTTAAGTGGACTCCCGACTGGCGCAACATCTGCTTTCAACCCGAGCACGATCACCGGATCGGGGACTTCGACGTTGACGGTGAGCACGACGACTACGGTACCGACTGGAACCCACCCGCTGACGATCACGGGAATCAGTGGCAGCGTAACGCACCCGGCATCGGTATCGCTGACGGTGAGCCAGACGGCAACGCTGCAAATCAATTCCGGGGGTGCAGCGGTCGGGAGTTGGTTGGCGGATAAAGATTTCAGCGGCGGGAGCACGTCGTCGACAACAGCAACGATCAACACCAGCGGGGTAACGAATCCGGCGCCGGCAGCGGTGTATCAGAGCGAGCGCTGGGGAGTGTTCACGTACGCGGTTCCGAATCTGACGCCCGGGGGCAAGTACACAGTCCGGCTGCACTTTGCTGAGATTGCATTCAACGGGCCGGGATACAGGGTGTTCAACGTAGCGATCAACGGAAGCACGGTACTGAGCAATTTCGACATCTTCGCTACAGCGGGAGCGGCGAACAAGGCGCTGGTCGAGCAGTTCACGAGCACGGCGAACGCAACGGGGAAGATCACCATCTCCTACATCAAGGGCCCCGCAGACGACCCGAAATCCAGTGGCATCGAGATCATTCCGGTTGTGACTGCAACCTCGTCGGCAACGCTGCAAATCAATTCCGGGGGTGCAGCGGTCGGGAGTTGGTTGGCGGATAAGGATTTCAGTGGTGGAAACGCGGGGGCCAACACGAATGCGATCAACACCAGCGGGGTGACGAATCCGGCACCCGCGGCGGTGTATCAGAGCGAGCGTTGGGGGGTGTTCACGTACACGATTCCGAACCTAACGCCTGGCAGCACGTACACAGTCCGACTGCACTTTGCAGAGATCGCATTTAGGAATGCGGGAGCAAGGGTGTTCAGCGTGGCGATCAACGGGAGTAGGGTACTGAACAATTTCGACATTTTTGCGACAGCAGGAGGGACGAACAAGGCGCTGGTGAAGCAGTTCACGAGCACGGCGGATGCGACCGGGAAGATCACCATCGCCTACCAGAAAGGCACGGCGGACTACCCCAAGTCGAGCGGCATTGAGATCATTCCGTAGGGGGTTGCGCCGTCTTATGTGGTGAACATCGAGATTCGCGAAGGTGAATACCCCCAGCGTTCGCTCTGACAGAGTGCCTGTGGCGCGCCGGATTCGTCACCCCGCTCGTGTCGATCAAATTCGTGTTGGACGACGCGCATCTGCGGAAACGTGCGGAAGCTTCGACTATTTTTGCCCATACTAACGCTGTAGCCAGGACCAAGCGCTTGAGATGATTTGATCCAGGTTTCGCGACGCTTTCCATTTCAGAGCCGCCTGCGCTTTCGACGGGTCGGCAACGAGCGATGGCGGATCGCCGGGGCGGCGCGGGCCGAACTTCTTGTTAACCTTGCGTCCAACAATCTTTTCAATCTCGGCGATGACTTCACTCACGGAGTGGCCGGCGCCGGTTCCCAGATTCAATGCGGTTGATTCTCCGCCGCGTTCGAGGTATTCGAGACCGAGAACGTGCGCTTCGGCAAGATCGCTGACGTGAATGTAATCGCGAATGCAGGTGCCGTCGGGCGTCGGGTAGTCGGTTCCGAAAATTTCGATCTCGGGAATCATGCCCGCGGCGACTTGCAAAATACGGGGCACGAGATGAGTTTCAGGATCATGAATTTCGCCGATTTCGCCGCTATCGTCCGCGCCTGAGGCGTTGAAATACCTGAACGCGACGTAACGAAGCCCATAGGCGGTCTTGTAAGCGTCGAGTGCGTATTCGAAAAAGAGCTTGCTCGCGCCGTAGGGATTGACGGGCTGGCGGGGGATGTCTTCACGAATGGGGCTGGCGGCGGGCAAACCGTAAACGGCGGCAGTGGACGACTGAATAAAATGGCGGACGCCGCAGTCGATCACCTTGTTTAGAAAGCGCAAACTGTTCTGAACGTTATTTTCGAAATACTTGCGGGGAATCTGGACGGATTCGCCGACATAGGCAGAGGCGGCGAAGTTCATCACTGCGTCGATGCCCTGGAGGGCTGACGTGAGCTTTTCATCGTCGCCGATTCCGCCGACGACGAGTTCAGAACCTTCGGCGAGAGCACGATGGCCGGTGGAAAGATTATCGTACACCCGGACCTGATGCCCGCGGCGAAGCAGCGCGCGAACGGCGTGACTGCCGACGTAGCCGGCGCCACCGGTAACTAGAACTCGCATTAGTACCTCACCCCGTATCCAGCGCTTATACCGTCAAGCATTGCCACAGTAGAGCTAGATTTGCGTCTTACTCGTTTTCCGTAAACGCGCTTGTACCGTTCAGCCGTGTCCATGTGCCTCAAGCCTTCGTCGAAGAGAAAGAGAGATGTGTGACCGGGCCGAGTTTTTGTATCGCGATGAATGAGAGAGTCTACATCACAGCGCTCGAGTGTGAAATCACGTTTGGTGAAACCTGGAGCTAACCAGACGTCGCCGCTAATAGCCGCGATTTGTCGGCCGCGAAGCGCCACGACTTCAGCGATTCATTTTGCTTTTCGCACGATTGCGCCGTTTTTCATTACGAAATTCACTTTGCGGAGCGATTCGATGTTGTCGAGAGGGCTATCGGGCATGGCGATGATGTCCGCGAATAGGCCCTTGGTTATGGCGCCGCGTTCCTTCGAAATGCGAAAGAGTTCTGCGTCGTTCGTCGTCATGCACTTGAGGATTTCGGCGGGAGGGACGCCCGCCGCGCGCCAGACCGCCAGGTAATCCCAGGTCATGTCCGCGCGGGTTTCGTTTGGCGCATCGGTGACGATATCGGTGCCGAAAGCCATTTTGACGCCGATCTTGTACGCGCGGCTGAGCCGATCGATGATGGTCGCGCCTATCAGCTTCGCATTTGAAAACTCGCCGGCTTCGAAATGCGCCGTCGGGAAATCGGTCCCGGAAAGGAACATGCCTTTTTCCTTCATGCGGCGGAGCTGGTCGTCGGTGAGAAAGAAACCGTGCTCGATAGAGTCCACGCCCGCTTCAATGACGTTCGAAGCCGCCTCTCTTCCCAGGACGTGAACTGCGACCGCGAGTCCCGCGTGATGAGCTTCATCGACCGCGGCGCGGACTTCATCGACCGAGTAGTGGTAGACGCTGTTGTCGGCGACGAGCTTTATCAGGTCGGCGCCGTAGTAGATGTTTTCGCGGACGGCCTTGCGGATTTCGTTGACGTTGTCGGCGTCGTAATATTCGAATTGCCAGAACGGGCCGATTTCCTGCGGGATGCCGCTGGATTGTCCCCCGAACGGGGCGATGATTTTTCCGGCGGTCAGCACGGTGGGACCGACGAACCAACCTCTGTCAATCGCCTTGCGGAGTGCGACGGCGGCGAAGTTCGCGTCGTTGCCGACGTCGCGGACGGTGGTGACGCCCGCGTTCAGGAGCGTTTGTCCCGTCCACAGGCCGCGGAGAGCGCGCAGAGCCGTGTCTTCGCGGAGGTAGTTCGCGTCGAGTTCGCGGAAGTACTGGACGCTCTGAGTGATGTGCGTATGCGCGTCCATGACGCCGGGCATCACCCATTCGTTCGAGAGGTCCACGATCTCGGCGCCGTTTGGAATCGCGACGCTCGGGCCAACGTCCACGATCTTTTTGTCTTTTACGAGGATGATTTGATTCTTCGCGACGGCTCCCGTCGCGGGATCGATCAGGTTGCCCGCGCGAATCGCGACAGTCTGCGCCCAGACGGGCGAGGCGAAAAGTACGCCGAGTAGAATCCGAATAAAAACCTTTAGCATTTAGTTCCTCCCGCAACTCAAAAGGCTGCGAAGCGCGAGAGTGTAACACAACCGCGGCGAGCTGCTTCGTGGACAGGCCTGTGCTACATTCTCAAAAGGAAAATATGCCAGAGCTGCCCGAAGTTGAAACAGTGGCGCGCGGGCTGCGAAGAGTGCTGCCGGGCCGGCGGATTCTCGATGTGCGCCTGGGCAAGACGGATTTCATCGACGATCCAGCGGCGCTCGAGAAACATTTACCGGGAAGCTTGATTTCCGCGGTGCGGCGCGTGGGGAAATTTCTGGTGATGGATCTGGAATCTTCGAATGGAACGAGCCGCGAGCGATCGTTGCTCGTCCATCTTGGGATGACGGGACAGATCGTTACTTGCGCGCCGGACGCTGATGTGGCCGCGCACACGCATGCGTTTCTTGCGCTCGACGATGGGCGGGAAATTCGGTACACGGATATTCGCCGCTTTGGGCGAATTGCGATTCTGGAAGAGGGCGGACGCGAGGAAGTTCTCGGCGCTCTGGGCCTTGAACCCCTGGAAGTGAGCGAGGAAGAATTTCGCGCGAGAATTTCTTCGCGTGGCGCGCGGATTAAGGCGCTGCTGCTGGATCAACACGTACTGCGCGGAATGGGGAACATCTATACGGACGAAAGCCTTTTTCGCGCGCGCGTTCACCCGGCGCGGATCGGCGCAAATCTCACGCCCGAGGAAGTGCGCCGCGTGTATCGCGCCATGCGCGAAGTTCTTTCGGAAGCGATTCGGCTGGGCGGGTCTTCGATTTCCGATTACGTGGATTCCGAGGGCCAGCCGGGAGAATTTCAGTTGCGCCACCGGGTGTACCAGCGCGAGGGAAAGAAATGTTTCCGTTGTCGGGGGTTGATTCGCCGTGTGATTGTCGCGGGACGGAGCAGTTATTTTTGCCCGAAGTGCCAGCGCGCGCCGCGAGCATCACGGGCGTCCGTGCGGCGCGCCTCGCGCAAAAAGCTTCAGCGCCATCGATAGATTAGCGCGGCTCCTGCCAAGGCGAAGATTCCCGCGTAGGCAAAACCTGCCGTGGTGCTTACGCCTGACCACAGCGCTCCTACCACAATGCTCGACACCAGGTCGCCTATGCCATTCACGGTAGCGAGAACGCCGAAACCTGTGCCACGCACTTCTCCAGGCAACAATTCGGACGCGAGCGATTTTTCGAGCGATTGCTGCACGCCTGCGTGAATGCCCGCCAGTCCGAAGAGAATCGCTAACACCGGAATTGTGGGCGGTTCAAAGATGAAGCCAGCGAAAGACGCCGCACCAACCAAGTATCCCAGGGCCAGAAGTCCGCGTTTGCCGATGCGGTCTCCGAGCGCGCCGACCGGGTAGGACACCGCCGCACTTACGATGTTGTAAAAAGTGTACAGAGCGACGGCATACGTGGCGCCTCGGGCAGGGCCAAGACGCGGTGACAGAATTTGAATCGCGCGAAGAATCAGGAGCGTGGGAGCGAAATCGCCGATGCCGTGAGCAAAAACTCCCGCGAGAAACCGCCAATACTTCTTGGGGAGCTGCGCCAAGCTCGAAGCAAAACTTGGGGCGTGACGCGCGTTGTCACGTTTCCCCGTCGGGGCAAGGATCGCGAACGCAATCGCGGCTGCGATTCCGGGAACAAGGGTCCATCGCAGCACGGCGCGTGCGCCTAACACGCCGAGCAGCGCGGTGGCGGATAGAGGCCCGAGAACCGCGCCGAGCGTATCCATCGCGCGCTCGAAACCGAAGGCGCGTCCTTCCTGCCCCAGCGTGACGCAGCCCGCGAGAAGAGTGTCGCGGGATGGGCCGCGGCCGCCGCGGCCGCACCATCCGGCGGCGCGCATTACGAGCACCATGGGCCAGGTTTGCGCGAACGCATAGCCGAAAGTCGAAAGTCCGGTGGCGAGGTAGCCGATGAACCCGGCAGGCTTTCGCCATTGCGGGCGGTCCGCAATCCAGCCGCCGCCCAATTTTGCAAAGCTCGACAGGCCGTCGGAAACACCTTCAATCACACCGAGCGCGAAAGCTGGTGCGCCGATACTTGCGAGAAACGCCGGAAGGATTGCGGTGGCCGCTTCGTGTCCCCAGTCGGAGAACAAGCTTGCGAGGCCGATGCCCCATACGCCTTTTGTGAGCCAATGCTTCGAAGTAGGAGACGCGGATGGGGTCTTGCTCATGTGCGTCCCCGAATTACCGGGCCGCCGCGTCACGGGCCTGGACTGAAGAGTCTGCTTCGAGCAACGGAGCAGCGGCGGCGAAAATGCGCTCGGCCCAGACTCGGCGGTCGCGCGCTTCAAGCCAAATTACAGGCGCGCGAATCTTGTCGAATGGCGGCGTGGCAAGCAATTGCTCGAGAAGTTCGTGAATGCGCTGCTGGAACGCGCGGTCCTCGGAGCGGAAGCCGTCGGACGGGATTCCCGTTTCGATGGGCGGCACGCCGATGAGAAGCGAGTAGGAGTCCATCCACCATGCGAGCCAGGACTCGAGATGCGGTTGCCGGCCAAACTTGTTCACTAGGTAGCAATAGTTGTCGAGGACGGCGCGATCGCAAATCACGTGGGGCGCGTGCCGGGAAGCGCTAAGCTCCGCAGCGATTTGCGCATGTAGGATCCAGAGCTGGCCTTCGAGCGTGGTGGCGGCGTTTACCGGGAAAGGAGATTGGCGCGCGACTTCGGTGACCAGCTCGACGTTATAGTCCGATTTCTTCAGCAGCGAGCAGATTTCGTACGCGAGGGTGGTCTTGCCAACGCCGTGCGTTCCAATTAAAGCAAGTTTCAATTTGCCGCCTTTCGTGCAGGGACGCTTCGTTCTAGCATACTTTTCTACGTGTGAGAACAACCGCCTCTTGGGTGAAAGTGAAACGTGATTTGCGTGCCGCCCGTCTAGGCATCAGAAGCGCGGCTGGTTGTGTTCGTTTGATGCGACGCATAGAATGTGCCACCTGCCGTTACAGCGCGACAAATTATCAGGAGGAACGAAGCCGGATGAAATCTCGACGCAAGCTCGTGATTGTTCTTGGTCTGATTTTCGCAATTGCCGGGGGGGTTGCGGTGCTTCGCGCGCAACAGCCGTCCACGATTGCAGCCGATCCGGAAATGCAAGCCACTGACGACAAAATCTTCGCCGAAATTCACGACCACAACGAAATCATGTCGAACCTCGAATATCTTTCGGACATGATCGGGGCACGCCTGACCGGCTCGGGCAACTTGAAGAAGGCGAACGACTGGACGCGGCAGCGATTCGCGGATTACGGTGCTGGGAACCCCCACCTCGAAGCGTGGTCAATCGCGCATGCCTGGACGCGCGGAACCGCTCGCGGGCGCATCGTGAGTCCCTCGGAGCATTCGCTGATACTCGCGTCGTGGGGGTGGGCGCCGGGAACGAACGGAGCCGTGCGCGGCCGCGTGGTTTACGTGAGCGCGCGATCGGTGGAAGAACTCGATCCGTACAAGGGGAAGCTGAAGGGCGCGATCGTAATCGCAAACGAGCCCACGCCGCTGCCCCCCGCCGATCAAGCGCCGCCGAATCCAGCTGCGGTTCCTTACGGCGAATCGTTTTTGCTGATGGCGCCTCGACGTCCAGGCGAGCGCCAGGCTCCGGCCGGACCGCCGCCGTTTCGTTTTCGTCAGACGGAATCGGAGTTTTTCAAGCAAGAAGGCGTGGCCGCAGTGCTCACCGATTCCGGGAAGCCGGACGGCTTGATCAACATGACCGGAGCCGGCGGACGCGATTACGGGATGGGTGCGGTACCCGCAGCGTTTATCGCGAGCGAAAGCTACGGACAGATCTGGAGGCTGCTGAAGCGCGGGCCGGTGGAAGTCGAGATCGAGATAACGAATTCTTTCAGCGACAAGCCTGTGGAAGTCTACAACACGGTGGCGGAGATTCGCGGAAGTGAGAAGCCGGATGAGATCATCGTGCTGGGCGCGCATCTGGATTCATGGGACCTGGGCACGGGAACTACCGACAACGGAACGGGATCGATGATCGTGCTCGAAGCGGCGCGTGCGATGCAGAAACTCGGGCTGCACCCGAAGCGAACGATCCGGTTCGTGCTGTTCACCGGAGAAGAACAGGGGCTGAATGGTTCGCGGGCTTACGTCGCCGCGCACAAAGACGAGCTGGGCAAGACTTCCGCGGCGCTGATACACGATACCGGAACGGGGCGCGTCACGAGCATCAGCTTGATGCGCAATTATCAGGACCGAGAGGTGATGGATAAAGTGGTGGCGCCGATGCGGCCACTCGGTTTGCTCGAACTGACCGAACGTTGGATGACGGGCAGCGATCACGCGTCGTTCGACGAAGCCGGCGTGCCGGGATTTTACTGCGTGCAGGACCCGGCGCAGTATTTTCAGACGCACCATACGCAAGCCGACACTTTCGACATGGCGCATGAGGCCGATCTTGTGGAGGGCGCGCAGGTGATGGCGGCGTGGGCTTACAACGTCGCGCAATTGCCGGACCTTTTGCCGCGTCATGCGGCGCCGGTTGCCGCCGCGCCGGGGAATTAAGCGGAGGCGGGCGAGAGGAAAGGGAGTCATGCGGGCGGTGCTGCAACGAGTGAGCCGGGCGAGTGTGGCGGTGGACGCGCGCGTTGCCGGGGAGATTGGGCCCGGGCTCGTTGTGCTGGTGGCCGTGGGGCGCGAAGATTCGGCCGTCACGGCTGCGTCGATGGCGGATAAAATCGTGAACCTGCGAATCTTCAACGACGAGCAGGGAAAAATGAACCGGTCGCTACTCGATTCGCGTGGCGCGATTCTTGCCGTGTCGCAGTTCACTCTTTATGGCGACGCGCGCGGGCAGAGGCGGCCAAGTTTTCTGCAGGCCGCTCCGCCAGAGCAAGGCAAGACGCTGTATGAGGAGTTCGTGCGCGCGTTGAAAGCGCTCGGCGTGCGGGTTGAATCGGGCGTGTTTCGGGCGCATATGGCGGTGGAACTCGTGAACGACGGCCCAGTCACGATCCTCCTCGATTCCGACCAAAATTTTTAGAGACTAGGGCTCGACCATCTTGCTTTGCATGGCAACAGTATCTTAGGCTTTTCCTGCTTTGGAAATAGCGGATGAGCGAAATCAAAAGAATTCTCGACCAAATGGACCGTGCCTTTGCGGGGGAAGCGTGGCATGGTCCTTCGCTAATGCAATTGCTCGATGGGATTACCTCGGAAGATGCGGCGGCGTACCCGACTCACGACGCGCACTCGATCTGGGAGCTGGTGAACCACATCGCGGCATGGAAAACGATTGTGCAGCATCGCGCGGCCGGCGAAGCCGTGGTTGACGTCACGGCCGAACGGGATTGGCCGCCCCTGTTCGAAGTAAGCGAAGTGGCGTGGAAGCGCGCGCTCGAAGATCTAACGGCGAGCCACGCGCGTCTGCGCAGCGTCGTCGAACAATTGCGCGAGGATCAATTGGCGCAGAAAGCCGCGGGAGAAGAGTATTCGATCTACTTCATGGTGCACGGCCTGATCCAGCACGACCTGTATCATGCGGGGCAGATCGCCATTTTAAAGAAAGCTTTGCGATGAAGCGATGGTTGCACACGTGAGTGCCCCGGCTACCCGATTCGCAGCGAAAGTGCGCCCGGCCGGGCCCGAAGATTTCGCGCGAATGGCGGAACTTGCCGGGGAACTTGGCTACCCGGCAAAGCCGGAGGAAATCGCGCGGCGAATCGAAGGGATGAAGGGTTCGAGCGAGCACGCGGCATTTGTCGCGCAGCTTTCTGGCGGCGAAATCGCCGGATGGATCGGTGTGTTCGTTTATCGCGCTGTCGAAATCGACGCGCGCGCGGAAGTGAGCGCGCTGGTGGTGGACGCGCGCTTTCGATCGCAACAAGTTGGCTTGCAGCTGCTGGAACGCGCCGAACAATGGGCGCGTGAGAAAGGCTGCCACGCAACAGGTTTGCGCTCGAACGTGATTCGCGACCGCGCGCACGCGTTTTACGAGCGCAACGGCTATAAGCACCACAAGACGCAGAAGTCATTCCGCAAGAACCTGTAGAGCTTCGTTTTCTTCGGTGCTCTCCTCCCTCGGAGTCTCGACCACCTCTTGATTTGCACTCCGCGCCTAGGCTTTCTCGGTCCATTCGATTAACGGTGTCGCTTCTCTTGAACTATATATCGTAATACGATATAATATGTAACGCCATGCAACAAGAAAGCAAGTATTCACTGGACTACCGCGCACTGGCGGACTTCCGCTATGAAATCCGCCGCTTCTTGAGTTTCAGCGAACAAGCCGCGCGCGACTCGGGAATCGAGCCCCAGCAACATCAAGCGCTGCTGGCCATCAAGGGCTTGCCGCCAGGGCGGCGGGCGACCGTGGGCGTTCTTTCCGAGCGGCTGCAGATTCAGCATCACAGCGCGGTTGAGTTGAGCGTGCGGCTCGAAGCGAAAGGATTGATTCGCCGCGCGCGCAGCCGCCGCGATCGGCGGGAGGTTTTGCTAAGCCTGACGCGGCGCGGGGAGCAGTTGTTGCGCGAACTTACGCTGCCTCACCGCGCTGAATTGCGCTCGGCAGGGCCAACGCTTCTGCGCGCGCTGGATTCAGCCATTCACATGGATGCCTATCGCAACGGCGGACGCAAAAAGCTTGAGCGCGCGTTCAGCAAAGTGGCACAGCGTAGCGCGAAAAAGAAAGGAAGAGCAGGGCGCTAGCAGTTGTGCAGCGGAAACCGGAACATTCGCTGGGTTGCGTCCGGCGAGGTGGCGCGCGCATTTGGAAAGGGGAGCATCGCGTGGCAAGCTCGACTTCACCTGTTTCTCGTGTTCGGCCCGGGCCGCCTGCGGGCTTTCGGATTGGGTTCATCTCGCTGCTTGCGGCCGGCATTGGAATCGTAGCGGGTCTGGTCGCATATATTCTTTACGATCTAATCGGCCTCTTTACGAATCTTGCGTATTATCACGAATGGTCGTTTCACTTTCGCAGCCCAGAGCACACGCAGCTCGGGCCCTGGGTAGTCTTGATTCCGGTGATTGGTGGTTTGATCGTTGGCTTCATGGCGAAGTACGGCTCCGAAAAAATCAAAGGGCACGGAATTCCGGAGGCGATGGAGGCGGTGCTGATGTCGCGCAGCCGGATCGAAGCCAAGGTTGCGATTCTTAAACCCCTTTCGGCTGCAATTGCGATCGGCACCGGCGGACCATTCGGCGCCGAGGGTCCGATCATTCAGACGGGCGGCGCGATCGGCTCGCTCATCGGACAGGTGATCTCGACGACGGCAGCTGAACGCAAAGTGCTCCTGGCATGTGGAGCGGGCGCGGGAATGGCGGCGACATTTAACACTCCGATCGCCGGCGTGATCCTTGCTATCGAACTTCTGCTATTCGAGTTCCGCAGCCGTTCGTTCATCCCTCTGGTGATTGCAAGTACGCTCGCGACAAGCGTGCGCGCGATTCTGCTGGGACAGCGCTCGATGTTCACGATGGCTAATGTGAATTTCGACGCGCTGCGCGGCCTGCCGTATTACGTGCTGCTCGGCGTCCTCTGCGGTGGCGCGGCGATCGGCTTCACAAAAGTTCTGTATTGGGTGGAAGACCAGTTCGAGCGGCTGCCAATCGACGATCTCTGGCATCCGGCGATTGGCGCGCTGAGCCTCGGGATCATCGGGTTCTTCGTTCCGCGCGTGCTGGGTGTGGGATACGACACCATCTCCGACATTCTGAACAACAATCTGGCGCTGAAGCTCTTGATTCTGATCGCCGTGTTCAAAGCGCTGGCGCTGGTAATTTCGCTCGGGTCGGGGACATCGGGAGGATTGCTCGCGCCGATGTTCATGTCGAGCGCGGCGCTGGGCGGCACGTTTGCGATCGTTGTGAATCACATAATTCCGGGCGCGAATCTTTCTCCGGGAGCGTTCGCGCTTGTGGCTATGGCGGCAGTGTTCGGCGCTGCATCGCGAGCGACGTTTACTTTCATTGTTTTTGCATTCGAGATCACGCGCGACTACAACGCGATTCTGCCGCTGATGCTCGGCTGCGTGATTGCGGACATGATTGCACTCAAATATCTGCCGAGCTCAATCATGACGCTCAAGCTCACGCGGCGGGGATTGATGGTTCCGGAATATTTCGAAGCGGGTGTTCTGAACGTAGTGCGTGTGGGCGAAGTGATGCGCCAAGACATTCGGCCGATTGCGCCAGAAATGACCGTTGGGGAACTCGCGGAGCGCATGAGCCGGCGAGAGTCCGGTTTCAACATGACCGAGGGGCTGCCGATTGTGGGCGCCGATGGACGGCTGGCAGGGATTGTGACGCAGGGCGATCTATTGCGCGCGCTCGAAAAGGATCCGAAGGGAAGCGGTTCGGTTCTTGACGCTGGCACGAAGAAGCCGGTTCTCGCATATCCGGACGAACTCGCGGTCGACGCGCTGCATCGCATCCTGCAAAGCGATGTAGGCCGGCTTCCAGTGGTGAGCCGCGAGGACCCGCTCCGCTTAGTCGGGTATTTGAACCGCGCTAGCCTGCTCAGCGCTTGGACCCGCCAAATCGATGAAGAAGGTCTACGCGAGCATGGCTGGTTCCGTAAATGGCGGCAACCGAAAACGGCGGAGCAACCCAAATAGGCAAAAGAGGGTGTTTCTAGAATCCGCTGACGCTACCGCCGCCGAAACCGCCGCCGGACATTCCTCCGCCGCCAAATCCAGAGCTCCCCGAACTGCGCGGCGCGGAAACCATCGTGCTTGCCGCCTGCATGGACATCATGTTGAGGTCGTTTACGAAAATGTAGGGGACGAAGCCGCCGCCATACGGGCCTTGATACCAGCTCGGAGGCTGCATGGCGATTCCCGAAAACGTCTGCACCCATTTTTTCTCGACATGCAGCGCCATGGCATACGGAAGATATTTCTCGAACAGCTCGGGCGTACGTTCGATTCGCTCGATGCGGTCGCCTTCCACGCGTCCAAGAAAATCCTCGAACCCAAGCACCTTTTCCAGCGTGCGCGCGCCAATCAGTGTACGTGCGGGCATGAACCACCCAAAAATACAAATAACCGCGGCCGAAATGACGCCGCCGACGATCCATGGCAAAGCTGCCGCGCCGGTACGGCTAGCGACGGCACCGCCCATCACGATCATCAGGATGCCGATTACGATTCCGCCGCCGATGTACGATTGGCGCACCGTGTCCGGGCGATGCAGGTAGTAACCGTCCGCCATAAGCGCGTCAAAAATGGAATTTCGAATGGCAGGAAGATTCGCGTAAAAGTGATTTTGAAGCTGCGACAGCTTCACGTCCGTATTCGCGCCACCGTCGAATATGGCGGACAGCATTTGCTGCTCGTGCGGGCGCGCGGCGTTCCATTGCGCAGGCGGCTTCTTGAGATGAAATGTATAAGATTTGCTGTGCGACAGCCCGAGCAAATGGCTTTCGTCCGTCTGCTCGATAGTCATATAGCCTTTCACGGCGAGATCGACAAGCGTCGCTGTGATATCGCGCATCGCGGCTTCATTGTCGACGAGAGTCCCGCATTCGCCGGGCGTGAGCTTGTCCGGCGGTTCATATTGGACAGCAATTGCCTGCCGCGCCGGATCGCGCCCTCGCGTCCACCAAAGCCAGAACATCACCGCGAAAACGCCACAGGGAATAAACAGCGGCCAATTGCTGCGTAGGAATAGCCAGAACTTCGCGCTCGAACTCGGCGCGTGAACGATTCCCTTGTCCCAGCCAACCACCACCGTGAGCCCTTGGTAGCGCCCAAGCGGACGCGTGGTGCGGACGTTCACGATGTTTTCGATTGTGTCGATTCGCGCATCTTCGGCGCGCGAGCCGGTGACGCCGGTGAAGGCAGTCGCGTGCAAGCCGGTTACGCCGCTCGGCAATTGAACGCTCGCAGTCGCGGATTCAACCGGTATATCGGATTCGTTTCCCGTGACGTTCCAATAAAGCTCGTCGTGATCCTCGAAGAACCGAAGCGCATCAAGCACGCGATAGCGAATCACCACGGTCCGCGTTGAGTTATCGGGATTCGAAACGTAAATTTTAAAACGGGTGTTGCGTCCTTGTCGGGATTGTTCGTACTTCAGTGAATGGCCCGTGTCGTCGGTCACGGAGATCGGGTCGATCAACAACTTGTAGTCGAATCCGTGCGGGTCGGTGTACTCGACGGGAATCGCGCGATAGATGCCGTGCCAGTTCGTGCCGTTGAAGTGGACTCCGAGGTTCTCCGTAACCTCGACGGTGCCGTCCGCGCCGATGACGACCGTGTCGTCAAAATGCTGAATGACAATCTGACGCGCGCCTGCGGCGAAGGAAAAAGAAGCCGGGGAGAATGCGGTAACCGCGAACAAACCGATCGCGAGGATGCGGCCTGCCGCAATGCCAAATTTCGAAAATGAGAAGCGGTGCACGCTAACTGGCGGCCGCCCCGCCACTGAAGCTGACCTTTGGCGTCTCGCGCTCGGCCGGAGCGCTGATCTCGAAGAATTCGCGCGCCTTGATGTTAAACACCCCGGCAATAACATTCGACGGGAACTGAACGATTTTCGTGTTCAGGTCGCGCACCACCGCGTTGTAATAGCGGCGCGCGTTCTGGATGCCGTCCTCGATTTGCCCGAGTGTTTGCTGAAGCTGCGTGAAGCTCTCGACGGCGCGAAGTTGCGGATAGGCTTCCGCGAGCGCGAACACCTGTCGCAGCGCGGAAGTGAGCGCTCCCTCGGCTTCCGCTTTTGCGGCGGGCCCTTCGGTGCTCATGGCGCGGTTGCGCGCGGCCACCACGCCCTCGAGCGTTCCTTTTTCATGCGCGGCGTAGCCCTTCACTGTTTCGACGATATTCGGAATCAGGTCGTAGCGCCGCTTGAGCTGCACGTCGATATCCGACCACGCGTTGTCGCACTGCACCTTCAAGCCGACCAGGCCGTTGTACATCGAGATCACTGCGAACACCACGATCGCGATGATGGCCAAGAGTATCAGTCCGAATAGCATGCTTTCCTCCGCCTGCGCTCCGGTTTGCGAGTCTCGTCTGGGAGCTGCGGCTCAGCATACGGCGACCACATGCGCGTGTAAAGGATGCGATTTGTGTACCGAGAATTGCAGCGCGAAGGAAATGTGGAACTCCCAGCGCTTGGCGGAATACGCTACAGCATCCTTCCGATGTCGACAAAGCGAAGATTCCACCACCGATAATTCATTTTTTCCTTTCCAGCAGATTCAATGAAAGGTCTTCCGGGTAATACCGCAGGATCTTGCGAGGAATCAGCGCCTTTAGATACGCCCCCGCAACTATCAGGCAAACATACCAGATGACAATCACAGCCAAGACAAAGAAGAACCACGGGTGAATCATCAGTGCCGTAGCGGTCCCGAGTGCAACCGATGCTGTTCCGAATATTACGAGCCATGCATACTTGCCTGAAACACAGAGTTGACTCTTGCACGCAGGGCAGGAGAAGTGCTGCCTGGTCCATCGCTCATCGAAACCAATTTTTACATCCAAGTACTCTATATCTGACTCGCAATTCGGGCATTTGAACTTCAGCGTGTACGGGCTCATGACGAATTCATAAAGGTTTCTCATGGCAGTACGGGTGCGAAAATGATTCTATCACTCCCCTGCAGAGCTCCATCGCCGCCTCGCGCCGAGGAGGAGAGAACGCGTTTAGTATCGCTGGCGTGACGTGGCATTTTGGGTTAGTCTCTGCGACTCGGGCTAATGACAGGATCTCCCTCTCGCCATGTTATTTAAGACTTTCAGCGCAGCCGTGTTTGGTATCGACGCCTACCTCGTCGAAGTCGAGGTGGACGTAAGCCCCGCCTTCCAAGGCGCTTTCAACGTGGTGGGCCTGCCGGATATTGCCGTTAAGGAAAGCCGCGAGCGAATCCGCGCCGCTCTGAGGAATTGCGGCTTCGATTTTCCCTCCAGCCACTTAGTCACCATAAATCTCGCCCCGGCGGACATCCGCAAGGAAGGCTCCGCATTCGATTTGCCCATGGCACTTGGACTGCTCGGGTGTTCGGGCACATTTTTCGGCAAAATCCTCGACTCGCATGTTTTTCTCGGTGAGCTGTCGCTCGATGGGAGCGTGCGCTCTGTGCGAGGCGCTCTTTCAGCGGCGCTGGCGGCGCGCGAACGCGGAATCAAAAATGTGGTTGTGCCGGAGGCAAACGCGCGGGAAGCGGCGGTGGTCGAGGGCGTTCGGGTGTTCGGGATCAAGTCGTTGCCGCAGGCGGTGGACTTGATGAATGCGCCGGAGTCATTTCGCCCGGTGGAAGTGAATACAACGCAGATGCTCGCGGAGGCCAGCCAGTATCTGGTCGATTTGCGCGATGTGCGGGGACAGATGTCGGCGAAGCGCGCGCTCGAAGTATCCTGCGCGGGCAGCCACAATATTCTGCTGATCGGGCCGCCGGGCGCGGGCAAGACGATGCTCGCGAAGCGGATTCCGACGATCCTTCCTCCGATGTCGCTCGAGGAGGCAATCGAAACCACGCGCATCCACAGCGTCGCCGGAGTGCTCGAAGATTCGCGCGGCCTTGTGGGCACGCGCCCGTTTCGCGCGCCCCATCACACGATCAGCGACGCGGGACTGATCGGCGGCGGAGCCATACCCCGGCCCGGCGAAGTTTCGCTCGGGCACAACGGCGTCCTGTTTCTCGACGAGTTGCCGGAATTTCAGCGCAACGTGCTCGAAGTGATGCGCCAGCCGCTCGAAGACGGCGCGGTAACGATCGCGCGCGCGGCGCTTTCCGTCAGTTTCCCGTCGCGCTTCATGCTGGCGGCCGCGATGAATCCCTGCCCCTGCGGATTTTTCGGAGATCCCACCCGCGAGTGCCACTGTTCGCCGCCGCAGATTCAGCGCTACGTCTCGAAAATTTCCGGGCCGCTGCTCGACCGCATCGACATCCACATTGAAGTTCCCGCGGTGAAGTACAAAGAGTTGCGCGGGACCAGCGATATCGAAAACTCGGCGACTGTGCGCGAACGCGTGCTGCGAGCGCGGCAAATCCAGCTCGACCGCTTCCGCGCCGAAAAAGAGCTTTACGCCAACGCGCAGATGCCCACGCGGCTGATCCGAAAATATTGCGAAATCTCGGCGGAGGGAGAAAAGCTCCTGGAGTCCGCCATCCAGCGGCTCGGCCTATCGGCACGCGCCCACGACCGCATCCTCAAGGTCTCGCGCACGATCGCCGATCTCGAAGCCGCCGCGTCGATTGAGCCGAAGCATTTGAGCGAAGCGATCCAGTACCGGACGCTCGACCGCACCTACTGGGCCTGACCGCAACTCATCTCCGCACTGGCGTCCATTTTGCACACGTTCGTTTGCTGAACTCCGCCGGACGAACTTAGTGCCAAAGTGCCAGTACCCGCATCTCATTGACTTGCGCTCTCGCGCTATGGTACCCATACATCCTCTTTTTTGAATGGGGTAACCCTCGACCTCGGATGGCGGCCAAATCTCAGCGGATGGAAGTTACGCTCGAAACGCAGCTCGACAGCGTGGACCTCGCGGAAAGTATCGTGATGCGGGTCGCTGAATCGATTGGCTTTAGCGAAGAGGACATCCACAAAATCGGCATGTCGGTGCGCGAGGGCGTCATCAACGCCTACAACTACGGTAACCAGCAGGACCGCCGCAAGAAGATCTTTATGACCGTGGATCTCGCGGGCGAGAAAATGACGGTGCGCGTGCTCGATCAAGGCAAGGGATTCGACGTCTCGCACGTTCCGGATCCCCTCGATGAGGAAAACCTGCTGCGCACTTCAGGGCGCGGCCTTTTTCTGATGCGCGCTTTCATGGACGAATTCGAAGTACGCCGGCCCCCGGGCGGCGGCGCCGAACTCGTCTTAGTCAAGAATTTTCCAAGCGCCGTTTCTGGCAACGGCCAGAGCAAACGCGACTAGAATGAATTGGAATGAAGTAGAATAGGTGCCATGGCTCTTCAGGGAACAACACGCGAAGTGCAAGACATTGTGATCGTCGATTTCAGCGGCAAGATCACCCTCGGCGAAGGCAGCGCGCTGCTGCGGCGGACGATCAAAGAAATAATCGAGCGCGGCCACAAGAAGCTGCTGATCAATCTCGAGGATGTCGACTACATCGACAGCTCCGGCATCGGCGAACTCGTCAGCGCCTACACCACCGTCCGCAACGCCGAGGGTGAGCTAAAGCTCCTGAACCTCACCAAGCGCGTCCACGACCTGCTCCAAATCACCCGCCTCTTCACCGTCTTCGACGTCCAATCCGAGGAAGAAAAAGCCCTGCGCAGCTTCCGCTAGCCATCGGTTCTCTGTAGCGGCGGCCTTCAGGCCGCAGCCTATCCCGAACCTGAGTTGTGGCCTGTCATTATTGTCTCGCAGCCCATTCCACGCGCGCGTGCACGAATGAGTAGCACAGGCACTCCTGCCTGTGCGCATTTGTCATTGCTTCGCTGTGTGCATTTGTCATTGCCTTCGCGCCGGCGCCTGTCCCGAGCGCAGTCGAGGGGTCTCGCCGGCTCTTTAGCCGTTCGCCTTTGTAGCGGCGCCCCTTACGCGCGCCAGCCCGCTTCGGCGGGCAGCCTTTGCCTTCTATTTCGTAGCGCCAGAACCTGCACTGAGCTTGCCGAACGTGTCTTGCCGGCTCTTTTGCCGTCTGCTTTTTTTTCGCGCTCTGCTTCATTTAAGCCGGTATTTGCCGCGCCCGGCGAATTCGAGCAGGTTTAAATCGCGCAGCACCTGAAGCTGTTGCCGAATCTTGTCGCGGACATGACGGTTTGCAGGATGAAGTTGCGCCAAACCACGTTCCAAACCGTAAGCCTCGGGCAGAGTGAATTCAGCTTTGTGCAGCGAGCGGACCGCATTCAATACATCGAGTGTCCACCCTCGCTGTTTGGCGTCCAGCGCCGCAAGCGGCCGGACACGCGCGTATTCCCGCCGGACTTCTTTCGGAGATGCCGGCCTGCCGTCCGTAATGATTGCAATCCTCGCATCCGGAGGGATCGCGTGTAGAAGGATGTTGCAGCCCACCCAGCCGGCCCGGCGGGCGGTGAGGTTCAAAGGCGGCCTCTTTTCAATGGCAGAAAGTGGGAACGCGAAGTGCGGAATCAGAATGAGGTTTGCAATTCTCCACGCGAGCGGTTCGTAGTGAATCGCAAAAAGATTCGGCGTGCGATTTTCAAGAATGGCGCGAACCATGGTGCTGTAAGCGGCGTCCACGATGCGGCCGCCGAACTTGGACGATTGAGCTTTGAGTTGGAACGGTGAACCGCACGTCGGGCAGTCGTAATCGACGGCGGGGGTATTTGCTCGCGAAGAAGTCAGCTTGGGAGAATTACAGTTTGGACAGTACAGATTTGCTGCTGCCCAACCCTCCGTGGCAACACGAGCCCGTTGTGATTTGCTCGTATATCCTGCAAGTCCTTTTCTAGGGAGCGCGACTTTCACGCCCGCATTAGATCATTTTCCCTGAGCGAGATAAATCTCCGTTTCCGTTTTGACGACGAAGATGATTTCAGTTGCCGCCTGCGCGCTTGCATGAAACTTTTGCATTGCTTCTTCCATGTTCTCGGCAACTACCGAGTAAACCACTTCGCGTCGGCTGTTGCCCACGAAGTAGTAGCTGCGTTCTTGCCGGACGAGGGTGATTTGGTCGGACACTATAGTCGCGCGATTGGAAGCGCTATTGGATCGATCCATAGGATCTGAATCGAGATCAAGCGAAAACGTACCGCATGACACAGAAAGATCGACCTGTATCAGTTCGGCACAGATGCGCCGCACAGAGAGATTCAGAGATTCGAATTCCATCTCGCATCCGAACGCGTGACGCCGAAGCCGAAATGCAGTGAGGAGTGTAGTGCCGCTGCCCATGAATGGATCGAGAACGAGGTCACCTTGGTTCGAAGAGGCGAGGAGGATGCGTTCGAGGAGCGCGACTGGCTTTTGCGCTGGGTGTTTGCCGAAGCGCTTTTCTTCGCGTGTGGGTGGCAGGATGTTCCAGACGCTCTTCATCTGCTTGCCCCGATTCACTTCCTTCATGAGTTTGTAGTCAAACGTGTGCTTGCTGCTCTTGCTCTTGGCCGCCCAAATGATCGTCTCGGTCGCGTGAGTGAAATAGCGGCACGAAAGATTGGGAGGCGGGTTCGGCTTCACCCAGGAAATATCGTTCAGCAACTTATATCCAAGCTGCTGCATGGCGAATCCCACGGAATGAATCGTGTGGCTCGTGCCGCTCACCCAAATCGCTCCGTTGGGTTTGAGCACCCGCTGACAGGCCGCAAGCCACGCTCTATTGAATTCGTGATTCGCATCCGCGCCGCGCGAGCGGTCCCAATCGCCCTTATTGACGCTGACCATCTTGCCGGCGTGGCAGGTAATCCCGTTGTTCGAGAGAAAATAAGGCGGGTCGGCGAAAATCAAGTCGACGCAGCCTTCCGGAATCGCGGCAAGAATTTCGAGGCAATCGCCCTGATAGATTTTGATGTGATGCTTCGAGTCGTGAAATACGGGCGCGGGAAGTTGCGGCGGCGCGGCAGCAGCGATTTGGGAGGGCTTCGTCAAGACGGGATCGGATCGTTGATCGGAAGCAGGCGAGTGTCAAGCGACAGAACTACGCGGTAGTATCTCAGTTTGAAGGTACAAGGAGTCAAGCATGAGCACGCCAGCTCGCAGCCGGGTTATCCGCCTTACCGAGGCTCAAGCGCGTATCCCGGGGCCAGCGGGCGAGCGCGCCGTCATGGTCCTGCGGCGTGGCCCTCTTGATGTAGCCCTTTCCCTCCCTCTGCGCCCGAGCCAACAGACGCCGCACGCACAGGACGAGCTTTACTTCATCATTCGAGGGCGAGGATTCCTCCTTCACGACAGCAAGCGGGACCCGTTCGAGTCAGGCGACATCTTGTTCGTGGCTGCAGGGATCGAGCATCAATTCGAGGACACTACCGGCGATTTGGCCCTGTGGCGCGTATTTTACGGCCCCCAGGGTGGCGAGGTGCCAGCATAAAGCGTTGTGCTGGCCAAGTTCTTTTGAACCGGCCGACCATCCACCGAGAATGGGGACACACTGGCCACTGTACTCTTTTGTTCTTTTTTTCGCTGGACAGCCGGACGCAAAGTGCTAGGCTATAGCTGGAATTATGTCGCCACGCGACAAAACGCGCGCAAGACGGCCCGCAGAACGCCGCAGGCCGCGAGCGGGACTCCCCTCTCAAGAGGGTGCGGTACTCCGTCCAGCAGGAAGAGTTAGATTGTTTTTCCATCAGCGTTCATCTGTGTTCATCTGTGGTTCCAACG
>Ga0073928_10004052_pt1 | contig 22226 bp, 19 predicted proteins | sample PaiPotPPA55metaG_FD_76969 | JGI IMG/M metagenome (GOLD analysis project Ga0073928, IMG submission 76969) | Iron sulfur acid spring bacterial and archeal communities from Banff, Canada, to study Microbial Dark Matter (Phase II) - Paint Pots PPA... ...
CCAATCTCCGTCTCGCGGCAAAATCGCCGCGCGCGAGCTTGGCTCCACAGTAAAATCAAAATCTAGACGGCCCAGGCCGGACGCTTACGTTTATAGCTACGGACGTGTTGACCAGAACATAGGCGATTGGCAATATAGCAATATGGCTATAAGTTTAGAAGAGAGGCTGAAGGCGCTCGCCAGCGAGAAGCGGCTTCAGATTCTCGCCTGGCTCAAGGATCCCACGGCGCATTTCCGGCCGCAAATAGACGGGGACCTCGTCAAAGACGGCGTCTGCGGGCAGCTCATCACGGAAAAGCTCGGCGTCTCGCAGCCGACTGCATCGGAACATTTACGCGTCCTTTCCGACGCGGGTTTTCTCACAGGAAAAAAGATCAAACAATGGGTTTTCTACAGGCGCGATGAAAACGAGATCGCTGCATTCAAGTCCATCATGAGGACCGAACTATGAATGAACCTGACGCCCCAATTTATCCGTATGCAACTCATCTCAATCTCCACTACCCCCAATCGGAACTGGTGGATGTGCCGGCGCTCGTCGCCGCCTGCAAGGACCGCTGGTACAACCAGACTCTTTGCAAAGTGAATGATTCCGTCGTGCGTCTCGGCGTCATGCAAGGCGAATATCACTGGCATAAGCACGAGGCAGATGACGAATTCTTCTTCGTCCTCGAAGGAACGTTCTTCGTCGATCTCGAGGATCGCAGTATCGAGCTCAAACCATGGCAAGGCTTCACCGTGCCCAAAGGCGTGGTTCACCGCACCCGCGCCCCCGAGCGGGCGGTGATCCTGATGGTCGAAAACGCCGGGATCATTCCTACCGGGAATTGACTGATCGTGGAGGTGGCCGATGGGACATGTACAAGAATACCGCTACCGAGTCGTCGACGTATTTACAGAGCATCCCCTCGAAGGGAATGCGCTCGCCGTGTTTCTCGATGCGTCGGCGATGGATGCAGCGACGATGCAGCGCATCGCTCGGGAGCTGAATTTGGCCGAGACGGCCTTCATACTTCCGCCCACGCGCGCCGACTGTGCGGCGCGCGTGCGGATCTTTACTCCGACGAAGGAAATGCGCTTTGCGGGGCATCCGACCATCGGGACCAGTTTCGTTCTGCTCGACGAGGGCATATTGCCGCGGAACACCGGCGCCTTCCTCCTCGAGGAGAACATCGGTCCGGTACCGGTGCGCGTCGAGGCCGGTACACGGCCCATGCTGTGGCTCACCACGCCGCCGATCGAAACCGGACGGTGCTATGACCCGGTGCTCTGCGCCAACGTGCTCGGGCTCAGCACAGATGATCTGCTCGACGCCGCACCGGAGCGGCTGAGCGCCGGGAATCCAACCATCTATGTGGCGCTGCGCGACAAGCTCGCTGTGGACCGTGCGTGGCTCGACATGACCGGCGCGAAGCAGCTGCGGGGTTCGGATGCCGAATTCATGTGCGTCTTTGTCTTCACGCCGACCGCGGAGGGAGCCTATTCGAGGATGTTCGCACCCGAATATGGCGTCGTCGAAGACCCGGCCACGGGCAGTTCTACGGGGCCCCTGGCGGCCTTCATGATGCGCCATGGGCTGGTCTCGAATTCCGGCGGAACGCGCTGGGTCAGCGAGCAGGGCACAAAAATGGGCCGTCGTAGCTACCTGCACGTGCATGTGCGCGGCGACAACGGTGCTGATGGGATCGATATCGGCGGCCACGTGACCCCCGTGAGCGTAGCAACGATGCGTTTCGCTCAGTGATGAAATCAAGGAATGGTGACGACGCCCGGCTGGGGGGTTTCCGAACGCCGGCGCTCCTGTCTGCGCCAGTGAATGTATAGAGGGACGCCGAGCAGAGCCAGCCCGAGGCCGGCGATGGACTCGCGCGGCCTCGAGAGCAGCGTGGACAGCACGAAGCCGCATGCCACCACCATGTAGGTGAGAGGCAGCCACGGGTAGCCCGAGCAGCGGTAGGGACGGGGCCGATCCGGCTGGGTCCGGCGCAGCACGAAGACGGCGCCGACGGTCAGCACGTACGTCATGGTCATCATGAATACGAAACAGGTGTAAAGCTGCTCGTACCGGCCGCTCAGGATCAGCACGATGACCCATACGCACTGCGCCAGCAGGCTGGTCACCGGCGTGTTCCATCGCGGATGCACCCGCTTCATACCTCGAAAGAAGACGCCGTCGCATGCCATGGAGTAGTAAATCCGGGCGCCGCCGAGCACCACGACCGACGCGGCGCCGAAGGAAATCAGCGCGATGAACAGTGAGACCCACTTGCCGGCATTCTGGGAAAACAGCGCCGCCATGGCTGCATCGGCGAGACCTGTCTGCGCCGCGATCTGATCCGGCGGCAACGCGTACAGAAACACCGCGTTGGCGAGCAGGTAAGTGATGATGATCAGCACGATTCCCCAGATCAGCGCCAGGGGTAGATTGCGGTGCGGGTCCTTGATCTCGCCCGCGACCCAGGACAGGAACTCCCAGCCGTCGAAGGTCCAGAGCAGCGCGATCATCGCAACGCCGGCGCCCTTGAGCGAGATCGAGGCAATACCGCTCGGCGGCACGGACGCGAAGTGAGACCATGACCCGCGGCCGAACAGGATTCCCAGCACCACGATCGCGCCGATCGCACCCAGATACCCCAATGCGGTCACGTTTTGCAGCCAGGCCGCCATTTTTACGCTGCGTAGATTGACCGCGGTCAGCACGATCATCGAGGCCACGGCAATGAGCGCTCCTTGGGTGAGCTCCCACTGCACACCGAAGACTTGACGAGAATAGATCACGTGCTCGGCGGAGAGCATGGGAAATGCCCGGCCGATGAACAGCGCGAAGGCGATGGCCATGGCGGCGAGGGCGCCGCTGTTGCCGGCGGTAAACAGCACCCAGCCGTAGAGAAAAGCGGCGAACCGGCCGTATGCCTCGCGAATGAAAATGTATTGCCCGCCGGCTTCCGGAAACATGCTGCCCAATTCCGCGCATGCGAGGCCGGCCATCAGGGTGATGCCGCCGGCAATGACCCAGAGTAAGAGCGCGAATCGAGGGTCCGGGACCGCGCGCAGCACGTCGGCCGGAACGATGAAGATGGATGCGCCGATGGTGCCGCTCACCACCACCATCACCGAATCGAACAGCGTCAGTTGGCGGACGAGCTTGGAGGCACTTCCGTGCTCAGGTACTTCGGCTCTCATGCGGCTCCCTATTGCCGCGTCGCGTCAGTCAGCATACTCGGGCTCCTCGCGATCCAGCACCCGCTTGACTGCGGCGAGATGTTTTTCGGCATACGCGTCGAACATCGGAACTTGATCCGCCAGATGCTGGGCGATGGCGGCGGACACCAGCCTAAGCGGGCGCTGAGTGGACATGGCAAGTATCTGGCGATGACAGGTCTCTTCCAGGTAGTACAGGCGATCGAAGGCGGCCGCGACCGTCGGACCCACCACGATGGGACCGTGATTGCGCATCATCAGAACATTGCAGCTTCCCAGAATGGCCGCTTCCCGGTCGCCCTCGCGCGCGGAGAAGGCCGCACCCTGGCAATCCTCGTCATAGGCGATCTTGCCGAAGAACTGCAGACCCGCAAGGAAAGCCGGCTCCACGAACCCGTCCTCGAGCAGACACAGTGCGGTGGCGTAAGGCGCATGCGTGTGCAGCACGGCTCGCGCAGTCTTGTTGCGGCGATGGATGGGCGCATGCAGGCTGAACGCCGACAATTCCACCGTGCCGGCGCCCTCCACGATCTTGCCGTCGAGATCGCACAACAACAGGCTGCTCGCCGTCACCTCGGACCAGAACAGGCCCTCGGGATTGACGAGAAATAGCTCGTCGGAACCGGGGGCGAGCACGCTGTAGTGATTGCACACGCCCTGCTGGTAATGGAGACGCGCAGACCACCGCAGGGCCGCGGCGAGGTCGATGCGCGCCTGTGCGAGAGCATTGGTCATGCAGTGTTACTCCGGCCAGCGGCGCGCCATTCTCCGCTGGGTTGCGTCTCTAGAATGCGCGCTTGACATCGATGCCGACGGTGCGCGGAGTGGTGATCGCCCATCGCGGCCGGCCGGGAAGTTCACTGATCTCGGATTGCTCGTCGCCGAGATTGCCGCGCACGTCGAACAGATTCTTGATGAACAGCGACGCTTCCCACGACTCCTGCTTGCCTCCCACGAACAGATTCGTGAGTGAATAGGAGCCGCGCTGGCGTTGGGCGAGGGTGGAAATATTGACGGCGAGGGGATTGTTATTGCTGACGCTGGTGCCCGTGAAGCTGTACTGCGCGCGCACGAATCCCTTGCCGAAGGACATCGGAAAGGAATAATCCCCCAGCAGCGATCCGGTCCATCGCGGCACGCCATTGAGTGCGGATCCCACCGGAAGGGGCGAACCGACTGGAGAGCTGGTGATGGCGGCATCCTCGTAGCCCAATCCCAGGTTGAGGTACAGACCGGAGAATGGCGTCCCATCGATCTCGAGCTCACCGCCCTTGCTCACCGCCGAGCCGACGTTCTCGGTCACATGAAAGGAACAAGCTAAGAGAATCGACTGCTGAATCTGATTCCAATTGATGCGATAGCCTGCGAGGCGGCTGTTGACGCGCCCCTGCAGCCACGTGTTCTTGCTGCCGATCTCGTAGCTCCACAGGGAGTCGCTGCCAAACGGTGTCGTGCCGCTCGTGTACTGCGGTGGGCATGGGTTAGACGGGAGGTTAGGCAACTGGGAATTCGCACCGCCGATGCGATAACCCTTGGCGGCGCTGGCATAGATCATGTTCGATTCATCGAATTTGTATTTGGCGGTGAATCGCGGCGTGGTTGCCCTTTGACTGCTGGCGACGGGACTGTTCGACGGACCCCCGTTGATCCAGCCATCGGCAATGTAGGCGTTGCGGAACTCCAAATGCGACTGCCGGACGCCCGCGGATAATTCGACGGTATTAAAAATGTTGTAAGTGGCGCTCAGGAACCCTGCCGCTTCCTCGTTCACGCGAGGAATATTCTCCGTGAACGCCGGATTGCCCGCAGCATCGTAGGGCAGCAGTTCTGCGGAAACGATGAATTGCCGCAGTTTGTTGTAGTACGCGCCGGCGACTATCTGCACAGGGCCGGGAAAGCTCGATTCGAAGCGCAACTCTTCGGTGAATTGATTGCTGTTGACCCAATTCGGCGACGGCGAGGGGCAGTACACGCCGGCCGCCACGCAGGTCCCCCCGATGGGCGGGCCGCCGTACCCGCCGATCGATATCAGCTCGCTGCCGTCTTCGGTATCGTGCGAATAGCGGTGAAAGTAAGTCGACGAGTCAATGAAGTTCCCAAATGGAGCGGCGTATTTGATGGTGAGATTGGCGAACGTCCAAATATCCGTATCGCCCTCGCGATTGTTCAAGGGGCGCACTTGAGTCAGGTTCTGCGTGGTGTAGTCCGCCAACGCGAAGCCATTGTTGCTCTGATCCTGGTGCATGATCATCGGCGTGATGGTGAGCGCATCGAGCGCCGCCGGTCGATAGGTGAGGGAGAGGGTCGCGCCTGCTTCGACATCGTTGCCGAGATGCTTGGCGGTTTGCCGCGGTTGGCTCGCCGGTACGGTCGGAGCGGGCCACGGGCCGCCAGGACCCATCGCGAGCGTCGCGATGCCGTATTGCCCGGTGAACACGCCGGGCGAATACGTGCTGTAGCCGCTCAGGAGGAGCGCCAACTGGTTGTCGATCACAGGTAGGTTGTAGTTCGCGGACACCATGTAGCCGAGACCGCCGTCGTGGATCACATATCCTTGCACGTCCGCGGATCCGAAACTTCGGGCGAGATCCGGCTGGCGGGTGATGAGTCGAACCGTTCCACCCATGGCAGAGGAGCCGAACAGCGTGCCCTGCGGTCCGCGCAGAACTTCGACGCGCTCCAAATTGATCGCTCGCGGGTCGATCGAGATCGGCAGGGGCGTGTCGTTGATGTAATAGCTGGTGGTGTTTGTGCCGGAAATTCCGCGAATCGTGATTTCACGCCCGTTGGTGATGCCGAAAGTATTGCCGGTGCCGAAAGATAAATTCGGCACCATGTGCGCGTAGTCGTCGAATTGCACGATATCGAACTTGGCGAGGGTGTCGGCCGTGATGGCCGTGACGCTGATCGGGACCGACTGGATGCTCTCGGCCCGGCGCTCGGCGGTGACGATGATGGTGGCAAGCGTGCCGGTTTCATCGGTGGGACTGTCGGCTGCTCGGGCGGTTTGAGTGAGCGATGGTGCTACACATGCCAATATCGCCATGATTGCGGGCCCATGCCCTGTCTTAGTATGTCCCATACCCTTCTCCCATGACCTATGTATGGTCGTTTTTGAAGTATTGTCATAACTTTCACTTTTGATCAAATCATTAATGTTAGATCGAGAATGCCGGGGTCAAATGCAACAATTTGATACAATTGCGATGTGGTTGATCCAAAATGGTGCGGGTAGGACGAGAACGCATGGAGCACATTGACCCCAAATTGGATGCCTCCCCTGGGGTCGCGCGAACCGGCCCTGGTGCGCGGGTCTTGGGCGCCGAGACCGACAATGCGCGGGCTTACACGTCCCTCAAGCAAGCCGTGCTGTCCGGCGGCTTCAAGCCCGGCGAAGTGGTCACTCTGCGCGCTTTGGCCCAACGTCTCGCCGTCGGCGATACGCCGGTCCGAGAGGCTGTCAAGCGGCTGATCTCCGAAGGCGCCTTCGAGGGGCTGCCCAACCGCTCCGCTCGAGTGCCGCTGCTTGATCGCCGCGAGATTCAGCAGATACTCGACCTGCGCATCCTGCTGGAGAGCAATGCGGCCGCGCTGGCGGCGCATAACATCACGCTGCATCAGATCGAACAGCTCCGCGAGATGCACAAGGCCATGGGCACGGCGGTCGTGGTCGACGACAGCGTCGCGTACGGCAAGTACAACATGGCATTCCACTTCGAGGTCTATCGCATTGCCGACAACAAGACCCTCGCAACGCTGATCGAAGCGCTGTGGCTGCGCATGGCTCCGTTCGTCTCGCGCACGCGCTCGCTGATCACGAGCGACGCCGGCCAGGCTTGGGCTGTGGCCTGCGGTAGCCACGAAGCGCTGCTGACCGCGTTGCAGTCTCGCGATGCCGAAGCTGCCCGATCGGCGATGCGGGCGGATTTGTCCGCGCTCTCGAAGATTGAAGGATACTGGGAAGGAATCGAGAGTAGATGACCAAAAAAGGGCGCTGCAAGCCAAGAGCCGCGATAACGTGAAGCTGACAGGCGCTTCGCGTCGAGCGCGAGTTACTTCGGCGAATCCAGCAACTCCGCGATCTTTTCCAGCGCGGCACACAGGCCGTTGATGGCGAAGGCAACGGCTGCGGCATCGTGTGCGGTCGATACGGCGAGTATTCCGCCGGGGCCGATCAGCACGCCCTCACTCAGCGCGGCGAGATGAAACAGCGAGGCGACCCCGAGCGCCGAGGGATCGTCCTCATGCCGCTTGGGATCGGCAGCGAAGGCGATCCCAGCCACCGACCCCATGCCCGTGAGGATGACCTCGAGACCCAATTGATCCGCACGGCGCGCGAGCGCGTTGCGAATACTGAGGCTGGCCGCATCCATGGCGGCGATGCGCTCCGCGGTCAGCTCGCGCATGGTTACGAGGCCGGCGGCGCACCCGAGGGGATTGCCGTTGAACGACCCACCGTGAAATACGCATCCTCTTCGGGTGGGATCGAAGATCTTCATGACCTCGTGCGAGCCTCCGAAGGCGCCGAGCGCGGTTCCGCCACCGAGGAATTTCCCCAGCACGACTAAGTCCGGCTGCAGATCGAATTTCTCTGCGGACCCGCCTACCGCGAGCCGCAGCATCAGACAATCGTCCAGAATGCTGAGTGCCCCATGGCGACGTGCCAAAGTCTCCATGTCAGACAGAAACCCGGGTGCCGGCGGCACCACACGGCCAGTGACCAATACCGGTTCCATGACGATCGCGGCAACTTCCTTGCCGTGCTGCGCCATGATGCGTTCGAAGCTTGCGAAGTCGTTGAAAGTCGCCACGAACGCGCGGCCTTGTACATCGCCTTGCCCATAAAGGCCCGCTTCCAGGTCGGGATAGCTGCCGTGATAAGCGCCCACTGACTTCACAATGTAGCGGCGGCCGGTGATATGCCGGGCAGCTTTGACCGCCATCATGCCGGCTTCGGAGCCGGAGTTCGTGAAGCGAATCAACTCCAGCGCCCTGATCCGATCCCGCAGCAACCCGGCGTAAGCGATCTGCTCTCGCGAGGCTCCGGACCACGCAGTGCCTCTTTGCATCGCGCTTTGAATCGCCTCGCGAGCGGGACCATAGTTGTTGCCGTGGATCATGCTCAGGCCGTTGCAAAACAAATCGACATAGCGCCGCTGGTCGACGTCCCAAAGCCATGGCCCGTCGGCGCGTTCGATGACCACCGGATAGGGCGGATGGAAACTCGTGGTACGCGTGTTGCCTCCCGGCAGTACGGCGGCGGCTTCCCTCATCAGCGCCGCCGAGCATGGCGTTTCGCGGCGGTAGCGCTCTTCGATGAAGCTGCGCGCGCTCATGCCATGGATGTCTTCGCTCGCGGTGGTCATAGGTCGGCTCAAGATACGTCCTTGGCGCGGCCGCTCGTATCCGGCGCCGCGCAATCGAATTCGTTCAACACGAGGGTTTATGAGTGCGCCGACACAGCCGCGACCGCATCCACTTCCAGTTTGGCGCCGAGCAGGAGATCCGAGACCCCGACGGTGGCGCTGGCGGGCCAGTCAGCACCAAAAAGCTCCGCGCGGACTTTGGCATAGCCCGGATAGTCGGCAAGGTCCTTCAAGTAGGCCGTGATGCGCACAATATCCTTGAATGTCGCGCCGGCGCGCTCCAAGGCGTGATTTATATTGGCGAAGCACTGGCGCGCCTCCGCTTCGATTCCACCCGGTACGACGGCTCCCGATTGGTCACGCCCGATTTCCCCCGAGACAAAAATCAAGGATTTGGGCCCCAGGGGGACCACTACGGCGGCGCTGAACCCGCGGTCGCGCTCATTGTGGATCCGGCGCAGCGGTGCATCCGCATTCATGTTCCCTGATCTCCTTTGCCTTTGGACCGCGGCCATCACTCGATCAAGCAATGCCTATTCTCAGTTATTATCCGATGGAATTTATATCAATTTCCGTCAGAAAGATCAATTATTGGAACTATGACCATAAACAGCGAATTTGATCATAAATGCCGCCTGCGGATCCTTGATCGGTTCTGCGCCGGCGGCGAGCCCCCCGGCTGGACGCCGCCGGCGACAGGCTGTCGGTCAGGCACCCCCGGCCAATGCCGCGGCGAAGGCAGTGCCGATCACGGCCGTATCGCCGATTTCGAGGCAGGTCGGCACCAGCATCAACAGCCCCTGGTCGGCATCCGTGGAATCCACGTGAATCGCCTGTGTCCCTGCGCGAAGCCGGGCAGCAATCTGCGAGGCATTGGGTTGATTGGTTCCCGGCGACACGACGACCTGCACCAGCGGCAATCCGCCGTGACCCAAATCCGCAATCGTCCGAACGGTCAGCGTCGGCAGATCGCGGAGCGCCGCCGCCAACGAACGGGCGATGACGGCGTAGCGATCGTTGCGCGCAGCGTCGTCGTCTTTCGTGAACCGAAGCAGGGCCGTGAGCAGGCCTGCAATTTGCTCTTTACCGACCTTGCAGGGGCGCCCGATGCCGTGGCGCGGTACTCCGCGCAGCTCATGCCTGTCGATCAATTGCGCGGGCGGCCGCCAGTCCTCGTAAATGAAATCAAGATCGAGCTGCTGCAGCAGGGCGGATCCGACGAGATTCCTGCGGCCGCAAAGAATGCCGGAGGCCGACGGGCCGCCGATGCCCTTGCCGCCGCTGAAAACGACCAGGTCCGCGCCCTCCTCGACGAAGCGGCGCAGATTGCGCGCGGGCGGCAGTTCTGCGGCCGCATCCACCAGCACGGGGATATTCGCGGCATGCGCGACGCGCACCACGTCCGGCAGAGATGGACGCGAGTCGGCGCGCGCGAGATAGAGTATTCCGGCCGTGCGATCCCCGATCGCGCTCTCGAATTCCCATGCCTCCGTGTCGCGCACGCCGCAGCCGGTGAGCCGATCCGGGAGTCCCACCTCGACCAGCTGTGCACCGGCGGCACGCACGCCGTGATCGTAGGAGTTGCGATGGCTGCGCGACACGATGAATTGATTGCGGATTCCGTCGGTATCCGGCAGCTTGGCCATCTTCAGGGGGTCGAGGCCGGTCATGCAGGCTGCGGCGCCGACGAGCAGCCCGGCCATGGCCCCCGAGGTCACGATGCCGGCCTCCGCTCCGGTACAGCTCGATATGATGTCGGACGCGTGCCCCTGCAGCTCGGCGATATCGACGCTGCATCGCGCGGCCGCAGCCATCGCGGCGATGACCTCGGCATCTATCGGGCTCGCGCCGAGCCGAGTCACGGTGCCGGTCGCGTTGATCACACGGGAAAAACTCAACCGCTCCAAGATGTCGGTCACTGAGGGTAGCCTTTACTTCCGATCGGTGCTCATCGTGTCATTGTTTCTCGGCCCTCAACCAGCAGTCTACCGGATAAACCTATGCCTACAAGCAACCCCGAGCGCGCAACGTTCCGCGCGCTATGCGAAGCCACACCGCGCGACTGGATGATCATCGATCGCGCAGAGCGCGAATACCGGAGCAACTACGGCACGGGCCACGGGCTCCTGAAGGTGTTGGCGTCCATTGCGGACGGAGACCCGATGGGTGTTTCAGTCAATCTATACACCCACAGCCTGCAAACGGCGACTCGTGTGCTGGAGGCGGGCCGCGACGACGAGCTCGTGGTGGTGGCGCTGTTTCACGATCTGCCGGAGGCCTTCAGCGACAATGACCACGGACTGCTCGCGGCACAGCTCCTGGCGCCCTGGATCTCCGAACGCCGCAACTGGTTGCTGACCCATCATGCGGAGTTTCAGAACTTCCACTTCGCCAATCATCCGACGCGCGATCGGAACGAGCGCGACCGATACATCGGTCACCCCTGCTTCGCGGAGACCGCGCAGTTTTGCGAGCTATACGATCAGAATTCCTTCGATCCGGATTATCCCACGCTGCCCCTGGCGGCATTCGAACCCATCGTGAGGCGATTCTTCAAGGGACCGCTGCCTTGAGGGCCGCAGCCGCCGATGTCAGGCGCCGCGTGCCGAACGAATCCGTTCCGGAGTATGCAGCGCCCACCATTGCTCGACGCTCGCGGCGAGCCCTGCATAGTCGAGGCCGGCCGCCGCGAGACAGGTGTCGCGTGAACCGTGTTCGATGAAGCGGTCGGGTATGCCGATGTGGAGCAGCGGCAGCAGCACGCCTTCGGCGGCGAGCAGCTCGCCGACACCTGAGCCCGCCCCACCCATGATGGCATTCTCTTCGATGGTGATGATGGCCTGGTGACGCGCGGCCAGCGACATCACGAGTCTCTCATCGAGCGGTTTGACGAAGCGCATGTTGACCAGCGTGGCGTCCAGGCGATCGGCGATCTTGCGGGCCGATTCGAGCAGCGTGCCGAATACGAGAATCGCCAATCCACTGCGGCCTTCGCGCCTCACTTGACCGCGTCCCACGGGAAGCGCGGTCATCTCCGCCGCCAAGGCAACGCCGGATCCCGTGCCGCGCGGGTACCGCACCGCCGACGGTGAGGACAGCGTGGTCGCCGTGTACAGCATGTCGCGGCACTCGTTCTCATCTGCCGGCGCCATGATCACCATGTTGGGAATACAGCGCAAAAACGTCAGATCGTAGCTGCCCTGATGGGTCGCGCCGTCGCTGCCGACGAGCCCCGCTCGGTCCACGGCGAATATCACCGGCAGATTCTGCAGGGCGACGTCGTGAACGAGCTGATCGTAGGCGCGCTGGAGGAAGGTCGAATAGATCGCGACCACGGGCTTGAGCCCTTCGGCCGCGAGTCCCGCGGCGAAAGTGACCGCGTGCTGCTCGGCGATCGCTACGTCGTAATAGCGCGCCGGGAACCGTTTCGAATATTCGACCAGGCCGGACCCTTCGCGCATCGCCGGCGTGATTCCCACCACGGTGGGGTCGCGTTCGGCCATGTCGCACAGCCACTTGCCGAAGATCTGCGAGTAGGTCGGTCCCGTGCTCGCTTCCTTGAAAATCATGCCGCTCGCCGGATCGAACGGCCCCGGTCCATGCCACTTGATGGGGTCCGCTTCCGCGGGCGCATAGCCTTTACCCTTGCGCGTAACGACGTGCAAAAACTGCGGTCCCCGCAGCTGCTGAAGATTGCGCAGGGTGCTGACCAGGGCTTTGACATCATGGCCGTCGATGGGGCCGATGTAGTTGAAGCCCATCTCCTCGAACAGTGTTCCGGGGAGCACCATGCCCTTCAGGTGTTCCTCCGAGCGGCGCGCGAGTTCCCAAACCGTGGGCATCTGGCGCAAGACCTTCTTGCCGCTTTCGCGCAGGTGCGAATACATGCGTCCCGACAAGGCGCGGGCCAGATAGTTGGACAGGGCGCCGACGTTCTCGGAAATCGACATGTCGTTGTCGTTGAGAACGATCAGGAGATCCGTCGGCAGTGAACCGGCATGGTTGAGCGCCTCGAAGGCCATGCCGGCGGTCAAAGCGCCGTCGCCGATGATGGCCACGGCGCGGCGATTCTCTCCGCGTTGCGCTGCTGCGACGGCCATGCCCAATGCCGCGCTGATCGAGGTGCTGGAGTGTCCAACGCCGAAAGTGTCGTATTCGCTTTCGGCGCGAGTCGGAAAAGGGGCGAGACCCTCGTGCTGCTTGATCGTGTGGAGCCGATCGCGCCGGCCCGTCAACACCTTGTGCGGGTAGGCCTGGTGGCCTACGTCCCAAACGAGCCGGTCATAGGGGGTATTGAACACGTAGTGCAGGGCAATAGTGAGTTCCACCGTGCCCAAACCCGCGGCAAAATGTCCCCCCCGGGTGCTGACACTGTGGATCAGGAACTGGCGCAATTCCTGGGCCAGCTCCCCCAGCTTCGCGGTCGGCAGGCCTCTTAGATCCGCCGGCGTACCGATGGAGTCGAGCAGCGGATAGTCGTTGTGCGGAGTACTCATCACCGGCAGTTTATACTGCCGGGCGGGTTTCGTGGCAACGAACGCACACGATGTTGTAAATTTGCCTCAAGCCCGGCCCGCTGACATGATGCTATTCTTAGCAGTTTCCGAGATACCGTCCTTATGGATTCCGTCAGTTCAGATGAAGTCTATCAAGACCAGATTCTCCCGTACGTCTCACGCACCTTTGCGCTGACCATCCCGCAGCTCCCGGTGGGCCTGCGCACCGCGGTGACCTGCGCCTATTTGCTCTGCCGAATTGCGGATACCATCGAGGACGAGCCGGCGCTGTCTCCGCCCGAAACCTTGGCCTTCCTGCAACGCTTCAGCGCGCTATTGGTCGGCCGCGGAGATCCGGCGCTCTTGGCGCGGGAAATCGAGGGGCGGCTGACGGACCGGACCCTGGCGACGGAGCGCGACCTCGTCAGCAACATGGAGCGCGTCCTCGGAGTCATGGCGCGTCTCAACGAGCCGCAGCGGGCCGCGATTCGACGCTGCGTCGAGCTCATGTGTCATGGCATGCCGCGCTTCCAGTTCAGCGCCAGCCTCAAGGGTCTCGCCCGTTCGAGCGACTTGGATGATTATTGCTACTACGTGGCCGGCGTCGTGGGCGAAATGCTCACCGATCTCTTCTGTGACTATTCCCCGGAAATCGCCCGCAACCGCCCTGCGCTGTCCGCCATCGCGGCGTCCTTTGCCCAGGGACTGCAGATGACGAATATTCTCAAGGACGTGTGGGAGGACCGCAGCCGCGGCGCGTGCTGGTTGCCGCAGGATGTGTTTACGCGTCATGGAGTCGATCTCGCCCTGGTCTCGAGCGAGCCCTTTGATCCGCGGTTCGGCGCCGCCTTTCGCGAGCTCATCGGCGTGGCTCATGCGCATCTGCGTAACGCGCTCGACTACACCCTATTGATTCCAAGCAAGGAGACCGGCATACGCCGCTTCTGCTTGTGGGCGATCGGGCTCGCCGTCCTGACGCTGCGCAAGATCGAGCACAATCCGCGCTTTACGGCCGGCGTCCAGGTGAAGGTGACGCACTCCGCAGTCGCCATGACCAGGGCTTTGACGAACGTCGCAGGGCGCAGCAACTGGATGCTGCGGGCCCTGTTTGCGCAGGCTGCGCGCGGCCTGCCGCTCGCGCGCCTCCCCGAGCTGCGCCGCCCGCGCCCGGAGCCGATCAGCCTTCAGGTTGCACCGGCCGACGAGCCTGAATTTACTTCGCGGCGCTCTTACGGGAATTCAGGGTCGTGAACCGCATCGCACCGAAGCCGGGTTCGCACCCGGCACCGCTGTCCGATGCGCGCGGCGATGTCGTGTCGCACACCCTGCGGCGGGTGACGGATTCGCCTTTGGATCGCGCCATCGTGGACGCCCGAGACGCGCTGGCGGCGCGGCAGGACGCCGAAGGATACTGGCTGTTCGAGCTCGAGGCCGACTGCACCATCCCGGCCGAGTACATCATGATGATGCACTTCTTGGACGAGATCGACGCTGCGCTGGAGACGAAACTCTGTCGATATCTCCGCGCCGCGCAGGCCGAACATGGCGGTTGGCCGCTCTATCAGGGCGGCGATTTCAATATCAGCTGCTCGGTCAAGGCCTACTATGCCCTGAAGCTCGCAGGAGACAGTCCCGACGCGCCGCACATGGTACGGGCGCGCAAGGCGATATTGCAGCGCGGCGGCGCTGCCGCGGTCAATGTGTTCACGCGGATCGCTCTTGCACTGTTCGCGCAATTGCCCTGGCGCGGCGTGCCCTACATTCCCGTCGAAATCATGCTGCTGCCGCGATGGTTCCCATTCCATCTTGACAAGGTCGCCTATTGGTCGCGCACGGTCATGGTTCCGTTGTTCATTTTGTGTACCCGCAAGCCCGTCGCCAAGAATCCGCGCAACGTACACATCCGCGAGCTGTTCACGACTCCGCCTGAGAAGGAACGGGACTATTTCCGGCGCTCGGGATTGCTGGCCAAGGCGTTCCTGGCCGCCGATCGGCTGGGCCGCATGATTGATCCCCTGATTCCGGCGCGCCTGCGCGAGCATGCCACCCGCCTGGCGGAAACCTGGACGCTGGAGCGGCTCAACGGCGAAGACGGTCTGGGCGCCATCTTTCCCGCCATGGTCAACGCCCTGGAAGCCATGGTGATACTGGGCTATCCGGAAGATGACCCGCGGCGCGTTACAGCGAAACGCGCACTGCAAAAGCTCGTCGTCGAAGGCCCATCGAGCGCCTACTGCCAGCCCTGTGTCTCACCGATCTGGGACACGGCGCTCGCGAGTCTGGCGATGCAGGAGACCGGCGATGCCGCGGCGTTCGATGCGTCGATCCGGGCGCTCGATTGGCTGAAGGGACGCCAGCTTCTCGACGAACCCGGAGATTGGCAGGTGAATCGCCGGGGGTTGGCCGGCGGCGGCTGGGCGTTTCAGTTCGCGAACAGCTACTACCCGGATCTCGATGACACAGCCGTGGTCGTGTGGTCCATGCATCAGGCGCGCGATTCGGACCGCTACGCCGAGAGCGTGCGCCGCGCCCTGGATTGGTTGGTCGGAATGCAGAGCAAGGATGGCGGCTTTGCCGCCTTCGATGCCGACAACACCTCCTACTACCTCAACATGATTCCCTTCGCCGACCATGGCGCGCTCCTCGATCCCCCCACCAGCGATGTCACGGCGCGGGTGGTCACGGTGCTGGCACGCATCGGCCGGCCGCAGGACAGGCAGGCCCTGGATAGGGCGATCGACTATCTGCGCCGGCGGCAGGAATCCGACGGATCGTGGTTCGGGCGCTGGGGCACCAACTACATTTACGGCACCTGGTCGGTGTTGACGGCCCTCGCGCAGGCGCATATCGCGCCCGATGATCCCGCGGTGCGGCGCGCGGTCCAATGGCTCAAGCTCAAACAGAATGCCGACGGCGGCTGGGGCGAAAGCAACGACACCTATGCTCAGGCGCCCGGCGAAGCCGGACATTTCCCGAGCACCCCCTTCCAGACCGCCTGGGCGCTCCTAGGATTGTTCGCCGCAGGCGAGGTCCAAACGGACGCCGTGCGACGCGGCACAGAGTATCTGATGCGCACGCAGCAGGCGGATGGGCTGTGGAGCGACCCGAGCTTCACGGCGCCCGGCTTTCCGCGAGTATTTTATTTGAGATACCACGGCTATTCCGCGTATTTCCCGCTCTGGGCGCTGGCGGCGTACCGCACACTGACGCGTCGCGGAATCGCTCATTGAATGGGGTGGGCGTCGTCGCGGCGCTCGACGCAGAGGCACGCACCCTGGGGCCGGCGGTGCGGAGGCACGACGGCTTGTTCTTCTTGAGCGATGGGTCACTGCTCGCCGTCAGCGGCATGGGCGCAGCCCTGGCGGCGATTGCCGCCCGCAACCTCGTCGAGGCCGGCGCGGCTGCCCTGATGAGTTTCGGGCTGGCCGGTGGACTCGATCCCCTTTTGAGCGCAGGCACCGTCGTCCTGCCGAGTGAAGTCATTTCGCGCGACGGCACGCGGTTCTCGACATCGAGGGGTTGGCGCGAGCAGCTCTCTGCCGCCGTCGCGAAGCAGCGTCCGGTGGACTCCGGCGCTCTGCTCACGAGCTCGCAGCCGATCGGCGCGGTGGCGGAGAAGGCCGCGGCTTTTCGAGAAACCGGCGCGGTTGCCTGCGATATGGAAAGCTTCCACGTGGCAGAAGTGTCCGCCGCTCACAACCTGCCGTTCATCGCCGTGCGTGTGATCGTGGACACTGCAGAGCATGTGCTGCCGAGGGCGGTCCTGGCGGCAAGCCGCGGCGGTCAAGTAAACATTCGGCGCCTCATCGGCGGTCTCGCCGCGGCGCCCGTCGACCTCATCGCGTTGATCCGTCTGGCGAGAGCGTACCGGGCGGCGACTCGTTCGTTGACGGCGGTCGCCGGCGCTCGCATTGCATGAAGGCGCTGGTCACCGGTGCAACCGGCTTCGTCGGCGCGGCCGTTGCAAGGGCCTTGGGTGCAGCCGGTTGGCAGGTGCGAGTGTTGGCGCGCAGCGGCTCGAACCGGAGCAATCTGCAGTCGCCTGCCTGGGATGTCGTGGAGGGCGATCTCGCGGACTTGAAGTCGCTCGAACGCGCGCTCGAAGGTTGCACGGGGTTGTTTCACGTCGCGGCCGACTATCGGTTGGGCGCGCGCGATCCTACACAGCTCTATCGCACCAATGTCGAAGGAACCCGCCACATCTTGAGCGCCGCCCGCACGGCGAGAGTTCCGCGAATCGTCTACACGAGCAGCGTCGCGACCATAGGCATTCCGTCGGATGGTTCGCCGGGAGACGAGCGAACTCCCGTCGCCCTGGACAACATGATCGGCCATTACAAGCGCTCGAAGTACCTCGCGGAAGAAGTGGCACGGGATGCGGCACGGACGGGCATGTCAGTGGTCATCGTGAATCCATCGACGCCGGTCGGCCCGGGCGATATAAAGCCCACGCCTACCGGACAGCTCGTGCTCGATGCCGCGTCCGGCCGGATGCCCGCGTATGTGGACACCGGACTCAACATCGTGCATGTGGACGACGTTGCGGCCGGACATCTGCTGGCGTTCGAACGCGGTCGAGCGGGTGAGCGCTACATTCTGGGCGGCGAGGATATGTCTTTGCAGACGATTCTCGGGCAGATCGCGCGCCTCGTCGGGCGTGCGCCGCCGCGCATCCGTCTGCCGTATGCCGCGGTGTTGCCCATTGCGTACCTTGCAGAAGGCTTCGCCAAAATCTCGGGCCGCAGCGGCCGCGTGACGCTCGAAGGAGTGCGCATGTCGCGCAAACGCATGTTCTTCTCGAGCGCCAAGGCGGTCAGCGAGCTGGGATACCGCTGGCGTCCGCCCCTCCAGGCGTTCGAGGATGCGTTGCGGTGGTATCGCGAGCGCGGCCTACTATCCTGACAGGCCGTGCACGACCGGCGCCGCCAACGCCTTCGATCAAATACTGGCTGGCAGCACCCGGTATGCAAATTTTGCAAGAGCCGGCACCAGCCGCGGGCGCAGCAGGCGCGCGTCATACTGTCCCATGCGCCGGTCGTTCTCACTGAGGCACACTTCCAGCAGCGAATGCAGAGTGACGGATTCGCCCACCTCTTGATGCGCGCTCATCGTGAAGTTATCGCTGGAATCGCTCGCGCCGCCCATGGTGCGCGCCGTCTTGATGCGGCTCGCCACCTGCTTCAGGATGATCCAAGCGCAGCGCAACCTGAACGCCGGCCGCTTCCACCAGGGGAGTTGCGATCGGCGATACTTCACCCAGTTGACGAAGAACAGGATGTGGCGCGCCTCCTCCTGCACGACGGGTTCGAAAATCGCAATCAACTCCGGCCCGAAGTAGCCTGATTTCTGCGCCAGCGAGAACAGGCCGAAGGCGAAAAAAGAATCGAAGCATTCGCCGAATCCGGCGAACAGAAAATCGTTCTCGAGGGAGTGCGGTTCGAAGCGCAGCGGCATTTCCACCTTGATCCGATAGTGCGAAGTGAGCGCGACCAGCAAACGCGCGTGGCGATTCTCCTCGAAGCCCTGCATCTCGATGGCCTTGCGGATCTCGGGGTCCGGCTCGAGTCGAGCCGCGGCGGCGACCGTGTTGGACGTGATGTTTTCGGTGGCCACGGCTTCCTGCCAGAACGGCAGAGCGGTGAGCCGCGCCCGGCTCGGTTCCGCCAATGTCGGCCACACGATCGATTCGGGAACGAAATCCACATGGGAGTCGAGAAAGAACCGGGCGAGAACTTGCCGGTGCTCTCGCGAGCCTATTTGAATCGTCGGCGCGGCTGCGCTCATCATTTAATCCTCTCAGTCTCGGTCTATTCCACCGCTTCGCAAGCGGCTATCATTCCTACATGGATGAATTTCACGATAATCGCGCGACTACCGCAAGTATGTCCGCGGATGCCGATTCCCTCATTCTGGTCGACGAATCCGATCACGGAGTCGGGCACTTGAGCAAGGTGTTGTGCCATGAGGGCCGCGGCGTCCTGCACCGGGCGTTTTCATTGCTGATATTTAATGGCAGCGGCGAATTATTGCTGCAGAAGCGGTCGGCATTCAAACGCCTGTGGCCGTTGTATTGGTCGAATAGCTGCTGCAGCCATCCGCGCAGCGCCGAGACCATGGAGGCGGCGATCCACCGCCGCCTGTACGAGGAACTCGGGCTGCGCTGCCCGCTGCACTTTCTGTTCAAGTTCCAATACCACGCGCAATTCGACGAAACAGGCGCCGAAAACGAGCTTTGTTCGGTGTTCATCGGACGCGCTACCCATGCTGTCAAGATCAACAGCGACGAAATTCTCGCCTGGCGCTGGGTCAGTCCGGAAGCGCTGCAGCGGGAGATGGAGGCCGGCCCGGGGAACTTTACGCCATGGTTCATGCTCGAATGGGCTCGGATTTGGCGGGATCACCGCGCCCGAATACTCGATTTGCAGTTTGAATTGGGCTCTTAGGGTCTCTCACGGTAATATAGCTCCATGGCCATTCCACTACTTCAGATGTACAAGGTCGCGCGATATATCGCCGGCCGCAAGCTGCGGGGCGATAAGCGCTATCCGCTCGTGCTCATGCTGGAACCTCTGTTCCAGTGCAATCTCGCCTGCTCCGGCTGCGGGAAGATCGATTACCCGAAGGAAATCCTGCAAAAGCGGGTCAGCGTGGAAGACGCCATGCGGGCGGTCGACGAGTGCGGGGCACCCATCGTCTCTATTCCCGGCGGCGAGCCGCTCATTCACAAGGAAATGCCGCAAATCGTCGCCGGCATCGTGGCGCGCAAGAAATTCGTCTATCTCTGCACCAACGCGATACTGCTCTCGAAGCATATCGATGAATATCAGCCTTCACCCTATCTCACTTTCTCGATTCATCTGGACGGCAATCGGCAGCGTCACGACGAGTCGGTGTGCCAGGAGGGGGTTTTCGACAAGGCGGTGGCGGCGATCCAGTTGGCCCGCGACAAGGGCTTTCGCGTGACCATCAATTGTACTTTGTTCAACGGCGAGGACCCGGCGGACGTGGCGGATTTCTTCGATACCGCGACCAAGCTCGGCGTCGAGGGAATCACGGTGTCGCCGGGATACAGCTACCACCATGCACCAAAACAGGACGTGTTCCTGGCACGCAACGCCAGCAAGCAGCTGTTCCGCAGCATCTTCAGCCTCCGCCGCCGCCCCTCCGGCATCTCGTGGTCGTTCAATCACTCCGCGCTATTCTTGGATTTTCTCGCCGGTAATCAGACCTACCAGTGCACGCCATGGAGCAATCCCACCTACAACATCTTCGGTTGGCAGCGCCCTTGCTACCTGCTCTCCGACGAGGGGTATGCGCCGAGCTACCAGTCGCTGATCGATGACACCGAGTGGGATAAGTACGGAGTCGGCAAGAATCCACGATGTGACAACTGCATGGCGCATTGCGGTTTCGAGGGTACGGCGGTCAACGACGCATTCAGCCATCCGCTCAAGGCGCTGAAAGTCTGGTTGCGCGGGCCGCGCCTCGCGGGCCCGATGGCGCCCGACCTGCCCATCAAATATTCCCCCGCCGCGCGCATGACGACGGTGGCCGAGATACCGCACAGTGAGATCAAACGCGTAAGCCGGGAGAGCGCATGAAGGTGGAGCCCTCCGAGACCTTTAGCGCGTGAGCGACGCAGCCGATCGTCTGATACGGACGCCGGACGAGTCTGCGACCACCGATCAATTCGGAGCGCAGCTCGAAGCCTGGCGGCTGCGCATGGAGCACGCTCTCGCAGCGCGCCTTCCGGAACCCGACAAGGTTCCCGCTCGATTGCACGAGGCCATGCGCTATAGCGTATTGGGCGGCGGCAAGCGCATACGGCCGGCATTGCTGTTCGCCACCGCGCGTACCTTGGGCTTGTCGGAGGACGAAGTGGAGGCCGCGGCATGCGCCATCGAGCTGGTGCATGTGTACTCATTGGTACACGACGATTTGCCGGCGATGGACAACGACGATATGCGCCGCGGCCGGCCGACCTGTCACAAGGCTTACGATGAGGCCACGGCATTGCTCGTAGGCGACGCGCTGCAGCCGCTGGCGTTTCAATTGCTCGCCAGCGATCCCAAGCTTCCAGCCTCGCCGGCAATACGTCTGCGCTTGGTCGATATGCTGGCGCAGGCCATCGGCACCTTCGGCATGGCGGGGGGTCAAGCCATCGATCTGGCCGTTCAGGGCATGCGGCTCGATATCGGCCAGGTGGAAGACATGCATGCCCGCAAGACCGGGGCAGTGATTCGCGCCAGTGTTTTGATGGCCGCCGAATGCGTTCCGCCCCTTGACGCGAATCTCTATGCCTCGCTCACCCGATTTGCTTCGGCGGTGGGCCTGGCGTTTCAGATTCAAGACGACCTGCTCGACGTCACCGGCGATGCGACGATGTTGGGCAAAGCGACCGGAGCGGACAGCGAACGCGCAAAGCCCACCCATCCGGCCGTCATCGGTATACCGGCCTCGCAACAACGAGTCCGGCTGCTGCACAGTCAGGCGATCAACGCGCTGGCGCCCTTCGGCGATCGTGCGGAAACGCTGCGTTCGCTCGCCAATTGGCTGCTGTCGCGGCAGTACTGACAGTTAAGCGTGCCGCCGCCGGCCTCTTGGCCGCGTGCGTTTTCACCATGGCTGCTGCGGTGCGGTCCCCGTCCGTCTATGTTGCGAGGCGGCGCGGACGCAATCAGGTGCAGATGGCAGCTCCGCTGGCCGCGTAGGCGGTGCATGCGGCCTGTCCTGCGTCGCACAATAGCCACGCGCTTATCAATGACACGGACTTGCCATAAACTGCATTTACTATATAACTTGAGGAACGCGGTCTTTTAGCCTAGGGATGTCACCGCGAAAATTCCAGGCGTTGCCTGGGGGATGTCACCGGTGCACCGCAGTGCGATCAGTCATTCACGTCTCATGCGCGAATCCACGGATCGGATCGAGATTGCGTTGCGAAGCGACGATGTCAGAGAGCACCTGATTGCACATCGCCTGTCGGAGAGCTCCAGGACTTGGGAGCTGTGGGAGAACGAGCATTCGGGGCTCATGCGGCAAGTCGCCGAATACGGCGTCCTGCGAACCCAGGCTGCCGCGCTCAGACAGACCGCGCTGCGCCTGATCCACGGGAAGGCGCTGTTCGAGTATCTGAGGCGCAAGGAAGTGCGAGGCGCCGAGC
>Ga0073928_10004053_pt1 | contig 22223 bp, 14 predicted proteins | sample PaiPotPPA55metaG_FD_76969 | JGI IMG/M metagenome (GOLD analysis project Ga0073928, IMG submission 76969) | Iron sulfur acid spring bacterial and archeal communities from Banff, Canada, to study Microbial Dark Matter (Phase II) - Paint Pots PPA... ...
CCAACGCGCTTCCGAGTTTTTTCAAGTCTACACTTTCGTCCGCGGCTTGCTCGGGTGTCACTGACGCTCCGGCGGCGATCAGCTTGCGCCCAATCATGTGATCAAGAGGGCGATTGATTGAGTCGATGGCTAGGAGGCGATTCTGGTGAAAATAAAATACGGAGAGCTTGTTGCTTTCAGGATTTCCTCGCGTAACGGTCCGATCGTGGCCCTGGGAAATTCCCGCCATTTGCAGTTTGATGTCGTATTGGTCGGTCCAGAACCATGGAACCGAGCGATACGGGCCTGGGCGGCCGACAATTTGCGCGGCCACGTGTTGGGCTTGGTCGGCTGCATTTTGTACCGATTCGAGACGGATGCGAGCGGAAGCGAACGGGTTCGGATGTTCGGCGCAATCACCGATTGCGAAAATATTTTCGTCCGTGCTTTGGAGATTCTCGTTAACGGCGATGCCGTTCGCGACTGCCAGCCCTGCATCGCGCGCTAGCTCAGAATTTGGCGCCACGCCAATTCCGATGATCACGAGATCGGCCGGAAGGAATGTGGCGTCGTTTAGCTTGACGCCGGATACTTTGCCATGGGATCCGGTGATTTCTGCGATCGCTGACGAACACTTGATTTTGACGTCTCTGCTTGTGTGGAGTTGCTTGAAGAAATCGGAGATTGCCGGGGCAACGACCCTGGACATCAAGCGCGGGAGTGCCTCGACCACCGTAACGGATTTGCCGAGCGAGCGCGCGACGGCGGCAACTTCGAGGCCGATGAAACCGCCGCCGATGACGACGACCTCGCGCGCGTTATCTAGGCGCTGTTTCATCGTGGAGGCTTCATCGAGCGAGCGAAGATAGAGGACGCCGTCAAGCTGCGCGCCCGGAATTGGGAGCAGGCGATTGCGTGCGCCAACTGCGAGGACCAGCTTGTCGTACGGGAGGGAAGCGCCCGAAACGAGATTTACGCGGCGTTGGGCGGGCTCAATGGACACGGCGCGCTCGCCGACCAGAAGTTGGATGTTGTGTTCGGGATAAAAGGCACGAGGGCGAAGTTCGATACTTTCGGAGTTTTCCTTACCCATGAGGAATGCTTTCGAGAGCGGCGGGCGCTGATAAGGAATGTGCGGCTCGTCGCCCAGGAGCGCGATCGATTCCTGGTAGCCTTCCGAACGCAGCGAGGCAGCGGTTTGAAAACCCGCTTGGCCCGTTCCGATGATGAGTGTGCCTGCGGGCATCAGCGCTGCTTGGCGGGCATGCGGACGGTGAGGCCATCGAGCGCGTCCGTCATTTTAATTTGGCAACTCAGACGGCTAGTCGGCTGGCGTTCTTCGGCGGAGATATCGAGCACGGCTTCTTCGGTGTCTTGGGCGGGCGGGAGCTTGCTGAAAAATTTCTCGTCGACGAACACATGGCAGGTGGAGCACATGCAGACGCCGCCGCACTCGGCGACGATTCCGTCGATGCCGTTTTTCAGCGCGGCCGACATGACGGTCATGCCGACGGGGACGTCTACTTCACGCGAAGCGCCCGCGGACGACATGTAAATCACTTTCGGCATCGATGGGTTCCCTCGCCCGTTTTTTTTACTTTGGAAATTGTCGCGCACGCGCGGCTTACACGTGACTGGCTCGCCGGCTCACGAGCGCCTTAGTTGAATCGAACGTATTCGAAATTCAGCGGCTGGTTGTTGACTCCGCGGCTGGGCGGCGCGATCCAGTTTGCGAATTTGCCCAATTCGACCACACGGCCGCTCATCAGAGACTGGACGTACTTGTAGTCTTCCGGGCTTGGCATCCACTCGTGCTCGTGATTCTTCCAGGATTCCTTGGAGAGGACTTCGCCATCGAGGCTGATGTAGTGTCCGGCAAAATTGCCGATGGCGCGATGAAAGCCCTTGTGCGGAAGCTTGAGGCGGAAGCTAAGGCCCGCCTTTTCCATGTTGCGATTCCAACGATCCACGCCGCCTTGAACTTCGCGAATGTAGTCGTCGCGCAAGCGTTCGTTTAGCGCGGTGAACGCCGCGACATTTTTTGCGACCAGCTTGCCGTTTATGACCTCGAAAACGGGATATTGCGCGTCGTTCAACAAATGGTCGTCGTTAATTTTTGTTTCTTCGAAGCGTCCCTTGAGGCCGGAGGTGTAGTACGTGGCCGCGTTCGACGATGCGTCGGAGCCGAAGAGGTCGAGCGTAACGCTGTAGTGAAAGTTCAGATACTTTTGGATCGTTTGGAGGTCGATCACGCCGAGGGCGCGCACGTCGGACGGAGTCTCGACTTTGTTTTCTTTCATAACTTCACATGTGCGCTGAATAATGCGGCTGACGCCCGTTTCGCCGACGAACATATGGTGCGCTTCTTCGGTGAGCATAAACCGGCAGGTGCGCGCGAGCGGATCGAAGCCGGATTCGGCGAGGGCGCTGAGCTGGAACTTTCCGTCGCGGTCGGTGAAAAACGTGAACATGAAGAACGCCAGCCAGTCGGGCGTCGGCTCGTTGAACGCGCCGAGAATGCGCGGATTGTCGTCATCGCCGGAGCGGCGCTCGAGCAGGGCTTCCGCTTCCTCGCGGCCGTCGCGTCCGAAATAGCGGTGCAACAAATAGACCATGGCCCAGAGATGGCGGCCTTCTTCCACGTTCACCTGAAAAATATTCCTGAGATCGTAAAGGGAAGGGCAGGATTCCCCGAGCAAGCGCTGCTGTTCAACCGATGCCGGCTCCGTGTCGCCCTGCGTGACAATGATGCGGCGCAGAGCCGAGCGATATTCGGCAGGGACTTCTTGCCATGCCGGCTGGCCCTTGTGAAGACCGAAATTTACCTGGCGGTTGACGTCGCGCGGTTGGAGAAAGATGCCCCAGCGATACTCGGGCATACGCACGTAACCGAACTGAGCCCAGCCGTCCGGTTCCACGCTGGTCGCGGTGCGAAGATAGACTTCGAATGCGTGGCTTTCGTTCGGGCCCATGTCGTACCACCAATTCAGATATGCCGGCTGCCAGTGCTCGAGCGCGCGTTGCAGCACTCGATCCTGCCCGAGCTCCACGTTATTGGGAATCTTATCGATGTAATCAATCATTGCGATCTCCTCAGTCGAAATTTATGAGATTGGCGCACGAGCCAGCTGATTACTAAACGCGCTCCCAGTTGAATTTCACCGGTGCACCGGTACCGTACACTTTTAGGGCGCCACTTGTGCCAACGGCATTCGGGCGAATGAAAATCCAGTTCTGCCATGCAGAAAGGCGGCCGAAGACGCGCGTCTCCATGGTTTCGGGCAGGCCGAAGCGCAGATTCGCTTCGAGGCCCGTCAGTGCGTCGGGTGAAAGCGCCACTCGCGATTCGATTGCCTGGCGCAACTCGTCGTCCCAATCGAGATCGTCCGGCGTGGCTGTGGCGAGGCCGCAATCGAGAGCTTCGTGAGCCGAAAGCTTTGCTCCGATCCGGCTGCGCAGGGAATTGATGGCTTGCTCGTCCTGGTAAAAACGCGCAGCGACACGAGAAAGGTGATTCACCATCGGCAGCGGACCGAAATTCATCTTCGAAAGAGCGACGTGCGCCCTTGATTCGCCTTCCTGCGTGTCGAGCATGTACGTGCGGTCCGCGGCGAGCGCGAGTTCGAGAAGCGTGCCCGCAAAGCAAGAGGTGGGCTCGACGAGGGCGTACATCGAGCGCGCCGAAACGTCGAGCCGTGCGAAAGTGCGCCGCATCATGCCGAGAACTTCACGGATAAACCAGTGGTCTTGATGGCTGACGATGAAATCGTCGATTGCCACGACTGCATCAGGATTACCGGTGGTCTTGATGATCCAAAGTCCCAGATCGAGTTCGCTAGTTCGAAGACCTAGGATGGCATCGTCCAATTCTCGAGCCATTTGCAGCGGCCACCAGTTGGCTCCGGCAGCAAGAGCTTGATCGATGGTGGTGGCGGCAGGGGATTCCGGCGCGCCCACGGTAAGAGTTGCCGTGCGCGCCTCGCGATTGAAATGTACGTCGACGAATTCGTAATGGCGCCCCGCCTCGTCAATTGTGCGCTTCAGAGGTGTGAGAGTTACGCCCTTTGAATTCGCGGGACGGTTGCTTTGCTCGGCGAGCTTCAAGGCGCGACTTTTCACGTGCTCCGCGAACTGCTGGGTCTTAACAGCATCGTCCACTAGACCCCAGTCCTTTGCGCGCTGACCCTTCACGCCGTCGGGAGTGGTGCAGAAAATATCTGCGCGATCGCGGCGGACTTTTCGCTTGTCGGTTACGCGCGTAAGGCCGCCGGTGCCCGGGAGAACTCCGAGCAGGGGAAGCTCAGGTAAACTGACGGCAGAATTCCGGTCGTCGACGAGAACGATTTCATCACACGCCAGCGCTAACTCGTAGCCGCCGCCTGCCGTGGTTCCGTTGCATGCTGCGATAAATTTCAGCCCCGAGTTGGCACTGGCGTCTTCGATTCCGTTGCGCGTTTCGTTCGTAAACTTGCAGAAGTTTACCTTCCAGGCATGCGATGAAAGGCCGAGCATATAGATGTTGGCGCCCGAACAGAAAATGCGGCTTTTGGCGCTGGTGACAATCACGGAGCGAATTTCCGGATGCTCGAAACGAATGCGTTGTAGCGCGTCATGCAGTTCGATGTCGACGCCAAGATCGTAGGAGTTCAGTTTCAACTTGTAACCGGGCCGAATTCCGCCGTCTTCCGCAACGTCCATTGTGAGCGTCGCCACGGTCCCGTCAAAGGCGAGCTTCCAGTGTTTGTAACGCGATGGATCGATTTGGAAATCGACCGCCTCCGGCTTTACTTGCGGCTCTTGCGCGGCTGCTATATCCACGAAATCCTCCTACGCGAAATTGGCGTGTAATGCCGCCTTTAGTTTGGCGAAGCTTTCGTCCACGGAGCTGCCCGAAGTGTCGAGACGCATGTCCGCTTTGCGGTAGAGAGGCTCGCGAGCCTCGAGAATGCGGCGCAGGTCTTCCATCGCACGATCGCTGCCCGCCATGGCTCGAAAATCGCCCTGGGCGATCACACGGGACATGTGCTCTTCGGGTTGCGCACTGATCCAGACTGTGAAGCAGTTGGAGAGAAGATAGTCATACGTCTCTTTTTCCGACACCACTCCACCGCCGACGGAAAATACGGCGCGGTCGCTCTCGTGGAGTACGCTCTCCAAAGTGCGCCGTTCGATAGAGCGGTAACCAGCTTGACCGTACATCGAGAAAATTTCGGCCAAGGGCATTCCTGTGCGCTTTTCGATTTCGCGATCAAGCTCGACGAACGGAATGTTGAGCTCCTGGCAAAGCCGGGAACCGAGCGTCGACTTGCCTGCGCCACGAAGTCCGATCAGCGCGATACGCATTCGACGCACTTTTTCCTCGTGACCGAAGTCGCGCATCAGCCGGAAGGCAACGTCTTCGAGGCGGTGCGCGGGGATACGTTCGAGGAAACGTTGAATCAAGCGCTTTTCGACCGGCTCTTCCGCTTCGGGCGCAAACAGTTCGACAAGGGAAACGTTCAGAGCGGCGGCGATGCGCCGGAGCAGGACGATGGAGATGTTTCCTTCTCCCGTCTCGAGTTGCGCGAGATGGCGCTCGGAAACGTCCGATTCGTGCGCGACCATCTTGCGGCTCATGCCGCGGCGATTGCGAATTTCCCGCACGCGCGCGCCCAGAAAAAGAAGGAAATCGCCTTCCGGAGCGGGAGCGATCGGCGAGTGGTTGGCGGACTTGGAATCGGCGTCTATTGGCATCGGATAGAGATCAAGATGTAAGATGCAGTATAATACATACGACTGCTAGCTAGTCAAGTAGAATGATGCAAAAGTGATTTGTCGCTTCCTCGTCCTAGTCCAGAAGCTATGCTTTAAAATAAGTATAGTAATGTCAATATATTACAACACACCAGATTTTGCGCTGGTGAATTATAGCGCTGACGTTGCGCGGCGAAGATGTGCATTATTGTACTTATCCCCAAGGTGCTTGTACCGCTTGATGCAGCGAGATAAGGTACCGTTTCTGGGTTGCGTGGATTTGACAGAGAGGGAAGACAAATAAATGATGCTGGCCAACTACATATCGGGTGGGTGGAAAGAGGGAACGGGGCCCGGAGAACCGCTTGTTGACCCGGTGACGGGAGAAGAATTGGCGCGCATTTCGTCGCAAGGAATTCCTTTGAGCGCGGCGCTTGAGCATGCGCGCGCTAGGGGAGGGGAAGCGCTCCGTCGACTGAGCTATGGAAAACGCGCGGACATGCTGGCAAAAATCGCGGACACGCTGACCGCGAATCGCGACGAATACTTTCGGATTTCACTGCTCAATTCCGGCACCACGCAACTTGACGCGTCGTTCGACGTGGACGGTGCAATCTACACGATGAAGCACTATGCGAAGATCGGGCGCGCGCTCGGCGAGGGAACTATACTGAAGGAAGGCGCCGTGCTGCCGCTGTCGAAAACGGGCGTGTTTGCGGCGCAACACTTTCTCGTCCCGGCAAAAGGCGCGGCGGTTTTCATCAACGCCTTCAATTTTCCCGCTTGGGGTCTGTGTGAGAAGGGAGCGCCCGCGCTGCTGTCGGGCGTTCCAATCGTGGTGAAGCCAGCTTCGCCTACTGCGTGGCTCACGCAGCGGATGGTGGAAGACATCGTAAAGGCCGACATCCTGCCGACCGGAGCGATTTCCATAGTTTGTGGCTCGGCACGGGATTTGCTGGATCATGTTTCCGAAGGCGACATCGTTTCGTTTACGGGATCAGCGGATACAGCCATGAGGATTCGTTCACACCCGAACATCTTGCGGCGATCGGTTCGGGTAAACGTCGAAGCCGACAGCATCAACTCGGCAATTCTCGGACCCGACGGCGCGCCGGGCACGGATGTCTTTGAGTTTTTGACGAAAGAAGTGGTGCGCGAAATGATGCTGAAGGCGGGGCAGAAATGCACTGCGATCCGCCGCGTGCTCGTTCCGCGACAGCATCTGCAAGCGGTGGGCGATGCGATTGTTGCGAAACTGAGTGCCCTGAAGGTAGGCAATCCCCGGAATGCGGACGTAAAAGTGGGGCCTGTGGTGAACAAAGCGCAGCAGGCCGCATGTTTCGAAGGGCTGCGGCAATTGAGGCAGGAGTGCTCGGTCCTGTTTGGAGGCGATGAGAATTTCCAGCCACTGGAAGCCGATTCGCAGCATTCTTCGTTCGTGCAGCCTACGCTCCTCGTGTGTAAGAACGGGCTCGATGCAAAGTTCGTTCACGACGTGGAGGTGTTCGGCCCAGCTGCTACGCTGGTGGCGTATGACAGCGTCGAGAACCTCATCGCTATCGCCCGGCGCGGCTTGGGATCGCTGGTAGCTTCAATTTTCTCGAACGACGCAGCATTTACCCAGAGCGTAGTGCTCGGAATCGGCGACATGCATGGCCGAGTGCTGGTGGTTGATTCAACGGTTGGCGGCCAGCACACCGGACACGGCAACGTAGTGCCGAGCTGTCTTCATGGCGGTCCGGGACGAGCGGGAGGCGGCGAGGAGCTTGCGGGGCTTCGCGCGCTGCAACTCTATCACCGGCGTTTCGTCGTACAGGGACCAACCGGAACCCTTACGGACTTGGGAACTCTGTCTTCGGACGCGAGCCTGCTTTATTCCTGAACCCATCTCCAAAATAAATCGCACTATCGACAGCGATCTGGGCTTGCACTGGAAGGATGATGGTGCAATCATCCTGCGTCCGGCCGTATTCGTCGTGGGTATCCCGAGGTGGTTTGGGTTTTGGAGTTCTTTGCTCCCTCCCAGAACACCTGTTGGTTCTTAACGGGAGTACGTGCCTATGTTCGAGCTTTTGCGGGTAGCGACTTTCATCTCACGCGCGGTGAGTGCATGGTTCCGCAATCTTGCGGATGTTGATACGCCACGCGGCCGCGCGATGGTTCTGAGTTTCTCCAACCCCTTCGCAACCGATATTCCAACGATAACTCTATGAGCATCGAGATGTTCAAGGGTCCATTTTCTTTGGCCGAGTAAAGCAGGTGATGAAGGAGGAGAGATCATGGCAACGCAGTTGACCACTATCAGCCCCTCGAAGCCGGTCAATCACTATAGGGCGTACAAGCCGCGGCCGTTCAAGAGAGAAGAACGCGACAAGGTAACGATTCTTTACGGCGGCCTGACCTGGAAGCACGAGCGACTGCTTCAAGGCGTTCTCCATAATTTGAAATACAAGGCTGAGCCGTTGCCTAACATCACCCGCGAAGACCTGGATGCCGGCAAAGAGTTAATTGACGTGGGAGCATGCTGCCCCACCATTTTTACTACGGGAAGTTTGGTGAATCTTCTCAAGAAAAAAGTCGCCGCGCAGGGCAAGGACGAAGTAAATGACAAGTATATCTTCCTCACAGCCGGGGCTTGCGGCCCGTGCCGGTTCGGGCAGTATCACGAGTCGTATTCCATGGCGTTGGACGGCCTCGGCCTACGCGACTTTCGGATGTTTCTCTTCGCCCAGGATGAGTTGGATCAGAAATCCGCGGACGGAGGCGGGCTCGAGGTCAACATGCCGCTGAGTCTGGGCATGATCTGGGGACTCTTGTGCGCTGATGTGCTGACGGACGTTGAATACATGACCCGGCCATACGAGGTCAATCCAGGAGAGACGGATCGAGTGTTGAAGGAGAGCGTCGAGTATTTGTACGACGCTTTTCGCAATCGGCCTGATCGCGGGAAAAAGTACGGAACATTGGCCTGGCACTTGATGAGCAATTATTTCACGCGAGCGCTCCGCGAAATCCGCAAGAAATGGGACACGATCGAAGTTGACCGTCTTCGCGTGAAAGCAAAGGTGAAAATCACTGGCGAATTTTGGCTGCAGACGCATGAAGGCGAAGGGAACTACAACATCAAACGCTGGCTCGAGCAGGAAGATAGCGAAGTGGTTCCTCCGCCGGTGGCGGTTTGGCTGCACTACCTATTGCATCCCACGATCCGCAAACTTGAGGTTCGGAATGCTGTAAGCAAACATCCCCGTCTGCAGGAAATGGCATTGCACGCACTGGAACGAATCTATCGCGGGACGTACAACCGGTTTCGGAAAGCGCTCGGAAATCTTCCGTACGAACTTCCCGACCAGGAAGAGCTACGGCGCCTGGCAGCGCCCTTCTACCACTTTGAGCTGCGTGGCGGAGAGGGGCACATGTTGATCGGGAAGGCGCTGTACGCGTATCACCACAAGAAAGCGCACATGACCTGCGAGCTTTCTCCGTACTCGTGCATGCCGAACACCATGTCCATCGGATCCATGGCGAACGTGCTGGGGAAATATCCGGATTTGCTTTACGCCCCGATTGAGGTGAAGGGCGATTCGGAGGTTCACGCGCTCTCGAGATGCCAGATGATTCTTACCGAGGCAAAGAAGCGCGCGAAGGCGGAGTTCGAAGGCGCACTCAAGACAACTGGGCTGACGACGGAGGCTATTCGGAAGTATGAAGAGCGTCATCCGGAGCTGCGTCGCGCCACCTATCGCGTGCCTCATCGCGACTGCGCGGGAGTAGCTGCGAATTACGTGCTCCATTTGGCGAAGGACTGCGGTTTGGCGAGCGCCTGACCGCATTGACGTTCCGAGGAAGAAGCTGACGAATCAAAGAGGCTAGCTTATGGCCGCTGAGCATTTCGTTCAAATTCAGCCGCTCGCAGGCACGGTTTCGAAGCGTGAAATCTCGCCCGCCAGAAATATCGCGGCAGGTCCTGGCAAGATTTGCGGGATAGACGTCGGCAGCACGACCTGCAAATTTGTGTTGGTGTCCCAAGAAGGCGAATTGGTGGCGCAAGCCTACGAACGCCACAATACGAAGCAGGCAGAAAAAGTTCTGGATTTTCTCAACCGCCTGGAAACTGAATACAAACTGACGCCGCAGCAAGACCGCATCTTCTTCACTGGCTCGGGCGCGGGACTGATCGCGCCGCTGGTCGGAGGAAAGACGATTCAAGAAGTGGTGGCGGTTGCGGCAGCGGTCGAGAAACTTCATCCGTCGGTGCGCTTCGTCAGCGAAATCGGCGGCGAGGATATGAAGACGATTTTTTTCAACGGCGACAGCACCAACAAGAGTAAACAGGTGTTGATGCAGGCTGCGTGTTCCGGTGGCACTGGCACGTTCATCGAGAAGACCGCGCGCAAGCTCGAAATCCCGCCCGAAAAACTTTCGAAAATGCGTTATACCGGATACACGCTGCACAAAGTGAGCAGCAAATGCGGCATCTTCGCCGAGGCCGATGCCAACACGCTGCTCAAGGCCGGCGTCCCGGTCGAAGAGATCATCGCCTCGCTGTTTGAGGCCGTGGTTTATCAGAATCTCGCGACGCTTACTCGCGGCAATACGCCCATTCCAGAAATTCTTTTGCTCGGCGGCCCGAATCTTTTCTTTACCGGCTTGCAGGAAGCGTGGCGCTTTCACCTGATGAAGGTGTGGAAAGAACGCAAGGTCGAGATAACAAAGGGCAAGGATCCCGCGTCAATGATCCTTGTTCCGGATGATGCTCTCTATTACGCGGCGCAGGGCTGCGTGGAAGTAGGCCGCGGCGAACCACAATCCTCCGGCGTGTACCTGGGGATAGAGAAGCTGCGATGGTGGATCGAGGAGGGCCAGCACGAAGAGAAGAAAAAGCTGGGTCGCGGCGGCCTCTGGAAGGATCCTGAGGAACTTGTGTCGTTCAAAGCTCGTTACGCAGGCGGAAACGGGAACGGAAACGGCAACGAAAGCGCGAAAATTAGTGGAAACTTACACCATTCCGCGGGCAGTGTGGAACCGGCAAACAGGCTTGGAAAGCTAGGTCCGGTATTGGTTGGATGCGATTTCGGGTCGACCACCGCCAAGGCCGTCTGCCTGTCACCTGAAAAACAACTGTTGTACTCCTGTTACGCGCTGAGCCGCGGAAATCCAATCGAAGATGCCAAAGTGCTGTTCCGGCAGGTGCGAGAGGCGATTGGCATGGGCGAAATCGTGGGTCTCGCGATTACGGGTTACGGAAAAGATTTGCTGAAAGGCATTCTCGGCGCCGATTGTCCGGTGGTCGAAACCATTGCGCACGCCAGCGCCGGTTTGCACTTCTTCCCGGACGCGGACTGCATCTGCGATGTCGGCGGCGTAGACGTCAAGATCATGATCCTCAACAATGGCGCGGTAACCGATTTTCGCCTCAACTCCCAGTGCTCCTCCGGGAATGGAGCATTCCTTCAAGGAGTTGCCGAGCGTTTCGATATTCCAATGAGCGAGATGGCGGACCGTGCGTTTCTCGCCGAGGCCATGCCGCAATTGTCCATGGGGTGCGGCGTTTTCCTGCAAAGCGATATCGTCAACCAGCAACGAAAGGGATGGCAGGCAGATGAAATCCTTGCCGGCCTTTGCGCAATTCTGCCGCTCAACGTTTGGATCTATGCGGGTGGCTTAAACAATCTCCGGCAAGTCGGGCGAAAGTTCATTCTGCAAGGGGGAACGCATAAGAATCTTGCCGTCGTAAAGACGCAGGTGGATTTCATTCTCTCCAAAATTCCAGAAGCTGAGGTTGTCGTGCACCCCTATTCCGGCGAAGCCGGGGCCATCGGCGCAGCGCTCGTTGCTCTGGATTGGAGGGAAAGGGGAGGACGAACCAAGTTTCGAGGATTCGATGCCATCGAGCGGCTGGCTTACAAAACAGCCACGTCGGTCGAGACGGTCTGCCACTGGTGCCCGGTGAACTGCCAACGCAGTTTCATCGATGTGGAATTAGAAGGAGGTTTGGGCCGCGAGTGGAGCAAAGTTCCCTTGGGAACAGGCTGGGAACGCGTCATCGTAAATAATTCCTGTCCCAAAGGGCTTGTGGAAGATTTGAATGAAATGAAGGTAATCAAGGCCGATATCGAGAGGACCAAAGATGCCTTTCCGAATGTTGCCGACATGGTTCGCAAAGAAGCCTTCCGCCGCGTCTCCGCCTAAAGACCGCTCGCAGTTGCGCGTCGGGATTCCTAAAGTGCTGAATATATGGACCACCCATCAGTTCTGGGTGGGTTTCCTAAAGGCGTTGGGTGTCGCGTCGGAAAACATCGTCTTCAGTTCGGACACGTCCGAAGACCAAGGCCGCGAATTCGGAAAAGGGCGCGGAACGGTTGATTGCTGTTATCCGGTGAAATGCATCAGCGGTCACTACGGCGAACTGATATTTGGGCAGAAGAAAAAGATCAACATCTTGTTCAGCCCGATGATCCACTCTCTGCCATCGATTCTTCACGGGCATGTGGTTGATACGGTCACCTGCACGCGAGTGATGGCTGGCCCGGAAAACATAAAGGCCGGGTTCATGAAGGAAGGGGACGTGTTTGCAAATAACGGCATCGTGTACGCATCTCCCTTCGTCAGCCTCGGAGATCGTCACATGGTTACCGAGCAGCTTCACAGTTCCCTGAAAGACATCTTTGACCTAGATATGGAAGAGACTGCGCGCGCCGTACAGGCAGGTTTTAAAGCGCTTGATAATTTCACTGAAAAGGCCCGGCAACACTCGAGAGAGATTCTGACCTGGTGCGCGAAAAACCAAAAACCCTGCATCCTGGTCCTCGCTCGGCCTTATCACATGGACACGGGCATCGGCCACGAGATCGAGGGCGAGTTGCAAGCGCACGGCTATCCGGTTCTATGGCTGCAATACCTGCCCGACGACAATGACTTGATGGACTGGGTATTCGAACCAGACGTGCGCGCTGGGCAGATTAAAAGTCCATTCGACATTGCCGATGTATGGACCTCGTCCTACAGCAGTAACACGAACGAGATCATGTGGGGCGCAAAATTTGCAGCTCGCTGCCCTTGGGTCACTTGCGTGGTGCGTCTATCGAGCTATGAATGCGGCATGGATCAGCCAACGTATACGCCAACCCAAAAAATCGTTGAAGCGACCGGAACATTGTTTTTTAAGTTTGGTGATCTCGATTCCACGAAACCCAGCGGCAGCATAAAAATCCGTGTGGAGACGATCGTTCACTACATGGCGAAGTATTCGCAGGAGATTATCGAGCGGAAGCTGGGATGGCTTTCACCTCACTGTCCCTTGGCTGACATCGCCCCGCCAACTCAATCCGTACGCGCTGACGAGGTTCGCAAGGCAAAAACTGTCGGTATCTGCTGAAAAATGCGCTAGGCGTTTTCCTTTCACAAACAAAGAAAGTGACTCGAAGAATTAAATGGTCAAGCCCCCATTCAAACGCAAACTCTCGCCCGTCGCGTATTCGACACCTTCCTACGAACTCAGTTTGAATAGCCCACTCATCCGTAATTGTTAGGTTCCGTCGCTCTCCCAAGGTATGGGAAAATAATGTTGGCGCTCCTCGGCAGTCGACGGCGAGCATCTCTGGAAAATCAAGCAGGAGGAGACATGAGCAAGGTCCGGGTTCTGGTGGGTACACGGAAGGGGGCGTTCATCCTGACGTCGGACGGCAAACGCGAACGGTGGGATGTCGACGGCCCCCACTTTGCAGGCTGGGAGATCTACCACCTCAAGGGATCGCCCGCTGACCCGAATCGTCTATACGCGTCGCAGTCGAGTGGCTGGTCCGGACAGATAATTCAACGGTCCAATGACGGCGGGAAGACGTGGGAGGCCGTGGGGAACAAGTTCGCCTACGAGGGCGTCCCGGGCACACACCAGTGGTACGACGGCACACCGCACCCTTGGGAATTCAAAAGAGTGTGGCATCTCGAACCGTCACTTACGGATCCGGAGACAGTCTACGCCGGGGTCGAAGACGCTGGCCTTTTCCTCTCGAATGACGGCGGGAAGAATTGGCACGAGCTCTCCGGGCTGCGTGGCCACGGCTCCGGGCCACATTGGCAGCCTGGCGCCGGCGGCTTGTGCCTGCATACAATCATTCAGGATACAAGCAATCCCGAGCGGATCTTCATCGCCATCTCGGCAGCGGGCGCGTTCCGTACCGACGACGCCGGTAAGACGTGGCGGCCAATCAACCGCGGGCTGCATTCCCAGTACATCCCCGACCCTACAGCCGAGGTTGGCCACTGCGTCCACCACATAGCGATGCACCGCTCGCGCCCGAGTGTGCTGTTCATGCAGAAGCACTGGGATGTCATGCGCAGCGACAACGCCGGCGATTCGTGGCAGGAGGTCAGCGGAAACCTCCCGACCGACTTCGGGTTCGCAATCGACGTTCACGCGCACGAACCGGAGACCATCTACGTCGTCCCGATAAAAAGTGATTCGGAGCACTTTACGCCGGAAGGAAAGCTGCGCGTGTTCCGCAGCCGCACGGGCGGGAACGAGTGGGAGGCGCTCAGCAAAGGCCTGCCGCAAGCCAACTGCTACGTCAACGTTCTGCGCGATGCCATGGCCGTTGATTCTCTTGATAAATGCGGCGTGTATTTCGGCACGACTGGAGGACAGGTATATTCTTCGTCCGATGCCGGAGACACATGGGCGCCAATTGTTCGGGATTTTCCAGGAGTGCTCTCCGTTGAGGTTCAGACGCTGTCATGATTCGCGTTGAGCTCCCGGCGCACCTTCGTGGACTCGCTCGCATCAGCGGCGAGGTGCAGCTCGACATTCAAGGTCCGGCTACGCAACGTTCGATCGTCGACGCGCTCGAAGCCCGCTACCCGATGCTGCGCGGCGCGATCCGCGACCACATCACGCAAAAGCGTCAGCCGTTCTTGCGGTTCTTCGCCTGCGGCCAGGACCTCTCTCACGAGCAGCCCGACACCCCGCTACCCGACGCGGTCGTCTCAGGAGCAGAGCCCCTCCTAATCATCGGCGCCATTGCCGGTGGCTGAGGGCTCGGTGGATGGAAGGCAAGAAATGCAGACTTGGATCCTATTTACGTTGAGACGGGTCTCGCTTGTAGCACTTCTGCTTCGAGCCGCAAGAGAAAATGAATCACCTCGCTGGTGTTCCGTAGATAATACTTCGCGTCGCTTTTCCTCGCTTTTCCTACCCGTATCGTGATCTGATCGCGCAGTGCGCGGAAAGCGGATTCATCCGTTCCATCATCGCCAATGTAAATCGCAGGAGTACCCTTTGGAAGTTCAGTCAGCAAAACTCGGGCGGCGGCGCCTTTCCCTGGGATCTCGTTGGGCAGAACCTCCCACACCATCGCCCCTTCGAACATTTTCAGGGAATGTTGCAGAGGCGCAACCAATTTCAGCAGGGAGGATTTTGCGGCGCGCGCGACCGGTGCTGCCGCGCTCCGATAATGAACCGCAAAGCTCAGACCTTTGTCTTCGATTCGCATGCCTGGCATGGTGGCGATCTGCCCTTGAGCTCTCCGTTTGGCCAATGCGAGAATTTTCCCCGCACTCTTGCTGATCTTCGTGTTTGTTCCTTCCGCTTCCGCTCCATGAAGGCCCACGTAGTGCAGGGTCTCGATCCCGATTCGCGTTTGAAGATCGTCGCGGCGGCGTCCGCTTACGATGGCAACGAACAATAGTGGATGCCGGGATAAGCGCTCGAGCAACTGTTTTGTCCGTGCCGATACGCGCACGTCCATTGGCCGCCGCTGAAGCCGCACCAACGTGCCATCGAAATCGAGCAGCAGCGCGAGAATCTTGGCATTGCGAATCCGCTCTGTGATTTCGTTCCATGCCCCAAATAAATAGCGCGGCGAAGGAGGTGAGGCGCTATTCTTCGCTAGGGGCGGAATGGGGCGCCTGTGCGGACGCTGGGACGTGCTTTCACCGTCTGGTCTGGTTTCCAACGCTCGCCTTCGTCGCATCCCGCATACCATTTACAGTTGTCTGCGGCTGCGCGTCTTCAGCCCGGATTTGAGAAAGTTCTGCAATCAGATCGCCTGCCCACTGGTATACGTTGTGGTGTTTTACGTTGTCACGCAGCAACTTCATTCGCGCTTGCCGTTCATTAGTGTCCATTTCGAGCGCCAGACGGATTGCTTCCGCCAGCTGTTCGGTGTCATACGGATTCACGATTATGGCGTCTCGCAATTCACGGGCTGCCCCCGTGAACTGGCTCAAGATTAGCGCTCCTTCTTCGTCCTCGCGCGCCGCAATAAATTCTTTCGCCACCAGGTTCATTCCATCGTGAAGAGACGTCACCATGCAGAGGTCAGCCGCTCTGTAATACGGGAGGATTTCCGCATGGCTGTGATGGCGCGTGAGCAATGCAATCGGCTTCCAATCGTCTGTCTGCCAGCGTGCATTAATCCGGGCCGCTTCCGTTTCCAATTCCTGCATGAAATCGTGGTACCGCTGGATTTCCGTGCGGCTCGGCGCTCCGATCTGTACGAATGTGAATTTTTCGAGATACGCCGGCCATTTTTCCAGAAACCGTTCAACGCCCCGAAGCCGCTCGAGCAATCCTTTGGTGTAGTCCACGCGATCGATGCCCACTCCAAGAAAATTCGCCTTTATCCCCAGCTTAGCCAGCAGTTCAGAGCGCAGTACGTACGGCGAGACCTGCGAATCGTGGCCTCGCTGGGATTCGCGAAAGTCCACGCTGATGGGGAACGGACGCACAAACGTAGTATGCCCGCTTCGCTCCACCGCAAATCGTTCCCATTCGATCCGAGATTCCAAGGCCGCATCCACGGTCTCCAGGAAGTTGTCGCAATGCGCCTGTATTTGGAACCCGATCAAGTCCGCGCCCAGCAGCCCGCTAACAAGTTCCCGTTGCCATGGACAGATGCCGAACGCTTCCGAATTAGGCCAGGGGATGTGCCAGAAAATTGCGACCCGCGCATCCGGGCGCGCCTCCTTGACCATCCGCGGAAGCAAGGCAAAATGGTAATCTTGCACGAGCACCAGCGGCCGATCGACTCCTTCCATTTCTTGGAGCACTGCATCGGCAAATTGCCGGTTCGCAATCTGGTAATTTTGCCAGTCCGAAACGCGAAAAATTGGCCGGGTGTAAGCGATATGGCACAACGGCCATAAGCCTTCGTTGGAAAACCCATAATAATGGCCGTGTTCCACTTCTTTCGAAAGCCATACGCGACGCAGGGTGTACTCCGGGTTGTCTGGAGGCACGCGGACGTGATCCTGTTCGTCCACTGCTTCCCGGTCGGCATCGCCGGATCCTGACGCGATCCACATTCCGTCGCAAGCGCGAAGAATCGGTTCTAATGCCGTCACCAATCCGCTTGCCGGAATCAGAGTTTCGATTTCCTTCCCTTTGTACACCTGCATGTAGGGCTCGCGATTCGACACGACAAAAAGAGAGCCCTGGTGAGCCTTACCCTGAATGCTCGCGCGTAATCGTTCCGCGGTCCAGGCGGACTCGCCTGACTCGCGCAAGCGAGCCTCCTCTTCCGCGGCCGACCGGGCATCAGCCAGGCTTCGGGTCAGATTCATAACCTCGCTCGTGAAGGGAGCGAGAAAACTTCCCTTCGGCTCCGGGGGATTCGGCATCGTCCGGCCCCGGCGTATATCCTTCATCCATTGAGCAGTGCGGGAAATCGGGAGAAGAACTGTCCAGCGGATTATCAGCACTGTAACGAAAACGATCAGCAGCACCTCGGCGATCACGTGCCACAGGGTCGTCCGCCACATACGTGCGCTTTGCGTCTCGATGTACCTTGCATCGTGAAAAACTGCGAGGACGCCCGTGACCGACGTGCCGTCATGCAGAGGCATGTAATACACGTGCATTGGTTCGGAGCCGAGATTTAGGAATTCGCTCAGGCCAGTGTCGCTGGCAGCCACCCGATCCAAGGGTACGGGAGGCGGGTCGAATCGGTTATGCAGTACGGAACTCTCGGCAAGTACTTCGCCGCGCTTGTTGTAAACGACCACGCCCGCAAGCTGTTCCCGATTCCCGAACCGCTCTACGAGGTAGCGCAGTTGGTCGCGCGACCCCTTTTCCAGAGCCGGCTCTACTATTTCTCGCAGGCTCTCTGAAAGAATTTCGGCTCGGCGCACGAGATCGGTTCGCAATCCTCGCTTCTCGGAGCGCACCTCGATCTTAGCCACAATAAAAGTAACGATGGTGATGCCCGCAACGAGGAACAGAATGAGGCGCAGACTTAGTCTCACGTCAATCCTTGAGTCGATTCAACATTTTGAAATTATCGGCCGGCATTAGAACCTCAACCAGGCAACCATCCGGAGCGCAAATCACAAATAAAACTATGCGGCCGTTCGCGCGATAAACGTAAACAGTGCCGAGATTTTGCAAGATTCCGGTAGAATTTACCGGGAACTGGGCTTTGTGTCTACGGATGATTAAGTCAAATCCAGTATTCACCTGATTCTCTTAAAGGTTGAGTGGTTATATTTTTACATCGTCGCGAGTCTCGGGCACACGCCCGAAGCCAAGATGTCTTGCGCGCCGAATCCGCATCGTGCCCTAGCGTTCCCGTATCCGTGTTGCGGGAGCTTTTTTGTCGCGCTGGCGATTTTTTTCGCACCGGCGCCTTTGCTGGAGGGGTCGCATCCGCGCCCTAACTTACCCAGCAGCATCATGACAAATCATTCTCAACATCTCGACGAAGTGCTCCAGTACATTTCCGTGAGCTGGGTCCATCTCACTCGCTCTCTTGAAAAATGCAAGACTTATGAGGACCAGAAAACGGACGAAGTACCATTTCTGTATTTCCCAGCGGAGTTCAACATCCTGCCGACCTTCAAGGATCTCGCGGAGAATTGCAGGGTGCGCATAGATTCCTTGCCCGAAATCATCGCCAATCCGAATGACGTGCACCTGAGCAAAGTCCCTACCGCAGGACTTCTATATCTTCCTCATCCGTACATCGTGCCGGGCGGCCAGTTCAACGAGATGTACGGCTGGGACAGCTATTTCATTATCCTGGGGCTTCTGCGAGCAAATCACGCGGATCTGGCAAAAGGGATGGTCGAGAATTTTTTCTTCGAAATTCAACATTACGGCTCGATCCTGAATGCCAACCGGACCTACTATCTCACCCGCTCTCAGCCTCCGTTCCTCACTTCGATGATTCTAGCAGTGTACGATGCAGAAGCCTCCGGGCACGATAATAACAACGCATGGCTTGAGAAAGCCTATCAATTCGCGGTAACCGACTACGAGCAGTGGACTCACGCGCCTCATTTGGCAGGTGATACCGGTCTTTCCCGTTATTTCGATCATGGGGAAGGGCCTGTCCCTGAAATTATCGGCGATCCGAGCGACTACTACCGCGGCGCCGCACAATACTTCTTGCTTCTTGACGGGACAAAAGATCCTCATCTCGTTCTTGTGAACAAAGAACATCCGGCCGAATCTCTCATGGGACCGCTCTTCCCCGTCTTCGCCCGCGATGATCAATCAAATGATCGATCAAAAGATCCCCAAGAAACGGCCGGTTCACCGGGGGACCAAGTCACGTTATCAGCCGACTTCTACAAGGGCGATCGCAGTATGCGCGAATCGGGGTTTGATGTTTCGTTTCGTTTCGGCCCGTTCAGCGCCGAGACCCACCATTTCGCACCCGTCTGCCTGAACAGCCTGTTATACAAGACCGAGAAGGACCTCGAACGCATGAGCACTCTCCTCGGCCGACAAAAGGACGCCGAAGCATGGAAGGCCAAAGCCATCGACAGGCAGCAGCGAATTCAGAAATATCTTTGGGACGCGAAACGAGGCCTGTACTTCGACTACGATTTCATCACTCACACACTCTCGTCGTACGAGTACGCAACTACCTTTTATCCGCTTTGGGCCGGACTGGCGTCGAAAGAACAGGCGAGCGCGGTCGTCAAGAATCTTTCGATGTTTGAGCAGCCCGGCGGCCTCGCCATGAGCCGCGTGGAATCCCAGGCACAATGGGATTACCCGTACGGCTGGGCCCCTATTCAACTTCTGGGGGTTGAAGGAATGCGCCGCTACGGTTTCGTCGCGGACGCCGACCGCGTCACCTACAATTTCCTGAGCATGGTAGTCGCCGACTTCGCAACCGACAGATACATTCGCGAAAAATACAACGTAGTGAAGCGCACTTCAGCGACTCGAATTGTGAGGGGTTACAGTCAAAATGTGATCGGATTTGGATGGACGAACGGAGTCTTCCTCGAGTTGATGCATGAATTGTCACCCACCCTTCTCGATCGTTTGCAAAAAGAGTGAGCTAGAAGGTTTGTGCTTTTCATTCTCTGCGCAAGGCGCGGATCGGATCGAGTGTTGCCGCTCGTCGAGCCGGAACCACTGCCGCCAGGAACGCGGCGAAGGCGAGCGCGGCTGATGTCACAGCCAGTATGTGCGGATCGTATGGTTTTATACCAAACAGTTGTGTGGCCATGGCATTGCCGGCGGCAATCGCCACTGGAATGCCGATCGCCAGTGCGATACCCATCTGCACCAACGCTCCACGCAGGACCAGCTTCAAAATGTTGAACCGGTCAGCGCCCAGAGCCATGCGAACTCCGATTTCGTTCGTTCGGCGCTCGACGGAATAGGCCGTCACTCCATAAAGGCCCACAGATGCGAGGACCAGCGCCAGCAATCCGAACATTGAAGTAAGTTTTGCGATCAATCGCTGCTGGGAGAAATTGTGGTCCACTTGCTCTCCGAAACTCACGAAGTCGATGACCGCGAGATCCGGGTTCACTTCCGCAAGCGCGTGGCGCACCTGCGCTTCCAGACCCGTCACCTTTCCGAGCGTTTTCAGTTCCACGGCGTTCAGTTCGTGCGAGCGATCCTCGAAGGCGATGAAACGCGGATTTTCAAACGTCACACTCTGTGTGGAAGACAAGAAAAACATGGGCGGGATTTTGCGGGTTGGCTCGCGATATTGAGTATCTTCGGTTACGCCAACGATTTCGAAGTCTCCGGCATTCTTCTGGTCGATATAGCCGAAATGTTTTCCGATCGGATTATCGTCCTTGAAAAAATGTTTGGCGAATGTCTGATTCACCACCGCAACGCGCTGCGAGGTGGGTGAATCCTGCTCGCTAATGGAGCGCCCTTGCACGATTTTGGTGCCGAGGGTTTCGAAGTAACCGGCGCTGACACGGAGCCAGGAAGCGTTGTTCTGATTGGAATCAGGAGGTGGCGGTGCCTGGCCCTCGATGTAAACGGTCTCGCCCCAATTGTCACCCTCCATCGGAGTGTAGAGCGAAAAACTCACCTGGCCGATACCCGGAATTGCTGCCAGCAACTCGTGAAGCTGGCGAAATAGAGACTGCATCTGTGCGGGCTTGTATCCCGCCATTTGCGGATCGATGTGCAGGATGTAGCGGTTGGGTGTCTCGAATCCGAAATTTTGCCGCCGCATGTTGTAAAGGCTCTGCGTCAACAACCCCGCCGCGGAAAGCAGCACGAGTGAAAGCGCAGCCTGCGCGATAACCAGCGACTTTTGCGTCCAGCCGCCGCTACGCCCCGTCGAGCGGCCTGCACCGCGCAGCGCGTCGGCAGGAGCCGCATTGGCCGTGATCCAAGCAGGAGCGACGCCGAATAGAATTCCCGTGATAAGCGACACGGCGAATGTGAAAGCGAGCACGGGAAGGGACGGCGAAGCGTGAATCGCAACGTACGTGTTTTGAAACGCGAGGTACAAAATTAGGCGGGTCGCCCCGAATGCTATAGCCACGCCAACCGCGCCTCCGAGCAGTGCCAGCACGACGCTCTCGCTAAGCACCTGGCGAACCTGGCGCCGAACAGACGCACCGAGCGCCGCCCGGATGGAGGTCTGAAGTTTTCGCGTGCTCGCTCGGACGAGCATCAGGTTCGCCACGTTCGCGCAGGCGATCGCTAGCACAAGCACGGAAATCCACGTCAGCAGATGCAGGCTGGAAAGGTATTCGTCGCGCAGTGCTTGAACACCTGCGCCGCCAGGCGACAGACGCAGTGTCTGCTTGGGGACTACGTCGCGTTCTCCCGGCTGTAACTGCCCGATGGGGCTTAGCAGCCACTGTTGCAACTCTACTTGCATGTGCGCACCGATTTGTTTCGGGTCAGTACCCGGCGCGATGCGGCCGATTATGTCCAGCCAATCTTGCTGCGGGAAATCGACCAAAGCCATGGTGCCGTCGATAAGCGGCTCATCCGCAATCGGAATCCAAAACGCGGCCGGATCCGTCAGGCGATCGCCGAAGAAGGCGGGCGGCGCGATTCCAACCACGGTGAACGGTTGGCCGTTCATCGTGAACGTCCCTCCCACCACGGATTGGTCGCCACCGAATTTCTGCTGCCAGGCGCGATAGCTGATCACCGCGACCGGCGATGCGCCTTTGCGGTCGTCGAATGGCATCAGCACGCGCCCCGCATAGGGCCCGATGCCAAACATGGCAAAGTAATTTCCCGAGACGAACTCACTCCTCATGGATTGAGCAGGCTGGCTGCTGCCGCC
>Ga0073928_10004054_pt1 | contig 22219 bp, 17 predicted proteins | sample PaiPotPPA55metaG_FD_76969 | JGI IMG/M metagenome (GOLD analysis project Ga0073928, IMG submission 76969) | Iron sulfur acid spring bacterial and archeal communities from Banff, Canada, to study Microbial Dark Matter (Phase II) - Paint Pots PPA... ...
AGGTCAGGGCGAGCACCAGCAGGCCCAACGACGCCGCGAAGCCCGAGACCAGGGCGCGCAGCAGCACCCGCCACGGCTCGGCGCTCGCGCGCTTGCGCTCGGCGCGCCGGCTGAGCAAGTACGCGATCGTCAGCACGAGGAATGGCAGCAGCCACACCGTGATTCGGAGTTCCACGGTGATGGAGTACGTCATGCCGGCGACGCTGCTCGCGCCTGCGCTGTTGCCGGTTGCGGTGAGGAACTGGCTCATGTCGCCGCTCATGGAGGTGCGGTCCGGCACGCCGAGGCCGGTGCCGGTGAGCAGGGCGGCGGAGGAGTAGAAGTTCTTGAACCCGAACGTGACGTGGCTGACGGACACGTACACCACGATCAGCAGCCCGACCAGCGCGACGAGCAGGGCCGAGGCCACGGCGATGACGCCGTCGCGCGCGGCGACCGCCATCGCGCGAAGCTCGTCGATCGGGCGGGTGGCGGCCGTCGAAATCGGCGCTCTGGCCGACCCGCGCGTCGGCAACGCCGACGCTGCCGCTGGTGGGGCGGCCGATGTGCGCACTGCCCAGGGATCCGAGGTGGGCGCGGACGTCTGTGCGGGCACTGATGCGGCAGCCGGCCCGGGAGCCTGCGGCTGGGTCGAAGCGCTCGGCTGCCCGCCCGCATCGCCGTCGTCGGGCTGCTGTTCCGCGGAGTCGTCCGCCATGACTGAGTCCCCTCCATCGCCTTGCGGCGCACACGAAACGGGGACGGCCCACACCGCCCCCGACCAGGCCAAGCAACTGATGTTAGATCAACGATCCGGGCGGCTCGGAAAAAGTGTCCGCACCGTTATTTCCCACGCTGACCATGGTGACGAGGGCAGGGCAGATGCGGGGCAGGTACTGAGCAGGACGGGCACGCTGGTGCCCGTCCTGCTGGAGCCCGGCGGGGGCGCCCCACCCGGACGCCGGACTCCGCCGCTTCCCGCCGGAACCCTTCCATGTAAATGATTGGGCTGATTACGCCTAATGTTATGGCATTTGATGTTGCGCTCAGCTGAGGTCGGGCGATTTCTAGACGGCGAGCAGCAGCACAGTCAGACTGAGTGCCAAAAAGTTGCCGAATAGCAGCACAATGGCACGGTCGAGCCAGTCGTACTTGGCAGTCGCAAGTCGGGCGGTGGCCCATATCTGAAATGAAATGTCCGCGGCCAACGCTTCAGCATCGGCGAACAACGAAAGCACGGAACGCGTGTATGCCTCCGCAGAGCGGCTGCTCGTACGCGCGACATGGTCGAAATAGACGAGACTGCCCGGTCGCTCGGAACGCAGCCGGCGGGGGCGCAGGGCGAGGCCGGCGCAACTCATCGACGCGAGCGTCAACGCCGCGCAGAGAAGCGCCGACACGGCCGCCGCCGGGCTTATCCGATGGGTGTCGCAGACGGCGACGAGTGCGGCGGCGCACGCCCCGCAGGCTGCTACCACCGCGGCCGCCTTGGCGTCGGCGCGGTCGATCGCCGAGTGGTTAGTATCAAGAAGTTTCCATGTGCGATCGGCCAGGATACTCGCGGCCTCACTGTCGTCGGGGCCGGAGACAGCCCCGGGGACGGTAGTGATGCGCCGGCCCGTGCGGGGTGGCTGTACGCCTGAGGTGGCGGATGGAGCAGAGGTGGCAGGCATACCGGATAGGGCGAAGGGCACCGGAGCGGGAAGAATTGAGGATGTGGCATTTGCAGTGCGCCTACCTTTGCGTGCGCCCGGGTTGTTTTCGAGTCCGTATATCGGCGGCGTGTTCGCGGAGGCGACGGTTTCGGCCTCGCGCCCTGCGACCCCGGCCCGCATCACGCCCCCCGTCTGAGCCCCTCCCGCCGTGCCCGCCGCTCCCCCGGCCCCGCTGCGTGTTGCCACCGCCCGCCAGCCGTACTTTCGCTGTCCGGCCACTCTCAGCTTTTGCACGATATCCCTCCGAATACGCGCCGGGCGCGGTTCGCGCGCGCCAGCCAAGTGTGCGCCCTATTTGCTCCCGCGCGCCGGTGGCGGAAAATGGAGATTTGCGCCAGGTGACCGACACAGGACGATATAGGCTCCCCAGATGTTGGCACACTGGTGCGCAGCTTGAAAATCAGATCGCCGCCACTTGAGTGCCTCGCCGGTGTCGGCGGAATGGGGGAGCCATGGTTCGGTCGGACGGCGAGGCCGCACGCAATGAATCCGGGCCGGCTGCGAACTTCGTGGCTTCGCTGACTGATCAACAGCGCAAGGACCTGATGCGCCTCGGCGTCGTCAACACCTACCCGCGCGGCCGCACGATCCTAAATCAGGGTGAGTCGGGTGAGTCGGTGTTCTTTCTGCTCAGCGGTGTGGTCAAGGTCTTTCTGATCTCCGAGACCGGGGGCGAACTGCTCCTTGCGCTTCGCTCGCGCGGCGAAGTGATCGGCGAGATCGCCTTCGTCACCAAGGAGCCGCGCTCTGCGCGGGTCTTCGCCGCCACCGACGTCTCTGCCCGGGTGGTGAACGGCGCCGACTTCCGCGCCTTCCTCGACCGCTGGGCAGCGGTGCGCGACCAGCTCACCATCGCGGTGATCCGCAAACTGCACCGCGCGAACGACCGGCGTGCCGAGTCCCGGTTCTACACCACCACCGGGCGGCTCGCCATCGCACTCGCCGAAACGGCGCTCGCGGTCGGCGGATCGACCGGCGCGGGGCGGGTTCTCGGTCCCGAGCTGACCCAGGCCGATCTCGCCTCGCTCGCCTCGATCTCGACCAGCGCGGTCGAGAAGGCCCTGCGGGAATGGGAGGCCGCCGGCCTGGTCAACCGTCAGCGCCAGGTGCTGATCGTGACGGATCCCGCTGCGCTCAGGACGCTGGCCGAAAAAGAGCGCCGGAATCCGTACCACGAAGGATAGGCGCCCTCGTGCGTCTTGGATCGTGGTGCCCGGCGCGCGCCGGGTACCGGAACGCGCCGGACCGAGCGTGAGAAAGGGCATGATGCGTACACCACCAGAGACGACTCGACGCCTGTGCTGCGCCGTGGACGCCAAGGACTACAGCTCCCGGACCCCGGCGGACCAGTACGACCTCCAAGCAGACCTCGTCGGCCTGCTCGCCGAAGCGGCGCAGGGGGCGCGCTTGGCGCGGCTGGCCTGGAAGCGGCAGGAGAGCGGCGACGGCGAGCTCGCGCTGCTCCCGCCGAATCAGTCCGAGAGCGTGCTGATCGACGACTTCGTGCGCGAACTCGACGCCGCCTTGCATCGCCACAACCGCGTCCGGCTCCCGCAGTCCCGACTGCGTCTGCGGATGGCGGTCCACTTCGGCGTGGTCTTCCCGGCGCCGAACGGCTACGCCGGCCCCGCCGCCGTCGTGGTCAGCCGGCTGTTGGACTCGCGCCCGCTCAAGCAGGCGCTCGAGGCCGCGCACGGCGCGGACCTCGTGGTAGGGCTGTCCGACGGCGTATACCAGGACACGGTGGCCGGAGGCCTTACCAAGACCCTCGCAGGCGCGTTCCGTCGGGGCGAGGTCGACGACGAGAAGTACCGCGGGTCGATCTGGATCCGGACGGTCGCCCGGCCCGGCTCGGGTGCGGACTCAGGGGCCGAACCGGCTCCACCGGCACAGAGCGCGCTGCCGGGCTCGACTCAGACCCAGGCTCGGGCCACAGTACAGAGCCCCCAGCCCGCACCGGAACCGTCCGCCGGTCCGGGCACCGCTGTCGGCCGCCCGTTGGCGCCACATGTACAAAACATCTTCCACGGGAACGTCGAGGCCGAGGTGATCGGGTTCAACTTCAACGAGGGATCGCTCTGATGCCCGAGTACGAGGACGCCACGATCGAGTCAGACTCGGACGCCCAGCCGCAAAAGCCTTCCGCCGAGAATGACGACGCGGCTGCCGGGCAGGGCAAGGATGAGGACCCTGCGGCCGGGGACGGTATCGACGACGATGCGCGCGTACACGTGTCCAGCACATTCAACGGGACGGTGATCGTCGGCGGGGGCGGAACGGTCGGCTTCGCGGTCGGCGAACGCGTACAGCGCGACAGTGGGCTGATCGCCGACTCGGTCGTGGCCGCGACGCGACGTATTTACTGCGAGCCCGCGCTTTTCACCCGCGCGACCAACGCTCTGCGGCGGGACCACATGGTCATCCTCGTCGGCACGGAGGGGACCGGGCGGGCGGCCGGCGCCCTGGTCCTCGCCGACTCGCGCCGCACCCCGGGTGCGGCGATCTACCGACTTCCGCCGACTCGAAGCCTGGCCGAGCTGTCCAAGCAGAAATTCAAGAGCGGTCACTGCTACCTCGTCCTCGACTGGATCCGCCCCGCCGGAGCACAGGCGAGTTTGGATCGGTTCGACGCCGACCAGCTTGCGGCACGGCTCAAGGCAGCCGGCGCGCACCTCGTCCTGACGACGACGCGGGCGAGCAGCCCTGGCAAGGGCAGCTCCGCGTACGAGAGCCATTGGTCGCCGCCGGACCTCACCGAGGTGTTCGACCACTGCTTCAAGCAGGCGGCCGTCACCGCAGAGGCCGAGGACGCCCTCGACCGGCTGCGCGAACGGGCGGCCCGGCTGGGCTCGGCCCGTCAGGTCGTCCGCTTGGTCGAGGGGCTGGCCGATGGCGTGGAGTTCGCCCTCGCCGCGGTGGAGGATTCCGACCGCGACGCGATCGTGGCCTGGTTCGACGCGAATCCGGACCGCCGGGCGGTACGCACCGCGACGGTGCTCGCGTTCGCGGGCCGAACCGGCGAAGACGCAGAGCGCGGCGTGGGAGTTGGACAGCGTAACTTCGAGTTGCTCTACGCCGGGCTGGAGGCCGCCCAGGCCACGTTTCGCGGGGACCGTCCGCCGGAGGAGATGCCCGCCCCGCCGGAAGAGGAGCCGCAGCGGCAGGACCGGCGCACCATGTTCACGGAGTCGGCACTGACCGATTTCACCATCCCCCCGGCCGTACAGCCCTCGGTGGGCGCCCAGCACTATCCGGGGTTCCGCACCCGGCAGCAGCGGGACCTCATCATGGAACTGCTACACCTCAGGTTCGGCCATGAGCTCTGGGGCCCGCTGCGGCTATGGCTGGACGAGGTGGTCGGCCAACCGGTGGTCACCGATGCGCAGATCGCCGTCGCCTACGGCCTCGGGCGCTTCACCCGGCACGCGTTCGACGAGGTCAGAAGCCACTACCTGGAACACTGGGCCGCGGGAGCGTGGCCACAGCGCACCTGCGCCGTCTACACCCTGTGGTCGATGGCCGAAGCGGACGACCTCGCTCCGCTCGCCCTGAACCAGGCCACCAGCTGGGTGCACGACCGGGGGCCGGAGCGGGCCATCACCGCCGCGGTCGCCTTCGGCGGCGCACTCGGCAAGCGGTATCCGTCAGAGGCCATGCGCCGACTGTGGCCGATGGCCTTGCGCGGCCGTGCGATCAGCGGCTATGCCCAACTCGCGATCGGCAATCTGCTTGCGATCGAGTCCGAGGACGAGTCCGAATCCGGCGGAGTGGCCCGCTACCTGGCCAACAAGATCAGGCCTCTGCTCGAGCCCGGAGCGGGCGCGGCCGATCGACGGGCGGCGCTCTGGGTGATCGTCGGGATCCTCGGCCTCGCCGGACGGTCCGCGGAGCTGCCGCTGCCGGCGCAGGTGTTGCGGGAGCGGCCGGGCATCGTCGAGGCGGTCGGCGAGCTGTGGGCCGGCACCCTCCGCAGCGCGCCGCACCGCGGGAAGTCCGTCGAGGCGCTGCACCGCTCGTTGCTCGCCCTGGCCGACTTCCCGGGCGGTTCGCAGCTGGCGGGGCGACTCGGTGGGGCGATCCTGCCGCAGCTGACGAAAGCCCAACGGCGTCAGATCGAACTTGGCCTGCGAGCCGTGCGCACCGAGAAGGAACGGCGCGGCGCCCGCACGGTGCTGCAGGCGTTCCTCGACGCCGATCCCGTTGCCGTGGACGGAGCCGTCGACGGCGTCCGGAGCGAAAACCATTCACCGAGCAAAGTGAGCCTTCTTCCATGAACATCGACACGCCCTATCCGGTTCTGCAGGAGTTGAACCTGCCGGCGGTGCCCGCCAAATTCTTGGGCCGCCCTCGGCGCGATCTGGCGGAACTGCCGCAGTCGCCGCCTGGTACCGCGCTCGTCTTCCAGGTCGACGGGCAGTTCCACGTCTACGACGAGCACCGCAGGCTGGCCGGGAGCGAGGCGTTCGTCACCGAGGCGCTCGCCGTCGCGGTGGTGAACCTGCGTCCCTATCGGTTCTCCACTGATCTGACCTCGCATTCGAAACACCCCGCCGAGGACTTCACCATCCAGGTGACCGCCGAGGCCGTGGTGGACCGGCCGGAACTGGTCACCCGGCAGGGCGCGATCGATCTGGCGCGGATCCTGGCCAACCACCTGGATCAGGACCGCGAGATCGCCGAGATCTGCGGCCGGCGCACCCTTGAAGACCTCGCCCTGGTGCGCAAGATGGTCGACGCGCGGATGACCGCCTACTACCAGCACAGGCCTCTGTACCAGCCGGGGATCCAGGTCACCCTGCAGCTCGTGGAGGTACTCACGCCGATCGGCCTCGTCGAGCGAGATCGGGCCACGCTGCATTCGAGGCACTCGCACACGGCCCAGATGTTGGACAACGCACTCAGCCATGAGCGGCGCCTGCAGTCGACCGATCACGACCAGGAGTACGAGCTGCGCACCACCGAGTGGGAGCGACGGCAGCGCCATCGCGCCGACAAGCTCGAGCTCGAGCACAAGGCCCGAGTGGACGCGGCCGAGCGGGACATGTCGCGTCGCGCCGAAGAACTCGAATGGCAGTACCGGACCAAGGTCGAACAGGTGGAGGAGGAGCAGCGGCGGGTCATGATCCGGCTGGAGCACAAGAACCAGATGCTCGAACTCGAACTGAATGCGGAACGCACGGCGCTGACGCGGCAAGGCCAGGACACTCAGGCCGAGTGGATGAAGAAGTACTACGACGCAGGCGTCCCCGGCCTGCTTGCCCTGGCCGCTGCGCAGGGGCTCATCTCACCACTGGAGATGGCCGATCTCGTCCGCGATGACGAGGCCAAGGCGGTCGGACACATCCGAGCGCTCATCAATGGGCTGATCGGCGAGGGTCGCGGTGATCTGGTGTCGGTCGACCTGCAGACGATGGTCGACACGCTCCAGTCGAAGCTGCTCGGCCGGCTGGCTGATCGCCCCGAGCACCAGGCGGCCGTGACCGGGCCCGCAGCCGAGATCACCTCGAACGAAGTGGATGAGGACCAGGATGAGAATCCGCCGGACGAAGACGAATTCCACTGAGACTTCGGTCGAGGGCAGCCCGACGTGGCCGGACGTGGACAGTGGACCCCGGAACGGGACGGGCGATGCGCCGATGATCGAAGCCGACGCTGACGCCGACGGAGAAACCGAAGGCAAGGACGATGCCGCTCCCGACGGCGGGAGCACCTCCGCGACGATGCCGATGACCGTGCCGGCGTCCGCGGAGATGCGGGAACCCTGGGACCCGGGCAAGGTAAGGAGCACTGGGGCTGCCCGCGCCATTCGAGTGCTGACAGGGGTGACCGAGCCGCTGCTCGACCGCATTCCGACCGAGCGGGCCAGGTACACGGCGCTGGCGTGCGTCATGATGTGCACGGCCACCGTGTCCGGGATCTCGATGTTCTTCGCGCTCTCCGAGGTACTCGATGCCACCTCGCCGTGGTTCCTGCCGTTCGCGCTGTTCTGGGCCTGCTTCATCCTCTCGGTGGACCGCTGGCTGGTCTCGGCCTCGCCAAGCAAGCACTCCTTCGCCAGGATCCAGACACTGCTGCTACGCCTTGGCATCGCAGTGGTCCTCGGGTTCATCATCGCCGAGCCGCTTCTGCTGCGCGTGTTCCAGACCGCGATGGTCAACCAGGTCATCCAGGACCGCAGGGCCACGACGAACGACGGCATCGCCAAGTACAAGGAGTGCAATCCGTTGCCCGGTCAGTCGGTGCCTGCCGGCATCGACTGTGCCGGCTGGACCTTGAGCCTGACCGCGGCGGCTTCCGATGCAGCTCAGGCTCAGATCGACAAGGTCAACGCGGACATCTCGCGCCTCACAAACGAACTGGCAGCAGAGAACAGCACGCTCGAGGGTTTGGCCACCACGGTCCGCGACGAGTGCGACGGTGTAAGTGGACCCGGTCTGACCGGCCGGGTCGGCGACGGGCCGGCGTGCCAGGCGGACGAACAGCACTACGAGGACTTCAAGAACAGCCAGCCGTTCGCAGCGCAGAACAGCGAACTGTCGAACGACGAGACGAAGTTGGCCACGCTCAGCGGCCAGGTTACCAGCGACACCACGGACCTGGGCGACCGGATCACCAAGGCAATCGACACATGGGCCGCCGCGCAGCCGAGCGCGAAGACACCGATCGGCCTGATCGAACGCTTCAATGCCCTGATCCAACTTTCGGACGACAGCGTTGTGGTGAACTTGGGCGCCTGGCTGTTGCGCCTCTTCTTCGTACTCATCGACTGTCTGCCGGTGCTGGTGAAGTTCATCGGCGGTGCGACCCCGTACGACGAGCTCTCGCGCCGGGAGATCAACACCGCGCACGAGGTGCTCCAGGTGGAGGGCAGGACGCGCACCGATGTGGCGGAAATCCACCGGACGGTACGCCTGAAATGGGAGCACGCCAAGGCGGCGAAGCTGGAGCAGTCATTCAACGCCGAGGTGCGGGACCACGCCGCGGCCATCGAGGCCAAGCAGTGGGAGGCCGTCGACCACGACTACCGGCTTCGGCTCAGCCGCCTAGGGCTGACGCCGGATCCGAAGGAGGCGGGTCATGAGGGAAACCTCCATCACGGGGCGAACGCGGATCATGCCGGCCCCGCGGACTTCCCGGCCGAGCAGTTGCCCTTCCCGCGCAGCCGACCGGCGGACGACCGCCGGGCCGAGCACGCGTTCGACCGCTGACCCATCGGGGAACGAAGCGGCTGAACGGGCGCCCGGATCCTCCGACCGCCCCGCAGACCGAGAAGGTTTGCGGGGCGGTGTGCTCGGGCGGGGCCAACCGGCGGTCGATGCGCACTCACCGGGACTCTCCCGTTCGGGCACAACCGGTCGACCTTCAGCACTATCGCTTCGCCCCACCGCGGCCCGCACACGCCACGAGCTACACCTCTAGCCTCGGCGCCGGCACTCGACTACGAGCTTCACGCGGATGGGTTCCGCCGTTCGCCTTGCGAGCCGGCGAGCTTGGCCAGGCTTGCGCTAATCCGCTGCTCAAGCCATGCGATACCAACACCCTGCGCGAGACGAAGCGACTCCTGGAGCGTTTCTTTCGCCTGGTCGTCCAAGCCTGCGTCCATCTGGGTCTGTCCCAGGAGCATCAACATATGCGTGGCGGCACCAAGGTCGTCACGGGAGCGACTGTCGTCGACTGCGTCTCGGAAACCCGCCATGGCTTCGTCGAAGCGTCCGACATCGCGGTATGCCAGGGCCAGATGCCACAGCACCCAGATCTCACCGGATCGGTCGTTGCGCCGACGGGCGCGCGCAAGCCCTTCCTCACCGGCCCGAACGGCGTCCGCGTAGCGGCCGGCCAGTAGGTACGCGTCAATGAAGTGGGCGGCCAGCCACAGTTCCGCCCCTTCGTCTCCGACGCTGCGGTAGAGGATGAGCGCGCGCTCGTAATACTCGATTGCCTGCTCGGGACGGTCGAGGTCCATGAACGAGTCGCCGTAGTGCGTGGTGATCCAGGCTTCGACGCCGGCGTCATTGCCGGTTCGACTGATCTGCAGGGCGCGCTCGTAGAGCGACACTGTCATATGTGTCAATCCCGCGCTTCGTCGAGCCTCGGCCAGGTAGATGATCGCCTGGATCTCCGATCGCCCATCCTCAGTGCGGCGAGCGGCCTCTACGGCCCAGTCCTCGGTGATCCTGAGCTGGTCCCACCGTTTGCGGTACCACAACAGGGGCCTGAGACTTTCGCTGAGGATCTGTACGCGGCTCCAGTCGCGTGCCTCGAAGGCCGCTTGGGTCACGGCGAGTACGTTCGTATGCTCGCGGGCGAACCAGGCGAGCGCAGCCGATGAGGGCTGATGACCGGTCGACGGTGGATCCTGTGTACGGCTGGAAGCCGCTACGTACCATCCGAGTACGCGCTCGCGTGTCGCATCGATGGTCTGCCGGCTTTCGACGGCGATGGCCTTCTCATGCGCGTAGAGCCGGATCAGGTCGTGCATCCGGTATCGCCGGTTGAATTGACCGACGGTTTCGATCAGCTGGGCGTTGATCAGTGCTGCGGCATGAGCGCGCGTCTCCTCATCCCGCTCATCTGCCGCGGCGGCCAGGAGTGCGAGATCCGCCTCGGGGACCGGGAGCAGGCCGACGATCCGAAAGAAGCGCCTCACTTCGATGGAAAGGGCACGGTAGCTGATATCGAAGGTGGCACGAATGCCACGGTCCTCGTCTTGGAGATGGCCGAGACGTTCGCGTTCGTCTTCCAGGTCGGCCACGAGCTCGGCCAGGTCGGCCGTGGCTGGACTCACGGCCGTCGCGGCCGCGATGCGAAGGGCGAGCGGCAGACCGTCGACGAGTTCGACGATTCGCGCCGCCAAGGCTCGATCGACCGGTCCGTAGTCCTCGCCGAGCATGGCGCAGAACAGCTCGAGAGCGACGTGGCGGGCGAGCGGTTGGATATGCACGCGCCGGGCTCCGTCCAATGAGGGCAGGGGAGAGCGACTGGTCACCAGTGCAGCGGATCCGGGCGATGACGGCAATAGGGATGCCAGCTGGTCAGCTCGTGCCACGTTGTCGAGGACGAGGAGACATGGTCCCCGGGCAAGCAGCGTTTGCAGCAACTGCGCCTGCTGCGCCGGCTGCGTGGGGATCTCAGACTCCGGAACACCGAGCGCGTAGAAGATCTGCTGATAAGCGGCATCGAGCCGTGCTTCGGGAAGCCCCGAGCCGCCTAAGTCGACGAAGATGCGCGCCCGGGTGAAGTCGGTACCGAGCTGATGCGCCACCTCGTTGGCGACGGTGGTCTTGCCGACGCCGCCCATCCCGTGCAGAACGATGACCGGCAGGGTGTACTCGCGCCTACGCAGCATCTCGGAGATCCGCACGACTTCGCGGTCACGGCCGCCGAAATCAGCGAGCTGGCGGCGCAAGTGCACGGCCGGTGTAGTTCTCTTTTGCCCGCTCCCGCCACCTCGGGCATCGCCATCTTGCGATATCGGCAGAGGCACGAGCGCGGTCGCGTCGACACCCAAACGGTTCCACAGATCAACGCCGCTGTCTCGTTCAACCAAGCTGAGATCCGACACCGGCGCAACCGTCAACGACGATGTGCCCTCCGCCGCGAGGTGTTCGATGATGACGCCCACCGCGACCGGTGTCCCCACCGGGTCGGCGGCGAAGACGACCGCGCCGGAGATACCGCTCCACTCCGACTCCGCGTTGTTCCGTTTCGGAAGCGGGCGCGGCGTCGCCGTGACCTGGAATTCCAGACGACTGCTTCGCCGGTTCGCGCCCGGCGGGATGTAGCCGTCAAGCTGGGCGCTATCCCTGAGCACAGGGCCGCCACCGCCCTCGCGCCGCTCCTTGAACCTCGGAAAGCCGACCGCGGTGCAGCGCTCTACGTTGTGCTGCGCGTCCCGAGCAACAGCACCGAACCGGACAAGCGGCACCATCTCTTGGTATGCCGGATCGGTGATCCGAAGCAGCGCCATATCGCGGTCCGGCAACGCCCCGGCCACATAGACCACGGCTGCGAGCTCGGTGCCGTCCATCAGCCGGACCAGGAGCGTGTCGCCACTGGCATCGTACGGAACGACGTTGTGTGCGGCGGTCAGCACCCAGTCGCCGCCGATCAAGCATCCGGAGCCTACACTCCACTGTCCGCTTTCCTGGGGACCGACGTGGTGGCGCAGCACCTCGACGGCACGTCCCGACGGCGTATCAACGATCGGCGACACTCACTCCTCGCCCCCCTCGAGTCACTCCGCTCCCTGCGTAGCTATGGCTTGACTGCGGATGTGCGATGCACCTTGACCGGATCGCCGTCGTCATCCACGGGCGGCTCCAACGTCAGCGTTACCGTGTGCACCTCCTCTTTCGCATACTTGGTGCTACCTCCGAGGTCGATGACCCAAGCGCGAATGCCGCCGTTGCCCCCGTGATCGCGGGTGACCCCGACATGGAACTCGAGAGTGATCTGACCGATCGGGAAATGGATCCCCGGCTCGGCACCGTTGGTCGCGGCTTCGACGATCTCCGAACGGAGCGTGGAGACAAGCTCGGCTATCCCAATCCTGTCCATGGCATCCCACTTCCGCACCGCCCGTGGCGCCAAACTAGGACGGCGCGTATTGCACCTCTTACGTTGCGTGGCCGACTTGGCTACAGTGGGGTAGCCATTCGTGCACGCTCGGTGGGAGCGGGCCTGGCAAAAGGGTGGGGTTTGTGAGTCTTTACAGTGATATTCAGACGTATCTCGGCAAGATCGAACAGGGCACCTACGGAGCCATCGGAGGCGTCGCCGGAACCCTCGTCGGCCTGCCGGTGGCATCCCTAGCGGGGCTCGCCGAACTGGTCCAGGGCAAGTCCTTGCAGGAAGCCTTGACCGACGTCTCCGACAGGTACGGCTCGATCGTGGACGGCGGCGAGAGGTTCGGGCGCGATCACGCCAGAGAGATCACGAAGTTCGTCCACGAGATGCTGACGGACATCAGCAAGGAACAGGCCAAGCGGCGGCGCCTCAGCTAAGAGCCAGAAGTAGGTCAGGGTCCTGTCCCTGCCGCGTGGCTGTGGAGGACAGAACACTGTCACACTCGGCCCGGCGCTGAGTTAGAGCGAGCCAGGTGGGTGGTCAGCGCGCCAAACAGCTCGGCCCCGCACGCTCGCTTACGGCGTGCGGGGCCGAGGCCTGGACCGAGGCCGACCTTCGAGTCGAATTCGGGCCGCTGTCAGTTGTTGTAGTAGCCGTACACGTCCACGATCAACTGGGTTGAGCCTTTGCTCGCGTTGTAGAGGTCGAAGTCGCCGAATACGGTCGCCGACCCCAGGCCGATGGTGACTGCGTTCTGAGTCTGCTGCCCGGCGGCGAAGTTCAGTACCGAAGCATTAGGGATGTGCGGACTGCCCGGAGGAAACACGCCGAGGTAGCCGTTGGCGGTCGGCTGGGTCACCGTGACGTTCGCGGCGACGGCCGTCGTCGTCACGCCTTGGGGGACGGGGAGGGTGATGGGATTGCCCTCGGGGATTCCGCCGACGTCGAGGTCGGTGACGGAGCCGGGGCCGGCCTCCGCCGTCGCGCTGTAGCCCTGGTTCACCTCGCCGAGTCCGTCGCGAGTGTCGAGGTACCGGAGCGGGGTGATCGGGACGAACTTCGCTCCCGAGCCGGTGGTGAAGTATCCGGAGATGTCGACGACCAGATCCGTCGCGCCCTTTCCGGAGTTGGCGAAGTCGACATAGCCGTCAGCGCCCATCTGCACGACTGCCTCGTTCGGGACGATCTGCCCCTTCGCGTAGTTCAGGTTCGAGGTGGTCGGGACGGCGCCTCCGTCCGGGTAGGCCGTGATGTATCCGTTTCCGGTCGCGTCGACCACGGTGATGTTGAGCATCGCGGCCGAGATTCCCGGATACCCGGAGCCCACGTTCAGCTAGACGCTGATGTCGGCCTGGATCGGCGTCTTCGCGGTCCGGGTGTCGAGCAGCCGCGTCTGGGCGACCGAGTTGTAGCCGGAACTGCCGCCGGCCGAGTAGAAGCCGTCCAGGTCGGCGATCACGTGCGTCGTACCGCTGCTTTCGTTGGCCAGGAACGCCACCGCGGTCACTCCGGAGCTAGGCAGACCGTCGACACCCGCGATCTTCAGCTGCACCACGCCGTTCGCCGTGACCGGTGTCGTCGAGGCAGTGCCTGTCGCGTTGCGGGTGTCGAGGATGCGCTTCGGAACCACCGGAGTGAAGTTGCTGCCCCCCGTAATGAAGGACTGCGACACCGTCTTCTGATTCCCGCCCGCGTCTGTCAAGGTCACTGCGACGTTGTAGGTGCCCGCGGACGAGCAGGTGTACGACTGTTCGCAATCGGTGACGGACGAGGTGATCTTAGTGATCTTCGTTGAGCCGTCGCCGTAGTCGACCGTGCACGAGATGAGGTTCCAGTCGTCCGTCGCGACCCCGTATACGTTGATCCCGAGCGGGCCGTGGGCGTTCAGCGTCAGACTGGGCGCGAACGGCGATACGGCGTCGACCGACACCGTCGTCGTGAAGTCCTTGCTGTAGCCGTCACTCGCCAGGCGCAGCAGAGTTCGCCGAATCGATCTCGTAGGCGGAGGCCGTCGAGTCCACGTCCTGCGTGCCCTGGCCGGTCGCCGCGGTGAACGCCGCCGGAGTGGCGTAGCCGACGCCGGCCCACGAGTAGATGGCTGGAATGGATGTGGAGTTGGTGGCGAGGTCGTTGTAGCCCTCTGTGCTCCCACTCGTCGAGGAGCTGTCGGCCAGCAGGTCGACCTGGGTGGCTGTGGTTACCGGGCAACCGTGCGATGTGGGGTATCCCGCGAATCCGGCGTAGACGCCGACGTTGTTCTGCACAGAGGCTGAGGAAGAGCCCGAGGTGAGACTGATTCCCGCCTTGCACGGGACAGAGATGAAGTTGCTCGTCACGTCCGATGAAGGCGCACCTACCAACGCGGCGGCCGGGCCGTCAAAATTGTCGAGGATGCTCGTAGTGATCACGTCACCGGAGCCACCGTTGACGTAGACGCCGCCGGAGCTCGAGTAAGCGGTGACCCAGTTCCGGCTGACTGTGACATCCGACGAAGCGCCCGAGATGGAGACCGCCGCGCCCGTCGAATACGTGTAGTTCTGCTGCTCATTGTCGTGGTCCAAAGTGACATGCGAGGACTTCGACACAACGACGCCGCTGTAGTTACCGTCCTCGAAAGCCATAAGGCCGTCGACGTTCACATAGGTCGCGCCAGCACCGTGAACGGCGCGTAAGCCCCCACGGCGACGCTCACCGTGTCGCCCGGAGCGGTCGCCTCGTTCACGGCGGCCTGGATGGTGCAGTACGGCTTGGCCGAGCTGTTCGAAGTGGCGTCCGAACAACCCCCCGCTGCGCCATCGTCGACGTAGAAAGTGCTCGTAGCAGCCGCGTGGGCGGAAATCGGCGCTGAGACGGTCCCCGCGCACACGAGCAGCGCGGTCGTGACCGCGACACGATGCTTACGCACCGCGCCCCCTCCCTCTTGACGAAGATGTGGAACATGTTCAACGCAATGACCGGAGGCTACACCTGAGTACAGTCGCGATGGGGTGTGAATAGGGGGATACACTCCGGCTCAACGCCGTGCCGGGGAGGTGCGGTGAAGCCATCTTCAGGGAGGGGACTCGGTGCCCACGCGCCATTTGGCGGCTCCGGCCGCGCTTCTCGTCGCCGTCAGCATGGCGGCCCCGGCGGTCGCTGCCGTCGGCCACACATCAACTCCGTCCACGTCCGGGTCCGCGCCGCGATCGATCTCCGCCGCCCTGAGCTCGGGCGCGAAGAAAACCTCCTGGTCGAGCAGTTCCACGAGCCGGCTCGATCAGGCCGCCGCAGACGTGAAAGCCGCGCGGCACCGATTGGCGACGAATGGCGCGGCATCCGCAGAGACCCGAAGTGCGGCTTCCGCCGGCACCACGATCTACGTCGCGAACCCGACCCTGCAGTGCACATCCGAGACCGGCAACAACGGTTCCGCCGCCGCACCGTACTGCTCGGTCCAGGACGCGGTGAACGCCGCATTGCCGGGGGACACGATCTCCATCGCCGGCGAGGGTCCGAGCGGCTATTCGGACGGCCTGACAGTCAAGACTTCGAACCTGACCTTCGTCGGTACCGGAAGCAGCGGGACCACGATCGACCTGGACGTGTATCTCGAAGGCGTCACCGAAGTCACGTTCTCCGGCGTGGTCTTCAGCGGCGAAGTCCATGTCATCGGTTCCACGGACGTCCTGATCGACTCGGACGATTTCGTCGGAGCGCACGAGGTGGGCGCGCTGACGATCGACGGCACGTCGAGCGCCGTGACGGTCAGCCGCTCGATGATGAACGCCCAAGGCAGCAGCGGAACGGCGATCGCCGTCGCGAGCGGCGCACACGACATCGTCATCGCCTCGAACGCCTTCGCCCCATTCAGCGACGGCGCCGTGGTGGCCAACGGCGTGTCGGGAATCGACGTCGTCGGTAACACCATCCAGCGCGGTTGCGGCAGCGGCGTGATCCTGACCGGTGCGACCACGGGGGCGTACGTCGAGAACAACGTCCTCGAAGACGCGAACTCTGATGTGGACGTCGCCGGGTTCGGCGGGCTCAAGACCGAGTGCACCGCCGCGGGCACCGCATGGTCGCCGGACATCACCGTGGACTCCACCGCGTCCGCGGGCACGACGTCCGACTACAACGACTTCTACTCCTGGGGCTCGGACGGCACCGCCGCCTACAGTTGGGCAGGTACCGCCTATCAGACTCCTGCCGCCTTCACGGCGGTGGTCGCACAGGGCGCGCACGACACGGTCGACTCAGTGGAATCCGCGGCGATCGTGCCAAACCCGTTCGGCTGGGGCGACCCGATCCAGGCGGCCCTTGAACCCGGGTCCACCGCCATCGGTTCGGCGAACACCTCCGCCCCTGGCGGTTTGACCACCGACCTCTACGGCGTGACGCCATACTCGGACCGCGGTGCGGTGGCCGTCGACTCCGACAACGTCACGGTCTCGGCCACGGTGACGCCGTGGACGTACGACGGCATCGCCTCGGCGCTCACGCTCCAGGTGGATCCGACCGGCTCGGGCACCTACAAGATCTCCAACTACGACGTCGACTGGGGAGACGGCTCGACGTCCACCCAGGGCTACCTGGCTACCCACACGTATGCGCAAGCCGGGTCGTACAGCGTGAAGGTCACGGCGGTCGACACGCACGGGCGCACCGCGTCCACGACCGTCCAGGCGACCGTCGCAGGATCCGACTACACCCCTTACGGTCCGGTCCGCATCCTCGACACCCGCAACGGGACCGGCGCGGCCAAGGCTGCGGTTGCCCCGGACGGCACGGTCAGGCTGCAGGTGGCAGGAGCGGGCACGGCGGGAAATCCGATCCCCGCAGGCGTCACCGCTCTCGTCATGAACGTGACCGTGGTGACGCCCACCCACAACGGCGTGCTGACCGTCTACCCGGACGAGACTTCCAACGGCGGCCAGGAGAGCGTGCCGGGCACTTCCAATCTGAACTTCGCCTCCGGCCAGATCGTGCCCAACCTGGTCACCGTGCCGGTCGGACCGAACGGCGTGGTGGACCTCTACAACGGGTCGACCGGCAGCACCCAACTGGTCGCCGACGTGGTCGGGTACTTCCGTCAGGAGGCTGGCAGCCAGTACGTGTCGGTCGTGCCCGAACGCATCCTGGACACCCGCGACGGAACCGGGACGAGCACGGGCACGGCGGCGCGGATCCCGGCCGACGGCAGCGTCACGGTCGATGTCGGCTACGTCGGTCAGCTCGCGGACCCGAACGACGTTCCGACCGTCACGGCCGTCGCGGTCAACCTGACCGCCATCGAGGGCAGCACCAACGGCGTCATCACCGCGTTTCCCGCAGGGGAGACACCGCCGACCGCCTCGAACGTCAACTACGCGGGCGGCCAGATCGTCGCCAACATGGCGATCGTGCCCGTCGGCGCCGGCGGGAAGATCACCTTCTATAACAACAGCTCGGGCACGGTGGACCTCGCCGCCGATCTGGACGGCTACTTCACCACGACGACCGGCTTCGCCGCCGGCACGTATACGGCCGCGGATTTCCGGCCGAGCGCCTACCTGCCGATGGCGACGCCGTACCGCTGGCTCGACACCCGGACGATGAACGCGCCGCTCTCCGGAGGCCACTCCTACCAATACCCCTTCACCGACGACGAGTTCATCGACGGTGCGGTACTGAACGCGACGATCGTCGAGCCCACCAGCAACGGTTACCTCACCCTGTACCCCGACGATCCGACACCCACGATCCCGACCGCCTCGAACATCAACTTCAAGGCCGGCCAGATCATCCCCAACATGGCGATCACCTCCCCGGGAACCTTCGAGGACCCGGGCGGCCAGTACTACATCGCCGCCTACCTCAACGGAAAGGGAACGTCCGACCTGGTCGCCGACGTGTTCGGCATCTTCGAATACGAATAGCCTGAACTGCGGACGCACCGCGCCCGGCCTCTTGACGAGAGGCCGGGCGCGGTCGTGGTGGGGCGGATGAAGCGCCCTTGGATCTCCGATCAGTAGTAGTACCCGAACAGGTCCACGACAAGCTGGGTGGTACCGCCCGGGCCTCCGTTGTAGAAGTCCTCATCGCCGGCGGTGTCGATGCCTACTGTGGCGGCGTTCGCGACCGTCTGGCCCGCTGAGAAGTTGACCGTCGACCCGATCGGGAAGGGCCCCCCGTTGCTGTCCGAGAAGGCCAGAATGTAGCCGTTCCGGGTGGGTTCGGTGACGGTGACGTTTTCGGCGAGAGCGACCGCACCGGTCGGCACCTGGCTCCCGAAGACCCGGATCCCGAGCGCGGTACCCGCGACGATCGGGCCGGCGCCCGCTCTCGTGTCGAAGATGCGGCTCGGGGCGAGCGGTACGAACGCCGAGCCGCTACCGGGCTCGAACAGGCCGTTCAGGTCGACGATGAGGTCGGCGGCGCCCGAGCTGACGTTTTCGAAGTCGACGTATCCGTTCGCGCCGGCCCGTGCCATGACCTCGTTGGCGATCGTCTGGTGTGCTCCGTAGTTGACACTCGACGTGCTCGGCGGCGCGGCGCCGTCCGGGTAGGCCGTGATGAAGCCGTTGGACGTCGGGTCGGTCACGGTGACGTTCAGCGCCGCGGCGCTCTCCCCGGTCGACCCGAGATACACCCGAAGGGTTCCGTTCGCCGGGATGGTCTGCTTCGTGACGCGGGTGTCGACCAGCCGCGTCGGAGCGTGGGCGACGTATCCGGCGCCGACCGTCCCGTAGTAGCCCTGGAGGTCGGCGACCAAGTCGGTCGTGCCGGTGCTGTTGTTCTTCAAATCGACTGTGCCGTCGGCACCCAACTGCACGATCACCGTGTTGGGCACGGTCTGGTGCTCAGCGAAGTTGAGGTTGGACGAGCTCGGCGCGGTCGTCCCGTCCGGGTACACGGTCACGTATCCGTTGGCCGAGCCGTTCGTGGCCGTCACGTTCAGTGCCACTGCTCCGGCATCGTCCGGGATTCCGTTCGTGCCGGTCAGCTTGAGCTTCACCACACCGCCCGCAGCGACCTTCGCCACTGTCGGCACACCGATCGGCTGCCGTGTATCGAGCACCCGCACCGGTGTCACTGCGTTGTAGTAGTAGCCGTCCGACTCGAAGTTCACGGTCTGCGCCGAGACCTCACCACCTGAGTCGCTGACGGTCACCGAGACCGGGTACGTCCCGACAGTCGAATAGACATGGGTCGCCTGACACGTCGAGCCGCTGACGGCGGCTACCTCCGTCGTGCCGTCCCCGAAGGAGAAGTCGCACTCTGAGATCTTCCATCCATACGGATCGGACGGCGTCGCAACCGCTTGAACGGTGCGCGAGTTGGTGGTGGTGAGCTGGAGGTTTGTCTGAAGCTGATTGGCGACGGCGGTCGCAGTGCCGGTCATGCTCTGCCGATATCCGTCGTCCGCGGTCACCTCGAGCGCAACGACGTACGTGCCCGGGGTCGAATATGTGTGCTGAGCAGTGCACTGCCCGTCGGCCGGCGCGATCGAGACCGAGGGTGTGCCGTCGCCGAACGCGTATGAGCACGTGGCGATCGTGGTACCAGGCCAGCCATCGGAGACCGATGAGGAGAACGTCTGCGTGTTCCTCTCCAGAATCGTGGAACCCCAGCCTTTGAAGTTGCCGAATGTGATCGGATCTACGGTCTCGCTGGCGCCGCGGTCGTAGTAGCCGTATGTTCCCGCTCCGGTGTTAGGCACTTCCGGGTCGTCAACACGCGGGTTTCCGAGGATGTCGGTGGAAAGCTCGCCCGGCGCGTCGGAGTTGGCCGAGTCGATCGCGGCGTTCGGAGAAGTGGGGTCCGAGTCGTGAGCACCTTGGCCTGTGGCCGAGTTCAAGGCGGCCGATGAGTCGTAACCGGTGCCCGCCCAGGAGTAGTACACGTAAGGGGGCACGGTGTCGCCTCTTGGCACGGAGACCCCGACGTTGTTGTAGTCCTCGACTGTCCCGGCGCTCGAGGAGGCGTCCACCTGTATCGTCGCTGTGGCCAGCGTGTTACCGGACGGGCAGCCGCCGACGGTCGCGTCCGGCTGGCCGATCACGATGTTGTTCTCGATCGAGGTCGAGGTGGAGCCGCCACTCACGGATAATACGTCGCCGCATGCGCGCTGCGCGGTGTTGCTGGTGACGTCAGCATTCGTTGCCTGATCCAACGCGAGGAACGGTCCACCATCTGTGTCGCCCCGATTGGTGGTGATGACGTCGCCTGAACTGTCCTGCGCGAGGATGCCGGTGTTGCCTCCGAGTGCATCGACCGTGTTCCTGCTGAGCGTGACATCCGACGACCCGCCGTCTATCTCGACGTCTGGGCCTGTGAGCTGCACCGCTCCCTGCTTCTGCTGGTAGAGGATGGAACTGTCCACGCTGATGTGGGAAGAGGAGCCGGTGATGTCCAGGACCGTCTGGCCTTCTGTGCCTTGCGCTTCGATCCCCTTGAAGGACACGTAAGACGCCCCGTTCACGGTGATCGGCGTCGCGCTCGACCCAGGCGCTGCATAGACATTGGTGACGGCGCCACCGTCGCCCTCGGGATTTTCGATCGTGATCGGAGCCGCCGCCGTCCCCGAGGCCGTCACGGTGAACGGCGCGTAGAGTCCGCTTGCAAGGCTGACCGTGTCTCCCGGGCTGCTCGCCGCATTCACGGCCGCCTGGATCGTGCAGTACGGCGTCGTCAAACTGTCCGTGGTCGAATCCGAACAGTCCGCGGACGTAGCGTTGTTGACGTAAAACGTCGTCGCTGACGCCGCATGAGCGGCGATTGGCGATGACACGGATCCCGCGGCCGTCACCAGAGCAACGGCGACCGCGACACGACGCTTGCGCATCGCACCCCTCCCTGTTTTTCATTAAGACACAGACATGTATACACCCCTGCTCAGCGCCGCCCTAGGGCAGCCGACCGCTCAGCCGTAGGTCTCGGCGTTGAAGATCCCGTCAAGATCCATGATGAACTGGATCAGGGACGATCAGGACGTTCGCAGCGATCCACCACCACTCGTATGTCGGACCCGTACTAGCGCTGAGCGCCGAACGGTCGCGTCCCGGCGTGGTCGACGGCGGTCGTGCCCACGATCTCGGCACGCTTCTCCAAGGTCTTCAACAGTGCATGGGGGTTGGATAGGGAGCGCCTGCGCAACACCTCCAGCGCGAACGCCTCGACATGACAGGAGTCGGTGTCCCTGAACGCGGCCGGCATCCGCGTGCTGTGCCCGCGCAGCCGCACGGTCATCTCGGGCTCATACATCCTGCGGACTGCTTCCGATTCGCCGCATCGTCCGCGCAAGGCGCGCGGGCACGAGCGCAGATTGGCCTGTCAGGACAGCGGGATTGCCCGGCGCGGCGCAAGCGATCCGCGCCGCAGCAGCACCCAGGGCGCCCAGCCCGTCGAGGAGGTGGGCCGGGTTGGCCGCGATCGTCTGCTCCTCACCGCACACCGCCGCGTCCAGTACGACACTCGCATGGGCGTCGTCGCCGGATCCGGCTTCGACCATGACGCTTCCCGCGCTAAACGTCAGGCGAACCGCGCTTTCGCGCTCAGCGACCAGTGCGATGCCCTTGACCGCATCGATCAGCGGCGCGGTGGCGACCACGAGGTGCTCGGCGAATTCGGCCGGGAAGATCGGATCGCAATTGACTAAATCGCCGTCGAGCAACCTCACCGTCGCGCGCTTCTTGTCGCCCTGCAGGGCCAAGCCACTGCTCGCCGCGTGCGCCGTCGCGTGGATCTTGCCGGTCTTTGCTTTGCTGGTCGGCAGGATGCGCGCGGCCATGACGGGCGAAGCTCCCTGGCCGTTGCTGAAGTGACTACGCCACAGCACAACCAGGGAGCTTCGCTAGTCACCCATCGTGCCGCACTCGAGGTCGGCCTGAAGGCGGTTTCGGCCATCGAGGTCCTGGTTGCCACCCGAACGAGTGCGGTCGGCTCGTCGGTTCTGCCGCCGAGTACGCCACCGCCGCGCAATGCGCTGAGATACGGTAACA
>Ga0073928_10004055_pt1 | contig 22211 bp, 17 predicted proteins | sample PaiPotPPA55metaG_FD_76969 | JGI IMG/M metagenome (GOLD analysis project Ga0073928, IMG submission 76969) | Iron sulfur acid spring bacterial and archeal communities from Banff, Canada, to study Microbial Dark Matter (Phase II) - Paint Pots PPA... ...
AAGTTGCCCATGTTCGTGCAGTAGGAAAGACCCATCTCCATATCGATAACGCCCGCGCGGATCATCTTCTCGATCTCATCGTCAAAGCACTGCATCTCGTCGCCCTCGGCGTCGCGCATGGCATCCAGCAACGATTTTCCCTCGGACTCGCCTTTCTGCACATACTCGCGAGTTCGGATCGTCGCTTTTAGGATTTCGAATGCGGCTACGCGCCCGGTCCCGTCCAGTCGAGGAATTAAACGCTGCGAAACAATGTAGCGGAAAGATTTTGCCAGGCGTCCGCGAATCGCATTCTGTTCTTCCAGCGGAAACACGCCGATGATTCTTTCCACCGTCTTCGAAGCGTCGATCGTATGCAACGTGGAATAGACCATGTGCCCGGTTTCGGCTGCCTCTAGCGCCACTTCGATGGTTTGCTTGTCACGCATTTCACCCACCAGAATCAGTTTGGGCGCCTGGCGCAACGCAGCGCGCAACGCCAGCGCAAAACTGGGGCAATCGGTGTGCAATTCGCGCTGGTGAATCGTCGCCAGCTTGTGCTGATGAAGGAATTCAATGGGATCTTCGATGGTGATCACATGGCAGGCCTTCGTCTGATTGATCTTGTCCACAAACGCAGCCAGAGTGGACGATTTGCCGCTTCCTGTGGGTCCGGTAACCAAAACGATCCCGGGGCGAAGCTTCGCCGCCTCATTAAGTTCCGGAGGTAAATTGAGCGACTTGAAATCCGGCACATCTGTCGGAATCACGCGCATTACGATTCCGCAGCTTCCGCGCTGGGTGAAAATGTTCACGCGAAAACGCGAAAGTTTCGGAACGCTGTAGGAAATGTCGCACGAGCCTTCTTCCTTCAGCTTTTCCAATGCGTGCTTGCTGCGGCCCATCAGATCGTTCGCGATTCGTGCGGTGTCGTCCGGCTTTAGCATACCTACGCCGGGAATTTTCAATTGCACCAGCTCGCCGTTCACTTCCACTTGTGGCGCGCGCCCAGGAGAAAAAATCAAATCGCTGATCTTCGGCGCTGCACGCAGCATCGTTGCGATAATGGTATTGGTGGCTACGGGCGGCGCGGCTGCTGCCGCGGGGCTGCCAAGGGCCGTCGAGGCCGCTGGGGCTGTCGGAACGGCTACAGGAACATCCATTTCGCACTCCTCGATCGAGTCGTCCGACAAGGCGCCAGGACGCTGGGATAAGTTCCAGTATGAGGCATGGACACTGAGCCCCCAGCAGCCCGCGCGGCTGCCTGTTCTCAAAGCATTAGTAGTACTAAAAGCGCACAACCCTCGATACAGCGAAACCTGTGGCTACCCTTCGCATTGCTCTGAAGCAATTGGTGGCGCCAGGACCGCCCTGGGCGCAGGGAAACCTATCGGGCGCTTGGTATGGTGACTCCGCCGTGGATGTATGTTTCCCAAACCACGGTAGGGGCGCAGCATGCTGCGCCCGCTGAAACCTTGCCAATAGCTATCAAGTGAAAGAAGAAATCCTGAAAGGAGGGTTTATCCGAAATACGACTGCTAGTTGGCTGCCGGAACGCTGGCGGTCGCTCCGTTCGCCCATCCTGCAACAACAGGTAGCGGCGGAGCGGCTGACGGATCCGAGGCGCGGTAATCCTGACCCAACAGCGCAGCAATCGTGGCGGCAATTTGGCTCTGAGTCACTCGCGGAACATTCCTCATTTCGCCTAGCGCCGGTGTGTCCGGCCCGATCACCGCAATCCAAATATTTTCCGCTCCATCGATGTCCTTATCGTGGTTCTTCCATTGCTCGAGCCCGCCTCCGCGCCCATGGTCGGTCGTGATGAGGAACGTAACCTGATCATGATAAGCAGGCATGGCTTGCATGGTATTCCAAAGCTCCGCGATCGCTTGATCATCTTGATGCGCCGCTTGCAACACGAGATCGTATTTCCCTTCGTGCGCCCAATCGTCGGTGCCTCCGTAGCCTACGAACAGAGCGCGCGGGCTGTGCGTTCCCAGATAATCCAGCAAGTCCTGATGTGCAAACGAATCGAACGAATCATCATCTTCCACACGCGTGGTCGTCTCGTAGAGCTTTTTCAGCAATTGCTCGCGCGCAGTAAGCTGTTGCGCCCAGCGCAAATCCCATCCCGCGCGAACAAACAGGCCGCTGCGCTTGGCGTTGAAAATATCGTTGTACGTGTTCCACGTTCCGAAAACGGCCACCTGGTCGTGAAATTCCGCCTTGTGATTCAACCACTCGAACACAGTTGTATTTGGATTTAGTCCATACTCATTGCTATCGATTCTCTTGTCCGCGTGCCCGGTGGCCATTTCGTTGTATCCGGGGTAGGAAAACTTCAGCCCGTTCGTAACCTGCGCGATGCTGCCCTTGTGCTGGTTGCCATATATTTCACCCTTCCGAGCAATTTCGCCCCAAAGGAACGGCATCATGTTTCTGCGCCCTTCTTCCGGCGTGTCGCGCCAAAAATCCTTGCGAAGCTGTTTGGCGTCTTGCACGCCACCGTACTTTTCGTCCATCAAATCATGTTCCGGCCCGTCGAATACCTCTTGCCAACGAAACCCGTCCATCACAATCAGTACAACCGCTCGCGTCTTCAACGCACCGGATGGCTTGGCCGCTGCGGGCACTACAGGATTGATCATCCCGCCAAACAGCGTCCCAGTTTTCTCGCGACTGATGCGCGCCGATAAAAGCACAGTGAGCAGAGTCAAGCTTCCCAGGATGGCAACAACCAGCAGCAGCCGGTTCTTCAAGGCAGCCTCCGATTAACGCGGCGATGATAACCCAGGTGAGCGAAGAAGTTGAAAAGTGAGGGAGCTAGGAAGCTTGCCTAGATTGATTTTGATGCAACTTCTTGGGGTGCTTCGGCGGCGTAGATGGGTTCCATTTCGGTGGGGAATTCGACCAGGAAAGTTGCGCCGCCTTCGGGGCGGTTGAAGCAATCGATTCTGCCGCCATGTTCTTGCATGATTCCGTAGCAAATACTCAGGCCCAGCCCGGTGCCTTTCCCTACGGGCTTGGTGGTGAAAAAAGGATCGAAGACTTGCTGCGGATGTTTTATTCCTGCGCCGGTATCAGAGAATTGCACGATGATACGAGTGTCGTTATGCGAGGTGCGAATCATCAGCTTCCCGCCGCCTACTTCCTCGAGCGCGTCCACGGCGTTGCTTATCAAGTTGAAAAAAACCTGTAAAACTTGGTTGGCGTCGCCGCGTACGGCCGGCAGGTCCAGCGCAGGATAGGTTTCAACCTCAATGTGGCGTCCTCGCAAATCCAGATTGCTCAAATGTAGAGCGGTCGCAATCACCTGATTTATTTCCAGGTGGGTTTTCTCGCTGGGAACGCGCCGAGCAAAACTCAGCAGGCTGGTTACCAGTGTCTTGATTCTGCGCGCCAGAGTGCGGATTTTGTCCGCTACGATTCGCTGCCGCTCTCCCAGCGCCGCATCGTCCACCAGTAAATCCGAATATCCCAAGATTCCAGTGAGCGGATTGTTGATTTCGTGCGCAGCGCCTGCCGCCAGTTGCCCGAGCGAGACCAGCTTCTCGGTCTGAATCATCTGCTCCTGGACGTGTTTCAAGTTGTCGAAAGACTCGCGCGCGGCTTCCAACAGGCGTGTCCTGTCTCGGTCCACTAAACGCTGGCGGAAAAATGTGAGCATAGCTACCATCAGCAAGGCCACTTGCGCCACGCCGAACCTGAAAGTTTGCACCGAGGAAGGGTTCGCGCTGAACCATAGCGCCCACAGCGCAGTCAGCGGAATTGAGATGACGGCAGCCCTGGACAACAAAAATGCCCAGTTCCGTGCGTCCTCTTGCGGGACAGGCACTTCCTGCCGTCGTGGCTTCAGGTTGTAAGCTACAAATCCCGCGGTTCCGAACCAGATGAACGACGCAACAAGCGGCAGGTCAAAAACGCTTCCGGTGTAGTAATCCTGCCGGTCGATCGCGCGGTTCGTAATATAGGATCCCGCCGCATACAGCAGGGAAGCGCTGAAAAGATGCGCATACACTTCGCGCCATTTTCCCTTCGAGCGGTTCATCAGCATAGCAAAACCGACAGCCAGCACCAGGTTCTCTACCGCCGCCAAATGGTCGTACATCCAGCCGTAAGTCAGGACGTTCGGTGCGATGTATTGCCACGGAATCACTACAAAGAGGTAAAGATAAACCCACCAAACGAGCAAAAGTGTGAAGTCCAAATACCCGGTGTGAACGTTCAAATCGTCGCGACGATCGTGCGGCTTCAACGCAAGCGCGCCGATCATCGGGACGGGATGGAGGAACAGAATTACGTCGCCGATAAACGGATTAGGGGTTTGCTTGCGCAGCACTACTTCGAAGTAAGTCCATATGGACTGGCCGACCAGCCACGCGGCACACCCCAGGGCCAGCAGTAACCAGAATAGCCTCGTTCGCCGCTCCGGCAGCGACGAATTCATCATTAACCCAACACAGGCGAAGAGGGCGGCGAGGCACTGGAAAATGTCGCCAAACGCCGTCAGCCCCCTCCCACTTGGGGCCGTGAGGGCGAGCAGGCAATAGCCGCCGACAATAACGCCCCAGCCTGCGAACAGGGCCCAGCCTGACGCGGACATGCGCGGGGCGCGGGTTAGCAATCGGTTCACGGCGGTGTCTGGCGCGTTCATGCTAGCCTAAAGGCGGTTCGGCTCTTACGAGGATACGATTCTATGGGGTCTCGGTCGAATGGGATTCCTGGGCGCGTGACTTGAGGAGCAATACTCTTGCGGCCAACTCGGCTAAATTTTGGCTAGGTAAGTTATGGGGCCGCAAGTGTTTGCGGCCCTAAGTCGGTTTAAGTTTCAGCTACGGATGAGAGGACTGGCCGGCTTGCCGCTCGGCTACGATCTTGCGCGCGTTTTGATAGAGCGCTCGGGACTGCGGAATCAATTCGATAGCCTTTTCGAGTTGCGGATCATCTTGCAACGCGACCTTGAAACCCTCATTCAGTCCGAAGGCGCTGGTAAAGACTTCGCGCTTGATCTGCAATTTTAGCCAAGTCAAGTTTTCTTGAATTTGGGGCTCGGTGTACTTGATGTGCTGCTTATCGAGATATTTGCGGAATTCATTGACGACCTCGTCGTTCACGACGAAGTCCTTGGTGATCTCGGGCTTAGCGCTGAGGTAGAAACGGGTGAAATCACCGACCCCCTGAGGAGTCGCGTAAAACACCCCGCGGCGATAGAGCGAGAGCTGGAAATCGTCCTGTTTGGGTGCGGCCACAAAGTCGTCGGGAGTAATGCCACCCTGTCCGAAGACCTGCCGGCCGCTATCGGTGAGCTTCACTTCGGGCTGCTTGGGCCTTTGCGGATTGTAGTGGTAATCGTAGAGCGAAACATTTTTGTAATCGCGCTGAATCAGGCGGCCACTAGGGGTGTAGTAACGCGCAGTGGTGAGCAGTAGAGCAGTGTCTTCACTGAGCGGAAGCTGCGTTTGCACCAAGCCTTTGCCGAAACTATTTTCACCAACCACCAAGCCGCGATCATGATCCTGTATGGCGCCCGCAACGATTTCCGAAGCGGAGGCGCTCTGCCCGTTGATCAACACCACCACGGGAACTCCGATGCCTAGATTGCCGCGCACGGCGTAGTAGCGACGCTCCGGGGACGAACGGCCGCGATGCGAAACAACGATTTCGTTTTTGTCGAGGAACATGTCGGCAAGGCCGACGGCTTGATTCAGCAGTCCGCCGCCGTTATTGCGCAGATCAAACACGAGGCCGTCGAGCTTGGGGTAGTCGAGCTGCTTGAGCGCTTCGGCCACATCGCTATCAGTGGTTTCGCTGAAAGATATCAGACGCACGTACCCGATGCCGGGCTTAAGCATGGTGTAGAACTCGACAGCGGGGCGGTAAATTTCGTCGCGCGTGACAGTGACTTCGATGGGTTTGTCCCAACCTTCCCGGCCAAGCGAAATATGAACCACAGTACCCTTGGGCCCTTTAAGCATTTCCGCGACTTCCGTGCCGGTCAGACCGTCGCAGGATTTACCTTCCACTTTCATGACGATGTCGCCGGGCCGTATGCCGGCTTTGTAAGCGGGTGAGCCAACAAACGGGGCCAGGACAACGGTCTGATTCTCGCGCTGCGAAATGGTCATGCCAACGCCGTAATATTTCCCCTGCTGCTCTTCCTTGAAGAGAGCGTACTGCTTTGGATCAAAAAAGTTGGAGTGCGGATCGAGAACGTGAAGCATGCCGGGGATGGCGCCGTCGTAGATAACTTTGTCGGTGTCCACGGGGTCGGCGTAATTACGTTGGACAACAGAGAGGACGCGGGTGAAACTTTTTACCGAGTCCTGAAGTTGCGATTCGCTGTTGCTGGAAGCGCGGGCTCTGAGCGTGGGGCCGAACAGGCCTCCGAGGATGGCTGAGATGCCGAGGACGGCGATAAGTACGACAACGCCACGCTTCGATGATGGCTTATGTTTCATGCGACCTCACTGTTGCCGCAGATTCCAAGTGTACCACACAAATTTTTAGCGTTTGCGCGGCGGAGCTGATATTTGGTTACGTTTTGCGGCGCGGATCCGCAAATTTCCGATGCTCTAATAGCGATTCCGGCCCCGGGTAGAAGTGGTTTAATCATTTATTTTCTATAACTTCCACTTTTCGACCAGGACCGGGTAGACTTGGCGCGATTTTCTCTCGTTTCATGCGTTATTTCGTCGAAGATTTGGCGGTCTAAGGTATGCGCGAGCAGGGCATTTCCCCGATTAGCGAGGTACCACATTTCAGACGGCTGCTGGCCGCGTTTGTTAGCGCCAAACCTGAGCTCAATAGGGCTATTTCCCGTGGCCCCGGAGCCCAGAGGTGGCGGGGAATGACGTTAGGTCTCGCGAACGAACAGAGCTTCGTTCGAGCAGTAGAGGATGTCGATGGAGGAATTGCCGATGACGCGGTCGAAAACATGATTTTGCTCCACGTAATCGAGAAATTCGGAGCCGCTGAAGGCCGGGCGTTCTTCCTGCTCGTCCTGTTCCGTGTCGTGGATCAGGATAGACATGTAGCGCTGCGCGTCGGGGTAGGGGAGAGGCTCCATCAGGATATTTTCGATTACGCTGAAGATAGCGGTGGAGGCACCGATGCCGAGAGCCAACGTCAGCATCGCAACGAGAGCAAGGCCACGGGATTTTCTTAAGGTTCGCAGCGCGTAGCGGATGTCCTGAAGCAGCGTTTCCATAGAACTCCATGTGATAAGCACTGGAACAATAAACCGTTCGACGGCGCGGGGCAAAATTAGTTTCTGGATTTACGCGCATGGATGGGTGCGGAGCCGACTGGCCTTGCGTACAGGTAATTCGGACGATGTGCGCGTGATTGAGCGCGTTGACCCTGGCGGCGGGTGGACATACCGTTGTGTTAAGACGGTAATCCTGCGGAGTGGAGACGACGATGAGCTACGTGCGCGAGAAGTTTGTGTCAACGGGGATACTGGTGGTGGGGCTGTGCGTTGCGCCGGTGGCGTTTGGTCAGGCACAAACTTCCGCTGCCGCGCCGGCGCAAAGCCCTGGGCAAGCGCAGACCTCGGGTCAGGCGCAGAATCAGACGCAAGCGCCGGCACAAGCCAAGGCGCCAGCTTCCACCGAACCGCAGTTGCAGGACCAATCCGCGCCGCAAGATCAGTCGCTGGGAGCTATTGCGCGCCAGGCAAAGGCGCAGAAGGCCAAGACCGAGCCTACCAAGGTTTATACGGAAGACAAGTTGTCCGGACTGTCGGGGCACGGCGTTTCCTCTGTCGGCTCGGGAAACTCGGGTGGCGGAGCTTCCTACGGCGGCAATTCCTACAACAACGCTGGGGCAGGCGGCAGTGGCCAATCTCTGGGCAGCAACGAGACGTATTGGCGCGGCAGGGCCAACGCAATACGGGGTCAAATGGCTCAATTGGACGCGCAGATCGCTGGAATCCGCGAAGAGATCAAGAAGAAGGGCGCTGTCACTGTGGATCCTATGAGCGGGGCAGCAGCTGGCGTGATTTATGTTGAGGATCGGAACATGCAGATCCGACGGATTGAAGAGCAGAAAACGAGGCTGGAGCAGCAACTGGAAGCGTTGGCGGAAGAAGGCCGCAAGGCCGGGGCGGATTCAGGATGGTTCCGCTAGGGCGGAACCATCATTGCGAAGAAATAAGGAGCGTCCTACGACCGGAACGAAGTCAGAGAGTAAGTAAGTAGGAATTAAGACTCACACTCTCTAAAGCGTCGGGCCACGAAAAAGAAGAGCACGGCCCCCCGCAAAAGCAAACCATTAAATGCGAAGAAAGCAGGAGCCTCCTTCAGTCCTGGCGTAGGACGGCGATGGGGTCTACGCGGCTGGCGCGGCGTGCTGGGACAAAACTTGCGAACAGCGCGGCCGCAATCAGCAGGGATATGGTGATGAGGTAAGGCGACAGGCCGGTGGGCTGCATCCCGTCTACCAGATGTTGCATGAGACGTTCCGCTCCGAACGCAGCGCATGTTCCCAATACAACGCCGGCGACAATCATGCCAAGGCTTTGTCGAAGCACTAACCAGATAACGTTTGCGGGGCTAGCGCCGAGTGCCATGCGAACACCAATCTCGGGCACGCGCTGATTGGTGAAATAGGCTAGCACTCCATAGATGCCGACGCAGGACAGCAACAAAGCCAAGCCGGCAAATATGCTGAACAACAGCACCAGGAAGCGCTGGCGGGCTAGCGAGCCTTGAGCGAGCTGCTCCATGGTGTGAGGGTTATATAGAACCTGGTCGTTGGCCTCTCCGCGCACTTCCTGCCGCAGTGACTGGAACAGACTCAGCGGTTCGACATTTGTGCGTGCAGCCACGGACATGAGTTCGGACCAACGACGCAGATACGTTTCGGGAAGCTGAGAAAACGGATAATAAAACTGCGCGCGTACCTGGGCTTGGTCGTCAGCGGCGAGGCCCCAATGGCGAACGTGGCCCACGACGCCGACCACCGTGAATGGGCCGTAGTCCATTTCGGGCATCCACAGAAGTTTTCCAATGGGGTCTTGTCCCGGGAAGGCGCTTTGGGCGAGAACGTCGTCGACTACGATCACCGGCTGGCTGCCTATGCGGTCTTGGTCGTTGAAGAAGCGGCCTTGGCGCAACACAATCCCCATCACGTTCCAGTAATCGGAAGTGACGCTAGTGGCTAACGCGGTGGGCTGCTGATTTGCTGGTGGCACGGCGGCAGTGGGCCAATAGCCGATTTGGTTGTTACCTTCGCGCATGGGAACCGTGTCAACAACGGCGATGGACTGGACGCCGGGAACGTGCCTTAGGCGCTCTATTACATCCTGCCAAGCGGAGCGGATTTTTCCGGTGTCTGCGAGCACTGCGGGCGAAAGCGCCATGCGGCTGATAAGAACGTTTCGCAGGTTTAGGCCGGGGTCCAGCGACGACACGCGCAATAGGGTGCGTCCTAACACCGCCGCGGCGGCCAGCAGTACGAGTGCAAGAGCAATTTCAGAAATCACGAACACGCTGTGCAGACGGCGGGCGGTGCCAGTGATCGTGCGCGAGCCGGCGCGGAGAGCTTGCTCCAAGCCACGCGCCGGGGCACGTAGAGCAGGCGCCAGGCCAAAAAGGAATCCGCTGAGCAGCGAAATGAAAACCGCAAAAAACATCACGCGCCAGTCAAGGTGAACCTCTTGCGCGCGCGGCAAGTCGCCCGGCCAGAACGCGACGAATGGAGCGATGCCGGCATACGCGAGCAGGACGCCCAGGGCCCCTCCCGAAAGGCCAAGAACGGCGCTTTCGGTGAGGCATTGGCGGATCAAGCGGCCGCGGCTGGCGCCGAGTGCAGCGCGCATGGAAAGTTCACGCTGGCGCGAGACTGCCCGAGCGAGCAGCAAGCTGGCGACGTTGGCACAAGCAATCAGGAGCACAAGGCTGACCGCACCGAGCAGCAACCATAACGTGGAACGCACGTCGCCAACTTCGGGCTGAAGGGGCGCTACCAGGAATGTGCGGCCCGTATTGGTGTCTTTATAGGTCTGCGCCAGGTGATTGCCAATCCATGCCAGTTCTGCTTGGGCGCTAGAGAGAGTTACGCCTGGCCGGAGGCGTGCGACCACGGTGGTGGGATGGGTCCCGCGATTCTGAAGATAATGTGCACCGTCTTGGCCTAGCGGCGTATATACATCCGCTTCCGCCCCGAAAAGGCTGAAGTTTGCGGGCGCGATGCCAACCACGGTGTAGCGTTTTTGGTCAAGGACAACGGATGTGCCGAGCGCTTGCGGGCTTCCGGCGAAGTGATGTTGCCAAAAACTGTAGCCCAGGATCATTACGGGAGCGGCGCCGGAACGGTCTTCTTCGGGAAGGAACGCGCGTCCTTGCGGAAGATTCACGCGCAGGACTGAAAAAAGGTTGGATGAGATTTCACGAAGGTCGACGTATTCGGGTTCTGCCGGCTCGCTGAGCGTTGCTCCATTGAAAAGGGCACCGGCGATGTCGAGCGTGCGGGTATCACGCTGACAGTCTAGGAAATCGAGATAGGCAACGTTCTGCTGTCCATAAATTGCGGCGTTCCACGTTTGTGTGTGGCCGTGCACGGCAACCAGTTTGTCCGACTGGGGAAACGGCAGAGGGCGCAACAGAACGCCGTTGACTACGGTGAACATGACAGTGGTAGCTCCGCAGCCCAAGGCCAGCGTCAATAGAGCGACAACAGCGAAACCGGCATTTTTTTGGAGCATGCGCAAGGCAAAGCGAATGTCTTGCGCGAAATCGTGCAACCAGCGAGTGCCGCGGGCGTCCCGGCAATTCTCATGTACTTGCTCAGGACCGCCGACAGCAAGCCTGGCGTGGCGCCAGGCTTCGTCCGGGGAGTGGCCGAGCGAGACAAGTTCGCTCGCGTGTTGCTCCAGGTGATAGCGGAGTTCTTTTTCGAGCTGCTCGTCCATTTGTTTTCGGCGCCACAGACGCTCCCACCAATTCATTGGGCACCTCCCTCAGACATTTTGAGGATCAGGCCGACGGCTTCGGTCAGCCGCTCCCAACTGACGGCTTCCGTTTCGAGTTGAGCGCGTCCTTTTCGAGTGAGGCGATAAAACTTCGCTTCGCGGCCCGTGTCGGTCTCTTTCCAGTCCGCGGTAAGCAGACCGCGATTTTCCAGGCGATGCAGCGCGGGATATAAGGAGCCTTGAGGAACTTGTACGACATCGCGCGAGACTTGCTGGAGTCGCTGCGCAATGGCGTAGCCGTGCACGGGGCCGAATGCGATAACCTTCAAGATCAGCAGGTCGAGAGTGCCCTGTGGGAGTTCGGATTTTGCCGCCACCGTTATACCTCGGACTTCTACATATCATTTAACACAAGACGTGTAGGAGCGCAAGGTATCGGATTTGTGTTCGGCAGCGGCCGGAAGTCCACGGCGAGCCGAGCGCCCAGCACCTCGGCAAGCCGGCAAGATTTGCTTGGGGCGTTTGCGGCGGTTTGCGGATTTTTCAAAGCAATGCGAAAATACTGGCATGAAAAAAGTGTTAACAATGGCGGCAGTGTTTTTGATTTCGAGCGGTTTGCTGGGGGGGAGCGCGAAGGCGCAAGACCCAGCCAGTTCGAATAGCACACAAACACCGGCGGCACAGGCGCCTTCGTCGCAAACGCCTGCGGCGAAACCTGATTCGAAACCGGATGATAAGAAACAGGCAGATTCCAAAGCGACTCCGGCGAAAAAACCTGCGGCGAAAACCGCTGCCGCGAAGGCCTCTGACTCCCAGGCTGCGGACACCAAGACGCCGGCGTCCAAGGGATCTGGCGATAAAGCGCAAACTTCCACTGCCGCGAAAACTCCTACGCATCACGCAACCACGCCGACTGCTCTAGTGCTGAAGACGGAAAAGGATAAGACGAGCTACGCGATTGGAATGAACATTGGAAAGAGCGTGAGTAAGAATTCTGTAGAAATCGATCCGAACATTGTGGCGCGCGGGATAAAAGACTCGTTAGCCGGCGGCAAGACTCTGTTGACCGACGATGAGGCGAAGACCGTAATGGCTGCGTTCCAGACGGAAATGCGAAAAAAGGTGGAGGACAAGATGCAGGAAGACGGAGCCAAGAATAAAAAAGAAGGCAGCGCGTTTCTGGACGCCAACAAAACTAAAGACGGCGTGGTGACATTGCCGAGCGGGCTGCAGTACAAAGTTTTGACGCAAGGAAGCGGGCCAAAGCCAACAGCGCAAGATACTGTTGAATGCAATTACAAAGGGACGCTGATCGATGGCACGGAATTCGATAGTACGGCCAAGCATGGCGGCAAGCCCGCAACATTTCCTGTTAGCGGAGTGATTAAGGGATGGACCGAGGCTTTGCAACTGATGCCGGTGGGATCCAAGTGGCAGCTATTTATTCCCGGTGACCTGGCGTACGGGCAGCGCGGGGCGGGCGGAGTGATCGGGCCCAACGCAACTTTGATTTTTGAGGTTGAGTTGATTTCGATTCAGCCGAAGCCCGCAGCGGCGGCTCCCGCAAAGTAAATTTGGCGGGCAGCTGAAACTTGCAAAAACGGCGTCGCAGTGACAGGTATTAGGGATAAACTGCAACCGCGGCGCCGTACTGCGCGACTAACTTCGAAATGTTCAGCGTTCCACACCTGATTATCATCTTCGTGGTCGTCCTAATTGTATTTGGGCCGGAGAAGCTGCCGGACTTGGCGCGGAATCTGGGCAAGATCATGGGCGAGTTCCGGCGCGCAACGGGCGATCTGCGTTCGACATTCGATGAGCATATGCGCGACATCGAGCGCGAAGCCAGCATGCGCGCCGCTGCCGCAGCGGGCACGGGGACGACGATTGCTCCTACAGAACAGAACACGACCAGTCAGCCGAAACTCGCGGGTCCCGACGGGACGGTGAGTGCCGACGCGCCGCACGGATGGACCGTGGCGCCTCCGAATCCGTCCGCGGGAGAGAACTCGGCGGAGTCTGCGACGGAGACGGCTGGCGCTACACAGGCGGAAGACGCGAACACGAATCCTGCCGGCGGAACAAATACGTCAGCAGCAGCGAACGATTCTGCCTCCGGAGGCGGAGCGACACAGGCAGAAGCGACGACGGCTCGCGTCGATAGAGACCAACAAAGCGCAGGGGGGGCAGGCAAACCTGACCTCGGCAGGGGGAGCGATGGCGGAAGTCGCCCAGCCTGAGCTGAACGCAAGTCCGACGCCCGATAGCGATCCTGGCGGGCGCATGTCGTTTTTCGAGCACTTGGTGGAGCTACGCAAGCGGCTGATACATTCCGCTGCGGCAATCGTGATTGGGACGATTATCGGGTTTTTCCTTTCGAAACATTTCATCGATTTCATTATTCGGCCCATGCGCGAGGCTCTGCGCGCAAATCACCTGGAAGACAAGCTGTACTACACCAGCCCAACCAACTACCTCGGCTTGGTGATCAACCTGAGTCTGTATCTCGGTATCGTGATCGCGATGCCCTACGTGCTGTATCAAATCTGGTTGTTTGTTGCGCCCGGTCTATACAAGCACGAACGCCGCGCTGGGCTCGGCTTCATCGTTTCGTCTATGCTGCTATTTTTGTGCGGCATCGCTTTCGGGTACTTCGTGATGCTTCCTCAGACACTCGGTTTCCTGATCGGTTTTGCCAACGGCGGTTCCATCAAGCCGCTGATTACCATCGACGAGTATTTCGATCTGATTCTGGTGATTTTGCTCGGGTTGGGCATCGTATTTGAGCTGCCCGTTCTGATATTTATTCTTTCGCTTTTCGGGATTGTGACGCCGAAATTTCTGCTCAAGAATTTTCGGTATGCGATGTTGATCATCACCGTGGTGGCGGCCATTGTGACGCCGACTCCGGATGCGACGACTATGCTGGTTTTCATGGCGCCGATGATTTTGCTCTATTTTGTTGGCGTGCTGGTATCTTACGTAGTGCTCAGGCGGAAGCAGACTACCGATGTGGCTACCGGGGGGGCGCACTAGATGTGGTATTCAGGCAAGAAGCTTGCGCTGGGAGCGGGGCTTGTGGCAGCTGCTCTAGGCGTCGCTGCGTGCGGACACGGCGAAGCAGGCTCCGCGCCCTCCGCCGGCACGGTGCCTGCATCGCAACCTTCCGCGCAACAAAGTGACGCTGCTCGCGCGAGCAAAAATAGCGAATCGGCGCCGCCCGCTTCGCAAACCGGCGGGTTTGATGGCGCGAAGGCATACGAGCAGGTGGCGAAAATTGTGAGCTACGGGCCGCGCCCGTCGGCATCGGAAGGCATACGCCACGTGCAGGATTACATTCGCGAACAACTGAAGAGCTATGGATGCACGGTGGACGAAGATGATTTCCACGCGTCCACGCCGGTTGGCGACGTAGCGATGAAGAATATTGTCGCGAAGACGCAGGGAACAGGGCAGGGAATTATTCTGCTGCTGACGCACTACGATTCGTTGAGTAGCGTGAAAGATTTTGTGGGAGCTGAGGATAGCGCCTCGTCCGATGGAGTGATGCTGGAACTGGCGCGTCTTCTGTGCGGAAAGAAAGAGCCGAACTCAGTGTGGATCGCGTTCCTGGATGGCGAAGAAGCTTTTGTTAACTGGGACCAAGACGAGGATCACACCTACGGAAGCCGGGAACTTGCGGCGCGCCTGGCCGTGTCGGGCGATTTGAAGCGGGTGAAGGCGACGATTCTGGCGGACATGATTGGCCAGTATGGGCTGGCGATCCCGCGCGAAGGCAATTCCACAAAATGGCTTACCGACCTGGTGTGGAAGACAGCAGGGCGTCTTGGTTATGGCGACATTTTTGTGTCACGCGGCGAAACGATATCGGACGATCATCAGCCGTTTCTATCGCGAAATGTTCCGTCGGTCGACATCATCGATTGGGACGGCTTTCAAAACCCGAAATACTGGCACACCGCGCAAGACACGCTCGACAAGGTTAGCCCGCGCAGCCTAGCAATCGTGGGCCACGTAATTTTAGAAACGGTTAACGAACTACAGAATAAATTCCACTAACGCCATCGAGCATTTTCGCTGCGCGATTATTCACTCCGCAATACGTCCACTGGATCGAGCGACGCCGCGCGACGGGCTGGTACGTAGCTGGCTAAGAGCGCGGAAGCGCCAAGCACGACCGCGACAGCGATCAGCGTCGACACATCCCAGGAACGCACGCCGAAAAGGAGGCCGCGTATCAGTGCGGCCGCAGCCACCGCGCATGCCAAACCTATAGCGATGCCGGCTACGGCTAGCCACCCTGCTTCTTTCATTACGAGCTGATACACGGCGCGGGGCTGCGCGCCGAGAGCGAGGCGAATCCCAAGCTCGCGAGTTCGCTGGCTTACGGAATAGGAGACAACTCCGTAAAGTCCGATCGCGCTCAAAAGAAGCGCCAGTACCGCAAAGACTCCGACGAGCCAGGCGGAGGACTGATGCAGGTACGCAGTGGACGTGCGATTGATTCTTTCCATCATAGTTGCTTCGCCGGTCACTGCGATGTTGCGATCGATGCGATGGATGGTGGCAGCCAGCGAGGGAAGCAGGGACCGCTCGGGTTGGGATGTACGAACAACCACGCTGAATCCATCGTTTGGGCTTTGGTTGAAGGGAATATACAGGACGGGTGGTGTGGCGATATCAAGCGAGCCTTCCTTGATGTCTTCGATTATGCCGACGATTTCAACCGGTTTTGCAACAACCGTGGTGGAAGCCAGTTGCTTGCCGATAGGATCTTCGACCGCGGAGAAAAATTGTTTTGCCAACGCCTGGTTGATGATCGCAACGCTGGGCTTTGAAACGTCTTCGGTCTCGTCAAAATAACGGCCGCGCACTAACTTCGCATGCAGCGTGGTGAAGTAACCTGCACTCACATCGCGTTCGGCGGATTCACTGTGCTCGCCGTGCCAGGGGCGACCCAACACGCGAAACCATGTGGTGTTGCCATTGCCGTCCATGGGGATGCCGAGATGTGATACGCCCACGGATTGAACGCCGGGAAGATTTCCAATTTCGGCGATTACCCGGCGTTCCAGTCCTATAGAGTGCTCGTCGTTTCCATAGACGTCGTCGGGCGCGTCGATGCGCAGGGTAGCCAGATGATCGGGCTGGAAGCCGAGACTCACATGCAGCAAGCGGTACAAACTTTTCCCGAGCAAACCCGCACTCACCAGCAGCACCATGGCAATCGCCAGCTCCACCACTACCAGGTTCGAGCCCAAGCGGCGCCAAGAATTTCCCGATGAACCGCGACTCCCTTCGGTCAGGCCTGATCGCAAGGAGGAGCAGGACAAGCGCCAGGTCGGAATCAGAGAGAACAGAACGGTAGAGAACACCGCAATTGCAAAGGCGCAGGCCGCTACCCGGAAATTGAAACCGAGTCCCTGCAGGTACGGCATGCGTCCCATCACGTCGGCAGGAATGAGCTTGGCGAGAACTTGCATGAGCCAGCCAGCGCAGACGATCCCCAGCGCGCCTCCAATGCCCACCAGCACAAGGCCTTCGGTGGCGAATTGCCGGACCAATCTCGCGGATGAAGCACCGAGCGAACTGCGCACGGCTATTTCTCGCCTGCGGCCATCGGAGCGAACCAGCAATAGGCTTGTGATGTTGACGCAAGCAATCAGCAACAACAATCCCGCACCGCCGAGCAGAGCGAGCAATATCGGGCGTATGTCTCCCACGATGACTTCGGTAAGAGGTGCAACGGCTGCGCCCTGGTCGCGATTCGAATCGGGATACTGTTTTTCAAGTTGCGCTGCAATCGACTGCGTGTTGGCAACAGCGGTTTGAACGGAGACGCCGTCTTTGAGCCGTCCTATCCCCATGAGGCCGTGGCAGCTTCGCCTGACTTCGCAAGTATTCGGCGCGTGGAGCGCAATCCAATATTCCGCGGACCCCGCAGGAGCAAATTGAAATTCACGCGGCAGCACGCCGACGATCATCGTGGCAGCGCCGTCCAGGATTACGCTTTGTCCCAAGACATCTTCTCTTCCGCCGTACTTCTCCTGCCACGCGGCATAGCTCAGCAAAGCCGCGGGCTGGGCGGTGGAAAGATCCTCTCCGGAATAGAAATCGCGCCCGAGCCCGGGAGTGATCCCCAGGGTGCGAAAAAAACCGTCGCTTACGCGCGCACCATGTGCGATTTGAGCGCCCTCGGGCGTGCTGAGCAGAACCTCGTTGTTCTCGTACACCTCCAGCGAACTGAACACGGTGTTCAGTTTTTTCCAGTCGAGATAATCGGGATACGAAAGCGGACACTGTGGACATCGCTGGATACTTTCAAATACGCCAGTTAGTTGCGAAGGGTTGCGGAACGGCAGCGGCTTGATGAGCGCAGCATCAACAAAGGCGAAGATGGCCACGCTGGCGCACATGCCCAGCGCTAACATGCCGATGGCGGTGAAGGTGAATCCCGGGTTCTTGCGGAGTTGGCGGAGAGCGAAACGAAAATCCTGCAGTACCGTCTCAAAACGGAATGTGACGAGTTCGCGAGCCTGCTCTCTTAATTGCGTGGCGTTGCCGAATTGTCGTTTCGCGGCATAGTGTGCGGATTCAGGCGCGATTCCGTCAGCGAGAAGCTCCTGCTCTCTCTGTTCGCGATGAAAGGCCATTTCTTCTTCCATCTCGCTGCTGAACTTCTCGCGGCGAATAAGAATTTGCAGCTTGCGGAAGAAACGAAGGATCGGTTCCACGGCAGTCTCCTATGCGTCCTGCAACACGCGGCCAATGGCCGCAATCATCTGCTCGAATTGCGAGAGTTCGGCGCCGAGCTGTTTGCGGCCGGCGGGAGTCAAGGTGTAGAAACGCGCGCGGCGGTTGGTTTCGGTTTTCTTCCATTCGGCTTTCACCCAACCTCTGAGCAACAAGCGTTGAAGCGCGGGGTAGAGCGAGCCTTCTTCGACGGTCAGCACATCGTCGGAGAGATGCTTGATGGCAAGGGCGATTCCGTAGCCATGCTGAGGCGCGCGTTTTAGCGTTCTTAAAATCAGCATGTCCAGCGTTCCGGGGAGCAGGTCAGGTTTCTTGGGCATAGAGCTACTGTAGTCTATCTATGGATAGATGGTCAATGGGGCCATGGCGGGTTAGGTATGCTACATTTTTATTTCCCATGGCGACCATCGGCATCAAATCTTTTCGCGGCGCATACCAGGTGTACTGCTCGCGCGGCGCCCTGGGGCGCGCCAAGTCTGTTCTCGCGCGGCTGCCCGAGGCGAGCGGGGCGTTCGTAATTTCCTCGCCCAACGTGTGGAGATATTGGGGCAGGACGGTTTCGAAAAAAGTCGGCGGGCTACGCTCGAACAACATTCTTCTCTTTGATGACACCGAACGCGCGAAAAATCTTGAGACGGTTGAGCTGCTATGCCGCACTTTGACGGATGCCGGAGCGGACCGGCGCTCCGTGATCGTGGCAGTAGGCGGCGGCGTGGTAGGAGACGTGGCCGGTTTTACGGCGGCGAGCTATTTGCGCGGAGTTCGATTGGTGCAGATTCCCACTACGCTGGTAGCGCAAGTGGATAGCTCGGTGGGCGGCAAAACCGGGGTAAATCTGCCCGAGGGTAAAAATCTGGTAGGTGCGTTCTATGCTCCTGACGCTGTTATCGCCGACATGGAGACGCTGGGAACGCTGCCGCATCGAGAATACCGATCGGGCTTGTATGAAGTAATCAAGTACGGGGCCATCGCAGACGCCGGTCTGTTTACCTTTCTGGAGCGCAATATGCTGGCGCTGCTGCGCCGCGACCCCGGCGCTCTGGAGTTTGTGATTCATCGGTGCATACGAATTAAGGCACACATCGTGGAACGAGATGAACGGGAGAGCGGGCTGCGCGGGATACTAAATTACGGGCACACCTTCGGCCACGCGCTGGAAACGGCTACCGGCTATAGGCGATTTCTTCATGGAGAGGCAATCGCGTGGGGCATGCATATGGCCACCGTGCTAGGCGCTGCAACCTCGCGTATCGGGGAACCGCAAGCGGCGCGGATCATCCGGCTGGTGGCGAGCGTGGGGCCTTTGCCATCGGTTGGCAAAATTCCCGCGGCCCAGTTGCGGCAGCTTATGGCCGGAGACAAAAAAACACGAAGCGGCGAGGTTCGTTGGGTGCTTTTGCGGCAGATCGGAAAAGCGCAGCACGGTGTGGTGCTTCCGTGGAAGCTTATTTTGCGTACGATTTCAGAATTGCCGGAAATTGCGGCGAGGGCGCGGAGTTGACTTCTGTATGCCGATCATGACCACACCGTTATTTCCCCCCCAGGCGCCTGGGTCGCGGCCGCAAGGAGCACGCAACGAACGTGAGGCTGCGGCACACGTGCGGAAAATGTTCACGAAAATTGCGCCGCGCTACGATTTTTTGAACCATTTGCTTTCCTTGTCGATCGATCGGGTTTGGCGCCGCCGCACGGCTGCCAAATTCGGAAAGATTATTCGCCGTACGGATGCTCGTATTCTGGATTTGTGCTGCGGCACCGGAGACATGACGTTCGCCATGGAGCGCGTGCGGATGAAGGCTTTGCGGGACTTGGGCGCTCATCGCATTCCGCTGGTGGGCAGCGATTTCGCGATTCCCATGCTCGAACGTGCCAACAAGAAAGGCCACAAGCATCATCGCGTCGCCGCGTTCGTGGCTTCCGATGCCTTGAACTTGCCATTCCCGGATGCTTGTTTCGACCTGGTGACCACGGCGTTCGGGTTTCGCAATCTGGCAAACTATGAAAGCGGATTGTGCGAAATCGCTCGTGTTTTGAAGGATGACGGGCAACTTGGACTCCTGGAATTTTCCGAGCCTCGCGGCGGAACGATGGCAGGCCTTTTTCGATTCTATTTCCGCTACGTATTGCCGAACGTCGGCGGAGTGATCTCCGGGAGCAAGGATGCGTACGAATATTTGCCCGGATCGGTGGCGAGATTTCCAAACCGCAAACAGCTCTCGGAAATGATTAAAAGTGTGGGATTCGTCGATGTGCGGTCGTATTCCTGGAATTTTGGCAGCGTTGTTTTGCATGTGGCTCGTGTGCCGGTCGCCAGCGCGGGCCGGTGAAGGGAAGCTTTCCAGCTTAAAGGGCGACCTGCCGGTTAGTTTTCGAGACCCAGCGTGCGGATTTTGTGCAACAGAGTTTTGTAGGAGACTTCCAGTTTTTCGGCGGCGCGGGTTTTATTCCACTTGGATTCGCGTAGGGCGTTTTGAATCTTGAAGCGCTCCACGTGCGCAACGGCGCGTTGTGAAACTTCTTCGAGCGGACCTTCCCAGATGAAACGCTGGTCCAGCATTCCTTCCGGCAGCTGTTCGGCCGTGGGTTTGGCAACGGGTAACTGAAGGGAGTCGGCATCGATTTCCGGGCCGTTGGCTAGTATCGCGGCGCGCTCGATGGCGTTCTGCAATTCCCGGACATTGCCGGGCCAGTTGTAGGTTGCCAAACGCGCGCGGGCTCCTTCGGCGAACTTCAGCGCCGGCTTTCGGAATTCACGCCTGAATCTTTCCAGGAAATGTTCCGCAAGAAGAAAAACGTCGTCGCCGCGCTCGCGCAGAGGCGGAATAGTGATGGGCACGGCAGAAATCCTGAAGTAAAGATCTTCGCGAAAAGTTTTGTCCGTTACGGCTGCATGAAGATTTTTATTTGTCGCCGTCAAGATGCGAACGTTGACTTCAATTTCCTGCGTGCCGCCGACGCGCTCGAAGCGCTTTTCTTCCAGAACGCGCAAGAGCTTGCTTTGGATCGCCAGCGGAAGTTCGCCGATTTCGTCGAGAAATAGCGTGCCGCGATGCGCCAGTTCAAGCTTGCCGATTTTTCGCGCGCCCGCGCCGGTATAAGCCCCGCGTTCGTGGCCGAATAATTCGTTTTCGACCAGGCCTTCGGGAATGGCCGCGCAATTCAACGCTACGAAAGGATGATTGGCGCGCGGGCTAAGGTGATGTATGGCACGGGCAAAAAGTTCTTTGCCAGTTCCGCTCTCGCCAAGCAGCAGGACGGTGGAATCGGTGGCGGCCACACGCTGAGTCATTTGGCTGGCATCTTTCATTGCAGGATGTTCGCCGACGATTCGCGGGAAGCCGTAATGCAGCGCGTACTCTTCGCGCAGAAGCAAATTTTCGCGCAACAATTCCTGCTGCTGCGCAGCGCGTTCCAGCAGGAGTTTCAGATGATCCAAGTCTACGGGCTTCTGAATAAAGTCGAAGGCGCCGTCTTTCATAGCGGTGACGGCCTCTTCCACCGAGCCGTACGCGGTCATCAGAATTACGGGAAGGGTAGGTTCCACGCGGCGCGATTCTCGCAGCACGTCCAAACCAGAATTTCCTGGAAGTTTTAAATCGGAAAGTATCAGCAGGTAACGGCGGCTGCGAATCTTATCGATCGCCGTGTTTCCGTCAGGCGCTTCTTCCACCGTGTAGCCGGTGCGTTCCAGGGCTTTACGCAACATCGCGCGGAGCTCGGGTTTATCTTCGACAAGAAGGACGGGCTCCATCGGCGGAAGCTTCTAGCGCGCCCAACCGGGGTCGCCGCCTGCTTTGCGCAGATCGTCCTCGGCGTCCAAGATGGCTTGCTTGTCGGCTGCGACTTGCGCTTTTTTCGCGTCGATATCGGAGGTCTTCTTGTTGATGTCGGAACGCGTCAGGTCCTGCTGCATGGCTTTTACCGGGTTGCTGTAATACTGCACGTCGAGTACGCCGAGTTCTCGCTGCATCACGTCGAGTTCCTGCTGGTCTTGTTCAACTTTGTGGCGCAGCTTGGCGAATCGTTCGCGCCAGGTTTTTTCCTGGGCTTCGATGGAGTTGTCGCTAGCCGCTGCGCCCGCTTTATCTCCGCTGCCGGCGGCCGCTGTTTCGCCGACAGCGGAAATGCCGCCAGTCGTCGGCAGATTGTCGTTGGTGAAAACTCTCCCAGGCTTGGCTTGTTCTTTCTTTTCCTCACGAGCGCGACGCGCGGCGGCTACGAGCGGGTCAGGCTGCGCTGGAGTAGGCTGTGAAGCTTGCGCGGTGGGCTTTGCCTGCGAATCGGGCTTCTGCGCGGAAACTTCCTGGCTGGTTTGCTGGCTGTGATCTTGCTGGCAAGCGAAGTTGTTTGCCGGTGCAAGTAAAATGACGGCTGCCGCAATCCCAAAATGCAGATGTTTGCGCATGGTGCTCGCCTCCTGGGAGGCATCTCTGCCTGGATATCCCTGCTAGGAGTTTAGATGCGGGCGACGCGGGAGGCAATCGGGGATGGTATAGGCTCCTGCCGCAAAGGTAACCATAGCAAAAACTCGGCTCCGCCGCCGGGACGGTTGCGGGCTTCAATGCTG
>Ga0073928_10004058_pt1 | contig 22189 bp, 20 predicted proteins | sample PaiPotPPA55metaG_FD_76969 | JGI IMG/M metagenome (GOLD analysis project Ga0073928, IMG submission 76969) | Iron sulfur acid spring bacterial and archeal communities from Banff, Canada, to study Microbial Dark Matter (Phase II) - Paint Pots PPA... ...
AGCATAAACGCAACCCCTCCACCGCCAGGTCATGCCTCGAACACCAAGTCAGAGGCGGGTGTGTCTTCTGTCAAAGAGATTCTGGACGCTATCTTGCCGCTGCCGAAGGATGGTCAAAAACCAACAGCCGAAGCAATCGTGTCGACCGAACGTGAGTTCTATAATCCGATTCCAGAAGGAAAACTTCTCGTAGAACTCGGCAAGCGCGTAGCGAATGCAAGGAACTATCGAGCGGAGTTGAAAGCTAAGGGAATCGATGAGACCAACATTTGGACGAGTCCCAAGGCTGTTAAGAACAAGTTCTTCGAGAAGTACGAAAAGAACTTCTTGGGTGAGTTACAACCACTGCGAACTGATCTCGAGCATCTGCTCAATCCAAGTCAGAATTACGTAGAGGTGGAGATTGCTCCTTGAGAAATTGAACCAGGGACTATCGACCATGTCGCGGTGCATATTACCGATGGTGGTTTAAGAGATGGAACAGGGGTGGGGAGCGCACTGCAAAACCGGAGGCAAAACCGATGACCTATCAACATCTGACTGTTGTGCTCGCATCAGTTCTATTACTTACCGTTGCTCTTCAGGCGCAAGGTACCAATAAAACACAAGACACCGGCAAAACAGACACTGTAAAAACAGACATCGGCAGAACAGACACCGGCAAGACAGACACCGGTAAGACAGACGCCGGCAAGACAGATACCGGCAAAACGCAAGAATCAAATGAAACCGTTTTGAAAGCAGTCTCTCTCCTTTTCCTGCTTGCGGTGGTAATCGAGTCAGCGCTCGCCATCATATTCAACTGGCGGCCATTTGTTGAAACCCTCAACGCGCGTGCAGTACGCCCGCTGATTTCACTCGCTGTCTCCGGCTTCTTCGTGTGGTTGTTCGACCTTGATCTCATGACAACCATAGTTAACAGCATGATGAATACAACCCACCTCCCATCAACCTCGGGTCAAGTCTTGACTGCAATGGTCCTTGCAGGTGGGAGTGCAGGTGTCAACAACTTGCTAGTCGCGTTAGGCTTTCGGCAAAAACAAACACCCGAAACGGCGACTCCAAAGCCACCGTCCAACAAAGCGTGGATTGCAGTTCGCCTTGATCGCCAACTAGCGGTTGGACAAGTAGAGGTCTTTTTGGGGGTGCCGCCTGCTGTTGGTCAGCAGCCACCACTTGCGGGCGTCATTCATGGCAAATCGAAACCGGCGTATCGATACTTCTTCAGCGACCCGGGGCGATTTCCCGGATATGGGGGTCACACGGTACCTGTTAATTCGAGCATTAGCCTTGAACTCGTGGGTGTTGATAAGGACGGTCAACCGCTCAGTCAGAAGTGGGGTCCTTGCACACTAGCGGATGGAGCAATCATTGATCTCGAGTTCAAACTATAAGCTTCAACAGGTGTCTATCGTTTGGATCGTTAGTTAGGTAGCTGGCATATTAGGTTTGACATGAGTACCAGTGAGGAATGTGACGTGCCGATCACAGACGCTTCGGCAGACTTGCGGTTTCACACTCGGCTCTGGCCTTTTCATCTCATTGTGTCGATCAGGGAGTGTGGCTTGGCCGTTGTGCCGCGCTAGAAATTGCAGTATAGGTTTTGTGACTCAAAATTGGGTACATCATGATTAATCCCTCGGATGGATGGATTCGCTGCTTCCGCGGAACATGTGCCGTCCTGTTACTCCTCGCTTGCGCACTACACTCGTGGTCGCAGTCAAGCGCTACACCGCTCCGTCAACAGCCAAAGATATTAGGTTTTGATCCCGGGATAGCGGAGATCGGTCAGCCTGTGAGGATGCGGGTATCTTCGACGCCTTCAAACGGCTATTCGCTTTTGGTAGCCGGTGTCCCCGTTAAGGCAACTATAGAAAACGACCCTCAGTGGCTGACCTTCACCGTCCCGAACTCTGTTCCTCCAGGCGAAGAGGTCAAGATATTGCTTTTTGATGGAGATCAACCTGCGGTATCGTCACTCGTAATACGGCCTCTCGAAATTGTGCAGGTGAGTCCTACCGTTGCGACACGTGGCGAACAGATAGTGCTCACGATCCATCCAGCCGGTGTGTCTCTCGGAGACGCTAAACTCATATTCAACTCGGTTAATTCGTCAGTGGCAGCAACAACTGCAGCAGCCCCGTCCTCTCCACTGCAGGTCGTAGCACAGGACAAGTTGAATGCCATTGTGCCCGAGGATATTCCAACCGGAGCCGTCTCGCTACAGATCGTTTCTAAGAATGGTGGTCAAAGTTCACCCTACAACCAATTCCGGGTCGGTTGGCTCACCCGGACGATCCTCTGGGTCGGGGGCGTCTTGGCAGCGACTATTTATGGAGTGGCGGTTTTCTTGTTTTGGAGGTTCCGACGAACGAGACTCGCTCGGCGGAGCGAAGAGATCTCACCCCGGCCGGTACAAGGCGCCACAATCAATCTCCCGCCGCTAGAGGTACCAACTGTTTTGGTGGACGCGTGCCTACGCGGCACTTGCGTCCTTTACGCAGGCGCGGGCTTAAGCGCCCGCGCGGGACTTCCCACTTGGACCGCATTTGTGGAGGACTTACTTAAATGGGCCGAAATCGAGCAACTAATCGACAAATCTTTTTCTCTCTCGCTCCACCAAAGGCTCGAGAGTGGAGGTTTTGATCGGGTTGCCGACAGCGTAGTGAACGCTGCGATTGAACATGGGGCTTCCGAAAGGTTATATAAATACCTAAACGAGGTTTTTGGCACGACGTCAACGCTTTCGGACGTCCATCGTATTCTATCGGACATCAAATTCTCAGCAGCTCTCACCACTAACTTCGACGGACTGATCGAACAGGCCTTTAACACCCGGAATCACACAGCATCTGTCTATGTTCCAAGCGAAACAGAAAATCTGCGGTCAGCGCTCTCCAACAGGCAGTTTTTCGTTTTGAAACTATATGGTTCACTCGCTCATCCCGACTCACTCCTAGTTTCCCCAGCGCAATATTTGGACAGGATCCGCTCCGATCGACCGTTTAATGATTTTGTCCAACAACTATTTCATAGCAGAACCATACTTTTCTTGGGTGCGAGTTTTGCAGGCATTGAAGCGTACCTTTCGCCTCTCAAACTTCCCCCCAGTGGTCAAATCCGACACTACGCTATTGTCGCCGTCAATGACGCAAGCTGGCAGGCCGACGCTTACTCGCTGGAAAAACGTTACGGTATTCGCGTTCTACCTTATGTGGCGTCGGCCCGACACGGCGAGGTGCTCACTTTTGTTAGGGAACTCCGCGACAAGATTGCAGATTCCAAGCCCGATAGTTCTGCGGGTGATGCAGCTCAGGACGACGAGCAAGCGGCCGTTGTTCTCACCAATCTAGAACTCTATAACGTCGGTCCATTTGAAAGACTTGAGATCTCTTTTACCAGGCGCTGGACCGTGCTGCTAGGCGACAACGGAGTTGGAAAATCGTCCGTTTTGCGGGCAATCGCAGCGGTTGCGGCGGGAGATCAAGCGGCTCAGGCAGGCGCACGCCTCCTCCGAAGTGGCCAGAATGAGGGCTACATCCGGCTCACTACAAGAAACGACACCTATTCGTCCCGGCTTTTCTTGAACAGTCTAAAGCGCCCGGAGATCGTTCCAGAAGGGGCTTCTGGCCTCGGGGGATCATTTTTGGTATTGGCTTTTCCAGCTATTCGAACGATGACCTCTGGCCCAACAAGCAGTCCAGAGCTGCGGGACCTAGCACAGGCGCCTTCGGCGCTTGATGTTTTGCCTGGTCTCGTGGCAATGCCTGACCCCAGAGTTCTGGGATTCAAGCAATGGCTGACCAACCTCGACTACGCCAAGAGCAAGGAGCCACAACTGGCGCGGCGTGTTGATGCCGTTATGAGTGCACTTAGCGGCGCACTTGGAATTCTGCTCGGAGGTATGCAGGTTAGCCACTTCGAAGTCCAAGAAAAAGATGTTCTAGTCCAGACCGACGACGGCCGGCTTTCGGTGGATGCGCTCAGTCAGGGGACAATTTCAGTTCTTGGCTGGATAGGAGTACTCGTGCAACGTCTGCACGAGGTTTCTGAAATCCCCAATGGTCGTGCGTTGGTCCTGCTGGACGAAATCGATGCACACATGCATCCAGAATGGCAGCAGGCGATAGTCTCGCGTTTGGTGGAGGCGTTTCCACTCGTTCAATTCATTGTTTCGACGCATTCCCCTTTCTTGGCGGTGGGTCGACGTGCCGACGAGATCATTCGCTTCAGAAGAGACCCAGTTACCAAGAAAGTAGTAGCAGAACGCGCTGACCAAGATACAACTGACATGACGGTCGCGGACGTATTAACTAGCTATCTCTTTGGGTTACAAACCGCCGTCGGTCATGATCTTCAGAAGGATGTCCTAAAAATGCGCGAGTTGTCATTGAAACAAGAGTTAACGAGCGAGGAACTCGAAGATCTTCAACAATTAGGAACCAAGCTGGATAAAGTCGGCGTTGCCGACACGCAGGCGGATCCTCTTTACGGCAAGTTCCTTGAGGAGTTGACCAAGCAGAAGGCGGCGAACATTGCGAATCTGCCACCTTTGTCAAAGAAAGCCGAGGAGCGTCAGAGAGAGCTGACAAAGCAGATTGCCCAAAAAGTCCTGCGCGATGAACGCTCAATCCAGGAGAAGAATATCAGATGAGAGCCATCGACACGGTCCGCGTCAGAATGGCAATTGCTGATGCTTGGGTAGCCAACGCTGAAGAAAAGGCAGATGCGCTACAAAAGCTACATGAGAAGATCACCGAACAGTATTATGCTGCGGATCAGAAAAAATGGAGAGAAAATCTTACGGATGCGGTCAACAGGATGCAGACGATATGGCAAGACAAAGCAGTCAAGCAGGCTCTCATGGATGCTTCTTACGGGAAGTGTTGGTATTGCGAGGCTCGCGTTGCGCAGCGAGCGGACAACGCCGTCGATCACTTTCGACCAAAGAACCGGGTTTTCGAGGATAAAACGCATCCAGGCTATTGGTGGCTTGCATGCGACTGGCACAATTACAGATTTGCCTGCACGTTTTGCAACAGCGCCCGGACCACCAGCGATTCGAGTGGGGGAAAGCAAGATCATTTTCCCTTGTGGGATGAAAAAAGGCGCGCCCGAGGACCCGGAGAACGTCTGATCGATGAACAACCGAAACTGCTGGATCCGACAAATGCAGCGGACACGTCATACCTCGCATTCGAACGAAGTGGCAAGCCCGTGCCCCGTTACAGCAAAGAGCAGAATCTATATCAGTGCGAACGAGCCATGGAGTCGATCCGACGGTATCATTTGGACCGAAGCGAACTTAACAAGAGTCGTCGAGAGCTTATGGCGTCGATCGAGGAACAATTATCCGATGCAGAAGCGTTCGCGAGGGAACTCGATGGACAACACCCCGCTGCCGAAGCCGCCTACCAAAAGCTAGTCACAGCATTAGTCAGGTTGATTCGACCAGATGCAGAGTTCTCGTCGGCAGCACGAGTGTTCATCGGAGCAAGACGCGGGACTTCGTCAGTCGCGCGTGAAGTGTGGGAAATCGCCGTTTAGATATGGTTGTTGCTGGTCGATGTCACTTTCTGGTTTCGACATGCCAGTCCTGAATGCACGTTCTGTTCCATCAACTTGTAAACTGGCAAGGGCCATCAGCAGCGCACTTTCGCAGGGAAAGTCATCCCATCGCAGGGGTTTCGAGGAGAACCTGGCTCTGACATCTGGCACTCTCCCTTTGTGAAAATCCGGCGATTAATCGTCCCAGTGAGTCGAAGGTCTCAAACACTGGTCCCAGTGAGATCTGAGCGATGCATGGCAGGACCACGGTGACAGAGCCAGAACGCCGAAGGTAATGGATTCGCGCCTAGAAGCGGATGCATTTGACCGCTTGGGTAGATACTGAGCGGTATAGCGGCCGAAGGCAATGCCCTCGTTGCCTACGCTGTCGCCTCGGTGCGCGTGGACGGCGTCGGACGGTGTAGAAATGAAGGTCGGGCGCGTTTACCTTTTCTGAACCGGCAGTGTGACCACTCTGCTCGCATGTTTGCCTGAAATCGCGCACTCTTGCGGCAGCTCTTGTCGCAGGACGTCACGATACAGCACGATCATCCTCAGTCCCTGCGAAGACGGTTGTCGCTACTAGGGTGTCATGACTCATGACATCGTGGGGTAGCACGGCAGCGAGCGGACTGGCATTCCTAATTTCTTCAAGGTGTCGGCAACATGAAATCGTTCTCGATGTCGTCGCTCCCCATTTGCACATTTGAGCGAACCAAATCCAGGAACTCATCCTTGTTTCCAGCGGTCTAAAAGGAAAAAAGCAGCTCGTACGCGCCGGCCTCAGGATCGCCGACGACTGCCAGAGCGCGTGCATTTGTCATCTGCGCGTAGCCAAAGAGATAGCCGACGACGTCTGCGGTAAACACTCGACCTTCGGGGTCATCGCTGGGCAAGAATTCGGCCGTGCAGAGCCAGTCATCTTCGTTTTGCGCGTTACCGTTCATACATGCAGTCTCGTTGAATCTCCATTTTCGAGAAGTCGTGGCCGATACTTGCGATACGAGTTGTTGTGACAGTGCCTTGGGTACAGCGCTCATCTCGGCTGCGCCGCACTACGGATTACGCTACGGTTCTGGTCCCGCTAGCGGGAATTTCCAACGACTTAGAGGTCGTCCGCCTCTTGTAAGTCCTTTAAAGTCGTGTATGAGCCGTTCTTTCACGGCGGTGGCAACGCCCGCGATGGCGACTGTGGCGGATATGGGCACACTGCATTACTCGTAGCCCACAAAAAAGCCCACAAAACGGTTGACCTGGGGTGACTATCAATGACTTACGGTGTCGTCCGTGCGTTCCAAGTCATTGTAAACACTCTAGAGTCGAGCCCTGAAAAGGCTGGCGTCGGCGGTTCAACTCCGTCCCTGGCCACCATACTTTCAATCACTTGCGTCCCCCATCAATCGCCAATTCTGTCCCACTCTGTCCCAAACTTTCAGGCTTGTCCGGGAAAGTTGCCTCACAGTTTTTCCGGTTCTGTTTGGCACGGTTTTCTCATAGGGAACATGCTGTTTGCGGAGTTAATTCCATTCTGGTGTGCTCCAGTTTTTATCGTGGAGCGGACATCGAATAACGGTCAATGAGTGTAATGGCGATTTTTCACCACTTGAGGCGATTCGCTTCTGGATGGCGGTTCCGATAAACTCCCGAGTCGCTGATGACTCGCCGGGCGATTCGGTCGGATTAGTAAGCAGTAGCGTTACTCAGGATCGTTTGCGAGATCCCGACGTATCCCAGAAGTAGCTCACTACGCCACTTCGCACTGAGATACAATCCGTCCGATGGTCACCTGCTCCGGGTGCGGGGCTGTCTCTTCCGAGAACGTCCGCTTCTGTTCTTCCTGCGGGCGTGCCATTGCCAGTCTCGATACGCCGACGCTGGAGCCCGATAGAACTGCGGCCGTGCCCACGCCGGCTCCGCCGAGTTCGCACCCTCTACGAGGCAGCGGATTCTCGCCGGGCATCGTTCTCGCCGAACGCTACCGGATCGTGGCATTGCTCGGGCGCGGCGGCATGGGTGAAGTCTATCGCGCAGAGGATCTCAAGCTCGGCAATGTTGTAGCCCTGAAGTTTCTTCCCGCCTCACTCCAGAAGGATGCCGGGGCTCTCGCCGGGTTTCATGCGGAAGTGCGAAACGCCCGCCAGGTTTCGCACCCTAATGTTTGTCGCGTCTACGACATCGGCGAGGTGAATGGACAGCATTTTCTCACCATGGAGTACATCGACGGCGAGGATCTCGCGTCCTTGTTGCGCCGCATCGGCCGCTTGCCCGGTGACAAAGCTCTGGAGACCGCGCACCAAATCTGCGCCGGCCTCGCCGCCGCCCACGATTGCGGACTGCTACATCGCGATCTGAAGCCCGCTAACATCATGCTTGATGGACGAGGCCGGGTGCGCATCACCGACTTCGGCCTCGCCCTCAGCAGCGACGATGCACTCGGCCGAAGCGAGACTGCGGGTACGCCGGCCTACATGGCACCGGAGCAAATTGCGAAAGGTGAAGCCAGCGTGCGCAGTGATATTTACTCGCTGGGGCTCGTCCTGTATGAACTATTCACCGGACGCCTTCCTTATCAGGCAACTACTCCCATTGAGTGGCGGCGGGCGCACGTGGAGTCTTCTCCCAGGACACCGTCGTCGATAGTCAAGGACATTGATCCGGTTGTGGAAAAAGCGATCCTGCGTTGTCTGCAGAAAGATCCGGCGCAGCGTCCGTCTTCAGTGCGGCAGGTAGCGGCCGCGTTTCCGGGAGGCGATCCGCTCGCGGCTGCGCTGGCGGCAGGGGAAACGCCGTCGCCCGAAATGGTCGCCGCCTCGGGAGAAACCGCAGGCCTGCGTCCTGTGGTGGCTTGGACTTTGCTGGCAGGAGTAATTGTGTTAGTTACAGTGGCGGTTTTGTTGAGTGCACAAACGAAGCTCTACCGGCGAGTGCCGCTCGAAAAACCACCGGAGGAGCTTGCCGGGCACGCACGGGAAATTCTGCAGAGTGCCGGCTACCCCGAGCCGCCAGCAGACACGGCGATGGGGTTCTACGAAGGGAAAGACTTTCTAGGCTATATCGCGGAACACGACAAGTCGGAGACGCGCTGGGACAACCTGGAGACCGGAGCGTTCGTGTTTTGGTATCGCGGCAGCCCCGGCCCGCTCGCTGCCTTGAATAGCTTCTCGGCTGCGCCCATATTGGGGTCCGTGTGGACGGGCGACCCGCCATTGGATGTGTCCGGGATGACGCTGGTCGAACTCACTCCACGCGGCCGCCTTACTCACTTCATCACTATTCCTCCGCAAGTTGAAAAGCCGGCAGGTGCAGCGCCTTCACCGGATTGGGCGGCCTTGTTCTTTGCTGCGGGGTTCGATCCCTCCAAGTGGGTGCCGGCGGAGTCGGCGTGGACCCCTCCTATTTACAGCGATGCGCGCGCTGCTTGGACAGGATCACTGGCGGAGCGCCCTAATATCCCAATGCGCATCGAGGCTGCGGCGTACCGCGGTAAGCCGGTCTACTTCGAACTGGTTGGTCCGTGGACCCGTCCCGAACGCATGCAGCCGCATCAATGGACTGGCGCCGAGCGGGCATTTCTGTTGACTTTCATCGTTTTCTTTCTTGCAGTGATGGTAGGTAGTGCAATGCTCGCACGACGAAACCTGCGCCTGGGCCGGGGCGATCGCTCGGGGGCATTTCGTCTGGCAGCTTTTGTTTTTGCGGCTTGGGCGGTAGCGTGGCTTTTCGGCGCGCATCACGTCCCTGGTCTCCACGAAATCGCGCTCTTCATCGAGTTCTTGTTCTGGGGGAGTGGCCTTTCCTGCTTCACGTGGCTTCTCTACATTGCCCTGGAGCCGTATGTGCGCCGCCGCTGGCCCACCACGCTGGTCTCCTGGAGTCGCTTGCTGGCCGGAGGCTTTCGGGATTCGCTGGTGGGACGCGACGTGCTTGTCGGTTGTCTTTCGGCGGCCTCTTTAATCGCGCTTGACAGACTTGTGTGGTTTGTCCCGTCCTGGCTCGGTTATGCTCCGGTACAACCATTTTCGGCTCTACCGTGGCTGTTTCTGGGCGCGCGCACGATCATTGCTAATACATCGCAAATTTTGGTCAATGTGCCTATTCTTGGCCTCGCGGCTCTGTTTGTCCTCGTCCTCCTTCGAGCCTTGCTACGCAAGCAGTGGGCGGCAGCGGTCGCCTTCGTTATTGTGTTTACGCTGCTCTCCACTGGCTCTGCCGTCTCTAACGCGGTGAACATTTCGACCACTTTCAGCATTTTGATCGAATGGAGTGTGGCGGTCTTTGTGCTGATCCGCTTCGGTTTGCTGGCTCTGGTGGTTAATTTGCTGGTCAACGACACCCTGACGACGTATCCCCTGACGATGCAATGGTCGGCGTGGTATGCGGGTATCAGTCTGACTGGGATTCTGTTCGTGGCCGCGCTGGCGTTCTACGGCTTCTACACCTCCCTCGGCGGCCAGCCTCTTTTCGGCGGTGCCGCGCTCGAAGAGTGAACCGGCGTTGGAAATGGCTCCCAACTTCGCTCCAAGTGTAGCGACATGTTCTGAAGACTTTCCCGCTTGGCGGTAATGGCCTAAGGGGACATCGGCGCCGTGATCACATACGACTCGATGATTTTATCGATTCGAAGTCTCGGACCGTTTTCCTTCGTCTCGACGGCGCGGCTGAACATCATGCGCAAATTGCGTGGGGCATCTGCTGGCAGTCGACTGGCCAGAACTAGAGTGGCGCCCTCGGCGAGTTTGAACTTCGTGACGGATCGGAAAAGGCGGTCAAACAGAGTTCCAGGGCAGGTCTGGCGGATCCGCTCCACTTCGGCATCTTTGATTTCCGTGCTCAACCCGCGGCTCACCGTGAACTGATAGAGCACTCCCGCGAGTCGCTTCGACTTTTCAGCGCGTGGAGGCGTGAAGCCGAATGCCTCGACTTGCTCATGCAATCTCGAGCGGAGACTCTCCTCCTCGCGCTCGATCTCCTCTAGCCTGGCGGCCGCATCGTCGAGCTCCTGCGATGTCATGCGCTTCACGACCACAGTATGTCACAAGAGTTAACCATGGTTAACAGATTTAGATTGCTCTGGCACGCACTGCACTGGCAACATCGTCTTATCGCACCTTCCAATCCAGAAACGAAAGGAGGTCGCGGAGAATCGCCAGAGCGCCCATCTGGAGGGTTTGGGATTTCCAGAGCCAGCGCGCCCTCGTCGGAAAGATGGCGAGGGCTTGCTGTTTGCGAAAGGCAGCCGGCGCTCGCGATGGCCAATTGGCTCGAGGAGTTGGCGGTCTTTGGTGCAGCACGCAACCCGCTCGACGCCGAAATCTCGTATCAGCTGAGTCTGGTGGTCGAGAACCTATACCTCGTCAGGCTCGCCCTTAATCGATAATGCCTTACGCCCAGCACGGGGACGGCGAATGCGGACGCAACAAAATTACGTACTGTTGCGTTTGCGACGTAATACCAGGACGAGAGTTTGGCGCCCGCTTCGGCCAATTGGGCATGTCCCAAAATGCCGTTCTGGGACGTTTTTTGATTCTTTTGACAATTCAAAAGAACGAGTTGCTCAGCCTCCGGGCGGCGCAACCCTATGTCAGAGCGACCGGATCCGCTCCTGCGATAAGCTCCAGCCTGTATCTTTTTTTTCTTGAAAACAGTCCGCCGCTTTTGATTTCAAGAACGCCGTACATTGCAAATAGAGGCACTTAGCTCGTCACGTTTGAATTATGAGGGGGTATTCAAACATAGTGCTCATTGCAAAGGACTTGCGAGCGAAAGTTTTCGGCAATCAAACAAGTTATTGATTCTACGTGCTTTAGAAACTTGAATTTTCTTTGATTGCGAACTGGAGGAGCCTATGTCGTGGGGTGGAAAACGAATAGCCGGCCCGGGAAAATATCTTGGGCGCCCGCCGAACGCGCGACTGACGGCCGAAGAGTTCGATGCGCGGGTTCAAGAACAGGGCGGCATGTGCGCCTTATGCTCGGAGCCCGGTAGCGCCGGCGGTTTGGTGATCGATGTCGACCTGCTGTGCAAAAGAATCCGCGGACTGGTGCACCCGAAATGCAAGACCTTTCTCGCGCTTGGCCGCGACAATCCGCTCCGATTCCAAATGGCTATCACATATCTGGAGCTAACGGCACCGACGCTTCCCGGGTCTGCAATCAAAATTTAGCCTAGCTCGGCGTCGGTGGTCGAATTGCCGGTGCATCGGCCTTTGCTGACCGCGCGGACCGCGCGGACCGCGCCTATGATAGCAAGCGCGCCTGGACAGCATTGTGCCGCGAGGTGCTGGAAGATCATGAGCGCTTTCTCTAATCGTACAATGAGGACGAAATCCGTCAAGAAAGAACGGGACCGCGATGAAGCGAGGTAAATGTGAACTCTGTCATGCCGTCGCCGATTTGCGCGACAGCCATTACTTGCCCAAGAGCGGGTACAAGAAGATGCGTGCAGGCGAGCTGAAGAATCCCCATCCAGTTGTCCTTTCAGGTGGAAAGGCACAACAGAGCTCGCTCCAAGTGCGGGACTACAAATTTTGCGGTGCTTGCGAGGAGCGCTTCAACAAAGGCGGGGAGAGGTGGATTCTGAATAAGATTCCGCAGAACTACGGTGATCCGTTCTGGCTTCACACTCTGTTGGATTCGAAGACGCCGACAGTGAACGGCAATGATCTCTTATTTCCCAAAACTAGCATTCCAGAAGTGGACATGGCGAAGCTCGTCTATTTTTCGTTGAGCATATTCTGGCGCGGGACCCGGCGTTGGAGCGCGGTCGATGGTGGGCAGCCTCCGAGACTGTACCTTGGCAAGCAGGAGAAGGCGATCCGCGCCTTTCTGCTCGGGCGGGGCGAACTGCCGGAGGATGTAGTCGTCACCGTGGCTCTATGGCCGTATAAGAAGGTTTATCCGATGGCTCAGATGCCCCGTGCCGATGCTGGGACCGGCTACCGGAGTTACTGGTTCTATTTCTTCGGCTTCATATTCCTGCTCGCGCTCGGGAGGAAAATTCCCGCGCAACAGCGGCGGACCTGCTCATCTCACTCTCCGGAGAAATTCCTAACGCTGAGCCTGGGCTTGGGAAGCCTCGTCAAAGAGGCCATCAGCACAGAGCTCCTCTCACTGGATCGTTCGAAGATCGAAGGCATGTTCAGGGAAATTCAGGTAATCCGTTCCAAGGCGTCGTCCAAATAATAGGTGACCCCACTCACGACCTGTTCTGGCGACCGTAGAGTGAATGTTCCAAAATCCCCGGAAAATGACGGCGCGCAAGTGATTGTTTCTAGGCCTTTGGCAAAACCAGTTCGGATAGTTCGAGAAACACTTGTTTCTGGAACAGGGTGGCCGCGCGTGTGGCGATTACTCTTTCAGGGCTCAGGTATCTCCCGCGGGTTGAATCATCCTGAGTATGGCCGATATTATCTGACGTGCGGGATACCCTCTAGGAAGATGCACACCCGGTAGTTATAAGCGTGACCGACCGCGGCTGCTCGTGCGATGTAGCCGCCGGACTCCAACTTCTCTAAGTTCGCGAGGGTCGCTTCACGCGATCGCTGCAGATCAGCGGCAATTCGATTGGTAGGAATCGCTTTACCGTGTTCGACAACTCCTATTAACTCACCGTTGCCGTCGGGCTCCCAAGTGGATACGTGAGCTCGGAGCCAGAGGTATTCCCAAATGCTTGAGCCTATGGCACGGCGCCAGGCCAGAAGCCCGGACCCTAGAGCAAATGTCGTTGCGACGTCATTCATTCATGGGCGAAGCGAATCGCTCCGCTTTCTCAGGATAGTAGTTTTTTACCACCGTGGCAGTTTCTTACACGTCTTGTTCGCCCGCCGGTAACGTGCAAGCCTATGCACATGAGTGCCACTCAAGTTGACCCGGTCGAGCAGATTCCGCGATTGCTTTTCAGCCGGCGTTCCGCGGCGATGGCGCTCAATATTTCCGTGCGCATGGTCGACTACGCCATTGCATCTGGCCTACTGGAAACCAGGCGCGTGAACAGTCGCGTTCTGATTCCTTCCGACTCCTTAGCGAAGTTCGCAGCTTCAGATCACGTCATTCCAAAAGCGTCAGCACACCGCCAGGAGTGTGCGTAGTGAGCGATCACAAATCCAATTGTCACGACCGGACCGTTTCCGCGTCAGCGATTCTCGACTCCGTGCAATCGCTGGCCAGTCAGGATCCAGGGGCCTTCGGAAATCTAGTTGTCGAAATTCTCTGGAAACTGTCAGAGCTCGATCGCGACGCATATGAGTGGCTGATGAGCATGGCAATTTCGCAGGAATTGTATGCTGCGGGATTGAAAATCGCGCTGGAGCAAGCGAAAGAGGCGCTCTCACTGGGCCACAGGGGCCGAGTTGAAGAGCGGGTAACCGCAATTGAAGGCTGGATCTGCACAATCGAGTATCTCGGGTCGCGAGAAAGATTCAAGCTTCTGTCGGCCGGAGAGCTTGATTCGAGGCCAACCAATGCAGGGCGTAATACATACCTCATGTGAAAAGACGACTCGGTCAGGAAATAGCAGTTGGGCTCGGATCTCGGTAAGGACTGTACAGGGGAGGCTTGCAAAATGCCAGACGAACTCGACGACGAGCTAGAAGGCCAGCCGGATCAACGCACGCGCATTGCACGGCCTGTGCAGAGTGCGATACCGCCAGTTACGCTGCGCGGGTTAGGGACGCCGGCAGCATCTGGCAGTACGGAGAATTTAGAGGAGCGTGGACTGGCCTCGCATATCGCGCGCCCGGGACCGATAGCTACGCCGGAATCGGGTAGCACGGAGAGTTTAGAGTCGATGGGCTTGGCCTCGCACATCGCGCGACCGGCGCCAACGCCGTCTCCGATTGAAGCGAGAATAGGCTCCGATCAGACCGAACTGCAACGCCAACTGCGCACCGGCAGCGGTATCTCGCAGATTCAGCATGGTTCCCCTGAGGGTGGCATCGGCATAGCCAAACCGCATCCGATCGCAGGTGGTATTTTGCGGGGCCTCAACACGGCTGGAGAAATCGCAGGGGCGGTATTTCCCGCAGCTCGCGGAGTGTTGAGCGCAATTCCCGGGACCGAAGAGCATCACAACATGCTGATGGGACGGCAGCGCGGCCGCATCGGCGAAGACCTCGGAGAAGAGAAAGAACAAGCAGGCATCGGAGAAACCACAGCCCGCACCGATCAAGCACAAGCGGCAGCAGAAAAAGATCTGGCTGACGCACACTCAAAACTAAATCCCCCAGATAAGCCGCCGAAGGGTCCTCAGGAGATATATGCCGAAGCTGTGCAGGAAGCCGTAGCAGCCGGGCGCGATCCGAGCACCGACCCGAAAGTTCTGCAGTTGGCAGATACGATCACCGCGCTTCAGAAGCAGCCGCCCGCGGCAAAACCGAGCTCCGAGCAGAATAAAGAAAACTTTCAGCACGGCATCGGCGTGTTGCGCGGCGAAGGCCTTATTGGTGCGGGTGATGTGACCGACTTCAAGAAAATTGCGGGGGGTGTTGAGAAATCGAAATCTCTCACATCGGACGAGAAGAATGCAATGGTTGGTTACATGGGAGCCAACCCAACACCGGGAACAAACGTACAGGTTCATGTGCAGGAGGGCGCCGCTAGTCAAAGCGCCAAGGACGCGCGGACCCACGTTCTTGCAACCGGCCCAGACGGGAAAACAATTCTCACGACGTTGGACAAGGCGAACTCGCAAGGGCTCGATTCGACCCCTATCAAAGACCCCGAAGCCGTCGCGCAGACCGGACGTATGGCAAACACCATTCAAATTTCTATGAATCGCCTCGCTAACCCGGAGATGCTTAAGCTCTTCGACAATCCGGGAGCGCGCGCCATCATCGCGACAGCGACCGACGATTCGGCCGCGCGTCAGTTTGGGGCCGTGATCCCTGGTATCGGAGGACTCATGGTGCCGATCCCGGGGGGCACAAGCAAGTTCATTGACTCGGTCTTACAGAACTCGAAGCTTGCCGGAGCTGACAAAGAGGCCGTAAAGAAATATCTCGCCGGATACTGGTCAGCGCGCGAAGCCATGATGAACCTGATGCGACTGCAGAGCGGCGGCAAGCAGGGCGCGCGAGGACAGTTCCAGGCGGAAGCCGCGATTCAGCAATTACCAGGCGGGAAAACACCTGATAGCGCTACCGCAAGACTGCAGATGGAGTACGCGCAAGAATCGCTCGATCAGTACCGCTCCGGCATTCCGGACATACTGCCTGGGTTCAAGAAGGAGCCCTCGTTCAAGGAAAGCAGTGAAACGGCGGGCGGCGGGACGCAAGGCGGCGCAAAAACCTTGAGTATGTCGGCGATTCAGCAAGCCGCCAAGGACCACGGTGTTTCTATAGATGAAGCTAAACGGCAGGCGCAAGCAGCGGGGTACGCAATTCAATGAGCTCGCAGGCGATTGATTTTTCGAAATACGAACAGGCCGCACCGAAGACAGGCCAGATTGACTTCTCCAAGTACGAGCAGTCTTCGCGCTCTGCAGCTTCGCCCATTACTCCGCCTTCAATGAATGTCGGCGCACCATCATCCGAAGGAATGCACCCGTCGTTCCTCCTTGGCAACCCTGACCATGACGCAACTCCGCAACCTATCGGCGAAGTAGCGAAGGGAATGATCCGTAATGTCGCTGATGTAACCGCGCCCGTAATCGCGCACCGCGTGGGCCAACGAGCCGGACTTCTCCCGAAAGGCGATCTCTACCAACATGAAGGAGAGCTAAAAGATGTACCCGGCAAAGCCACGATGATGATGCTGGGTGGATTGGAAGGGCCAGAAGCGGAAGCGGCCGCATCCCGCATTGCATCCCCCGCAGAAGCGACAGGACCGAGTGCGATCTCGCGGGTCGGCTCCTTTGCAGGGCGCGAAAGTCGTTCACGCGTCCCATTTCTTAGCCGCAGTATCGCCAAGCCCACCATTGCGCGGGCAATGCCCGCTCCAATCCCAGAAACAAACGGAATCCCTTGGGGAAGTGGCGGGCAAGGCCCGATTGATTTGCGAGGGAGAATTATCCCACGTGGAGAGGAAACGCCGTCTGTTTTTCCCGGTGCGCCGCTGCCAGAACATCCGCCAGCAGAAGTTTTCAGGGCGCGCGGATTAAGCGTTGGTGGGCGTGCACCCGCGGACGATGCCGCCGGTCTCGGGAGAATCCCCGTGTATCACGAATCGGAAACTCCTCGCAGTTTGCTCACTGAGCCGGAGCGCGGAAGCGACACGCCGGTAGAGACAGGGAGAGAAGCCAGCCCCCGGATCGCTTCCCCAAATCTTCGGGCACCGATTACAGAAAACCCAGCGGTCGGCAGTCTAGCGCGTGCTATGCAAAAATCCGGCGTGCCCATGGCTGAGCGTCCGAGCCTTCTACTTAAAGGCAGCGGTCGGGTGAATCGGATTCTCGGACCAGATGAGGATCTGACCGACGTTATGGCGAAGAGCGTGAGGCTAGCGAAGAGGCAGCGGGGGCGGTAGGATAAGTTAAGTTCGGCTGTGTCCGACGGACCAATTTCATTCCTTTGTCTGTGTGGTTGACCAGTGGACCATGTCCGAAGCCTCGCTCTAATGGAGCACCCGAAGGCAAGGTTTGCGGAGTACCCTTCCGATCCTCTCCCAGATGACAAAGATGGATGCCGAGGTAACTCCGCACGCCGTGGAATGCAGTCGCCGTCGGCCTCGCGAGACTCGCCAATCGGACATCATCGCAGCTTCGATTATTGCAGAGCAATTAGAATGGGAATTAGGCCCCGACCCGCTTCGAGCGATCTCAAGGCTTTCCCGATCACGGACCCAAAGGCTTTGAGAGGCTCTGCCGCTTTCATCGCATGTCCCGGCGTCGCTGACGTCGTCAATAAATCGCCAACGTCGATTGGGGAATACTGTGCATCCACCTTGCAATATACTTTGCCCACCAGAGCCACAGGAATCCGCCCTTCTTCCGTTGGTCGCTTGTCCAGCAGCAGGGCGTGTCTATACTCGCCCGCACCAGAAACGACGCCAGCGACCTTCTTGTCGTAGGGATACCGACTCTCGCGTAAAAAACCTCCTTCATCGATGACAACTACCGTCCCGGGATCGGTGGGTTCCGTTTCAATTGCTTCAAATTCCTCGGCGCAATCAGCCCCGCTAAGAAGTACGTCCCCTGTCACCGTCACATTCCCGTTGACGCTTAGCGTTTCGGTTGGCGTAGTGGTTCCAATGCCGACGTTACCACCAGGCTTTATGTAGATTCGACTGCCCGACACCTCCTCCTCTATCAGACTCAGATCGCCAGGCGTCTTCCAGCCATTCGACCAACTCCAGACTGTCGGTTGTCCCACCCCAATTTTAAGGCGCGTGTCGTTGCTCCCATCGATGACGATCCCGCCTCCAACGTTATCTCCTTTGTTAACTTCAAGCGTGGTCGATGGGTTGTTGGTCCCGATGCCGATGTTGCCTTGCGAATCGATCGTGAGAGTATTTCGTAACAATAGTGCTCCAATGAAATCAATACTCACTTTCCCGGATGTCATTCCAGAGCCCACAGATACAGTGACAGGATTATTCTGGACATCGTTGGGGGTTGCCGAAATTATCCAAGTCGAAAAAATATTCGGACGCGGCACAGGGTTTTTCGCTTTCGCCATAGCTGCTTCTCCTATCCGAAATTTCCGTTTAGCTCCCAATGGCGACATACTATATACCCATCGAGAGATTAAGGCGCACTATTTTTCTCTTTGGCTGGACAGCGCCCCAAGTCTCGAAATCGTCCAGAGATTCTGCGTAAGCACGTCCTGGCGGACTCCCGCGACTGCCCAGAAGGCCACGGCCTCTTTGGTTTTGTGGTTGACTTTCTTTCCCGAAAATCTGTTCGGGTCGACCTGGGTGACACGGGCGTTGAGGCCGAGCCTTTAACTAAACACGCTTCAGGAAGTACCGCTGGATTTGAGCCTTGTGGTCTGCTCCAGCCAGTTTCCATGCGGATCGTGGCAAGGGTTGCCGGTTTTCAACATGCCATACGCGATGATGAGCATGGAGTGAGCCACGGCGCTGGACAAGTGGCAAATTTTTGTGGGTTACAGCCCATGCGTAAGCGTGCAAGAGGCAGCAGTGGCGGCGAGCTTGGGGACGCTGCTTCTAGAAGGCGGCACGATTCTAAACTGGTTCAAAGAGAGAACGGAAGGATTTGGGCACTATAGACGTTGGATATGTAGCGCCATACTCCGGCGGAAACAACAAGCCGCCAGAGTACGGCGGAATTGGCTTTAGAAATGCCGTTAGGGACCCGAATAGCCCTGATCCGTTCAAGGAAACTCCTAAGATGCCCAACGCGTTTCTGACGGACCACCTCTCATATGGCTGATCCGTAGAGACTGCATGTCCGGTTATTGTTCGCAATTGGTTGATGGTTCCCAGTATCACAGGGAGACCTATCTGTCCGTAGAGCATCTTCTTACGATTTTCAATCCTCAATTGAAGCAGCCGGATAAATTTGTCGGTAATAATCATGTCTCCTGGCGCTCCTGGGTCTATCCTGAAGGGCAGAAATTGCCAGTACGAATCAACGATGCTCGCGCCCGAGTACTCTTCAACCGCTCCGAAAGGCCACAAATCCGGGTTGCCCCCAGCCACTAGTTGCCCACCACTCTGTGAATTAAACCAATTCGTCTGCAATTGCTCGATTTGAGTCGCGAAAGAAACATAGGCTACATCGTCCACCAACGGAACCCTAGTTCCAACTAGCGTTGACATTACCATGTCGTAGACGCTCTGTAATCTGTCCGCACACAGTCCTAGATCCGCCATGTAATCGGCCAGCGCTGATGGCTTTAGTGCTGCGACGACCGCCATGAAAAAGCCAATGGTGCGAACAAATTGCGGCAGTGTGTAAGTGTAGCTAGACATGACATCCGTGTGCGGAGGGAATAGGTTCCCCGACCACGCATCTTTGTATGACGAAGCACCATCCGCGAAGGGAACGGTCCATTTACTGCCCACATCGTCTCTTAAAGCAATTAGCGATGTATAACATGTCGTTATCGCACTTGTTACGCTAGTCTCGTCCTGCGGATCAATAATTGGGAGCGTCCCGAACACTCCCCTGGCGGGGTCAACGACTGAATCGACAGCTTGGTAATTTTGCTGAAGGCCAAGTGCGGCCACCCCGGTATCGGTTGCCTGCGTCGCAGCATCTATCGCAGCTTGGAGCTTGTTCAATGCTGCTTGGACTGCTGCATCCGAGGGCTGGCCGAAGGTCTGGAACCACTGAAGAAACGCGACACCACCGGAGATCGCACCGGAAATATCAGCAACAAGACCAACAAAGCCGCCAACTACTTTTGTTGCACTGCTACTATCGTCTGTTACCGCATCAAGAAAGTCGGTCAGGTTGGACACGACGTCACCTCATTGTTAGCTCTCCGGATTTTCGACTATACCACGCAATTATCGCACCGTTCCTAAATCAGATCATCTGAAAATTCCCTTTGTCCTGAGCCCCCTTATGCTTAGAGTATTCCATTCTTGCGCCCGCGCCGCGGAGCCCTGCTATATTCCTTCATCATCAATCATCATCGATCTGGTGCGAGTGGGGCAGTGCGCGAAAAATTTTTGGAACGCTAAAAATCCAGGAGTGTTTGGTGGTTCTAGAAGAGGTGAAAATGCTCATAGCCGAGCTGGAAATCCTCGGGCGGAAGTGACCGAGGCGCAGGCTTCGAAAATCGCGGTTTGGTGCACACTCTATCGAGGGCCGCAGATCGCGGCTACAACGTTGCTTTAATGTACCCCAACATCACCGGATGAGGATGCCCCCTCGCCAAGTCATTACTGCGCAGTGAGTTCAACAGAAGACTTGGGAGAATCCAGAACTCCGGCGAAAGAAGACTAGCACTGAGCAACCGTACACTGTGATCTGCATATGCATCTTGTTACAGAATACGGAAGCCGTAGCATCAATGCCGCCATTATCCGACTTTGTCGGTCGGTGTGGCGGCGGCACCACTCTCGTTTCCAACGGGTTTCCTCAAGTCCGGTCGGGCGTGCGGATGCGCTTGGTTGTATGTCGTCATCATCAGCCGAGTGGATACTTGTGCGTAGTGCGCTGTGACGTCCAGACTGTCGTGACCGAGGATGTGGCTGATCACATCGAGCGGGCATCCGTTGTCGAGCATATGTGTCGCGCACGCGTGGCGTAGCAAGTGTGGATGCATCGGCGGGAGTCCACGCAGCTTGGTGATCTGCACCAGCATTCTGCCGACACTTCGAACGTTTAGAGCTGACCCTAACTCTGCGCCAGGGTATCGGTTTCGCATGGAGAAAAACAACGCTTGGGTTTCTATTTCCTTCCTGCGCAGCACATTCTTGCGCCTAATGAGATACCTGTCCAGAGTCGCCCGTGTCTTCGGATTCAAGGGCACAAGCCTGTGTTTAGCGGTTGTGCCATAGGGTCCGCCTTTGCCATTGATAAGGATGGCATTCTGTTCCGGCCGCAAGTCTTGGAGTCGAATGTGTGCGGCCTCCGAAACGCGCAGCCCTGAGCCATACATCAATTCAAGGAGTAAATGATCGCGTTCAGGAAATGCAGTCGGAAATTCTCCGCCGTCCAGGAGGATAGTCATTTCTTCCGGGCTAGGAATGTCTGGCAGCGTCTCCGGTACTTTGGGGCGCTTGATCGTAACGATCTTCTCCCAGTTGTCTTCTGCGAGGATTTCCTCGCTGCGCAGCCAGCCAACGAATGACTTGATCGCGGACAATTTACGAACTGCTGTAACCTTAAGCATTCCCTTGCGATGGAGGAAGGCCAGAAATCCGCGCACGATCTCACGGCTGAGCTGCTCCGGCCCCTGCAGCCTTCCAATAAAATTGCTGAGATCTTCAAGATCAGCCCGGTATGCGCGAATGGTGCAAGGGCTCGCGTTTTCCGAGCGTTTGGTCAACAGGAAACGATCGATCGCTTCTTCCATCGTCATAGTGCAGCTCCTCTAGGATGCGATTTAAGGTACTCGGTCCGAAGATGTTCGAGATCGGAATGCATGTATTCCATGGTTGTCGTGACGCTGACGTGTCCGACCATTTTTTGCACGACGCGAGAGCCGGCGCCGCCGTTAATGGTGTCGGTCACGAAGGCATGACGATACTTGTGAGGGGAAATGGCACGGCCGACAACGAGAGAGCTGATCTCTGTGAGTATTTGCCACAGGCGTTGCCGGGTAAGAGGCTCTCCATAATGGCCGATGAACAGAACTCCGTTGTCCGACTGCTTGGCGAAGCGCGGCCGCGTCTTGTTCAGGTACAGACTGATAGCCTCTATTTCTAGCTGGTTCAAGGGAACGAACCGGTCCTTTTGTCCTTTTCCCTGTCTCACTTTCGCAATCGATTGCTGAAAATTAACGTCGTCGGTTTTCAGGCGGATGATCTCGCTCACCCGCAAACCAGAGCCGTAAGCGACATACACCAGCGCTCGATTGCGCACATCTAACGGATGATCGCTGCTGAGTGCAGCGAGTATTTGCTCGACTTCGGCTCGGGTGATCGGGCGAATGATCGTGTCAAACGCTCTAGGCGCGCGGATATGCCCTGCTACATTTTTAGGCAAGCCCCCTTCCGCAAATACAAATCCGAAAAAGCTCTTGATTGTGGAAAGTTTTCGCCGTGCGGTTTTCGGAGATACGCCAGCCTCC
>Ga0073928_10004059_pt1 | contig 22185 bp, 17 predicted proteins | sample PaiPotPPA55metaG_FD_76969 | JGI IMG/M metagenome (GOLD analysis project Ga0073928, IMG submission 76969) | Iron sulfur acid spring bacterial and archeal communities from Banff, Canada, to study Microbial Dark Matter (Phase II) - Paint Pots PPA... ...
CTCCCCCTTCATGCGCTGCTACCTTCTGAGCCTCTGCAAGGCATGTCGCGGCTAGGCGCGCTTCGTCGATTTCATTCTTGGGAAGCGTAATGGGATCGCCCGCGTCAATCACAAGCACGGCCTGCACGCTGATATCATCGATCAGCTGTCCGAATTCGACGGGAGGGCGGCCCGAGGACGGCGAGTATTCTAGCACGTCGTCGATCTGCCATACGCGTTTGTCGGTGACGCTAGCCGACTGCTCCTTGAATTGCCTCCCAACCAACATCCTGACGCCGGATTCCGCGCATGGCTCGGCTTTGGTCAGCCTCACAGGCTCGGTTATCATGATCGCGGCCCGCCTGTCGTTGCCCGCAGGGCCATCAGGCCTCCATGGATCGCGCACATCGCCTGTCAGCGGCCCGGAGTCCTTGAAAACGGTCGTAGCCGGCAATTTGATCTCACGATAGGAATCGAATTCCACGTCTTTCGTCGCACAAACTCTTGCCCTGCCATTCGCGCCAGAAGCGCGGCCATTGATCGCATGACCGGCGTCAGCCTCCACCCGTCCAGATGAAGCCTGAGGTATCGTGGCGGCTCCAGCGGGCGTTTGAACTTCCGTGGCTTGCTGGACCGGCTTCTTGGCCTCCTTGGCCGCGCGCCAAGCCGCTGGGTCGGTCACTCCGGCTTCAGTCGCTGCGCGCCGGTCATCATTATCCGAGAACCCTAGCCGACGGGCTTCATCGTCCTGTTCAGAAGCAAGGAAACCGCCGGCGATAATCATCGCTAAAGCGCTCATCCCCGCATATCTCTTGGCCTTTCCGCGCGTGTTCTTGAACAGAAGACCGGCAAGAGAGCCGACGAACACTAAAAGGCTGATTACGACGATAAGCGCCCACATGACGTACTTCCTCGACACGTTGACCTGAGTATCCGCCGCCCTAGCGAGTCCTGACGCTACGGATCGAAAAAATCAGCCGGGATTTGGGCCGCGAGTTCCCGGCCGGCCGCCTCGCCGAGCGATGCCGCCTCGACCACCGGCCCGGACACGGCCGCCTCGAAAAACCGCGAACCATCGGGTTTCAGCACGATGGCGTGAAACGCGACGTGGCCTGCCTCGACGTGCGCATATGCCCCAATCGGCGTTTTGCAGGAGCCATCGAGAACCCGCAGAAAGGCGCGCTCCGCCGCGAGGGCTATGCCCGTCGCCGCATCGAGAACCGGCGCCAGGAAAGTCCGCGTGGCACTGTCGCCCGCCCGAATGGTGATGGCAATCGCGCCCTGCCCCGGCGCCGGAACAAATTCCCGCACGTCGAGCACGGCCGTGGCCGCCGCCTCGAGACCGAGGCGCTTCAATCCGGCAAGCGCCAGCAGCGTGGCGGCGACATCGCCTTTGGCAACTTTGGCGAGGCGCGTCTCGACATTGCCGCGCAACAGCGCGATCGTTAGATCCGGCCGTAGCCGCCTGACCATGGCGCCCCGTCGCAGCGACGCGGTGCCGACTACGCTTCCCGGCGGAAGTTTTAGCGGATGCGCCGCGTGCGGCGAAATCCAAACGTCGCGCACATCCGCGCGGGGAAGATAACCAGCGATTTCTATTCCCGCGGCGAGAATTGTCGGCAAATCCTTCGCCGAATGCACGGCCATTTCAATATTGCCCTCCAACAAGGCAAGGTCGAGCTCCTTGGTAAAAAGCCCCTTGCCGCCGGCTTCGCTCAACGGCAAGTTGAGAATCGTGTCCCCGCTGGTTTTTATGGCGACGATCTCGATGGCGCGGGCATCGAGGTCGTGCGCTGCCATGAGGCGATCCTTGAGCTCACGCGTCTGCGCGAGCGCCAAGGGGCTGCCCCGCGTCCCAAGTCTCAAGGGGAGGTCATTGCGCGATAGCGAAGGGGAAGGAATCGGCGCATTTCCTTATTGGTTGCGATGGTTCTATAAGTTGAAGATTAAGAGCCTGTTTCAAAAGCCTCGCCCTCATCCTGAGGAGCCACAAAGTGGCGTCTCGAAGGATGACTTTAGCGCGCTCTGGGGCGCCCTCGTCCTTCGAGACGGCCTTGCAGGCCTCCTCAGGATGAGGGCTGACGGTGGTGCAATGACTTTTGAAACAGGTTCTAATGCGACTGGCGGCGAATGCCAAATTTTGGCCGCCGGCGATCCAACCAAAGGCGGTGAAGGAGAGACATGCGCGTACTCGGCATCGAAACTACCTGCGACGAAACCGCCGCCGCTGTCGTCCAGCTGCGGCCAGGCGGATCCGGCGAAATTCTATCGAACGAGATCATGAGCCAGATCGCCGAGCACGCGGCCTTCGGCGGTGTCGTGCCGGAGATCGCCGCGCGGGCTCATATCGAGACGATTGACCGGCTTGTGCAGCGCGCGCTCGACGGCGCCGGGACCGAATTGGCGGACCTCGACGGGATCGCGGCGGCGGCGGGGCCGGGCCTCATCGGTGGCGTCATTGTGGGGCTGACCACGGCGAAAGCCTTGGCCTTGGCGAGCCGCAAGCCCTTCATCGCGGTAAACCACCTCGAAGCACATGCCTTGACGGCGCGGCTGACCGAGGAACTCGCCTTTCCTTATTTGCTGCTCTTGGTCTCGGGGGGTCACACCCAATTGGTCGCGGTGAAAGGGGTGGGGGATTATCTCCGGCTCGGTTCGACGGTGGACGACGCGGCGGGCGAAGCCTTTGACAAGGTCGGCAAGATGCTGGGGCTTCCCTATCCCGGCGGTCCACAAGTCGAAAAGCGAGCGGCGGACGGCAATGTCACGCGGTTCGATCTGCCGCGCCCCATGCTTGGCCGGCCGAACCCGGACTTTTCCTTTTCCGGTCTCAAAACCGCGGTTCGGCTGGAAGTGGAGCGGGCCGGGCCATTGACGACGGCCGATGTGGCCGATGTCTGCGCCTCTTTCCAAGCCGCGGTGGTCGATACGATCATCGACCGCTGCCGCGCGGCCTTGCGTCTTTTCCGCGAAAACGTCGGCCAGCCCATCGCCATGGTCGTGGCGGGCGGGGTCGCCGCCAATGGCGCCATTCGCCGGGCACTGATGCGGTTTTGCGGCGAGGCCGGATTGCGGCTCGTCCTGCCGCCAGTGTCTCTTTGCACCGATAATGGCGCGATGATCGCCTGGGCGGGTATCGAGCGGCTGTCGCTCGGCCTCGTCGACGACATGACCTTCGCCGCCAGACCGCGCTGGCCTCTCGACGCCAATGCGGAAGCCGCGCATCATGGCAAGGCGTGATTGTGTGGCGGCAGGATCACCGTGCCAGTTCTTTGAGGCCGCGAAGGATCAGTTCGGCGGCAGGCGCGCCCTCGCCAAGTGCCGCTACCGAAGCCGCCACGGCCGCCGCGGCCTGCGGCCGCCCATAGCCGAGATGGACCAAAGCCAAGAGGGCGTCTTGCGCGGCGGCGGACGGGCCGCCATCGAGCCCGGCAAGACGCGCGTCCGCCGCGCCAAAGGCGGCTGCCTTGTCCTTTAATTCCGAGGCGATTCGCGCCGCGAGCTTCGGTCCAACCCCAGGGGCGTGGGCGATCGCCGCCTTATCCTGGCAAGCAATCGCGGAAGCAAGCTCGGCCACATCCAGAACGGTTTGAATCGCGAGCGCCACCTTGGCGCCGACACCTTGCACCGACTGGAGCAAGCGAAACCAGTCGCGTTCGGTCTCCGAATTGAAGCCGAACAGCTTTATTGAATCCTCGCGCATGTGCGTTTCGATCGCGAGCGTCGCCGCCTCGCCGGCCCGCGGCAGCTTTTGCAGCGTCCGCCCGGAGCAATGCACGATGTAGCCGACGCCCTGCACGTCGAGGATCACGAAATCCTCGCCATGGGAATCGACGATGCCTTTGAGTTTGCCGATCATGTCGACCGACTGTTTATTTCGCGGGACGCCGTGGCTATAACGAACTGTTGGCGGACAACCAACCTTTATCAAATGACCTGTTCATCTGCACATGCGGCTAAGGTCCGGCGGAGAACTCCAGATCGCGCGCCCAAAGCCGGACCCGCGCATGGGTAATCGCCACGGCGAGAGCATCGGCCGCATCCGTGCCTTGCGCATCGCTTCCGGGCAGAAGGGTTTTCACCATCATCGCAATTTGGGCTTTTTCGGCATGGCCGGTTCCGACCACGGTTTTCTTGATGAGATTGGCGGCATATTCCGCGACGGGAAGGCCGGCGAGCGCTGGCACAACGAGCGCGATGCCCCGCGCTTGCCCGAGCTTTAGGGCCGATTGCGGGTCTCGATTGACAAAGGTTTCCTCGACCGCCGCTTCCATGGGCGCATATTCGGAAATGACGCCGGCCAGAGCCTCGTGCAGCTCGCGGAGGCGTGTTGCGAGCGGCATTTGAGGGTTGGAATGAACGCTACCGCTCGCCACATAGGCGAGCCTCGAGCCCAATACCTCGACGATGCCCCAACCCATGTTCCGCAGACCAGGATCGACGCCGATGATGCGAATCGCCGCTTGCTCCATGGCCGAGTCTATCCGGGTCGCGCGGCTGGATCGAATTCCTCAGGGAAGGCTCACTCCAAAAGCATACGCTTCAAGAGCTCGATCTCCTCCGACAATGTTCCGTCCGCGGTCACCAGGCCGGTGATCTTTCGCACGGCATGGAGGACGGTCGTATGGTCCCGGCCACCGAACCGCCGGCCAATTTCGGGAAGCGAGCGGGGCGTCAAGAGCTTGGACAGATACATCGCGATCTGACGCGGGCGCACCACACTCGCGGTTCGCCGCGCGGACAGAATATCGGCGCGGCTTACTTGGAAATGGCTCGCAACCAGTTTCTGGATGTCCTCGATCTTGACCTTTTTCGGGTCCGGAGTCCGCACCAGATCGCGAATGGCGAGCTCGGCGGTTTCCATTTTTAGCGGCGCGCCATTTAAGGACGCATGCGCGAGCAGCCGGTTGACCGCGCCATCGAGATCGCGGCCATTCGTCCGGATGAGGTGCGCGATATGGGCAACGACCGCGGCCGGAACCTCGAAAGTTGGGTGCACCAGCTTGGCTGTGGCTATCCGAGCTTCGAGAATTTTGACCCGCAGCGCTTCGTCGAGCCCGCCGATTTCGATGCAAAGGCCGCCGGCCAAACGCGACCGGACTCTTTCTTCGAGACTTTCGAGATCGCCCGGCGGCCGATCGGCCGCGATCACGATCTGCCGGCGGGAATCGATCAAGGCATTGAGCGTATGACAGAACTCCTGCTGGATCGACTTGCCCTGAAGAAATTGGATGTCGTCGATCACGAGGACATCGATCGCCCGAAGCCTTTCCTTGAAAGCGATCGCAGTCTGTGCCTTGAGGGCGGAGACGAAACCATACATGAATCGCTCCGCGGTGAGATAGATGACCCGCCGCTTGGCCCCGGCGGCGGCATGCGCGACGGCTTGCAGAAGATGGGTCTTCCCCAATCCGACCGAGGCATGAAGATAGAGCGGATTGTAGTGCAGCGGGTCCGCTGGTCCCGCGGCGGCGATCCTTTGCGCCTCCGCTGCCGCCAGCTGATTGGACCCGCCGACGAGGAAATTCGCGAAAATCAGGCGCCGGTCCAATGGCGAGCCAGCGAGCGTTTCGCCCTCGCACGACTCCACCAAAGCCGGTCTTTTTGGGGAGGACGTTATCGCACCGGAAGGCCCCACCCCCGGACTTGATCCGGGGGCCAGGGAGGGCGTAAATGGCGTTATGTCCCGGCCTCTTGGCCCGACATCCGTGCCGGCGCCCGCCGCAAGATCGGGGAGGCCGCCGGTGGAACAGGCGGTAGCTGGCCGTATCGAGGAGCGAACATTGATCGACACGCGCTTGATCGCGGGAAATTCGCTGGCCAACGTCGGAAGAATCCTGTCCACATAGTGCGATTGAATCCAACTCTTCAAAAATTTTGTCGGTACCGAGAGGTAGACGTCCTGGTCCGAAAACGCATCGAGTTCGAGGCACCCGAACCAGGACGAGAAAACCTCTTCCCCGAGTTCCGCGCGCAGCCGGCGGCGGATTCGAATCCACGCTTCGCTCTTGCCAGCGCCGCCGCGCGACAAGGCCGTTTCGCCAAAGTCCCTTGGATCGGAAATTTGTCTGCGCAAATCCGGCATCGGTTTTCTTCCCTAGGAATCGAGGCAAGGCAACGGCGACCGCTCAAATGCCGGCGCCTAAGATGCGATGATGAGAACGGGATGGTCGCGAAGACTAATCGCGGGCGCGACGACGACGCCGCGTTGCAGCTGCGTAAGCATTTTGAAGGCGCTCGGCCAGGACCAGCCCGGCCGAGTGGGGAAGCTGAACATGCGTATTTCGCACAAAAGCCATCACGGTCGTAACTCCCCCTCAGCTCCGCATTTGAGCCCGCAGAGCTTGTTTAGATGACATCAAAAGAAAGCCTCATATTCCGAGTCGGCACTGTCGAGACCACAAACCGGCACTTGTCATAATATTCACCCATGTCTGTGGTCTATGCCACATAGTGGGAAGTTTCGCCAGAGCATATATCCCATCGACGTATTGTAGAACCGTGCTTGTCTAAATTTTACACTAGCACACAACTGCGCTTTTACACGCGAGATGCACGCACTATGCGGAAATCTCCTAGGAGGTCCGTCTCAAACTCTGGAGCAAGCTCCAGGTGGCCAGAAGACTGTAGCATAGGCGAGCCTGTCCGCAAGCGCCGTTTAGTGAATCCGCGAGCGCCGTTAAATTGATAAGTGACATTATCTATTTCCCAGATACAAACGCGCGTGATCCGGCAGGGTTGTAACCGCCTGATTTCGCGATCATCTATCGCGCGCGCCAAAACGGCGCGACAAATATTTTCCACCGCCGGGCAAGATTGCAAAAAATTCCGGGTGTGCGCCGTGGCCATTGTGTAAAAGCCGGCCTAGCGGGAGCCTGTCGCGCGGCTTTACGGACAAGCCATTGGTTCGCATGGAAAAAAAATGAGCGATATTGCTCACCTTTTATTTGCTTAAGGCATTCACCCGCCGGCTGAGCCGCGAGACTTTTCGCGCGGCCGCCTTGGCATGCACGATTCCCTTTTGTGCGGCGCGCATGACCAATGGCTGGGCGGCACGCAGAGCGGCGGCGGCCGCGCCTGGGTCGCCCGCGACGATCGCCTCCTCGACCTTGCGGACATAGGTGCGCATTTGGCTGCGGCGCGACCGATTGACGTCGGCGCGGCGCTCAATTTTACGGACAGCCTTCTTGGCCGAATGTGTGTTCGCCATAAAAATATCCTGGACACCAGCCAACGCGAGAACGGCCTTCGAGGATGGACGCCGGCCAGGCACGGCCTCTGGAGCATGATTTTCGCAATGGAAACCGGCTTCACGATCCAGCGAAGACTGAAAGTTTAGAGCACGATCCGGAGGGTCGCGCCAATAATCACGAACCTTTCGGCTCGTCAACGCTCAATATCGGCGCCGGCGGGCGCGGCTGGAACTTAGTCGTGTAATCGCGATGCGTGGCGGCGCGGCGCAACCGCCGCCACGCATCATGCCGTGGCCATGCGATCGAGGATTGCGTTGACGCTGTCGATTGACGTGTCGATCGAGTCCAAGCGCTGTTCCGCCTCGTTTTCGATTTCATGGAGCGCTTCGGCCAGCAAATAGAGGATCAGGAGGCGCATTCGCGTGCCTTCATCCTCGATCCAGATCGGGCTATCGCGTGCCGCCTCCATGTAAGCCTGGATGAAGATTTGCGAAAATTCGACGAGTTCCTCGCGAAGCCTTGCCGCCGCGAGTGTCGCGCCGGGGCCGAGCCGTGCGAGATCCCGTTTGGCGGCGGCAACCGCGTGAGCAAAGGAGCGCAGCATCACCGCGACGTCGCGCAGCGGCGATGTTTTCGCGCGCCTTTGTTCAGGGGATACGGAAGGCCGTTCTCCGAAATCGACGATAATGACATCGTCTTTCACGACCAAGAGGCGGCCAAGACGATAATCGCCGTGAATGCGGATCTTGATAGCGCCATGCGGCTTCTGGACGAGCTTGCCGATCAGGCCGAAACACTCCTGCCGGCGAGCCAAGAGACGCTCGGACCCGGCGCGCTTGCCGCCGCTCGCGTTCGCGGCAATCGTTCGCAGGCGTGCGAAGGCGCGCTTGGCCAGAATCCTTGCCTGGTCCGCTGTCTCGCGGACGTCGTCGAACGTCAGCGCCTCGGCTTTGAAGGCCGGATCGGCGGTTGGCGCCGCTAGCGCCTTGTGCATCCCGGCCGTGCGCAAGCCGAGCTGCCGCATGTGCGGCGCGTAGGTCGCGAATTCCTCATGTCCGGCACGGTCGTCTTGCCCAGGTGTCAGGGCGGCCGCCTCGAGGATGCGCTTCAACGCTTCGAGCGTCCATGTCCAGGCATCGCCCTGGTTGCGCACGAAAGTTTGCAGGATCGCGAGCACGGTGCGGTTTTCCGCACGATCGACGTGTTCGATCGTGCCAAGCAAGGGAGGAGACCTGTCGAAATGCGCCACATCAGTCAGAAAGCGCAAAACCTCGACCTCTGGATCTTCTCCGGTTTGGAGCCGGTGATGGATTTTCAGCATCATCTGGTTGGCGAGGACGAGCGAGGAGTTGCGCTGTCCGGCGCCAATACGATGGACATCGCCCGTCGCGATCGTGGGCTCGGCGCCGAGACGAGGCGTCGGCGAGAAAGAGATTCTGCCGCCTTCGCCAGTGTCCAAACTTTCGCCGCGCCGGAGCGCCTCCAGCATCGCGGCGGCGAAGTCCTCGCACGCCTCCGCGTCATATAGCAGACCGGTCGAGGCGCCGCGGCGCAGCCGCGCGGCGGCATCGGCGATGGAGGGCCCGTTCTCCCGCTCCGGTTCGGCCGCAAGGGGCATGAAATAACTATCGACCCGGCCGCTGGGCAGTTTGACGTCGAGGATCGGGAGAACGAAGCGGCTCTGCCCGCCATTGCGGAGCACGGCAAAATCCTTCACCGAGACATTGGCGATTGGCGCCTCGTCTGGACTAAACCAGCGGCGCGAGGCCAGGAACCGGGGCACAACCGTGCGCTCGAATGCGATGAGCTCACGCCCGGCGAGAATCGTTTCAAGCTTGCCGGTGGCAACCAACGTGAACAATCCCGGCGCCGGTTGCTGATCGTGGCGATCTTTGCTTGCGTCGGCCGCCTCGAGCCGGAACCAGAAAAAACCATAGGCCGGCAAGGTCAAAAGATAGGACCGCGACTCGATCGCCGGAAAGACGCTGCCGGCGGTAAGCTCGAGAGGCACGGCATCCTTGAATTCGGCAAGGTCCAGTTCGACCGCTTGCGCGGCTCGCGACACATTGGCGACGCAGAGAATACGCTCGGCCGACATTTCGCGCAGATAGGCCAAGACCTTGCGGTTCGATGGATGAAGAAACCGCAGCGTGCCTCGCCCAAAGGACACATGCGAACGCCGTACCGCGATCATCCGGCGCATCCAGGTCAAGAGGCTCGACGGGCTCGCGAGCTGTGCTTCGACATTAACGGCGCTGAAACCGTAGACGGGATCCTGGATGGCGGGCAGGAAGAGCTTGGCTGGATCGGCACGGCTGAAGCCGCCATTGCGATCGAAGGACCATTGCATCGGCGTGCGCACGCCGTCCCGGTCGCCGAGATAGATATTGTCGCCCATGCCGATCTCGTCGCCGTAATAAAGCACCGGCGTGCCGGGCATGGACAATAGGAGCGAATTCAGAAGCTCGATCTTGCGCCGGTCGTTCTCGAGCAAGGGAGCGAGACGGCGGCGAATGCCGAGATTGATCCGCGCCCGCGGGTCGGCGGCATAAAAAGACCACAGATAGTCGCGCTCCTTGCCGGTTACCATGGCAAGCGTCATCTCGTCGTGGTTGCGGAGAAAGATCGCCCATTGCGCGCCGTCCGGGATCTCCGGGGTCTGCCGCATGATATCGGTGATCGGGTGCCGGTCCTCCTGGGCCAGCGCCATGTAGATGCGCGGCATGAGGGGGAAATGAAAAGCCATATGGCATTCATCGCCCTGGCCGAAATATTGCGCGGTCTCTTCGGGCCAAAGATTGGCCTCGGCGAGAAGCATCCGGTCCGGATAGCGGGCATCGACAGCGGCTCTGATCTTCTTGAGGACCGCATGGGTCTCCGGGAGGTTTTCGCAATTGGTGCCTTCCCGCTTGATGAGATAGGGAACGGCGTCAAGCCGCAAACCATCGACGCCCATGTCGAGCCAATAGGCCATCACATCGAGCACGGCTTCGAGGACGCGGGGATAGTCGAAGTTCAAGTCTGGCTGATGCGCGTAGAAGCGATGCCAATAGAAAGCCTTTGCTTGATCGTCCCAGGTCCAGTTCGACTTTTCCGTGTCGAGAAAAATGATCGGGGCGTCCTTGTAGGCGCGATCCGTGTTCCCCCAAACATAGAAATTGCGCGCCGCCGAGCCGGGCTTGGCCGCGCGGGCGCGTTGAAACCAGGGGTGCTGATCCGACGTATGATTGATAACGAGCTCGGTGACGACCCGCAGGCCCCGCTCATGCGCCTCGCGCACGAAACGTTTGAAATCCGGCAGGCTTCCAAAGGCCGGGTTTATTCCGCGATAGGAGGAAATGTCGTAACCGTCGTCGCGCAGTGGCGAAGGATAGAACGGCATCACCCAGATCGCGGTCGCGCCGAGATCCCTGATGTAATCGAGTTTCTGGGTCAGGCCGGCGAAATCGCCGATGCCGTCGTTGTTGGCGTCGAAGAACGATTTCACATGCAATTGATAGATAATCGCGTCGCGATACCATCGCAGGTCATTGCGATCGATCATGCGGGGCTCCAGCGCGCGGCCGCTAGCTGATAGTGACGGTGGTTGCCAGTTCCGGGCATCGGTGAGATCTTATTTTTGGTGAAACAATGGCATAAAAGTGGAAAATGAAGACACAAACCCCCGGCCATGCCGGGTAACAAATCCGGACTCCTGACTCAGTCCCGCGCATTCCTTCGTTGCCTGAGCTTGGTCCAACGGTGGGGAAGCCGCAATCCGGCTCGCAGTCGCAAGTATAACCTATACCCTAGCTTTCGTCTCTCATAAACTTGGTCCGCACATTGATTAGGGGTCGCAAAGCAGAGCGGTTATCGAAACGGGAACTTTCCAATTTTCTTCGAAATCGGCGACCAGTCAAATGGTTTCGCCGCGCCTTGCTGATGATTGTGCCTGCAAAATATCAGAGACGCGGTGTCGCCACGAGTCTCACGTGAGCGGACGGACCGCCAGTTAACAAGAATCTTTCCGCGCCTTGCGGAGCTTCGCCCACTTGTCGAGCCGCGCGCGCAGATCTCGCTCGAAGCCGCGGTCAACCGGACGATAGAGCGTCTGCCGCCCGATCGCCTCAGGCCAGTAATTTTGGCCCGAAAATCCTTCCGGCTCGTCGTGATCGTAGGCATAATGCGCGCCATAGCCTTCGTTCCTCATGAGCTTCGTCGGAGCGTTGAGAATGATTTTGGGCGGCATTAACGATCCTTGGTCCTTGGCAAGCCGCGCCGCGGCCTGGAAGGCCGCATAGGCCGCGTTCGACTTCGGCGCGGTCGCGGCATAGATCACCGCATTGGCGATCGCAAGCTCGCCTTCGGGGGAGCCGAGAAAATCGTAAGCGTCCTTGGCGGCGACGGCGACAACGAGCGCCTGGGGGTCGGCGAGGCCGATATCCTCGACCGCCATGCGCACCACCCGCCTTGCGAGGAACAGAGGGTCTTCGCCGGCGTCGAGCATTCGCGCGAGATAGTAGAGAGCCGCGTCCGGGTCCGATCCACGCACCGATTTATGCAGCGCGCTGATCAGATTGTAATGGCCCTCCTGCGCCTTATCGTAGATCGGCGCCCGCCGCTGGACGATCGAAACCAGCATGGCCGTATCGAAGATTTCCCCCGGTTTGGCGGCGCGCCACGCCTCTTCGGCGAGGCTCAAGGCGGCGCGGCCATCGCCATCGGCCATCCGGACCAGGCTTAAGCGGGCATCGGGATCGAGCGGCAGAGCCCGCCCCTCACAAGACTCCGCGCGGAAGAGAAGCTTTTCGATCGCCGCCGCGTCGAGCGTGTGGAAGACCATCACCCTCGCGCGCGACAACAGCGATGCGTTGAGTTCGAAGCTTGGGTTTTCGGTCGTCGCGCCGATCAGGGTGATGGTGCCGTCTTCCATCACCGACAGGAAGCTATCCTGCTGTGCCCGGTTGAAGCGATGCACTTCATCGACGAAGAGCAAGGTGCCCTGCCCTGCCTTGCGGCGGCCCCGCGCGTCCTCGAAAACTTTTTTAGGCTCGGCGACGCCGGAAAAAATCGCCGAAATCTGGACGAAGGCGAGCTTCGTCTCATGCGCAAGAAGGCGCGCAACGGTCGTCTTGCCGGTCCCCGGCGGGCCCCAGAAAATAAGGCTCCCCAGCGTGCCTGACGCAATTAGCCGTCGCAGCGCGCCTTGGGGTCCGAGAAGATGATCTTGACCGGCGACATCGGCGAGGCTTTGCGGGCGCAACCGGTCGGCGAGCGGATGCGGCGCGTCGTTTGCGAGATTGGCGGCGGCGAAGAGATCGGTCATCTGGCTGGCAAATCTGGGCCACTCGCGCTTCGAAGGCAAGCCAGGCAACCGGACGGACGCCTATAGCAATTAAGGTAAACAACGCTATTGAAGACCTGATCAAGTCCTAATCCAATTCCCCACCCACTTGGGTCATGCACCGGTTCCGGGCATGTACGACTACTTAATCCAACGGTTCCTTCTTTAATAATTTCGGAAACATAAAGTTTTATCGATGCCAGCCGAGTGGCGTAGTCACGTGGTGTAGACGGTATAGAGGTAGAAACTATGACAAATAATTTCCAGCTCTCGCCTGAATTCATGATCGAGCGAGGGCGGACCGCGCGGAATACCAAGACAGTGACGGCCCCGGCCCCCCGGGCTATAACCTAATCCCTGCGATGGCCCCGTTTATCGCGGCTATTCTGGCGGCCACCGCTCATGAGCGCCCGCCGCCGCGTCGCCGGAGTTCTTGCCGTCCGTCTCACCTTCGAGGGAAAGCCCTCCCGGATGCCGGGTGAACCGCCTTGCCACGAGGGCGAACGATTTTAACTATTTTCACAAGAGCAAAATTTTATCGATGCGTACCGTTGCATTTGTTTCGCAAAAAGGCGGTTGCGGCAAAAGCACGCTTGCCGTTTGTCTCGCGGTGGCGGCGCAAGAGGCAGGAGAACGCGTTTTCGTTTTCGACATGGACCCCAAGAAATCCGTCGTCCGATGGGGATCCAAACGAAACGATCCCCACTTGCCGGTCGAGGCGGTATCGGCGGCGAGGCTTCCAGCGGCGTTAACCGCCCTTTCGAAGCGCAACATGAGCCTTGTCATTGTCGATACCCCGGTTTTGGAGTCGCCAAGATCGCTCGCCGCGATAAACGCCGCCGACCTTTGCATCGTACCGGCGAGACCCGCTACCTTCGATATTTGGGCGAGCGAAGTGACCGGCCGCAAACTGAAGCTCATGCGCAAGGAATTTGTTTTTCTCGTCAACCAATGTCCGCCTGTCCGCGAAGCCTCGCGGGTGCAAGCGGGCATCGCCGCGCTTGAAGCCGTTGGGTCTCATTTACGTCCCCACATCGCCGCGCGGGCCAACTTTCTCGAAGCCGCGCGCACCGGCAAGGGCGTGACCGAGGTCGATCCAAAAGGCGAGGCGGCGCGGGAAATGCGAGACCTTTGGATGGATCTCCGCCGCCGGCTCCGGCCAATTCAAACTTACGGATGAAGGAGCCCTGCACCGGCCGAGCATGGTGGCAACGACCTCGCCGCCGCGCGTGACGGTCGATTTCCGGTAGTTACGCGCCCGCTTGCCGGAGCGTCGAGTTTCAACTCCGCGGGTCCATTTCAGCAATTTCCGGTCGCTCCATTGGCCAGCTGGCTATTCCGCGATCAACCCCGGGCATGATCGACCGAAACGCGATGGCGGTCCTGTTTTCCCGCGACTATTGTTCGTGGAGATATTCGCGCACGGTTTCGAGGAATTTCACGATAGAGATCGGCTTCGACACATAGGCCTCGCATCCGCCTTGCCTGATTTTTTCCTCGTCGCCCTTCATGGCGAAAGCGGTAATGGCGATCACCGGAATATGGCGCAGATCTTCCTCGTCCTTGATCCATTGTGTGACCTGAAGGCCGGAGACTTCAGGCAGTTGAATATCCATCAAAATGAGATCGGGTTTGTGGAGACGCGCGAGTTTCACCGCTTCGACGCCGCTGCGGGTCTGCAGGGTCTTGTAGCCATGCGCCTCCAGAAGATCGTTGAACAACTTCATGTTCAACTCATTGTCTTCCACGATCAGAATGCTCTTTTGCATCAGAAACACCCGGCTCTGGGCAGCCGACGATCCACGCCCGGGAAAGTTCAGCCACGCTCGTCAGTAACGGATAGACATTGACGAAAGGGAAATCGTTCTAATGCAAAACCTCGATTTTAGACCCTCGCCGGCCAAACAGCCACAACTCAGCAAAGCCGCCGCCGAATCGATAGCGATCGAGGGTTTAACCTTTCTGGCGGGAAATCCGGCGCGGCTCGACCGTTTCTTGGCTCTGTCTGGCCTTGGGCGGGATAATTTGCGGGCAGCCGCCGGAGAGCCCGGATTTTTGGCCGGGGTCCTCGATCATCTCGCGTCCGATGAGTCGCTGCTCCTCGCCTTCGCGGCCAATACCCGGCACGCCCCGGCAACGATCGCCAAGGCGCGAGACATATTGTCGCCCCCGGCGAAGATGCGATGACAATGGGCAGTTTGCGGACTTCACAAACCGATTCCGCAATGGCTTGAAAGTTCTCTTCCGGCCCGTGTTAAGAAGCACGACCCTTTGAAATCGGAGCCTCGCATGGTCTGGCCTCTCCCTCAACCCCCAAGGCGCCAACCCGAGCGCGAACATGACGCCCGCACCTCCGCCGCGCCAAGACTCAATCTAACCCACCGTTTGCGGCGCAACCGCAAGGCGGACTGGACACGCAGGCTTGTCCGCGAAAGCAGCCTGACCGTCGACGATCTCATCTGGCCAATCTTCCTTTGCGAGGGGGACGCGCGGGAGCCCGTTGCCTCCATGCCCGGCGTCGAGCGCCTCTCCATCGGCCAGGCCGTGCGGGCCGCGGCCGACGCGGCGAAGCTTGGCATTCCGGCGCTCGCGCTGTTTCCCTTTACCGAGCCTGGCCTGCGGAATGAGCAGGCCACCGAGGCGCTGAATCCGGAAAATCTTGTCTGCCGTGCTTGCCGCGCGATCAAGCGCGAAGTGCCAAATCTCGGCCTCGTCACCGATGTCGCGCTCGATCCCTACACCAGCCATGGCCATGACGGGATTTTGCGCGGCGAGCGGATTTTGAACGACGAGACGGTTTTCGTTCTCGTGGAACAGGCGCTGAACCAGGCGCGCGCGGGTGCCGACATCATCGCGCCTTCCGACATGATGGATGGGCGCGTCGGCGCGATCCGCGCCGGGCTCGATGCGGAAAATTTTGAGGAGGTGCAGATTTTATCTTACGCCGCCAAATATGCCTCGGCCTTTTACGGGCCCTTTCGCGACGCCGTCGGCACCAATGCGACGCTCATCGGCGACAAGCGCACCTATCAGATGGACCCGGCCAATACCAACGAGGCCCTGCGCGAGGTCGCGCAAGACATCGAGGAAGGCGCCGACATCGTGATGGTGAAACCCGGCCTGCCCTACCTCGATATTCTTTTCCGGGTGAGGGATCGTTTCGGCATGCCGACCTTCGCCTATCAAGTTTCGGGCGAATATGCGATGCTCATGGCGGCGGCGGAAAAGGGTTTTATCGACGGCGACAAAGCCATGTTTGAGAGCCTCATCGCCCTCAAGCGCGCCGGCGCCGACGCGATCCTCACCTATTTCGCGCCGCGCGCGGCGAAAAGGCTGAAGGGGATGGCGTGAGGCGTTTGAGTTGCGTGATCCCAGTTCCGTGGCACTCGCTGAACGAGAGAAAACCCGTCACAAATGGGAGTCACTTTTGCACCGGAATTAGCAATGCACCCTTCAAAAGTCTTGATTTTTGCAAAAGCATTCCCCACACGCGGCTCCGAGATAGGTGGCCCCATGATGACCTACAGCGATTTCGAGCGTCGGTTGTTGATGGCTCTTGTTGACGCTGCCGATGCGTCCGAACGCGGGCAGTGCGAAGCGTTAGATGTGGCGGAAACCGTGTTGCCACAGGTCAAGGACCAGTGGGTAAGCGACGCCGTGCGGAGCTACGAACAACGGGGTTATATCGGCCCGATTAGTCGTCCTTTAGACGGACGAATCTTTTTGATGATCTCGGGCGAAGGCCGAAAAGCGGCGGAAAGTCTGAAGGCGCAGATAGCAGCGGCACAACAGCCACGGCCTAAGATTGGGTTCGTCTAGTCGGCTGCTGCTCCGATTTTCACGTTGATGCGTATTCCGTCCAGCCATATTTCCAAGAATATTTTGCCGTGTGGATAGCGGGAGCCGCCTTCCGCCGCAACCAAGAATTCCTAACCGTCGGGGCGGCGGCGATGCTTCACTTAGTGGCTTGCGAGTTCTGACCCATCGGCGAAAGGAATCGGTTGCGGTATATTCTCGCTTTCACCTGCTCCGGCGAAGGTTTTCGCCGCAGGCTTGGCCCCGCCGTTGCCCGCCTCACCGAGCCACACCGGCTCGAAAATCGGCCTATCCATGGCAAATGGGACAATGCCCGCGAGCGCCCTCAAAGTGAGGCGGACATATGACTGGCCTCGACGTATCGCACACACACTAATAAAACTCTTGCCAACCGGGGGCGTCTGCATATGACAGAGCACACCCGGGTTTCGTTAAGTCCTGGCCGGCATGAGGCAGCAGATCGATGCGTTTCGTCTTTAGGGTTTTCTACGATGCCATCATGCGCTTTTCGCAGGATGACGGTTGGGCTATCGCGAGCCATATCGCTCTATCGATCCTGACTTCGCTGTTCCCGTTCCTGATCTTCGTGACCGCGCTCGCGGGCTTTTTTGGCACGAAAGGCCTGGCCGATGAAGTGGCACACATTCTATTGCAGAGCTGGCCGCAGCAGGTAGCGGACCCCATAGCGAACGAGATCCACAGTGTCCTGACGCAAACAAGGAGCGATCTCCTCACCATAAGCGTCATTCTGGCGATCTATTTTTCGTCGAGCGGCGTCGAAGCAGTCCGGATAGGGCTCAACCGCGCCTATGACGTCCGGGACTCCCGGCCGTGGTGGCGGCTGCGGCTTGAATCCATCGCCTATATTTTCGTTGGCGCATTCGCACTTCTGACGCTTGCCTTCCTTGTGGTTCTCGCGCCCTTGATCTGGGCGGCCGTGCTTCACTTCGCGCCTGGGCTTGAGCCGCTCAACCGCCTGATCACCTTCAGCCGCTTCGCGATCGCGAGCTTGGTGCTTCTGCTGGCGCTCGTCCTCGCGCATAAGTTTCTGCCAGCCGGGCGCAGATCGCTGCGCGACATTGCTCCCGGAATTTTGCTGACGTTCGCCATGTGGATCGCCGCGGGTATTGCCTTCGGTTCCTTCCTCGCCGAATTCGCGCGCAGTTATGTCACCACCTACGCAGGCCTCGCCTCGGTAATGATCGCGCTTGTCTTTCTGTATATGATCGCTTCGATTTTCATCTTCGGAGGTGAATTAAACGCGGCGATCCTGCGCGTGAAACACAAAAGAAACGGAAACTTGAAGGTCGAACGAGCTATGCGCGGACGTTGGTGACCGCGCGGGGTGAGCGGCGGCCGGATCGCGGGGGTGTTCGAAGCCTCCGCGTCTCCACCCAAGGAGCGATACGCCATGCCGAGGATAATGTCATCAAACTGGCTCAACCTGGAGAGTTTTGCGATGCACTGACCGCTAAGGTGTTGAAATTTGGACCCATGACCTCGGGGCGAGGCAGATCGTCGCGCCGCCGAGATCGGTATAGAGGTGTTCAAGCTTAGCCGCGTTCAACGGTTGATCTGCCATAGTGGAACGTAACCAGCCGGGTTGACCTGCGATTTGAGCCGATCTTCAGCAACCTGTCAGTCGCTCGATGGCCCGCCTGTCCGGGTTTGGCGGGATTGCCACGTCGGAAACCTGGGCCCGCTGGCGCGTTTGGACGGGGGCGTCGAGACAGATCGCGAGCGCCTCCTTGAACCTCGTCGCGCAGAAATCGGCTTTCGTCTCCGCGCACAACTCGCTCGCTTGTCCGGGACCACCCCGCCAAAAACCGGCGAGAATCTTGACCTCGGGGAGGCGCCGGCGCAGACGCCGCACCGCAAATCGGGCTCCCGCCGGGCTCAAATTGGCATCCAGGTATGAGAGACACACGAGCCGCGCGCCCTCGGCCGAAAGGCGCGAGATCCGGCCGGCGGTCAGCGCTCCGGCGGGCTCGACCGTCGCCCTCATGTCGTGTTTTTCAAGAATATGTGCAAATAGCGCCGCGGCCGCTTCGTCGAGAAAACTGCGGCCGGCGACGCATAGAACCGGCCTTTCGTTCTCCTCGCTAGACATGGGGCCGCCAGGCGGCACCGGCGACCGCACCTCGGCGTTTCGCGCAGGAATTGGGGCGGGACTTGGCGCCGAACTTGGCGAAGAAGGGTTACCCGGCGTTTCCAAAGCAAACGGCTCGGTCGCCTCGGGCGCTGGGGTCGATGCGAGGGGTTCATCTACATGATCGGAGAGGTCGTCGACGACCTCCTCGATCGTTTCCTTGATGCGCCTTTGCCGCAACTCGTCGAGCACGCCGCGGCGGAGATCTACCTGCGCCATAAGCAAGGCCGGGAGCGCCACCTCGTCGTAATAATCGATAAGCGAATTGGTTTGCAAGAATTCTTCGGCCTGGTCGGAGACTTCCGAGGCGTCCCCGGCGAGCATGCGCTGATAGAAGTTTTCGACCGGAGTAAGTGGCGGCGTATCGCCGAACATGACATCGAGAAAAGCCAACCGCTCCACGTGCCGCCCGAGCACGACAAGACAGACCATGAGCGGGGTCGACAAAACAAGACCGACAGTGCCCCACATCCACCACCAGAATGTCGCCGAGATCACGACGGCAACCGGCGAGGTCCCCGTGTTGTGGCCATAGAGCCAAGGCTCGACCACCTGCCCGATGATGGATTCGACGAAAAGAAACAAGGCCAAGGTTTCGAGCGCCATGCCCCAGCCCGGATCGACCGCCGCCGCCAGGGCCACGGGAAAACTAGCGGCGATCAACGGGCCGAAGTAGGGGACGAAGCGCAGCAAAAATGCGACGACGCCCCAAAGAGTCGGGCTTGGAACGCCGATGAAATAGAGGCCAACGGCGACGATGACGCCGAAGGAAGCGTTCACAAGGGTCTGAAACAAAAAAAATCGGCTGAGCCGCCCCGCCGCGTCATTCATCGCCAGGGTCGTGCGGTGCAAATCGCTCGATCCGGCGAGCCTGATGAAGCGGTTGCGCAGATCCTCGCGTTGCAAAAGTATGAAGATGACGAAGATGACGACGATGAAGGTCGTCTCCAGAGACGAAAGCGCGGCTCCGGCGATGGTCTCCACAATGGCGAAAGGCCCCCACGCCCGCTCGTGAACCTCGACCGGGACCGGCGGCTGGGTTTCCTGGCCCTCGGTCAGTTGCTTCTTTGGTTGGTCCGAAGGCGCGGGCACGCTCGAAGTTGCCGGACGGTGCGGGTCAATTTTGCCGAGCGCTGCTGACGCCTTCGAGCGCCCCGGCGCCGGCGGGTGAACCTCGACCGGGACCGTCCGCTGGGTTTCTTGACCCTCGGTCAGTTGGTTCTTTGGTTGGTCCGAAGGCGCGGGTGCGCTCGACAATTTCGGCCGAGGCGCATTGATGTCCCCGAGATGTTGCAGCGCGGCCGAAACTTTTGCGAAGAGGGCGTTATCGGCGGCGGCATCGCGCACCTTGACGATTTTGGCATTGACCGTCGCCTGATATTTCGGCAGATCGACAGCCAGTTCGGAAACCTGCCGCGTCAAAACGGCGCTGACCAAAAATGTGACGACCAGCGCCGCAAGGACGACGGTCAAGACCGAGGGAACACGACCCAAACCCCAGCGCCGCAGCAGGAGAATTGGCGGCGACAAGACAAAACTCACCGGAATCGCGATCGCGATCGGAATGAATATTTCGCGCCCGACATAAAGCGTCGCCACCGCGAGCGCTATGATAAGGAGTGTGGCAAGCATTTCGAGCGTGCGTGCTTGATCGGGCCCCGGCCGGGGCCGAGCGGCAGGACCTTGGAGAAAATCGCTCACTTCATTTACCCTTGGGGTCTCAATGCGTCCGCACAGCCGTCGCGCCGTCTTGCTCGCCGAAGGAGTTACGGCTGTACGGCGTCTGGCTTCATGCGAATGAAGCCGAGATGGGCTCATCAATGGGGAATATGACGACTCAATTATCGTTGAAGAAATCTATAAGGACGAAGACGCCGAAAACTAAGCGACCCAACCCGACGCACACTATCACTCAGGGAGTCGTTCTGCTCTTCAAGTCCTCTGGCAGCTTGCCGCCGTTGGCTGCAAGTTTCGCCATGATTTGTTTGTGAAGCCAGACGTTCATCGATGCGGAATTGCTGGTATCGCCATCGTAATGAAGCTCATTTGCGAGTTCCTTACGCGCAGCGAGGCTGCTGTCTATGGACAACAGCTTCATCAGATCGACGATGGAGTGTCGCCAATCGAGCTTCTCGGCTGTCTTTTTATTCAAGCCGTCGAGCACCGCGGCGACGTCCACCGATGGCACCGGCTGCATCGACGGTGAAGCCGAAGCTGCGGCGGACGGCGCTGTATTGGTTGCCCCGCTAGCTGTAGTCGGCCCGCTAGCTTTAGGGGAGGGCGCATGCGGTGCGGCAGCGGCGGGAGAGGCCGGCGCCTTGCCCAACACTTTCTCCATGATCGTCCCTAAGATGCTCATCGCGCGCACCTATATTCTACCGGGGCTAGCTGACACTCGTATTTCTCGCTCGTCTAATTTCCGCTATAGCCGGGGTGCTGTCCGTTTCCACCACCCTGTTCGTAGCCGGAGCGGCGATCGTTTTCGCGATCGTAGGACTTCCGCCGGTGCATGCCATAGGCACATCCGGCGGCCGCTCCCATTCCGCCGTGCCCCACGAAGTGCCCAGCTATGCCGCCGACGATCGCACCCTTTATGCAGCCTTTTGCCTTCGCATCATCTGGGAAAGCGACCGTCATGGCGGCAAAGCAGAAGAGGCCCGGAATCAAAAACGCCTTTTTCATGAGTTCCTCCTTTTACCGGCTTGGTAACCGTTGAGGTGCACTTTGGTTCACGCGCTGCGGCGCCTCTTCTAATTTTCTGGCGGTATTTGCAGAGGTTCCCGAGTTAGCGCAACGTTATACCAGAGGCTTTGACCGTTGACTCAGCTGGTCTTTGCAAATGCTGGCTGTGGCCTGATTGGCTTCGGAATCGGTGCGCCCTGCGCGAAGTCGCGCAAGACATCGAGGAAGGCGCCGTCACAAGAGTGCATGAGCGCAAGACTATCCCCAAGCTTGGGGCTACATAAGTCGACCCTCGCCCATCACGGCAAGCCGAGCGCCACGAAACGCACTTCTCCTTGACCATTGGCGACAAGCAGCAAGGCCGATTTCTTGCCGCCGCTCTTCAGCACCTGGATTTTCTTGGCGATGTCGGATGGCTCCTTGACCGGCTCCTGATTGATTTCCATGACCACATCGCCGGCCTGGACATGTTTGTCCGCCGCGGCAGAGTCGGGATCGACGCCGGTGATGACGACGCCGCCAATGACATTGTTCTTGATCGCGAATTTTTGCCGCAAATCGTCCGTGAGGCTCGAAAATTCCATTCCCAACGCTTTTTCGACAGGGCCGGGGATCGCCTGCTTTCCCGCGTCGCCGTGCTTGGCTCCGAGGGATGCCTGCTTTTCATTGTCTTCCAAGCGGCCGAGCTTGATCGTCTTGCTGATCTGCTTGCCTTGGCGGATCACGACGATATCGACATCCTTGCCGACCGGCGCCGCGGCGACGATCTTCGGCAGGTCGCGCGACTCCTTGATTTCGATTCCGTCGAATTTGACGATGACGTCTCCGGCCTTGAGGCCCGCCGCTTTGGCCGGCCCCTTGTCGTCGGTTCCGGCGACGAGCGCGCCGCGCACCGGGCCGAGATTGAGGCTTTCGGCGATCGTATCGTCGACGTTTTGGATGTGCACGCCAAGCCAGCCGCGCCGCGTCTCGCCGAATTTTTCCAATTGATCGATGACCGGAATAACCGTCGCGGCGGGGGTGGCGAAGCCGATCCCGATCGA
>Ga0073928_10004062_pt1 | contig 22178 bp, 22 predicted proteins | sample PaiPotPPA55metaG_FD_76969 | JGI IMG/M metagenome (GOLD analysis project Ga0073928, IMG submission 76969) | Iron sulfur acid spring bacterial and archeal communities from Banff, Canada, to study Microbial Dark Matter (Phase II) - Paint Pots PPA... ...
CGTGGGGCCCGTATGCGCCTGCTCTCCGTGAAAGCACACGTCCATCTTGGCCGCGCCCCAGTTGCGCGTGACGATACCGATCGGCACGCCTTCCGTTTCCAGGATTGCGCCCTGCTCCACATGCAACTCGACATAACAAGCTGGCACCGGCGGCGGTTTGTCCGTGCCGAGATAACCGATCGCGTCAAGCGCCTCCGCGAGCGTCAAGCCGTCGTCGTCACGGCTCGCCAGCGCGTCCTCCGCCTTGATACGGCCCGAGAACGTACCGCTTCCGAGCAGGCTGGGGCGAAAGCGCGCGCCCTCCTCGTTGGTCCAGTTGACCGCGCAAAAATTCGCGTTGAAGACCACACCTTCGCGTTTCGACTGCATCAGCCGCTTGCCGGTTTCGAGCGCGCCGAGCACGCCCAGCACCCCGTCGAAGCGACCGCCTTGCGGCTGGCTGTCCAGATGTGAGCCCATCATGACAAGCGGGGCATCTTCGCTCGCAGCCAGACGAAAAATGCCGTACTGGTTGCCGACGCTGTCGGTGCGCACTTGCGCTCCCGCCGCGTCCAGCAGCGCCGCGAATGCATCGCGGGCTTCACCGTCGGCAGCACTCGCACAGAGGCGCGTGACGCCGCCCGTTTCAAGGCCACCGAATACTGCGAACTGCTCAAGCATGCGAGCGACCTGCCCGACGCCAGCTTTCCCGGAACCGGCTGGTTCAGGGATGAATGAGGTCGATGTCATGCTGGTTAAATATCTCCAAAAATGACGCGGGTGGTCTTCGGTCGCAGACCACCGTCAGCTTCTCGTTGATCGGGAAAGTGTTGAGATAGGCCTGACGTCCAAATTTATTGATGTCGGCAAGCACCACGCTTTTGCGGGTCTGTGCTTTCAATACGCCACGAAGATTTGATTCGTGTTCCTCATAATCCATCCAGCCGTGGTGCAGGTCGCAGGCAGCAATGCCCATGAACACGGCGTCGTAGAAAAACCGCCGCGCGTAGTTGAGCGTCTCATACCCCACCAGTGCGTTGTCCTTGCCGCGTAGCATGCCGGGCGTGAGATTCACGCGGTTGATGCTTGTGCCAAGCAGCAAGGCGACGTCAATGGAGTTGGTCGTCACGGTCAGGTTGCGGCCGACCAGACGCCGCGCGAAGGCCGTTGTCGTCGTACTTGAGTCGATAAAAATCGACATGCCGTCTTCGACCAGGACCTCCGCAAACTCGGCCACCTTCGCCTTGCCGCGCACGTTGACCTTGCCGCGTTCGGTGACAGGCCGCTCCAGGTCGAGCCGTGGCGGCACCGCGCCCCCGTAGATGCGGCGCAGCATGCCGCTCTGCTCCAGCTCCTTCAAGTCGCGCCGGATGGTCTCTTCGGAGACATCCAGGATCTTCGCAAGCGGCGTGACGGAGACACGTCCGTCGTCGCGAAGGCGGGTAAGAATCTCTTGGTATCGATGCTCTGACATGGCTTCGTGTTAAATCCTCTACGCACCGGACCGACGCCGCCCAGGGCGGCCGTGTCCGGTCGATTGCTGCGCACTCAAGCCGGCTCAGAACCGCAACGTGGGCGAACGCCGGTGACCGGTGGCAGTCTCGTAATCGTAAGCCATCGCGAGCAGCGCCGGTTCGCTCCAGCGCGATCCAACGAAGATCAGGTTGAACGGCGAGCCCGATTCGTAATAGCCGGCGGGCACCGTGACACCCGGCAATCCGGCGATGTTGATCTCGCAGACCGTGGTTTCGTGCAGCGTTTCAGTCCCTTCCCGAGGGGGCAACGCATCCCTCAGTTGCGGGAACACAAGACCATCGAGTGCATGCTGTTCCATCACGTCCTCGAAGATGCCGAGATAGGTTTCACGCAGCGCAAAAAATGCTGCGGTGACCGGCGGCGCTGACGGGTCCTTCAAGCTCGCTTCAAAATTCGGCAGGCTCGACATGTAGGTCAGCACGCCCGTGGGCGAGAACGGATCCTCGGCCCGCGTGGCCGCTGCGAACTGTCCCCAGGTCTTGAGCGCGGCGGCCGGCCCGAGACGCTCAAGGTATTTCTGCATGTCGTGCGGCAGGCTTTCCATGCCGCGTGCGTCGAAATGATCGGAACCGGGTGCGGGGCGGCCGAGCGACTCAAAGCCGGTGCCCGCAAAAGGGTCCGGCACCACCACGGCGCCACGCGCTTCCAACTCGGACTGCGCGCGCCGGTACAACTGTTCGGTCTCCGGCGACAGCGCTCGATTCCGCCAGCCCGGACCGTAAAGGCCGAGCCGCCGTCCTTGCAATGCGTCGGTTTTGAGGCCCGCCGCATACCCACCGCGTGGCTTCATGCCGACACCGGCCACCGTCTTGGGGTCTTCTTCGGAATAACCGGCGAGGACATCGAGCACGAGTGCCGCATCGCGCACGCAGCGTGCGATCGGGCCGACCACATCGCGCGTGCTTCCGGCCAGCGGCATCACGCCCGCGTTCGGTACCAGCGCGAAGGTTGGCTTGATGCCCACCAGCGCCTGGGCCGATGCAGGGTTCTGGATCGACCCGCCGGTCTCTTCCGCGAGGCCGAGGACGGCCAAGCTCGCGGCCACCGCCGTTGCCGTTCCGGCGCTGCTGCCGCCGGGCATGAAAGCCGGATCGACCGCGTTCAGGGTCGGGCCGGCCCAGCTATCGTTCGCATGCGAACCCGTGGCGCTGAGGACAGGCACGTTGGTCTTGCCGAGAATCACACAGCCCGCAGCCCGCATCCGGGCGACGACCGGTGAATCGGTGCCGGGTAAAAGATCGACGCCACCCGCCTGGCTGTAGAGCAGCGACCAGCCACCGGTTGTCGGGAAACCCACCATGTCCATGGTGTCCTTCACGACAACCGGAACCCCCGCAAGCGGCCCGAGCGTGGCGCCCGCCGCACGCTGGCGATCGATCGCGCGCGCGTCATCGAGCGCTTCCGGATTGAGGAAAATGATCGCGTTGTAGCGCGGGTTGATCTTTTCAATGCGCTCGAGATACGCGCTTGTCAGCGCTTCTGATGTCATTGTTCCGCTATCGAACGCGGCCTGGATCTGGGCCACGGTCAGTTCGAGGACGTCGATGCTTGCGCTGGTCGGGTTCATGGCGGTCGAGTCGGACAGAGTGGAAAGGACTGGGATGGTCTTGATCACGAGAGCTTCATGCGATGCCCGCGAATTCATCGAGCATCGCGGGATCGCGAACAACCTCGGGCGGAATCTCGCGTGTCACGGCCCCCTTCTGCAAAATGAGGATCCGGTCGGACAGCGAGGCGATGAAATTCAGGTTCTGCTCGACAAGCAGGACCGTCAGGCTGCGCTGTTGTGCGACGCCTTTGAGGGTATCCGCGATTTCATCGATGATGGAAGGCTGGATGCCTTCGGTCGGCTCGTCGAGCAGGATGATGCGAGGACCTCCGCACAGGCAGCGCGCGAGCGCGAGCAACTGTTGTTCGCCACCGGACAAGGCACCGCCTGGCCGGTCGAGATACGCTTTCAGGCGCGGAAACAAGTCGAGTATTTCCGCGATGGTCTCGGCCTCGCTGCGGGTCGAGAGAAGACAGCCGACACGCAGGTTTTCCATCACGCTTAGCGCCGGGAAAATTTCCCTGCCTTGCGGCACATAACCGATGCCCGCCTTCGCGCGCGCAGTCGGTGAAAAGCCGGTGATGTCCTTGCCGTCGAAATGAACGTGGTCTGACGTAGTGGGCAAATGGCCCGTCAGGGTACGCAACAAGGTTGTCTTGCCCATCCCGTTGTGGCCGAGGATACCCACGCGCTCCCCCGCTTTCACGGAGAAACTGACCTGGTTGAGGATGGGTATGCGGCCATAGCCTGAAGACAGCTGGCTGACTTCGAATAGCGGAGCGCCGGTGCTGTTGACAGTCATGCCGCCCTCCTGCCCAGATAGACGTCCTTGACGCGCTGGTCGGACAGAACCGTTTCGACGGACCCTTCCACGAGCACTTCGCCTTGAGAAAAGACCGTGACGGTGCGGGCAATCATCCGGATGAATTGCATGTCGTGCTCCACCACCACAATTGCCTGGGTCTTGTTGATCTCGCGAATGAGCTCGGCGGTGCGCAACACCTCTTCGTGGTTCATGCCGGCAGCGGGTTCGTCGAGGAGAATCAGTTCGGGTTCCTGTGCAAGCACCGTGGCAATTTCCACCCATTGCCGCTGACCATGCGCCAATTGACCGACGATCCGGTCGGCAATGGAATCGAGTTGCAGGCGTGTCAGCGTCTCGTCCACAATCCGCTGGGCACGCGCCAGCGACTTGCGGCGCCCCGCGCCGATAAAGACGTTCTCGCGCACGCTGAGACCATTGAAGACGTTCGGAACCTGGGTCTTGATGCCCACGCCCAACCGCGCGATCTGGTGAGAGTTACTGCCGGTAATGTCGGTATTGCGAAAATGAATATTGCCTTCGCTTGGCCGCAACTGGCCGGTGAGCATCTTGAAGAACGTGCTTTTACCCGCACCGTTGGGACCGATCAGGCAGCGTAACTCGACCTCTCCCAGGCTGAAATCAACGGAGCGGACGGCGGTCACTCCACCAAAGCGCATGGTGACGTTGCGCGCCTGCAGCAGCGGTGGCGTGCTGTTCATGAGCGTGACTCCTGCTCGCTTGTTTTAGCGCGATTGGCACGGGGTGTCCGGGCAGTCCAGTTCAGGCGCGCGATCCAGGATCGCGCTACCGGCACCACGCCCTGCGGGACCAGCAGAACGAAAGCCACCAGCACAATCCCAAGTCCGAGACTCGGATCGATGGTGTGCTGCATCCCCGCCACGTTGATCAGATATTGAATCGCGACGGCGCCCAGGATCGGGCCGATCAACGTCCCCAGGCCGCCGATCAGCACCGAGATAATCACCTGGGCCGACATGGTCAGCGCGAACACGGTCGGGCTGATGAAACCGCCCCAGGTCGCGAAGACGGCCCCTGCCGCCCCGGCAATGCCCGCACCGATCACAAAGGACAGCAGCTTGTAGAGCCGCGGGTCGTACCCGATCAGCATCGCGCGTGTCTCGTTCTCGCGGATGGCAACGACCACCCGGCCGAAGCGCGATGCAAGTATCCACTTGAGGAACACGTAAGCAACAATCAGCGCACCCATGGCCACATACCACACGCCAATCTGATCGAGCGGTTCGTCCGGTTTTCCGGGCGGCGCGAACGGCGGGATAGCGGGAATTCCATTGAAGCCTCCGAGGACCGCGTCGCCGATGTGATACTGGCTGCCCGAGGTCGAGTTCATCAGTTCGAACAGGATCACCGATACAGTCAACGTGATGACACCCACGTAAGCGTCGCTGATGCGCCCATAGAACATGAAGTAGCCGAGTAACGCGGCGAACAGCATGGGCACGGCGATAGCCAGCAGCCCCGCCACCTGTGTGTTGCCGAGGTTGATGGCGGCGATCGCATAGGTGTACGCGCCAATACCGAGGAATGCGGCCTGCCCGAAAGACATGATGCCCGCATAACCCCATACGAAACCCTGACTCAGGCCGAAGATGGCGACGGCTGCGAATAACGTCGCCTGCATCACGCCGAACTCGCTTAGCACCTTCGGCACGGCGAACATGACGATGATGCTCAGGATAACGACGGTTTGCGCCCCGCTGCTTGATCGTAGCAATTTCATGAGCTGCGCCTCAGGAAACGGCCGGTAATACCCTGCGGCAGGATACGGATCAGCACGACTGCGGACGCGAGCAGCGCAATGTCTCCGATCACTGGCGTGGACAGGAACGAGACGATCTCATTGATAAAACCGAACAGGCCCGCCGCCAGCCCGGTGCCCGCGATGATCGCCGGACCGCCGCCGAGCACGGTAATGAACGCCTTCGCTATATAAGCGCCGCCCATGCCCGGCGAGACGCCCGAGATAGGCGCGAGCACACCGCCCGCGAGGCCCGCCAGCGCAGCGCCAAGGGCGAACGTGGCCATGTAGACGGCGGCAGGCCGCACACCCAGCGACGCGGACATGGCGGGGTTTTGCATGGTTGCCCGAAGGATGAGCCCGAAGCGGGTCTTGCGCAGCAGCAGCAACAGCGAGCTCAGCACCACTACGCCCACACCGATGATCACGAGGCTATATGCACTCACATGGTATTGCCCGATGGCGAAGCTGCCGACCGGCATCTGGACCGACTTGACCACGTTGCCAAAGATGGACGTGATCAGCCCGATGAGCCCAAGGCTGATGCCCCAGGTGGCGAGCATGGTGTCCATCATCCGGCCATACAGGAAACGGATGATGGTGCGCTCGAGCACGAGCCCGACCAGGCCGACCACAAGCGGCGGCAGGATCAGCATCGATACCCAGATGTTGACTCCCGCGGTGCTGGCCGTCACCGCCGTATAGGCTCCGAGCATCATGAATTCGCCGTGTGCGAGATTGATGATCCGCATCATGCCGTAGATCACGCCAAGCCCGATGGTGATAAGGGCGAGCGTGGCGATCCCGGTCAGGACATTGAAGGCCAGGAGGCCGGTCAGGTCCATATTGACTCCGCTTAGACTTGAGGCGTGAACTGCTTGTTGGTGCGGGGCGACTTGATGAGATCGCAGGCGCCGGCCGTGTCCGAGGGGAACTGGTTCGGGAAGGTCTGGAGGATCTCCCATACACGGTCCTTCGGGCGCGCCAGATAGGCGTTGCGGATGGTGTGGTGCGTCGTCGGGTCCATCTTCACGGTGCCCGACGGCCCTTCAATGGTGATACCCGTTTCGAGCGCCGAAATGACCTTCTGCTGCTCCACTGAGCCCGCCTTCTTCACGGCTTCGGCCCACAACATGATGCCTTCGTAAGTGGCCGTATCGAGCTCGCCGAGGTCGGTCAGGCTCGGTCCGTATTTGGCCTGCATGCCCTTGACGAACGCGTTGGCATTGGGGGTGCCGAGATTGTTATAGAAGCCGAAGCACGTGATGATGCCGTCGGTGGTGGCGGCGTCCATGGTGGTCAGTTCGTCGCCCAGACCGAACACCGTTGCGCCCACGGGAATCTTGGATTTCATGCCCGCCGCGGCCCATTGCCGGTAGAAGCCCACGTGATTCGCCCCCACCAGTGCGGACAGCACCATGTCGGGTTTGGCTTCCTGGATGCGGCTGATGGTCGATGAGAAGTTGGTGACGTCCAGCGGGAAGAAATCCGTGCTGACAACCGAACCGCCGCCCTCCTTGACGAACTTCGTCATCCAGCTCGCGGTGATGTGGCCGTAGTTGTAGTCCGCGGCGATGATGTAGACCTTCTTGCCCCAATTCTTGAGCGCGTATTCAACAATATGGTCGACCGTCTGCGCGGGCGTGGTGCCGGTGCAGAAGACATTGCGGTCGCATACGCCGCCTTCATACTGGGTGTTATAGAAAAACAGGGTCTTGCTGCGATCGAAGATGGGCCGGATGGCTTCGCGCGAAGCCGACGTGATACCGCCCTGAATGACGTCCACCTTCTCCTGGAAGACCAGTTGCTGCGCGTATTGCGTGTAGAGCTGAATGCTGCTCTGGGTATCGTAGGCAATCAGCTTGACCGGACGTCCCAGCAAACCACCGTGATCGTTGATCTGGCCGACCGCGAATTCGGTGGCCTGGATCATGCGCCGGCCCTCGATGCCGAGCGCCCCCGTGCCATCGAGCAGGCTGCCCAGCTTGATCGGCTCAGCGGCGGATGCGCTGCGGGTGACGTAGGGACCCACAAGCGCCCCCACCGCCGCAGCTGCCCCGAATTTCAACGCTTTACGACGTGATCCAGATTCCATTGTCATCGATTCGCTCCGCATGCGAGTGTGTGATTTGACCGATTGCAGTGTAAGTTATCAAAAATATGCAATGCAAAAGTCAAAAAATCCAACACACCGGGCAAAACAGTCATTTGTAATGTGGGAATTCGGCCGATCGATGAGCGTTAAGTGGTCGTTGAAATAAAACCGGGCGGCGCTCAGGCGGCGCGCGCGAATTCCGGTGCCCTGCCCGGCGAGATCCCAGAAAAGGCCCGCCATGATCTGCAACGCGTGCCGCGCGACGCTGCCAGGCAAAATGCTCGTCCGGCGCTGCGAGCAAGCCGGGTACGAGTGCGGTACACCCATAAGGTTGGCAGGCCGAGCGCCTGCGCGAACACATCGTTCGGCAATGAACCGCCGAGGTTGGGCAACAACGCAGGGGACTTCGACGAGATCGAGCATGCGTTTGACATCGGCGTTGCGTTCGACCTGGCTCCTGCGCTCATGCAGCATCAGCGGCAAACCAACAATCTGTGCCACTGTCCTGCACGGATTCAATAATGAATAGGAATCCTGATATATTGGTTGAATACGCTTCGCGACCTGGAGCGACGCACGCGGGTCGATCTGCTTGCCGTCGATCCGCACGCTGCCCGCGCAACGGTAGCATCCGCTGCAACAAGGCTGATGGTATGGACTCCCGCCCCCTCCGGGGCGACACTGACCGCACCAACTCCTGGGAGAACGTCAATGCCTACGCTTACCATCGGTCTAGATATCGCAAAGAACGTGTTTCAGATCCACGGTGTTGATCGCCACGGAGAAGTGGTCATTCAGCGAAAGCTTCGCCGAAGTGACGTGCTGAAGTTCTTCGCAAAACTCGAATCTGGTCTGGTTGGCATCGAAGCCTGCCACGGGTCGCATTTTTGGGCTCGTGAATTGACTGCCTTAGGTCATACGGTCCGGTTGCTACCAACGCAGTACGTAAAGCCATTCCTCATCGGCGGAAAAAACGATGCGAATGACGCGGCTGCGATCTGTGCAGCAGTAACTCATCCGGGCATCCACTTTGTCGCGATCAAAAGTGCGGAACAGCAGTCGCTGCAATCGGTGCATCGCATGCGCCAACGACTCATCCTGGAGCGTACTGCCAAGTCCAATCAGATCCGAAGCATGTTTGCCGAAGAGGGTGTGATCTTCCCGATTGGTCTTCCGCAGTTAAGAAAGGGGGTGGTGGCGCTGGTCAACGACCCCGATTCCGGCATCACCACTTTGCTACGACGGCTTGGATCAATGTACCTTGAGCAGCTGAAGGCATTGCAGCAATGGCTCGACGAACTTGCCACCGAGATAGCGGAGATATTCAAAAGCAATGAAGCCTGCCAGCGGCTCGCTACAGTTCCGGGAATTGGGCCAGTTATTGCGACTGCGCTCGTGAGCAGTGTGGGCGATCCATCGCAGTTCAGGAACGGGAGACAGTTCGCAGCCTGGCTGGGGCTAACGCCGATGCAAAGATCGAGTGGAGGCAAAACGAGATTAGGCGGTATCACAAAGCGCGGCGACACTTATCTGAGAACTTTGCTTGTACAGGGTGCCCGTGCGGTAATGCACTTCGTGAGCCGGCGCAATGACCGTCACAGCCAGTGGATCAAATCCGTTATGCAACGCCGTCACGTGAGCATCGCCGCGATCGCCCTGGCGAACAAGACGGCGCGCATCGCTTGGGCCATATTGACGGGCAACGGCTGTTTCAGGGCGGCATAACAGGCTTCAGATATCGAGTACTGTTTCATTTCTTTCGCGATTGCGCAAGAAGCGGCAAGCATGGCGAACCGGTCGGACCGGCGCTTGCAGATCCTGATATATCCGACGGCTGCAGTACGAAGCCACAAGGCCGATGAGGAACAAGCGCGCAGATTTCCATGATGGCTCGTGCAGCAGTAAGCACATCAGAAGCCGAATGTACGGACGCAGTCGTGACCCTCAAAATGCAAACCGGTCTTGCTCATAGGCGGGAGTCCATGTACGAATATAGATCTGCAGCCCACTCTGTCTGTCAGGACACACGAAAACTCGCGCAAACGGGACGCGTTAATATAAATGCACATGCTCAGTAAAGGACAGATGGAGGACGACAGAGTCACGCGAACAGCTGCCGCTCAGTTCTATTCTCTGATGGCGTAAGGAATCCTTACCATAGAATAAATTTTCGCCTTGTCGACCCTATCGCGACACAACCGCTGTCAACGGGAAGCTGCGGATCATCGAGGTATCGGGTGAGCGCTGCCTACCGCCGCAGACTGTAGTCGAGCGCTCGAACCCTAGTCTGGCCAGCGGTCGCCGGAAAGCCCACGCTTAGCTGCTCGAGCGCCAACAATATCAATGCCCCACTTCCTTCACCGTCAGGGAATTCGTGACCGACTTCACTCCAGGTGTCGCACTCGCCACTCCAGTTGCGCGCTGAATCTGCTCATCGTTTGGCATTGTCCCTTCAAGACTCACCACCCCACCTCTAGAAACGACGCGAACATCGGAGCTATCAAAATGCTTTTGTTTATCGAAGGCTTTTTGAACCGCTTCCTCTAGCCGAAAATTTGCCTTGATCGAAGCCGACTTCCTGGCTAAGGCGCTTTCTTGCGCAAACGAAGTCACGCTCGTTCCCAGGGTTCCCAAGCTTATCAGGGCGGCCGCAGCCATGACGACTGCCTTACGCGAAAAAGAAGTGTGCATAGTTTGATTTCCTTTAATCGAATGCAGGATTGTAGGCGCCAATAGAAACTGTGACGTGCGCACAGGCCTGGTGCATTACGAGAACAATATGTGATCATTGGGTATAAAAATGTGTCAGATTTCACTAAATCGGCTTCGGTTCGTCTGTCGACACCGGGTTATCGTGATCTGGCACCGCCTGAAATTCTGCGAACAGGCATGCGACAACTTTCGCCGTTTTGCGCTCGCATTCAACACACGAATCGCATCCAACAAAGCAACTTTAGATCTTGCCGACATGAACCTCAAGATACACGCCCGTAACCTGATTTGGAATCCGGTGCTCTCAGTTCGTCAAGACCGACGGCAGCATTATGTGAATCAAGATTTTCTCACTGGCCCGCTGCTCTTGCGTGCGCCTGGCGTCGGCTTCGCTCCCAGGACCGCTGGTGGCTGGCGATCACCGGCAAGGGCGACAAGGAACGCTTGCTGCCGGCGACGACCGAACTCATGGCGGAGCTTGCGCGCTATCGCCGACACTACAATCTCGCTGCCCTCCCCTATGGTGGTGAAACGACACCGCTGCTGTTGCCGATCGGTGGCACCCACCGAACAATGACACGCGGCTCCTTGCACTTGATCATCAAACAGGTATTCAACAATGCCATCGGACATTTGGAGTCGTCGGACGAAGCGCACGAACGCGCAACGGAACGACTGAGGCAGGCGTCCGCCTATTGGCTGCGACACACGACGGGCTCTCGCATGATGGATGGCCAAGTCGATCTGCGATACGTGCGGGACAATTTGGGGCATGAATCGATTTCGACCACCAGCCAATACCTGCATGCGGACGACAATGATCGACATCGCGCAACAGAGGCTGGGCTGAGACTCGATTGGTATCAAGATGACTATCCTGTCGTATCCCGTCAATCGCGTGCATGAACTCTTGCTACCCGCTCGTTAGAGCACCTCTACACCATGGACATTCTAGATTCGCTTCGGCAGGCGCCTAGCGCCGAGCTATATCGCCTCTATCTTGCTATCGGCAAAATGCTTGACGACCCCCGACGTATTCTCGAAATACGTCAACGCCTGCAACTGGGGATGGCCGTCAACTACGTTGGCGACAACCCGCTTGGGCCGCCGGCACAGGGCACCATAGTTGAACTCCGCCAGACACAGGCAGTGGTTCAAAACAGCGCGACTCGACGCCGTTGGGGTGTGCCATACGCGGCGATCATTCCGGACACCGCGAGTGGTCTGGACCACGTCGAACCGGCATCACCACCGAGAACGCAGCGCGAAGAGTTCTTCATCGGCGACACAGTCGGCTTCACCGACAAGCACCTAAGCGAGCGCGTCGGAATCATCGTCAGACTGAATGCGAAGACAGCGTCCATTGCCGTCAATGACAGCGATGGTCACTGGCGTGTTTCCTACGTGCTACTGCGAAAAATCGTCGACATATAGCCGCGCAGAAACGCCCCGACGGGTTTCGCTTAGTTCCGTCAGACGGATCAGATCAACGCTTGGCAAAGTCCCTTCCGGCGATGTCGCACGGACGAGATGGTCGTGTCGCGATAATTCAAGCGGAATTAGTAAGCCACAATATGATGTGGATTACTTATGTAAATGTCGAATAGAATTTCTCAGTTACAGTTTTGGCGAAGCCATCGCCAGGCGCATCGGCTATGGGAAGCGTTAGAAACCTTGGGGTAACCGGGTTGAGTGTCTAGGTCGCGACTGATCGCACGCCTGGGCGGATTCCTCAGGTGCAAGGGCGACGATGAACCCGGTGCGAAAACGATCTGGCCCGGACTCAGAGGAGTTCCTATCGCCGCAAGAACATTGCGCTTGTTACGCGACGACGACGTCAGTTGTGTATAACGCGATGGCTTTAAGCCAGCGAGCAGTTCAATCCGATGCTGGCCTCAAGCTGTTCGAGCCGGTCATTGATTCGCCGCATGCGCGATTGCTGCGCGGGCACAAGCGCACTGGATGCGACCAAATCAACCCGGTTACGCCAGTAGGACAAAGGGATTCGGTCATCAGCGGAAATCTTTCTGATTACCTGCTCCATATGAAGAATATCCCTTTCGAGTTGCCGATGATTCCTTCACTACTCCCCGTGTAGATGTTATTTTTCCTTTTTATGGAACGAGTTCGAGGCAACACGCGGAACAGATAACCGTTTCGGTGTCGCTAACTGCATGGTCCCGTTCGTGCAATGCGCGGCACGTGCGGCCAGAGGAAGGCAGCACAGCCCCTAAAGGGATGTCGTTATACACGACCCCATTAAAGTGAATAATCTACACTTGCCTATCTTTAAGCTTGCCGCGCGAATTTCAGCTGGCTATGGTCTGGATCCCTCGGTTTCCATGGCTTCCGGTATCACCGCTCAAAACCAGGAAAAATTGTTCATCACTACATTGGCATAAATGCCATTCATCCCTTGGCCGCGCTACGTTATGGCGGGCTTCACACCAAAACGTTGAGCCGAGAGATAATTGCTGATGCAAAGGAAAATTACTTGATTGTCTGCCCCTCGTCTATCCGAAATTAGTCACGCATGGAAATCTACGCATGGATATACCAGACCGCTCAGTGAGTGTGGCTGCCCAAGGCGACGCGGTCACCCAACAGGCATCGGAGGAGCGCGTGGCGGATATCGATGGCGGGCTCTCGTGGCTGGATCTTGCGACGACCGATGCAGAGGACGCCGCAGTCGTTCAGCGTCAATGGATGCCAACCGAGTACGACCAGATTGATGGAGGCGCGTTTGCCGGTCGGTTTCAGCAACTGGGTTTTGAAGACACACTCGTGGCGGCTGAACGACAGAATCGCACCGTGCTGAAGCGGCTACATTTCCCGCCCGATTACTGCTCGGTGAGCTTCGTCCGTTCGGTCTCAGGTCGGGCACGATGCGACCTCGATGCTATTTCCCAAGGGACTGTCGCCTACCTGCCGGGGAACAACGAGTACGAAGTGCTTTTACCGCCAAGCGAGATCGCCTATTTTCGGATCCGCCAGGACCGATTTTTACAAGCAGCCGACACCTTGGGTTACGACCTGGCGGGAGATGGGTGCCAGGCGCTGATGTTCGATAGCATTGGTTCCGGTGATCTGAACGACATGCTCGAGACCTTGATGTCGCTTCGACATTCGCCTGATTCAAGCCAGGTTGAGGGATTGAATCACGAATACCTGGAAAAGGTCGTGCTAGAGCGCACTCTGCGCATCCTTTCCAACTCGACCGCCAGATCCTCTCAGATGCCGTTGGGTAGTGCGTATCGAATCACTCAAGCCGCGCGAGCATTGATCGAAAGCAGCCCTGAAGAGCCGTTGACGGTAATGACTTTGTGTCAGGGGCTGGGAGTCAGCCGTGCCTCGCTTCAGCGCTGCTTTCTGCAGATTCACGGTGTCGCGCCGCTCGCATACTTGAGGATGCGACGGCTCAATTGCGCGCGGCGCGCCCTGAAAGCGGCCCGCGGTACAAGCGCCACGGTGACGGCCATCGCTATGCGCTGGGGGTTCTTTCATTTTGCTAGATTTGCGCAAGATTATTTCCACCAATTTGGCGAACTTCCCTCCACGACACTCGGCAGGTCGAGCAGGACGAAGTCCGAGCCTGGCCGATCCCGTCCGCAGCGTTAACGCCGACGGGAGCGGTTCGAGGTTCCCTGGCCGGTCGTGGTGCAATTCGGATGTATCGGTCTGTTACGCTCAAGCTTTTGATGAGCACGGGCCAATGGGTAAGTTGAAAGACATCGACGGATCGTTCAACGGGCGCCACTTCGACCGCGAAATTATCGTCCTTTGCGTGCGTTGGTACTTGCGTTACAAGCTCAGTTTCCGAGACCTCACTGAAATGATGGCCGAGCGCGGTCTGTCGCTGGCGCACACTACTCAAAGACACCTCTGCACCTTCGATTTGGATGATGGTTCTTTCAGGTCATTAAGAGTGCTACGGAAGGTGATTTTCTCACTCGCCTGCGCTATTTGCACCACAACCGGATTTTTAATCAACTGTTTTCCGAACCATTTAGCATGAGTGTGCAACGAACCCACCGGGTGCGCGCAAGCAAACGGCCCATCAGTCATCCGTGATCAGGCGCGTGCTGCGTCGATAGGTGAGGTAGGCCCAGATCCAGTTGAGCAGAACGGTGGAACGATTGCGGCCGCCGGCCAAAAACGAAATATGCGCCGCGCCCCAGAACCACCAGGCGGGCGCCCCCCATAGGCGCACGCGACCAAATTCGGCGACCGCTTCCTGGCGGCCTACGGTCGCGAGACTGCCCAGGTGCCGATATTGGAACGGTGCCGGTGGGGGCGCGCCACGCAATTGCGCGCCGATCACTCGCGCCACGTAGTAGCCCTGCTGCTTGGCCGCAGGCGCCAGCCCAGGCACGGCCGCTCCGCTCCATCCCATCGATAGCGCCGTATCTCCGAGCGCGAATATTCCGTCCAGACCCGGCACCGACAGATCTTCCGATACCGCCAGCCTCCCCGATGCGTCGGTTTCCTGCTCAAGCCATTGAGCAGCCGCCGATGCCGCCACACCGGCCGCCCAGAGCACGGTACGAGCGGGGATGCGCTGGTCATGTACGTCCACACCTGCACTGTCGACCGACAGCACTCTGGAGCGCAGTCTGACGTCGACGCCAAGCGATCTCATTGAGCGCTCTGCCGCCACCGACGAGGCGGCAGAGAACGAGGGGAGTACCCGGTCCCCTGACTGCAATAGGATGACGCGGGCGCGGGCCGGATCGATGACGCGATATTCATCGGTCATTCCATGGCGCGCCAACTCGCAGATCGCTCCGGCCAGCTCGACACCAGTCGGGCCTCCACCAACAATGACGAACGTCAGCCAGGCGGCACGCTGCTCTTCATCGATGGCGTTTTCCGCCTCCTCAAAAGCCCGGAGCAAGCGGCTGCGAATTGACGTTGCATCTTCGATGTTCTTCAGACCGGGTGCGAACTGCGCCCACGCGTCATGACCGAAATAACTGTGCCGCGCGCCGGTCGCCAACACGAGATAGTCGAACGGCACTCGTCCGCTTCCGGTCGATACTTCGCGTGTGGCGGTATCGACACCGGTCACTTCGGCGAGCTGGACGCGCACGTTGCTCTGGTGCCGGAAAAGTTCTCGGATCGGTGTTGCAATGTCCGCGGGCGACAATGCAGCGGTGGCTACCTGATACAGCAAGGGTTGGAAAAGATGATGGTTGCGCTGATCGATCAGTGTGACGCGGCATGGTAGACGGCTGAGGCCTCGCGCTGTGGCGACCCCACCAAAACCAGCGCCCACGACGACGACATGCGGTAATGTACCGGCCTGCTTGCGCGTTCGTCTGGTGATAACCCGAAACCATCGATTCGTCACACGATCGATTGAGAGTTCCCCTCCACCGGCCGTTGCGATCACGAGCACCAGCAACAGAATCGCGAGCCGGTCGTCCGTCGACATCCCGATTGTCGCTACGGAAATCATCAGCGCGAAAATGAGCGCACCGAACCGCGTACCCACGCCTAGCGCGAGTCCTACTGCTATCACGATCGCTAACCAGGCTGGCTGAATCAATGACGAAGCAGCTACGCCAAACATCATGAGACCAGTGTGTGAAAGAGCCGGCAAAACATAGTCGGTAATCGATACTGCGAGAGCAATGCGAATCGCGAGCAAAGCGACCGGTGTTCCGTTTCGTTCGATCGCGTCGTAAATGCGGCCGCCGACCTGCAATAGCCGAGACGGGAAAAACAAAAGGCCACGTTTTAAAAGATGGTCCACTGAAAGAACGCCCGGCCCGCTGACGACCAACCATCCCAGCAATGCGATCTTGACGCCGATCGCGCCCGAGCTCATGGCGGAAACGCCCAAACCTGTCTGAACGAAAAACAGCAGCGCGATAGGCCGCGTCAGGAAGCCTACGCTGAGCAATAACGGCGCGATCACGTGCAGCATGGCTTCGACACCGGATGGCGCGTGCAGAACATCAGATACGCTGCCTGAGTGAGCGCTTTCTGCCATTGCCATGATCCTATGAACGAACACCACCTGTCCGAACCAGACCCTTGCAATCAACAGCAGCCACGGCATGCAGATCGCGCGTGTTGACCCGGTGAGTCCCGTCACACGGTTGAAGGTCTCTCGGATCATAACGATAAGATTCATGGTTTCTGTTAAGCGATAAGGATACCGAAATATAATATACCGAGCAGCTACACTCGCTTGAGCCGAACGCAGTTAGCAACGGGGTTATATCGACGTCGTAAGCTGGGTCACCCACATCGGCCAGACTGATAGCAGCGCCGACTCGACATTCCGGTCATACCCCAGGAGAATGACGACGCCGACCACGACAAACAGCACGCCGAGCACAATCTTCGATACCCTTCCCAGTGACGCAAGCAACCCGCGAGACCTAAGCAACCACCTACGCGATGCGCTGCCGAGCACCAGCAGCGGAGCACCGGCACCCAAGCCGAATACCATCATGAGCAATGCTGTTTGGCCCAGGTGGCTGCCTTGCGCGGCGAGCGTCGTGGCGGCCCCGAGTATGGGTCCGACACAAGGGCTCCATACCAATCCGAGCACTAATCCAATGCCAAACTGCGATGCAAGACCATCGCCGCTGAAGGAACTCAGCGCACTCTGCCCAACATTACCTGCCTTTGAACTCAGCATCGCAAATCTGACTGACAGGCGATCGGACAACATGACAATGCCAAACATGGTCATCAGCGCCGCAGCCACACGGCGAAACAGTTCAGGCTCGAGCCCTGCGTTCGCGCTGAGGTTGGCGATCACCGTGCCAACGGCTGCGAACGACAGGCTAAGACCACCCGCTAACGCCAGCGTACCGAATCGGTGTTTCGACAATGCTGAGGCGATGAGAATCGGAATCAGCGGCAGCACGCACGGGGACAACACCGATGCGGCACCAGCCAAGAATCCCAACAAATAGGTGCCTGGCCCGAAGTCCATCATAGGGCCGATTCGAACGTCTTGCGGATAACCGGTTCAGCGGTTTGGCCGGTGGACCGCGCGACCTCGTGCCCCCCTTTGAAGACGACGAAGGTTGACTGCTGGGTAATTCGAAGGCTCTTCTTCAACGCGGTTTCCGTGTCGAAATCCGCCTCGAAGACTGTCAGCGACTTGAATTCAGCATCCGACGACAACCGGTCGACGATCGGCTGCTGAACCTTGCAGGTCGGGCACCAAGTTGCGTGCAGATACACAACCGTCGGCTCGCCAGTGACCATCCGTTTATCAAACTCGGCCTTGTTGTATGGCACCTCGCCGGCGAAGACGACGTTTGCCAGCGTCAGGAACAGGTATCCCAGTACCGCTCGTCCAATGATCGTTTTCAACATGATCCGCCTTTGTTCAGTTCGGCAGTAAAGTCTGCCAATGGAAATTCGCCGAAGAGACGAGGCCGGTTACAGTTCGGCAAAAAAAATAATTTCGCTCAGTTCGAATTCGTGCATAACCGGCAAGGCTTTTCCGAACAATGAGGACGCCTGCTCGGACCTCGACTGGTTCTGCTTGCGCTACAACATGGTGATGAGCAAGCGCGACGCGCGCATGTTGCGCCGCGACCGCGTAGCGTTTCAGGCCTCTCGCGCGCAACTCGGTCGCATCATGGCGCCCGACTACAAGCCACCCGAGATCGCGGATCTAAAACCGGGCGAAGAGATTCGTCCGTATCAGTGTCAGGCTGTCGACACAGGGATGCGCCGCAAGAGCCTGCCTGGACGATCTGTCCCACGTCAGGAAAGCGACATCGTGGAAGTCGAGCTGCAACATGTCGGGAAGGTGAGCAACATCGTGAGAGCGGGGGCAGTTGCAGCCGATTAAAGGGAGCCACAGCCGATATGTGCGGTGGAAGCCGCACGAGCAGGGGAACAAGGGCGCGGCTTCGCGGTAGTGGCACCGAAGTCCGTAACCTCGCGCAGCGACCGTCAGGCGCAGCGAAAGAAATTAAGGAATTGATCAGCACGTCCGTGCTCAAAGTTCGCGAGAGAGCAACGGTCGCGAATGAAGCGGGGACAACGATGTCAGAAGTGACTCAAGCCGTCGCACGTGTGACTGACATCATGGACGAAATTGCGGCAGTATCGACTGAGCAAAGCAAAGCAAACTCCCTCGAGGATCAGGGTCGACAACTGACCCGATGTATCGCCGTATTTCGACTTGAGCCGACGACTATCAAATGATAGTTCGGGATCGTGGCTTGGTGCTTAAAGGCCCACCCATAACCTGGGGCAAGAACCGATCTCGACCACTAGTGAGTACCTGCATGCGGACGACGACGATCGACATCGTGCAACAGAAGCCGGACTGAGACTCAACTGGTAGCGAGATGACTGTCGATTTGAGGTCTGCATAAGCAAAACTGCGACTTTGTCGTTCAGCGTGCGGGCTCTTTGAACGGCGAGCCCGCTCGTAGGCTGGCGCAGTGTTTCCGACATACAAACCAAAAAAATTGACCATTGTATTTACATTAATTTGCGTAGGAATATTATTTACGTTATCTACAGGGTTCCTGGTTGCCCTTTTGCGTTATGGACGATCACCGTGGATCGTGAAGCCCGTCTGGCTGAGTCTTGAGCAGGCTGATGACCTTGGCGAAAACCTGTCTTCACAGGACCGTTGGCGGGGCCTCCTGTCGGCCGTGAGCATGTCAAAACACACTAGATCTTGCCGAGAGTCTGCAATATCTCCACTCCCATAGCCTCAAGCACCAAATGCCTTGGCGCAACAAGCTGAGTCAGCACGCTTTGATAGTCACCTTCCGGCAGTTCCACGACCTGTTCGTTCTTCGTCAGGTTGAGCACAAACAGAAGGCGACGCTCGCCATCGGACCGAACGGAAACCTCGACGCCCGCCGGGAGATTCGGCATAACCACGACGTTCAAGTCAATCAAGATCTCCTCAACCCACGCTTTGTACGCGTGGTCCCCGAGCACCGTGCCGAGATAATAGGTCAACCCCTTCCCATAGCGATTTCTGGTCACTGCAGCGCGACCCGCAAAGAAATCGCTGGCATACGTCCCCACTGTCTCGGCCGTGGTCGGCGTGAGGACATCGCACCACTGCGTGCATTCGAACGTACTGTCTGCACCGAGCGCGACGAACTGCGTGTCATGACCCACAGGGTCATATTCATCAACCAGCACGCCGGCAAGCTCGCTCAATGGCCCTGGAAGCTGCGTCGGCAGGCACACATTGTTCATGTTCTTGACGCCGGTCCGGGGCGTCAGGACCAACGTTCCGCCTCCCGCCACGTAGTCGGTCAGCGTCTTGACGATGTCATCGTTGATGAGAAACAGGAACGGCGCCACGACCAGCTTGTAGCGATCGATATTGGAGGTCCAGTTGATGACATCCGTACCGACACCGAGCCGGAGGAAAGCCCGATGTATTTGCTTGAGGTTCGCAAGATAGTCGAATCCGTCCGATTGAGGCTGGATCGTCAACGCATTGAGTTGCTCGTGCGAGAACAGGATCGCAACGTCATTGACCACGCTCGTGCCCTCCAGCAGAGGCGACACCCGCCGCGCTTCTTCACTAAAGCGGACGAACTCGTCGAAGCGTCGCCCCGGTTTGCCGTGGTGGTCGTGCAAGCCGTGCCAGAACTGTTCGGCGCCAATGCGAGCGGTCCGCCATCGAAACTGAACGATCGCATCTGCACCGCGCGAAACACTTTGCCACGCGTGCGCACGGATCATCCCCGGATAGGGAGTCCGCGACATTGGATGCCAGCAACCCGGCGTACCGCTCAGTTGCTCCATCACCCAGAAATTCTTCTGCTTGAGACCGCGCGTGAGGTCATGCGTCAACGCTCCGTGATAGACGCGTGACTTGCTGTCGTTGACGAGATCGGTGCTCGGATAATAGTCGACCGATGCAAAATCCATGCTGTCAAATAGATCGTAGTAGTCGTTGACTACCGGATAACCCCAAAGGTTATGCGTGATGAACTGCCTGCTGCAATTCTCGCGAATGATGTGCGCCTGGAACCGGTTGAAATCCGCCACGGAGTCGGAACAAAAGCGCTTGTAGTCGAGCAGGTAGGACGGGTTCATATGCGGCGAGCCGCCCAGCGGCGTGCTCACCTGGGACCAGTCGCTGTACTCGCCGCTCCAGACAACCGTGCCCCACGCCCGGTTCATCGTTTCGAGGTCACCGTATTTCTTCTGCAGCCAGAGACGAAAGTCGCTGATGGCGGCGTCGCTGTGACTGTCGTTGCCGATCATCTCGTTGTCGGTTTGCCATCCGATGACGTGCGGGTTCCTGCCGTATTGCCGGGTCAGTTTTTCAACAATGATCTGCGTGTACCGACGCAACGACGGGCTGTTGTAACAGCGGTGCAACCGCACGCCGGGATAGACTGGCTGGCGCTTGTTGTCCAGCGGCAGGACGTCCGGACACTTTGCTACCAACCAGTTCGGCGGCGTTGCTGTCGGCGTACCGATGACCACCTGAATACCACGCTGTCCGAGAACGTCGATGGCATCGTCGAGCCAGGCAAAATCGAATTGTCCCTCGGACGGCTCCAGCCGTGACCAGGCGAATTCCGCTAGCCGTACAAGCGTGATTCCGGCAGCCTGCATGCGCGCTGCGTCTTGTTCCCAGATTGCCCGGTCCCAGTGCTCGGGGTAGTAGTCGACACCGACCTTCATAAGTGTTTCCTGATTTGATGGGTTAACACCGGACTCGAACGACCGGCGCGAAGTGGAAGAATTCAGCCCTTGGTAGCGCCAAACGTGAGACCCGTCACGAAGTGCTTTTGCATGGCGAAGAAGATCGCGACAGACGGCAGCGCGGCCAGCAACGACCCTGCCGAGACGAGATTCCACGAGGTGGTCCACTGCCCTTTCAGCGCAGCGACCCCGACCGTCAGTGGTGCGGCGTCGTCACCCTGCGTGAGACAGAGCGCCCAGAAATAGTCGTTCCACACGAAAGTGAAGACGAGGACCGCGAGCGCGGCGAGTACGGGCCGGATCAAGGGCAGCACGATCTTGTAGAACAGTTGCCATTCCGTCGCGCCTTCAACCCGGGCCGCTTCCACCAGTTCGTACGGCAACTCCTTGATGAAGTTGCGAAGAAACAAGGTGCAGAAGCCCGTCTGAAAGGAGAGATGAAACAGGATCAGCCCACCGACTGTGTTGAACAGTCCAAGCCTCAGGGTCAGGTCGCGTACCGGGATCATCAGGATCTGGATCGGCACGAAATTACCCGCGACGAAGGTCGCCAAGACGGCCGCGCTGCCCTTGAACGGATAGGTCGCCAACGCGAAACCTGCCATCGCGGAAAGCACGATCGCACCGAACACCGAAGGGAACGTGATGAGGCAACTGTTCCATGCATAGTGGAGCATCGGCGAGTCGACCAGTACGGTCCGGTAGTTCTGGAACGCGGCGAAGTCGTGCGGCCAACCCCAATAATTGCCCTGCATCAATTCATCGGAGGAGCGGATGGAGGTGACCAGCACTGCCAACAAGGGCAACAACCAGATAATCAACGCAACCGGCAAAGATATCTTGTACAGCATCCGGTTCGATGGTTTCCAACTGGCGACGGGTAAGGGATACATGGATGCTCCTGAATCAGTTGTCCGAGCGCAGCAAGCGCCGCAACTGATAGACGATGAAGACCAGCATGATGAGGAACAGCACAACTGCAATCGCCGCCGAATAGCCGTAACGGAAGTACTTGATCGCCTGGTCGTACATGAAGTAAGCAAGGACGGTC
>Ga0073928_10004068_pt1 | contig 22164 bp, 19 predicted proteins | sample PaiPotPPA55metaG_FD_76969 | JGI IMG/M metagenome (GOLD analysis project Ga0073928, IMG submission 76969) | Iron sulfur acid spring bacterial and archeal communities from Banff, Canada, to study Microbial Dark Matter (Phase II) - Paint Pots PPA... ...
AACGGCCCTGATAATCGGCGTCCTCGAGTCGGGCAATGACCGGCTGCCGGGTGCCGATCCGGGCCCTTTTCCTAAGGATCCCCACATCCCGCCCCACTCTGTTTCCCCCGACGCGGCTCTGGTCGATGAACACGCGTAGTGTCGAGTTTCAAGTGTCGAGTTTCGGCCGCGGCGCCCCCCGATGCGGCTCGGATCGACGGACGCCGAAGTGAAACTGGAAACTCGCAACTGGAAACTCGCAACTCACGCGGCTCCCGCGAGATCTGCCCCCCGCATCGTTCCTCCCGTTACCCGAAAAAAATTCCGCCGCGGGAGAACATTTCCCTGGCACTGTCGTTATATATATGTTAGGGTTAGCTCCGTAGAAAGGAGGAGCCGGTCGCATATACGCTATCGTGCCGTTTTCCCTCTTCGAGCCAGCGTTCGACTCGCTTCGCCCTTTGATCCGAGGCCTAACGATCCAGGGCTCGCTCGTTACCACTTAGCAATTATTAGATAAATAGGGCGCGGCCCCGAAAAAGGCCGCGCGCTCTATGGCGCAAGTCTATGTTGCACATATTCTTACGACATAAAATCGCCTGCTGGACGAGTTGAAAAGCGCCCCAAAGCGCCCCGAAGCGCCCCGCGGTCGGTTTTGCCGACGAGCGTCGCCTGCAATCGGTCGGGGGTCATCCAGCCGTCCTCGGGAAATGCGGCCCGAGACGCCAAGCGAGACTGCCGGGCGGCGTCTCACGCCGTTTTCGTGACGCCGATTCGCAAAGCTCCCGGCCGCAGGAGGTTACGTTCTATTTAGGTGGCGTCCCATGAGACAAATGAGACATTTTGCGGAAGGCACGAAGGCGGCCCCGTTATCATTTGAGATAGATTCTAAGGACAAATGACAAAGGACCAAGGACGACGCCGAAGGGCGGGCGGCGATTTCGTTGGCAAGCCGGGGGCGTCTAAGATGATGCGTCCTGGTTGGAGCAGAAATGAACCGTGAGAAATTCGCCTGGCTGGTCAGCATCGCGCTGATCGCGATGCTCGCGTTCCAGTTGCCGGGCACCCTCGCCCACCGCGATGACGAATACGCCTTCGTCAAGACGCTGATCGACGTGCATCGGCAGATCGACAGCAACTACGTCGAGCCGGTCGACGAGGAGAAGCTGCGGGTGGGATCGATCAACGGGATGATGGGGGAGCTGGACCCGTACAGCATCTATGTGCCGCCGGCCAGGCAGAAAGAGTTCGAGGGCTTGCTGGAGGGGAGCTTCGAAGGCGTGGGCATCGAGCTGTCGCAGCTCGAGAACGGCGACATCGAAGTGATCAGCCCCATTCCCGACAGCCCGGCCCTCAAGGCCGGCGTCATGGCCGGGGACGTCATTCTGAAGGTCAACGGCCAGGACACCCGCGGCAAGAAGATCGCCGACGTGCAGAAGCTCATCAAGGGACCGCTCGGAAGCGACGTGCGGCTGACCGTCAAACACGTCGACGGCAAAGAGGCCGAGCTGACCATGCAGCGGCAGAAGATCGTCATGCCCACGGTGATGGGCTATCGCCGGATTGCTCAGAATCATGACCAGTGGGATTATTGGGTTTCCAGAGATCCGAAAATCGGCTACGTGCGGGTCCTGCAATTCACCGAGGACACTTTCAAGACGATCAAGCCGCTGCTTCAGTCGCTGCTGGATCAGGGAATGCAGGGGTTGATTCTAGACCTGCGCTTCAACCCGGGCGGGCGGCTCGACCAGGCGGAGCAGGTCGTCAACCTGTTCGTGCCTCGCGGCACGATCGTCATCACCAAGGGACTGCACCGGGCCGAGCAGGTGGCCGAGGCCAGCCCCGAGCAGGCACTGGGCAGGCAGGTGCCGATGATCGTGCTGGTCAACGAGCGGTCGGCCAGCGCCGCCGAGATCGTGGCCGGGAGCCTTCAGGACCACCACCGCGCGCTGATCGTCGGCGCCCGCACCTTCGGCAAAGGCTCGGTCCAGGAGATCATTCCGATGGAGGAAGACGGGGAATTGAAGCTGACGGTGGCTTACTACTATCTGCCCGGCGGGCGGCTGGTCCACAAGAAGAAGGGGGCCACCGACTGGGGCGTCGATCCGCAGATTAACGTCCCGATGAGCGAGGAGGCGGAGATAAAGCTTCAGCAGGACCTGACCGACGAGGCGCTCTTTCACCGGCCGACGACGCAGCCCGCGACGTATCCCGCGGCCACGCGTCCCACGACCGGGCCCGCCACGCAGCCGGTCGACGTGCAGCTCGAAACCGCGTTGAGCACGATGATCGGGTCTATCATCCTCAATGGCCAGCGCCAGCTCGCGCCCTCCACCCAGCCGGCGGGTCACTGATCTACGAACCGACTGCCGATGGCGACGATCCTTGGAATTGAATCGACCTGTGACGAAACCGGCGCGGCGGTGGTCGTGGACGGGTTCGACGTGCGGTCCGACGTCGTAGCCAGCCAGGTCGAGTTGCACGCCAAGTACCGCGGCGTGGTACCGGAGATCGCCAGCCGGGCGCATATCGAGAACATCCTGCCGGTGTTGCGCGAGGCGCTGGCATCGGCGAATATCCCGCTGAATGACATCGACGCCGTCGCGGTGGCGCACCGACCCGGGCTGATCGGCTCGTTGTTGGTAGGCGTGACCGCGGCCAAATCGCTCGCCTGGGCGCTGGGCAAGCCCCTGATCGGCGTCGACCACGTGCACGCCCATCTATACAGCGTGGTGCTGGAGCGAAATGAGTCGCCTCCGATGCCCGCCCTTGGGCTGGTGTGCAGCGGCGGGCATACTGCCCTGTATCGAGTCAACGACTGGCTCGATGTCAAGCTGATCGGCTCGACGATCGACGACGCCATCGGAGAGGCGTACGACAAGGTCGCGGCCGTGCTCGGCCTGGGGTATCCCGGCGGGCCGATTCTCGACCGTCTCGCGCAGCAGGGCGACCCGCAAGCGGTGCGATTCCCGCGAACGCTGCTGGGCCGCGATTCGCTCGACTTCTCCTTCAGCGGGCTGAAGACGGCCGTGCTGTATCACGTCCGCGGCGTGCCGCGACCTGGCCAGCACGTGAAGTCCGAGTCGTCCCGAAAGCTGCAAGAGCGGGAGATGGCGGACATCGCCGCGAGCTTTCAGGCGGCGTGCGTTGACGTGGTTGTCGAGAAACTCCGCCGGGCGGCGCGGCAGATCGATGCGAAATCGGTCGTTATCGGTGGCGGCGTGTCAGCGAATCAGGGATTGCGTGCGGCACTCTCTGGTTTTACCTTGCCCGTGTTCTTGCCCCCGCTGCGGTATTGCACGGATAATGCCGCGATGTCCGCCGGCCTGGCCCACGTCTATTTCCGCGAGCGACGCTTCAGCGACCTGGGCCTGGAGGCGATTGCGTATAGTCAGTTCAGCGATGTATGAAGGCGTTGCAAAATGCGAATTGCAAATTGCAAAATGAAAATCGGCAGAAAGCAGCCCTTTCCCTGTTCAATTTGACTTTTGCAATTTGCAATTCGCAATGCCATTACAACCTCGGCGCCGCGTCGCCCTGCCCCGGCGGCCGGGGCTTGCGGCCGGTCTGGGTGCTGAAGCTCTGGAGGTAAGCGATCCACATCATCGACAATCCAAACGTGTACGCCCCTTGAATCAGCAGGTCCATGTAGTGCTGCGTCGGCGGGATGTGATAGCGGTCGGCGTTGGTCCCCTGGTAGGTGACCGCCTGCACTGCTTCGCCTTTTCCCAGGGGGGCCACTCTCACGTCGAGGCGGCGGTAGGTCCCGATCTCCTTCCCGTTCTCGAGCTTGCGCCCGACCTTCAGGTCGAGCATGCTTAGGTCTGCTTCGGTCAGCTCGAAGAGCGCGCCCGAGACGTACTTGCCGGGGTCGTAGACGATGTCGGCGATGCCGCCGCCCCAGTATTCGCTGTAAATGCAGAACCCCAGGCGGTAGTTGTCCAGCACGGCCGCCTTGCCGCCCTTCATGTTCGCCGGGCGGTGCCCGAGATGGCGACTCCAGTCGGCCACCGCCCGCGCGTTCATATTCGAGCCGTACGCGAAATACCACATGCCCCGTCTCTTCCCGTGCGCGGATGGATTGTTGCGGGAACCGGCCTGAAAGGCAAAAGACCGGCGGTCGTGCGTCGCGGCCCCATTACGTTTTGGTAAAGGCGCCTAATTCATGCTCGGGTTACAAAAGTCGGCGGGCAAGACGGAATGCAGGGTGGAGCGCACCAGGTCCAGGGAGTCAATCACGCGGTTGACCCGCCGTCGGATGTCTCCGTCGCCGAGCAGTTCCTGCTTGAGATGAACGTCTTCCAGCAAGTTAAACGCGATCAGGTCGGCCACGTGCGCGGTCGGCAGAGGGGAGTGGAGCAATTCGCGCAAGCGACGCGCCAGGCCGATGGACAGCATGCCGCTGTCTTCGAACAGCTCGGCCAAACGCCGGCGCTCGTCGGTAAGATCGATCTCCAGCACCGGCGTCTCATTCAGCGGCTCCAGCTCCGCGACGCGATAAGCCCTTTCACCGTGCTCCCTCATGATCCTTGCTCGGGTGTGGCCTTGAAGCAGGAAGTTGTAACAGCCGTCGGCCAACTTCTCGTGCGTCAGGATCGTCCCGACGCACACCACCGGCTCGATGGCGGGGCGGCCGTGATAGTTCTTCTCCCACCCGGGCCTGAGCAACGCCATGGCCACTTGCCTCTGCCCGCGCAGGACATCGGCGGTCATGGCTTTGTATCGCTCCTCAAAAATGTGCAGCGGGAGCACCGCCCGGGGAAACAGGACGACGTTTGGCAGGGGGAACAGCGGCACCGCCAACAGAACCGCCTGGTCGGTCGGATTTGACATACGCCAGAATTGTAGGCGCAGCCGAGCAACAGGGCTGGGCTAATGAGTGCTGAGCGAGGGTTTGCGGCCTCGCTCAGCACCCAGCACCCGATTAGTATCCGCGCAGTTCGCGCTCGGCCCGATACCAGTTCTCGTCCTGGGTGCCGCCCCGGCCGGACTGCGAGATCTCGTAGGCGCGCTTCGCGATCTGCTCCGGAGTGGGACCGGACCTGCGCTGGCTGGTCGAGGGGGAAGCCGAACGCGGCGGGATCGCCGTGTTACGGACCGCCGTCGAGGACACCGGCGACGACACTGGTGCAGCGCTCACCGGACGAGAGGCGGACGAATTGTCGGTCGTAATCTTCTTGGCCATGTGCAGTCTCCTTGAATGACAACACTCCTACAACGGTTGGCGGCCGAGCGGTTGTCAGATTCCTTCTGTGCGCTCGGCCTTGCTCTAACACATCCATCGGCAGGTTTCAACGGCGGACATGAACTTTGCGGCCGATAATGCGTCTTGGGCCTGTCGTTGTCGGCATACGGCGATTTGAGTCGGGGCACCCCGTGGACGCCGGGCCGGCGTGGCAAGCCCGGTCCGCCGGACCGCTAATGCCGGCCGGAATTGCCCGCTTTACCGGAACGGGCGGCAAAGTCGCAGCCGTGCGGAGACGATATCAAACGATAGAGGAAGTGGCCCGGGCGATGGGTGCGCGTGTGCCGGGCGGCGGGGCGACGATGAACGACCAACTACTGAACCAGATTCGCCAGTGTCAGAGCCTGCCGACCTTGCCGGCGGTGGCGGTGCAGGTACTGGAACTCGTCCGCGACCCTGAAGCGGACATCCCCAAATTGGCCCGGCTGGTCTCCAAGGACCCGGCCCTCTCGAGCAAGATCCTCCGCACCGTCAACTCGAGCTTCTATAGCCGCCCCAACAAGATCAGCAAGCTGACACAAGCCCTCAGCCTGCTGGGGTTGCAGACGGTCCGCGTGCTGGTGCTCGGGTTTTCGCTGGTCCGCAATGTCAAGAACTACAAGAACAAAGGCTTCAAGCCCCTGGACTATTGGAGGCGCAGCATCTACAGCGCCACCGCGGCACTGACGCTGGCTCAGAAGCTGCATCTGGAGTTGCAGGAAGAGACGTTCGTGGCGGCGCTCCTGATGGATATCGGGATGCTCGTTCTGGACGAGATCTGCGGGGAACAGTACGGCCGCCTGAATGAGAAGGCGCGGAGCCATGCCGATCTGATCAAGCTGGAAGACGCGGCATTCCAGGCGAATCACGGCGAGGTCAGCGGCGCCCTGGCCGAGATGTGGGGCCTGCCGCCGGTGCTGACGATCCCGATGGCGTATCACCACCGGCCCGATGGGGTGGAGGACGAGACGCTGCAGTCGCTGGCCCGCGTGTGTTACCTGGCGGGGCGGTGCGCGGACGTGTTCGTGGATGAAGTGGCGGCCGGCGCGATCAACGAGATCCGGACTTTCTGCCAGCAGCATCATGGGATGGGCGACGCCGACTGCGACGCGCTGTTGGACCAGATCTGCCGCCGGACGGGGGAAATCGCGCCGCTGTTCGACATCACCCTCAACGCGGGCGTCAGCTATGAAGCCATCCTGAAGAGGGCCAATGACAGCATCATCCAACTGACACTGGTGACGCAGGAACAGGCGCGGCAGGAGAAGACGCAGCTCCAGGAACAGGCGGCAACGGATCAGCTCACCGGGCTGGCCAACCGCGGGCGGTTCGACGAGTTCCTGTCCGAGCAGTTTGCCGCGGCGCAGGCGTCCGCCCGGCCGCTGGCGCTGCTGATGGTCGACCTGGACGGGTTCAAGGGCATCAACGACCAGCACGGCCATCCGGCGGGGGACGCGGTGCTGCAATTGCTGGCCAAGCTGGTCCGCGCCTCTGCCCGCCCCCAGGATTTGGCTGCCCGGTTCGGGGGAGACGAGATGGCGCTGCTGATGGTCGGGTTGTCGCGTCCCGAGGCGTTGTCGCTGGCCGAGGCGCTGCGGCGTGAGATCGCGGCGCGGCCGGTGGATTTCGGCCGCCTGTCGATGCCGGTAACGGCCAGCGTGGGGGTGGCCGTGTTCGAGCCGGGAATGCCCTTTCGCGAGCCGGCGCACCTTCTGAAGGCGGCCGACATGGCCTTGTATGCGGCCAAGAGCGCCGGCCGCAACTGCGTCCGCGCCTTCTCCCTTCCCAAGCCGATGCAACCCGCGGCGGCATGAGCGATGCAAGCGTGGTCTGGATAGGAGTTGCGCGAGCGGCGTCGTGAGCAATTCATTCGGTCGGCAACTGACGCTGGCGCCAGTAGGTCTCGCGTACCAGCGTGTTGTCCAGCAACTTGCGACTCATGCGAGCCTCGACTTGCGGCAGGCGCGGCAATTCGTGCCGCGCCGACCACCCCGTGAGCGTTATCGCCTCGCTATCCACTGGCAGCACCGCGCCATCCAGATAGACATATTCCTGACCCACCTCAATCCCATTAAGAAAGTCAACCATTGCCCTGACCCAATCGGCAACTTCCTCCAGACCCGGCTCTCGTTTCCACCGCCTCCGGAGCTCTCCGCGAGCAATCTCCTCCAGCGACTCGTCAATCTCCACCGCCTTGGCGAACGTGAAGGCTTTACCACAGTGGCTACACACGAACAGCCATCCGCAGCCGCACCACGGGCAATCCATTTGGTCGGGCGACGAGATGGGTGCGTGCTTACAGCGACAATGGGAGATCACGTCATCATTGGATTTGATCAAATAGAGCAGCTTCTCGCCCACGGAGCTTCTCCCCAGAGCGGCGTTACTCGCCCGGAATGTAGCTGATCACCCCTTCAAACGGGCTGCTGGCGGTGGCGTAGCGCTTCTTGGGGATGCGGCCGGCCTGGTAGGCCAGTCTGCCCGCCTCAAGGGCGTGCTTCATCGCCTGGGCCATCTTGACCGGGTCTTTGGCGTGAGCGACGCCGGTGTTGAGCAGGACGCCGTCAGCGCCCAGTTCCATCGCGATGCTCACGTCGCTGGCGGTGCCGACACCGGCATCGACGATCACCGGGTAATGCGGGTCGTTCTCCTTCAGCGTCTCGAGGCAGAGGGAGATGTTGAGCGGATTGAGCACGCCCTGCCCGGAGCCGATAGGTGAGCCAGCCGGCATGACGCTGGCGGCCCCGGCCTCTTTGATCCGCCGGGCGGAGATCGGATCGTCGCTTGTGTAGCACAGAACCGTGAACCCCTCCCTGACCAGCTCCCCGGTCGCTTCCAGCGTGCCGACCGGGTCCGGCAGAAGGGTTTTCTTGTCGCCCAGTACTTCCAGTTTGACCCAGCCGGCGCCCTTGTTGCCCTGCTTTTCCAACAGGTCGCGGCCGAGCAGCGCGACTCTCACCGCGTCCTCGGCGCTGAAACAGCCGGCGGTGTTGGGAAGAATGACGTACTTGTCCAAGTCGAGGAAATCGAGCAGGCTGCGGCCCTGCTTGTCGATCAGCCGCTCGCGCCGCACGGCCACCGTCACCACCTGACAACGGCTGGCTTCCAGCGCCTGCCGCATCAGTTCGTAACTGGCATATTTACCCGTCCCAACGAACAGCCGGTTGCGGACCTCGAAGTCTTTGATCCGAAAGACGTCCATGGCGGAATTGTACCCCGTTCACCCACCCCCGACGAACGTGACGATCTCGACTTCGTCGCCGTCCTTGAGCGGCGTGTCGTAGCTTTGGCCGCGCAACAGGCGCCGGTTGAGTTCGATCGCGACTTTCTCCGGTGTCAGATTGTAGCGCATGACCAGCGCGCGAACGGTTTCGCCCTCCGGCAGGTCGCGCGCATCGCCGTTCACTGTGACCGTCATCAGCGTTCGATCAGAAGGCCCGCGTGGTCCCTGGGATCGGGGTCGGGTAGCGGCCATCGGGGCCGCGCACCGGACGGACCGATGCGTCGGGCCATAGGACCTCCGGATCGGCCTTGAAATCGTAGAGCTTGGGGTGCAGGTCGAGATCCGAGTTGAGCGCCTGCTCAAAGGTGACCACCTCGCCCGAGTAAGTGGCCATCCGGCCGAGGATCGCCGTCATCGTGCTGGTGGCGCCATAGTCGCCCTCGTTGTACGGCTTGTTGTTGTGGATGGCATCGAACAGATCGTCGTGCTCGACCTGGTAGGGATTGGGATTGGGGCCGCGGTAGCGCCACGACGTGCCATCGCGAAGCTTGATGAACGCCTGGCTGACGTCGCAATACCCCTTGATGCCGTGGGCGTGCTCGGAGACGTTGCCGGGGGATTTGTCCCAATGGCGGCACTGGCTGGCCATGGTGGTGCCATCGGCGTAGGTGTACTCGACGTAATGGTGGTCGTAGATCTGTCCGTGTTCCGGGCCGGTCCGCACCTGCCGGCCTCCAATCCCCTCGGCCTTGACCGGCGGGCCGTTCTTGATCCAGTTGGCCACGTCGAGGTTGTGGATGTGCTGTTCGACGATGTGGTCGCCGCACAGCCAGGTGAAGAAGTACCAGTTGCGCATCTGATACTCCATCTCAGTCTGATCGGGCCGCCGCGAGCGTACCCAGGGCGTCGTGCCGTTCCAGTAGACGCGGATCAATTCGATTTCGCCGTTCTTGAAGGGGTCGCCCAACGCGCCGTCGTGGATGCGCTTAATGGTCTCGACATAAGGCGGCTGGTGATGCCGCTGGAGGCCGACGGCAACCTTCAGGTTCTTCTCCTTGGCCTTCTGATTGGCGGCGAGCACCCGGCGGATACCCGGGCCGTCAGTGCCGACGGGCTTCTCCATGAAAACGTTCTTGCCCTGTTCGACCGCGTACTCGAAATGGATCGGGCGGAAGCCGGGCGAGGTGGCGATGACGATGAGATCGATCCCGGAATCGATCGCGTGTTTATAGGCGTCGAACCCGACGAAGATGTTGTCGCTTTTCACATCGACGCGTTCGCCATGCTCGTTTTTGAGGTAGTTGAGGGCGGTGCGGGCTTGGTCCTCGAAGGCGTCGGCAACGCAGATGAGCTTGACCGGCCCCTTGGTGCTGAGGGCCTGACTGCACGCGCCGGTGCCCCGGCCGCCGCACCCGATCAGCCCGATCTTGATTTCGGCACTGGCCTGGAGGAACGCGCCCGCCGGTCTGACCAGTGGGCCCGCCAGCGCCGCGCTTGCCGCGATGCCGGCTGATGTCTTGAGAAAATCGCGCCGAGTGGCTTTGCTGTTCTGGCTCATTCTGTCTCCTCGTCTGGAAATGACCTCGTTCCCTTGAAAGTGGGAGGCGCCGCCGATCGGACCGCGCGTCTCCGGTTATTTGTTCGGCTCGGTCACGCGGGCGGGCGGCTCAATCACCTGGTAGTGCTCCCGGTCGCGCTGGATGACCTTCTGCGTCAACTGATCGTCGGCGTCCCACCACTTGTGCTTCTCGGCTTCGTCAGGTTCGTTTACCGGACAGACCACGCGGAACCCGATGAAGAACCCGTCGCTCAACCAGTGGGGACTCTTGGGGATCTGCGGGTCGATCGTGTTCATGAGCTTGTTGCTCTTGTCCCGCGCCGCCGAACGGCATTCGTCGGCCTCCGAGATGTAACTCCCGCCGCGCAGCACGCGCGGGTATTGCGTCTTGGGCCAGGCGATCGTGTCCTTCCAGGAACTGGTCTTGCCGGCGAATTGCTTATACCAGTCGGCCTTGTACTGGTCGACGCACCACTCGGTTACATTCCCATACATGTCATACAAGCCCCACGGGTTGGGCTTTTTCTGCATGATCGGATGGTATCCGGTGTCGCCGTCCGATTCCTTGGCGTTTTCCGAGTACCAGGCGTACTCGCCCAGCTTCGATGGGTCGGCTCCAAAGAAGTAAGCCGTCTTGGTTCCGGCGCGGCACGCGTACTCCCACTCGGCCTCTGAGGGAAGCCGGTAAAACCGTCCGGTCTTCTTGCTCAGCCATTTCGTGTACTGCCTGGCGGCGAATTGGGACATGATGACCGCCGGGTAACTGTTGCCGCGCCCGCCCATCCGCTCGAGCTTGGGCGAGGCTTCCTGATCGTAGATGGGCGTCGGGTATGTCACCGCGTCGGCGAGTTTGTCCTTGGGGATCTCCACCAACGGCTTGGATATGGGGCTGTTGTACATGCCGAGGAACGGCGAGTACTCGGCCCAGGTGGCTTCGTGCTCCTCCATGAAGAACGGCTCGACCTGCACCTGGTGCTGCGGTCCCTCGTCGTCCTTGCGGCCCTTCTCGTCCGGCGGGCTTCCCATGTTGAACGTGCCGGCGGGGATCGGAACCATCTTGAAGCTGATCTCGGTGTCGGGGGCCTCCTGCTCGAAAGCCACCATCTTGTCCGTGACGGGATGGGCCGGGAACGCTGAATGCGGGGCCTGTGCCTTCACGCAACCGACCCACGCCGCCACGCCCGCGCCAACCGCCGACGCCGCCATGATCAGTGACAGTCTCTTCAGCAACCTGCTCTTGACCGACAAGGCTGTGCGAAATCGCGGCACGTCGAGTTCCTTTGCTTTTCACTGTCCACGGGGATACTTCGCCGCCAGTGATGCGTATCCTATCGGTGGCGGCGCGTTGAAGCAATGAAGCCCGTTTGAGCGCGATCGCCAAGTCGCAGCACTGCTTGACGTGAGGCGAACATCAAGAGGAAAACAGTGCGATCCCATTGGTTATTGATGATGATCCATGGCGTAGTGCTGGTTATGGCGGGACTCCTCGCCGGCGCCCAGCCAACGGCGCCATCGGCCGGGCTGGGGCAGTTCAGCTACGCCCAGCCAAAGATGGGCACGATTTTTCAACTGATCCTCTGGGCGCCGGACCAGAAATCGGCTGACGATGCCGCCGAGGCGGCGTGGCCTCGGATCGACCAGCTCAACAAGACCCTGAGCGACTACGATCCCGACAGCGAGCTGAATCAACTCTGTCGTCGAACGGACCACGGACCGATGGCCGAGCCGGTCCGGGTGAGCGACGACCTTTACGAAATCCTGGAGGACTCGATCGAAGCCGCCCGGCTCTCCGACGGCGCATTCGACATCACGGTCGGCCCGCTCACCCGGCTCCAGCGGCAGGCGCGTAAGACCGGCAAACTTCCTGACCAAGCCGAGCTGAGGCAGGCAATGCAGCGAGTGGGCTGGCGGTATCTCCGCCTTATCCCGGAAAGCCGCCGCGCGCAGTTATTGCACGAAAAGATGCAGCTCGACGTCGGCGGAATCGCCAAGGGCTTCACCTCGGACAAGGTCGTCACGCTTCTGCGGGAGAAAGGGATTACCCGGGCCCTCTGTGGTGCGGCGGGGGACATCGCGACCGGCGACCCGCCCCCGGGCCGGCCGGACTGGCGGATCGCCATTCAGTCGCTCGCGGACCCGGAGCACGTCTCGGATTATGTTCGCATTCACAACTACGGCATCTCCACCTCCGGCGACACTTACCGCTCAGCCATAGTGGACGGCAAGCGCTATTCCCACATCATCGACCCGAGGACGGGGCTGGGCTTGACGCACCGCATCGGCGTCACGACGGTCGCCCCCAAAGGGGTCGTGGCCGATTGGACTGCGACCGCGATCAGCGTTCTGGGCCCGGAGAAAGGTCTGGAGATGATCGAGCGACTAGATGGGGCGGCGGCGCGTGTCGTGACCCTCGACGAGAATGAAAAAGAAAAGGTGTACGAATCCGAGCGCTTTCGCCAGTTTCTTTTAACCCGCGGCGTGACTTCCGGAGCCGCGACGGCCCCGGTACACTAACGACGGAGGCCAATCGCAATGCCCGAAATGAACCAACAGACAACGACCCTTTCGCAACCGACGCGCCGGCAGTTCATCACGAGTTCGACGGCCGCGGCCGGTGGATTGGTGATCAGCCAGGCCCTCTCTTCGGCGGTCTACGCTGCCGGCACCGACATCATCAAGGTCGGACTGGTCGGATGCGGCGGGCGAGGCACCGGCGCCGCGCTCAATGCCCTCCGCGCCGATCCCGGCAACAAGCTCGTCGCCATGGGCGACCTGTTTGAGGACCAGATCATCGGCAGCGGCTCAGGGAGCCAGAAGACCCCGGGATCGCTTCAGAACCTTCAACTGCAAGCCGCCGACGAGAACGGCAACCAGATTGACGTCCCCAGGGACCGGGTCTTCCATGGATGGGACGCCTACAGATATGTCATCGAAGCTTCGGACGTCGTCCTCTTTGCCACCACGCCGCACTTTCGGCCGATGCACCTCAAGGCCTGCATTGAGGCGGGGAAGCACGTCTTCTGCGAGAAGCCGGTCGGCGTCGACGCCAGGAGCGTCAAGCAAGTCCTGGACCTGGGCAAGCAGGCCGAGCAGAAGAAGCTCAATCTCGTCTCCGGCCTCTGTTATCGCTATGACAAGTACGTGAGGGAGACCGTCGAGCAGATCCACGGCGGCAAGATCGGAGACGTGGTGACGATCAACTCCAACTATCTCACGAGTTGGCTATGGAACAAGCCGCGGCAACCCCAGTGGAGCGACATGGAGTACCAGGTCCGCAACTGGCTCTATTACTATTGGCTGAGCGGGGACCATGTGGTCGAGCAACACATCCATAGCCTGGACAAGGCGCTATGGGTAATGAACGACGAGCCGCCAACCCGCGTGACCAGCACCGGCGGCCGCCAGCAGCGCACGGCGCCGGAGTTCGGCAATATCTACGATCACTTCGCCAACGTCTTCGAGTGGGACCGTCCCGGAAAGCAGCCCGTCCGCTGCTTCTCTTTGTGCCGCCAGTTCAACGACTGCACCATCAATGTCTCCGACTGGGTGTTCGGCTCGGAGGGCACGGCCAGCCTCGACCAGCACCGCATCACGGGCAAGAACTCGTGGAGACGGCCGCCGACCACGCCGGAGAACATGTACGACTCCGAGCACAAGGCCCTATTCAGCGCAATTCGCGGCGGCACTCCGCTCAACAATACCGATTACATGTGCAAGGCCACGCTCATGGCAATCATGGCCCGCGAGTCGGCCTACTCCGGCAAGACCATCACGTGGGACCAGATCCTGGAATCCAAGCAGGACTTGACGCCCCCGACCGGATATCAGTGGGGTTCCCTCCCCGTCGCCCCCGTTGCCGTGCCGAAACAGTACAAATTCGCATGACCACCGCCGCTGGCTGCACCGCTCGGAAGACGAGGTCGAGCCGCTTGCCGCGCGTTCCTTGTAGTGTCCAAATGCATCTGACCGCCTCGATCCGGGCTGGCGACGCCCGCCCGGCCGCGGAGGAGTTACCTCGGCAGGTCATTGAGGAAATCGATGAGCATCCGCAGACGGCCGTGATCGCGGCGGTTGAAGGGGAAGACCAGTCGGGACAAGTTCGCCAGCTTCGACTCGTCCCGCTCGACGGGCAGCGGCCCCGTGACGCGAAACGTCCCCGTGGTCAGCAGGTCGGCGAAGCTTTTGTTGATCTGGGCCAGTTGCGCGTCGGTGGGGCGGCGCTGGAGGCGGATGACCACGTCGTCGCGGACGTATCGCAGGCTGTGATAATTGCTGTAGAAGTGGCGGACTTCGTGGACGGCCGCGTCAATGTCGCTGGTGATCTTGTACAGGTGCAGGTCGTTGGGGCTGATCAGGCCGCGGCCCAGGAGTTGTTTGGCGACGTACTCCTGCCAGGCCGCCCAGTAGTTGCTGCCGGGCGAGTCGACGAAGACGATCGGCATCGGGACGGATTTGCCGGTCTGCACGAGCGTGAGGACCTCGAAACCCTCGTCCATCGTGCCGAACCCGCCGGGGAAGAGCGCGATGGCGTTGCTGGAGCGGACGAACATCAGCTTGCGGGTGAAGAAGTATTTGAAGTTGATGAGCTTGGGATCGTTGGCGATGAAGGGGTTGGTGATCTGCTCGAAGGGGAGGCGGATGGCCAGTCCGAAGGAGGGTTCGGCGCCCGCGCCGCCGTGCCCCGCGGCCATGATGCCGCCGCCGGCGCCGGTGATCACCATCCACCCTTCGGCGGCCATTTTCCTGGCGAATTCCGAGGCCTGCGTGTAGTCAGCATGGCCCTCGAGCGTTCGCGCCGAGCCAAACAGACTGACCTTGCGCACGTCGCGGTAGGGGGCGAAGACCTTCAACGCGTAACGGAGTTCCTTGAAGCTCTTGTCGATCAGCTTGATGTCGCCGCGGTTGGTCCGGTCGCGCAGGAGCTTGAGGGCGTTGGCCACGATCTCGCCGACCAGGTCTCCTTCCGGCACGTCGCGCAGCGCGTCGATCAATTTCGACGCCAGCTCGTGAACGCGGCTCAGGTCCGAGCGGCTGAGGACCACCGGCGCCTCGGCCGTCTCCTGCGATTGTTCTATGTTGTTGTCGATCCCGTCAGCTTCCTTCATCGGGTACAGCTCTGTTGGATAGCTGTCATTGTAGGTCGGAAGGCCACGGTGACACAGCCGCCCGCCGCAATTGACTTCATCGGCAAAACACTTTAGTGGATGCAGTCTCGCAGGGTCGAGGGCCGCACATGAATAACGTCCGTTTTGGCGTGGTTGGGCTGGGAAACATGGGCTCGTATCACGTGCAGGCCTTCCGGCAGATCAATAACGCGACGCTGGAAGGTATCTGCGATCCGGACGCCGGCCGACTGGCGGCTGCGGCGCAAAAGACGCCGGCCCGGCAGTTCGAAAAATATCAAGACCTGCTCGCGTCGGGACTCATCGACGCCGTGCTTATCGCGACGCCGCATTTGCAGCATGCGGAGATTGCCTTGGCCGCGTTCGAGCGGGACATCCACGTGCTGTGCGAGAAGCCGCTGGCGGTGACGGTAAGACAGGGCCGGCAGGTGGTGGATGCGGCGGGGGGCCGGCCTCACCTCAGGTTTGCCATGATGTTCCAGCTCCGCACCAGCTCGCTGTATCGGAAGCTCCGCGAACTGATCGCTGAGGGCGAGCTGGGCGAGATCACCCGCCTGACCTGGATCGCCACCGACTGGTTCCGGACGTGGGCCTATTACGCGTCCGGCGGGTGGCGCGCGACGTGGTCGGGCGAAGGTGGAGGCGCGCTGATCAACCAGTGCCCGCACAATCTGGATTTGATGCACTGGACCACGGGATTGACGCCACGGCGCATCACCGCCGTGGGGTTTGTCGGCAAGACCCATCCTATCGAAGTCGAGGACGAAGTCAGCGCGATCATCGAATACGACGGTGGGGCGATCGGCCACTTCATCACCAGCACGGGCGAAGCCCCCGGCACCAACCGGCTGGAAATCGTCGGAGATCGCGGACGGATCGTGGCCGAGGGGGACAAGCTGCACTTCACCCGTACCCGCCGCAGCGTCCGCGAGGTCCGCCAGACCAGCCGCGAGGCGTTCGCTCAAGTTGAGACGTGGGAGATCGACATACCGCCCGCCGCGTCGGTCCCGGAAGGCCATAGAGCGATCACGCAGAACTTTGTCAATGCGATCCTGAGCAACGAGCCGCTCATCGCTCCAGGAAGCGACGGCCTTCGCCAGGTGGAACTGGCAAGCGCAATGCTCATGAGCGCGCTCACCAGACGGCTGGTCGAGCTTCCGCCGGATGGCGAGGCGTACGATGGCTTCCTTCAGGAGATGGCGCGCACGTACGGCGGGCGAAAGTCACTCAAAACCGACCCAACGGCGACCGCTGACATCGCTGCATCGTTTAAGCACTGACCTGGAGCGGAGCCAGTTGTTGCTCTATGCCGCCTGAAGGGACTCGATGCTGGTTATCTGGCGCAGAACAATCAACGTCCAACGATCGCCCGGGAACGCCATAAAAACCCGCGTATCCATCGGAACCACCAGGCGCGGATTTGTAACGTCGTAATGCTTCCCATCGGCAGTATTGACTCGGAACGGCTCGAACGGTTCCTTCTCCAGTCTTTCTTCCAATTCAGCCTTCGTCATATGACGTTAGTTTATCTTATCACCCCGCCCGGCAAAAAGCCTTCCAGCTTCCGGGCGCGGACAGGATGTTGGAGCTTGCGAATGGCTTTGGCTTCGACCTGGCGAACGCGCTCGCGGGTGACTTTGAAGATGCGGCCGACTTCCTCGAGGGTATAAGTGTACCCGTCGCCGATGCCGTAGCGCAGCTTGATGATCTCCCGCTCGCGATAGGTGAGCGTCTTGAGCACCTGCTCGATCTTGTCCTTGAGCATCTCCTGGGTGGCGCTCTCGACGGGGTTGTCGGCCCGTTCGTCTTCGATGAAGTCGCCGAAATAGGAGTCCTCTGACTCGCCGACGGGACGATCGAGTGAAATGGGATGCCGGCTGATCTTGAGCACGCGCCGGGTCTCGCTGACGGACATCTTGGCGCGCTTGGCGATCTCCTCGATGGTGGGCTCGCGGCCCAGCTCCTGCATGAGCATCTTGCTGAAGTTCCGCAGCTTGCTCATGGTTTCGATCATGTGCACCGGAATGCGGATGGTGCGGGCATGATCGGCGATCGCGCGGGTGATGGCCTGGCGGATCCACCAGGTGGCGTAGGTGCTGAACTTGAACCCGCGGCGGTACTCGTATTTGTCAACCGCGCGCATCAAGCCGGTATTGCCTTCCTGGATGATGTCCAGGAACGACAAGCCGCGATTGCGGTATTTCTTGGCGATCGAGACGACCAGGCGCAAATTGCCGCCGGACAGCTTCCGCTTGGCGTCCTCGTACTTGTAGTAAATCTTGCGGATGGCTACGACGCGGCGGTGAAGGTCCTGGGCGTTTTCGAGCACCAGGTCCTCGAGCCCGCTCAGTTCCTCCTGGCAGACTTCAAGGTCTTCGCCCGGGTCTTTGACCTTCTTCAGTTCTTCGATCCGCTGCTCCAACTCCACCATCTTGGTGGAGATGCTGGAGAGCTTTTTCATCAGGGGGGTGACTTTGCTGGTGCGGAGGGAGAGTTCTTCCAGGAGCTTGACGGCGCGACGGCGGCGCCGGCGAATGGCCAGGCGAAGCCCCTCCTGCTCCTTCTTGTTCCTGGGGTCCCTGAGCCCTTCCCAGTCCTCGCGGTTGCGGGCCAGTCCCTTGCGGACCGATTCGAGGTTCATGGGGATGCGCTGGCCGATCGTCGCCTTGTCGGGGTTGTCCTCGGCGGTGCTGATCTTCATCGTGCGGTCGAAGGGCAGGTCCCCCTCGTCCACCTGCTGGAGGATCTCGACCGCCGCCTGGAGGCAGTAGTCGCTCTCGAGCACCTTCGAACGGAAAATCTTTCGCGTGATCTCGATCTTCTTGGCCAGGGCGATCTCCTGCTCGCGCGTGAGCAGGGGGATCTCCCCCATCTGGGTGAGGTACATGCGCACCGGATCATCGATGCGCTTGGTGGAGGCTTCCGCCAGTTCGGCTTCGAGGTTCAGGTCGATCTCTTCGTGCCGATCGTCCTCGACAACCGCCGTCGCGTCGGGCGCCGCGTGTTGGCGCCTGGCTCGTGATCGGGGGACTTTCTGGTACTCGCCGATGTCGGCCTCGTCGATGAGCTTGATGCCCATCTCGTCGATCATCATCAGCAGCGAATCGAGTTTGTCGGGTGAGACGACTTCGTCCGGCAGCCGCTCGTTGAGTTCCTCGTAGGTGAGGAACCCGCGGGAGGTGCCCAGGTCCAGAAGGGCCTTGACGCGGGAATCGACTTCTTCCTGGGATCCCGACCCGATAAGGGGGGTTTCGATGACCGTTTCCTTCATACCACTTCCGAGGCTCTCCCGCCGACGCAGAGCGGGGCTCCCGCGGACCTCCCGCGGGGGTTGCGAAAGGTGGCGACCTTCCGCGGCGGTGCGATGAGGCGGGCCAAGGAACTCGGGGCCATTCCCGATCCCTGCAACGCGACCTCCTTGCCGCACCGGTAATTCGATTCTAGGCCTGCCGCCGCGGGTTGTCGGTGGGGCGACGAGGCCATCACGATCGCCACAAGTCTGGCTTGCGGCGTCTGTCCGAGAGTTCTCGGAGCAGTTCAATTTCGTCTCTGTCGGTGGCCTTCTCGCTTGTACGTCGCGAGGAGGCAACGAGTTTTTGCTCTTCATTCACGCGCCGGACCCGCTCGAGGTACGCCAACGACTCGGAGACGATCTGATCGACGTCCGCGAAGGCTTCCACTTCCTCGCAGGCCTGCATCGTCAACTCGACGAGATCGGGGTCCGGCAGCGCTCCAAGGAATTCGTTGAATACTGGTTCTCCCTCGTCGCGTTGATGGTTCCAGTACAGTTCCGCCAATCGACGGTGGCGTTCCTCCGCGAAATCCTCCCGGTGCACCACCGCCTGAATGTCGTGCCAGCGGTGGGGATGCAGCAACAGCACGCCCAAAATCCAGCGCTCGGCGCGATCTCGGGCGGTGACCGGCTTAGGGAACTCTGGGGCCGCGGTCTCCGCCGCTACTCCCGGAGCTGCCGCTCGCCTGCCGGGCTTTCGCGCGCGGAAGCGGCGGTTCAGTTCGTCCGCCGGGATCTCGGTGAGCCGGCTCACACGCGCAAGCGCCGCGCCCCATCGCAAGGGGTCCACAGGCCCGGCGCCGCGCGCCGAGGCCAATACCTGCAAATATGCCTCAACTGCTTTCTGTTGGCCGGTCAAATCTTTGCCGCCAGCGTTGAACTGCCGAACCAACTGCTTCCATTTGTAGGAGAGGGCCTCGGCCGCCCCGTCCAGAATCGCCTGGAACGCCGCGGCCCCGTTCTGCAACAGGTACTCGTCCGGATCGATACCCTGGGGCATCGAAGCGATGGCGATCTCGACCGGCTGGGTCAGAAACAACTCCACGGCCCGGTCGACTGCGGTGTCGCCGGCGGCGTCGGCATCGAACAACAGGACGATCCGGTCGGCGAACCGCCGGAGCACCGAAACGTGTTGTTCGGTCATCGCCGTGCCCAGGACCGACACGACATTGGTGAGGCCGAACTGATGCGACACGATTACGTCCGTATACCCCTCGACGACCACGGCGGTTCGAGTTTCCACGATTTTTTGTCGCGCCAGGTCAATGCCGAAAATGCTGCGGCCCTTGGAGAACAGCGGGGTTTCGGGGCTGTTGAGGTATTTGGCCGGGTCTTGCGACCCGGGCATGATCCGCCCGCCGAAGGCGATGATTCGGCCATTTTCATCGCGGATGGGGAACATCACCCTGTTGCGGAAGGTGTCGTAGAACCCGCCATTTTCCCGGCCTTTGAGCAGTCCGCCGAGCGCCATTTGCGAGGCAGTGAACTTGTGCGCCAGCGGGCTTTTCAGGAGCGCGTCCCAGGAGTCTGGAGCGTAGCCGATCTGAAATCGCTTGATCGAGCCGGCGTCGATCTGGCGTTGGGCCAGATATGCGCGGGCGGCCGACCCGTGCTGGGGATGAGCGAGCGACTTTTCAAAGAACGCGCAGGCCGCCGACTGCATGTCGAGCAGCGCCTGCTTTTCGCCGGACTTCTGCTTCGAGCCTCCCAACCGCGGCCGGTCAATGCCGGCCTGCTCGCCGAGCAGGTTGAGCGCATCGACGAATTCGACGCGGTCCCGCTTCATCACGAAGTCGATCGCGTTTCCGCCCGCCTTGCATCCGAAGCAGTAGAAGCTCTGGCGGCTCGGATTGACGGTGAAGCTGGGAGTCTTTTCCTGATGGAACGGACAGAGCCCGACGTAATTCCGTCCGCGGCGCTTGAGCGCAACGCTACGGCTGACCAACTCCACGATGTCGATCACTCCCAATATCTGCGCTTTGTAATCGCCTGCTGTGCCTGGCATAATCCCGCCTGGTCCTGAACGAATTCCCACCACGGACCGGTGCGCGGGTGCGACTCGCGTGGGCTTCGACGCCCGAATGTGATCTAAGCCTCTTTGCCGCAAGGCTTAAAACATTGTCACCAATAGAACACCCAAATATAGCACCGGTTGAGAATCGGGTCAAATCGCATTGTGACTGAGGAGATCCCGCCGCTTTCCACCCGCCCTTGTTTGTTTGTTGATCCGCGCGGCCGCGGATGCTACATCGTGACCGTTACGCGGCGGCGGACGGGGGGCGATCTCATGACCAAACGCGGAGGCCCATGCAACGATTCACGCTCGAACTGGAAACCGATGGGAGCAACGACATCGTGAACCTCAGCCCCGAGTTAGCCAATCGACTCCGCGAGATTCGCGGCAACGGGATCGTCAACCTATTCGTCGTCGGTAGCACCGCGGCCCTGACCACGCTGGAATACGAGACCGGATTGGTCAAGCACGATGTCCCCGACGTGCTTCAACGCCTGATTCCCGACGACGCTCGTTACGAGCATGAGGCCACCTGGAACGACGACAATGGCCACAGTCACATCCGCTCCGCGCTGATCGGCGCCAGCCTGACCGTCCCCTTTTCCGACGGCAAACTCCTCACCGGCGAGTACCAGCAGATCGTACTTATCGACTTCGACACCCGGCCAAGAAAGCGGAGGGTCATCTGCACGGTCCTGCCTTGAAATGCCGATTGCCGAATGCCAATTGCCGAATGAGAGTACGATTAACTCGGCATTCGGCAATCGGCATTCGGCAATGTTCTAGCTCATCGTCCTGCTGTGCTCCTCGATCCGCTGGAGCACTTCGGTGGCTTCTTCCGTCCGCTCGCCGACCGAACTGGTCCACACGAGGGGCTCGTTGCTCAGAAGGGCCCGCTCGATGCGGCGGCAGGCGCTGATCACCGTGCTGTGGTTCCGTTTGCCCATCCGCAACCCGATCTCCGGGAAGCTGAGCTTGGCCGTTTTGCGGACCAGGTACATGGCGGTACTGCGGGCGAGGCTGATGGTCCGCTGCCTTCGGCCGGACATCAGGTCCTTGAGTTCGATCCCGAAGTAGTCGCAGACGGCCTGGAGGATGCTCTCCGGCTTGACGGGCGCCACGAGCTGGCGATCCAGGTCGCCCAGTGCTTCCATCGCGGTGCTCACGTCCGGGTCGCGGCCGGTGAGCCGCACGTGGGCACCAATCCGGGTCATGGCCCCTTCCAGCTCGCGGACGTTCTGCGTGACACGCCGGGCGATCCAGCACACCAGCTCGTCGTTGAGGGGAATGCCGGCCCGCAGCGACAGCGTCCGTAGGACTTCACAGCGGGTCGCGAAGTTCGGCGGGTCGATCCGAACGACCATGCCGCTGAGAAACCGGTTGACCAGCGATTCCCCGAATTCCTCGATCAGCTTGGGATGGTGGTCGCTCGCCATGACGACCTGTCGGCCCATTGCCTCGATGGCGTTGAAGGTGTGCAGGAATTCTTCCTGTGTGGCCTTTTTCCCGCCAAGGAAATGGACGTCATCGATCACCAACAGATCGAGGTCGCGCATCTTGCGGCGGAAGGCGTCGAGCTTGTTGTTGCGCAGGCCGGTGAGGAACTCATTGGTGAACTCCTCGCCGGTCAGGTACGTCCACCGCTTGGTGGGGTGCAGCTCGATGAACCGCCGGCATAGCCCTTGAAGCAAGTGGGTCTTGCCCAGCCCGCAGTTCCCGTGGATGAACAGCGGATTGTATTGGGCTCCGGG
>Ga0073928_10004075_pt1 | contig 22137 bp, 20 predicted proteins | sample PaiPotPPA55metaG_FD_76969 | JGI IMG/M metagenome (GOLD analysis project Ga0073928, IMG submission 76969) | Iron sulfur acid spring bacterial and archeal communities from Banff, Canada, to study Microbial Dark Matter (Phase II) - Paint Pots PPA... ...
CTGCCAGTCGCCGAGCGTTGTGATGTAGTAGCGTTTGCCGGTCATCGTGTGATCCACCCAAATCGCGTTGGCATCCTAAGCGGACCCGACCAGGATGACACCGCTGCGGGTTTTGCACTTGCGAGCCAATATCTTGCGCCGGGCGCCCGCCGCGTCGGACTGCGCCTCTACCGGAAAATTCCTCTGCGCGCGACATGCGTCGGAGTAAACTCGCGGCATGATGTTCACCAAGCGAGCGCGCACAAAGCGCCCTACTGCTCCGAAGAGCGTCGACGAATACCTCGCGCGCGTCCCGGAACCTTCGCGCGGCACGTTGAATAGGATTCGGGCAGCGATTCGCGCCGCTGCGCCAAGCGGGGCAACTGAGACCATCAGTTACGGGATGCCGGCGTTCAAATACAACGGAATACTCGTATGGTTCGCCGCGTTTGCGAAACACTGCAGCTTGTTCCCGACCGCGTCGGTGATCGAGGCATTCAAAGACGAGCTAAAACCCTACAGGCTTTCCAAGGGCACCATTCAGTTCCCCATCGATAAGCCGCTTCCCGATGCGCTGGTTAAGAAAATCGTGAAAACGCGCGTCGCGCAGATCGAAAGCAAGACGCACCGCTGAGGCGCCAGGCGCCGCTACAAAACCAGACGTATCCGGCGCTGCGGGGCGGAGTAAAATCGGCGCATGATGTTCACGAAGCGGCTTCGCGAAGGCGTGCGCAGCGGCGAGATTACGTGCAGCGTGCGCATCTGGATGCGCCCACACGTCCGAGTGGGCGCGCGATACCCGATGGAGGAAGGCGCGATTGAGATCGACTCGATCGAGCCCATCGGGTTTCCGGATATTACTCCGGAGCTGGCGCGCGAATCGGGATTCCTGGGCGTCCTCGACCTGCTCAAGGTGGCGAAGCACGGCCGCGGCGAAAATATTTATCTAATTCGGTTCCATTACGTGCGGCCACGCGCGAAGTGGAAACGGCGGCGATAAAAGCCACGCACCAACGGTCCACGGGCAGGGCGCAGGAATCGCTCGTTACGCTGGAGACAGCCGGATCGTCGCCAAGACTGAACGAAAAATGCGCAGGTCCTTTTCCAGTTGATCCCGCTTTGTATGCAGCCACAACTCGTAGTTCACTGACGGAACAGAGGCGTCAAACGCCGGGTCCGGCTTGCCCGCCTGCGCCACGACAAAGATATCGATCCAGCCGTCGGCGCGATTCACTCTCGCAGCCATGCTCGGCAGCCCCTTCAACGTCATGTGTGGAGGAGCGGAATTGCACTTCCCTTTGGAAATGTCGCTGCAATCCGATTGCAAAAGCTTTCTGAGCGTCTTGGTCGCTTGAGCGGCATTAAAGCTTGCAAATACTTCGATGATTCTTCCGCCCTCCGCATCGCTGCAGCCCTTTGCCTCAGAACGATCGAGAACCATAACCGGGCCATGGTCATGTTCGTCTTCCGGGTGGGGGCAAAGCAAGACACCCTCTGGCACCGGAAGCGTTATTCCAAATTCTTCGTTCCGGTAAGTCTGTGGTTCGTAAGTCGCCGCGCTCAACACGACAGCTACCACCACAACGTTCGCGGCTACTATCATCGCGCGCAGCATCGCAGCTCCTTACATGCTGGACATCAAGAACCTGGGCGTTTCGACCGTTGGGAGAGATAGCTTGGAACCGCTTCATTCATCTCGCGAATCCCATGGCTTATCAACTTACGCCACTCGACTGGACGCACGCATAAACGCGGATGCATCCCTGCCAGTTCCCCGAATCTGCCCCCCGTAGTTCTCGAAGAATTGCTCCACGTTCTGTTCCGGAGAGTTGGCCGTTGTCATGTGCCCGGTGCTGCCGCCCGTCATCCCAAATGCGTCGCCCGTCCTGAGATAGGTACCCTTCGATGCAAACCCAGATTCTATCCCGACGCCCAATACCAGTGCGGGATCTACATTGTACCTCTCTGCGAAGGCGACAACCGCATCGTAATATTTATCGAGGTATGTCTTATCTCTATCGGATACGCTTGGCTGACGCTTTGCCTGCGCGTCATGGAGAAGGACATGGCGGCCGTCGATGGTGACCCGACGGCCGCCTTCGTTGTTCGCATCAGGCCGCTTTTCCTCGGATGCACGAGCCGCCTCGACCGCGCGGCCATAGGTGGGATTCGCGTAATACCTGCCGTTGATGAGAGGCATTTATTCGTCCTCGGATCTTTTGACTCTCGCGTAGGGGCGCAGCTACAAAAACGAAGCGCAAAGAGCCGGCGGGACGCCGGCGCTACGAATGGCTAACGCAAACTGCGTATCGCATCCGTGATGAGCTTCAGCGTTTCCTCGTTTGCGGCGTCGCCCTTGCTGCGTTCCTTCAAAAGCGCATCATCGAGGATTGCTTTGGCTTCTAGCAGTTCTTGGAATGCAAGCTATGAAAAACGCGAGCAGAGCAAGAGAGCGAAACGAGCTCTTGCGCATACTGCCCCCAGCGTTCGACGAGCCGCAGAAATCGCTCATTTTGCCGGAGACAATCGGACCGTTCTCAAGACGACGCGAAAAGTGCGAAGATCCGCTTCCAAAGTGAGCGCCCTGGTGTGAAGCGTTAGGTCGTAGTTGATTAATGGAACAGAGGCATCGAAGGCCGGATCGGCTTGCCGGCTTGCGCGACCACGGTGATGTCGATCCAGCCCTGAGGCCGGTTAACCCTAGCAGCTGCGCTCCGCAGCCCTTCTATACGCAATCCGGCGGGCGCGGGGAGGCACGCGCCGTCACATTGCCATTTCAGAAAGTCTGGCAACTTCTTGGTGGCGTCGGAAGCGTTGTAGCCCGCGAAGATCACGATAGACCTGCTGTGCTCGGAATCATCGCAGTTCTTTGCGTCGGAAGTCCCCAGAAGGAATATCGGACCGTGATCGTGTTGATCACTCGGCGTAGGGCACAACAGCGTGCTATTCGGGGCGGGAACGGTAATCCCGAACTCGTCGTTGTGATAGATTGGCCGATCGACTGGCGCCTCGGCAGCCGCTGCATTCAACAGAAGCGCCGCGACTAGAAAAGTAAAAGACAGCTGTAGAACCGCCGGCGCATTCCGCCACGTCGCCCCGCTACCGTCCGGTAACACGTCGACATCCACCGGACTGCGGGACTTTCTCATTGGACTGGAGACAGCCGGATCGTTGCCAAGACTGAACGAAAAACGCGCAGGTCGTTTTCCAAGTGCTCCCGATTTGTGTGCATGTGTAAGTCGTAGTTTATTGAGGGAACAGAGGCGTCAAAAAGTGGGTCCGGTTTGCCGGCCTGCGTCACGACAATAATGTCGATCCAGCCATCGGAGTGGTTCACTCTGCCAGCCGCACTCCGCGTTCCTTCGATACCCAAATGTGGGGGAGCCGGAAGGCAGTTCCCTTTGAAGACACCCGTGCATTGGGACTTCAAGAACCTCGTGAGGGTCTTGGTGTCTTCTATCTTATTGAAACTTGCGAAAACGTCGATGGAGCGATGAATTGCAAGGTCCTCACTACAATCTTTCGTATTGGTATTCCCCAGGAGGAGGACAGGGCCGTGATCGTGCTCATCGTTCGGGGTTGGGCAGAGCAGCAGCCCCTTCGAAACTGACAGTGTTATTCCAAATTCCTCATTTCGGTAAATGTCTTGGCTGGCAGCGGACACGTTCAATAAAACACATGCCCATAAAGTGATGGCCACTAACGTCCTGTGAGTCACCTTAAGGTCATCCTCCTCGTTTGGTCAGTGCCCCCGAACCTTTGCTCTCTGCGACAGGTAGATGGGAGCGGATCGCCTCATCTGCGCAATGCCGCCATTTATGAGGGTGTCCCAGCTGCCGGGCCGATCGGTATTGTAGACCTTCCAACCATTCACACGCTTCCCGGAAGGGTCGCACCCCTGAAGGCCGTTCACGAACGCGGATGCGTCGTTGCCAGTTCCCCGAATCTGTTTCCCGTAGTTGTCGAAGAATTGCTTCACGTTCTGCTCAGGAGATTCGGACTTCGTCATGTGCTTGGTGTTACCGCCCGTCATCCCAAACGCATCTCCCGTCCTGAGATACGTACCCTCAGATGCAAATCCGGATTCTATCCCGACACCCAGCACTAGCGCGGGATCTACATTGTACCTCTTTGCGAAGGCGGCGACGGCATCGTAGTATTTATCGAGATATGCCTTATCTCTCACGGATACGTGTGACTGGCGTTTGGCCTGCGCGTCGTGGAGCAGAACATGGTGGCCGTCGATGGTGACCCAGTGGCCATCATTGCCATTCGCATCGTGCTGTTCTTGCTGATTCGTTCTGCTCTGTTGTGAAGCGGATTCGGCTGCGCGAGCCGTCTCGACCGCGCGACCAAAGGCTGGGTTCGCGTAATACCTGCCGTTGATGAAAGGCATCGATCGTCCTTGATGTGGCGACGGCCAATCGCGCGCTACGACGTGAACGTGTAGTTGTGCGTTAAAACTGTGGCGGCGTGGCGGCCGGCGAAGAATTGGTGCGACGGCGAGCAGCTGATCGTCACCTTCTGGCCGTCTTCGACTATGGCTTCGATTTTCTTTAGCGTTAGGCGACCGAAGCGGCCTACCAGTACATCGGAGAGGCAGAGGCGCTCGGCGCGCATGGGCGAGCCGTCGGCGAGCGTGAAGATGTGGTGCGGCGTGGCGTCGAGCGACTCCGCGTTTGAGAAATGCAGGCGGATGAACGTGTCGGCGTCGCGCATTTCCAGGCGCTCGATGCGCGTCCACGATTCGGTGTTGGCGTGGCCGGGCGCGCGGAGATGCTCGCCCACTTTGCACGTTTCGAGCGTGACCGTGCCGCGCTCCTTCGTCAGCACAACCGTTCCGGCGCGCAGGCAGCTTCCGCTTCCGCCGCCCGAGCCGCCACCGGTGCCGGAAGTTGTGGTGGCCGCGACGATCGCGCCTTGCGAGAGCGGTATGCGTCCCTGAAGCGCTTGCTGCTGCGCGGCGAAATTTGTTTTGGCTGACTGAGCGTTCGCGGGCGAGCCCGCGCCGCCGGCGACCCATCCGAGGGCGAGTGCGGTGTCGTCCCAGTAAGGATAGAAAAAATATGTGGTGCCGGGCGTGAGACCGTTGACGGCGAGCGAGCCGTTCGGAATCGCGGTGGTCGAGCCGTCGGCGCGATAAATTGTGAGCGCGCTCCACGACCAGGTGAGCGTCGAGGTGGTCGAGACGTAGGTGAATGCGCCGGACCACGTCGGCGGCACCGAGCCTTTCATCAGCACGCCGGGTTTCGTGGGGTCGATCTTCCCTGCCGTAAGCGCGCCGGTGACGACGCGCGCGAAATCCGCGCCGTCGGTGACCTGTTCATCCAGGTTCCAGCCCTGGTTCGGTCCCAGCGAGGCGTTCGCTAGGCGCTTCAACGCTTCGTAAAGCTGAGGGTTCGTGCTGCGCAGCGCTTCAATTTGCGGGACGGTAAGCATGAATTGTGAGATTTATTGCAAAGGAGCAGATGCGAAATCGTGAGAGACTATAGAAGGCACAACGAAACGCGTTGTGAGGACACGATGATTTCGGGCCGCAAGAAAATCTCGACCACCAGTCAACTCGAGCGTGCTACAGCTGAATACTTCGAGAAGCTCTCGCCCGAAGAAATTGCTGACGAAAATGCGGTCGGTGAAGCAATGAGCAAGGCGGCCTCGAAGGCGTTGTTCGATGAAAAGGCGAGCGACTGAGATCGCTGGCCGTGATTTTGGTTTCAGTTTTATTTCGAAGCAGGACGAGATGGTGGTAACGGCGCTTCCTTAACGCTGAGTAATTGCGGATCGCGTTTCGCAGGTTTCGGCGGAAACGGCCAAGTTCGGTTCTATCGAAGCCCTGACAACTTGGGTGTTGGCCGCTCCTTGGAAGAGGCCGGGAGAGCCTTCTGGGAAGAACCCCGTCGCTGGAGCAAAACTTCGACGTTCACTTCCGCTGCGAGAGATTCACCCTTTGTGATGTCTTGCACGATCGGTTTGCAGATTATCTCCCGCACAGATAAGGTGGAAAAGACATATGCGGATGGAGCCGCCTTTAGAATCACGGACGTGTCCGCCGACATCGACACCACATGCTCTCCAGGCAATACATAGCCTGCATCACACGCAATTAGCGCTGCTCGAATACAGAGAGCCATGCCACCTGAGAAGAACTCCAAAGCGCGCTGTATAAGATTCTTTTCGACGCGCTTCGGATGCCGCAAATCCTCGAGTGGATCAGCTGCATGAAGAATCGGGATCCCCAACCGATCGATCAGCAACTGCCTTTCCTTCGGCACGATTAGAGCTTCATTCTTGACGCTTCCAAATGCGAAAGAAACACCGATGAGCTGAACTTTCTTTGATTCAATGAGCTCGTTCGACTGGCGATACGCAAGCTCCAAACCCTCGCCATTAGCCGTGAACATGATAACTTTCGGGATTCCTACTCGGTGCGCTTGCTTAATGGACAGCCGAACGCAATCGGAGAGATTGGATTTTCCTTCAGTCAAAAAGTACGTTGTCCCAGTCCGATATCTCCTCATGGCTTGAAATCCAATCCGAAAGCTTCCACTACAGATCGACCGAGCCGAATATGGCCTACCCCCTCAAGAAACCCAGGCATATCGGCATCGGCAAGGATCGGCGACTTCAGCGAGTCCTGATAAATCCGAGCGGACTTTAGCCCATCGTGAATGTGATATCCATGCCCGCCATAGTCAATCGCGTCGATACGAACCGTAACAGCGTTGCATTTCACGGTCTCGAGGTCCCACGTTGCTTGGTAAGGTCCGTAGTGGTAGGTAAAAAACGACCGGGCGAATTGGGGCTCTGCGCCGTACCAGCTTTCCTTAAACCGCACGAACTTTGCATCGCCAAACGTTCCCACCCATACTAACGTCCATCCCATTAGCTCACCGAGTGGGTCGTAAAGCGGTCGCAATCGCGCTGGATTCCAGCTGAGAACCTTATGAGAATTTCGCACCTGCGATACACCGTTTCTATATGCAGGCAAGTCCATCGAGCGGGAATACGTTCCTTATGCGGCGAGAGAAAGATCCTGATTCTTCTTGCTCACCGTCGAATTCGAGGAGCGGCTCGAACCGGAATACACCAGGTCGTCTTCGCCGAACTCCACACCCGCCGCCAAGAGCTGCCCAAGCTTGGCATCAACCCGAGAGACGAACTCGTAATAGCTCCGCCACTCGTACAGGTCATCACAGTGAACGTCAACCGCGGGCTTCGAAGCTGCGGGAGCACCAAACAAGTCTGCGCTGGCGATTTTGTAGCGGCGCTCAAACGTCTGAATCGATTCTAGTGCTTCGTGGTAGTGGAGCGGTTCTTCTGTGAAGTTCATGTGGGAGCTCCGTATTCAGTTGCCGCCTACTATATAGGCTGTTTAGACGCACGCCAAGCAAAATGGATGCACTCGTTGCCTTCGCGTCGCAGCGAACAAAATGCGAAGGTCCGCAGGCATCCAGTTTGTGTCCATGCCCCCGAGGGCGAAGCACACGGAACCCGACTAATACTGTAAGCCGCCTCTGCGATGCCGTCAAGTTCGATTATTCCATTGGCAAATCCGCGTTCAGTTCGTGCCGCGGACTATGGCGAAGGGATCGGGCTTCGCCCAGGGCACTAACTTCGTGAGCGAGAACCATGAGCCTGGGGCGTTGGTGCCGAATTGATATGCTACGCGCTCGGCTAGCACGTTTGTGAATTGCTCCATGTCGCGGCCTGCGGGGGACGCGAGCGTCCACTGGCCTAGCGATGTGACGGCTACGTCGCCGGGAGAAAATGCCGAGAGCGCGAGCGAGCCTGCTCCCTGTACGTACGCCGTGAGGTAGCCGAAAAGATTTCTGCCGCTGATTCCGGTGGCCGCGAGAAACGCCGTAGTGTAGTAGGAATGAATCGCGGCGCCGTCGTCGCTGAATTGACCTTCGGCGAGGCCGTATACTTTTCCGGTGGCGTTGTTGGAGCCGAAGAAAATCTGGTCAACACCCGTTGCACGCTCGATCAGGCCGCAGGAATTCGCGGCGACTGTCCATCGCGCCCATTTGCGCGAGCGCTCCGGCGCCGAGAGCATGGCCACGAGCGGGTCCTGGAAGCTCTCGGTATAATCGAGGATGAGAATTTCGTTCGGCTGCGTGGCCAAGCCCATCGGAACGCCCACGAGAATTCTTTTGTGCTCGGTGTCCACCTGAACCCAGAGCAAGTGGCCGAATTGCCAGTTGATCGCGTCCCAGGTGGGCTGGATTTCCTGCGAGAGCTTTGTGGGAACCCCGCCATCAAACAAATACAATCCGGAGCGGCCCGCGATCACCACCCACTCTTCGCCGAATCCCACGCCGTGCGCCGACGGCGTGCCCACTTTGTTCGACACTTCCTCGACCGGCCACAACGCCGGCTCGTTCACGCCGTCCGACGCGGTGACGTACATGCTGCGTTCCTTAATGAAGTAAAGATTGTTGCGCAGCACGAATGCGGCGCGAATTCCCTGCCCGTTGTTGACGGCAATTTCCTGAATGCCGCTGACGCCGTCGTAGGCCTCGGGCGTTTGCGTGCCCGACGCGCGCACCAGCGAAGCGTTCTGCACCGAGTTCGTTTGAAATATTTCAATGTTGTCGACGAGGAACGACGCACCGCCGGGCGCGGGCGTGCCGTCGGCGTAAACGCGCAGCGTTAAATCGGAGGGTAGTGACGCCTGCGCTGGAAATAAATCGGCGGTAAATTCGAGATACGCAGTTGTGGCCTGGCTGGCCGAGACGGCGAGGCCCACGCCGACTTGTCCGGCCGTGGGGCTGAACGCGTTTACGCGCAGCGTGCCGGCGGCAAGATTCGAGGTGCGTTGAACGCGAGCGCGAACGGAGTAATCGACGCTTGCGACCAGGAGCGGATTGCCAACAGCGTCCTTGATCGCGTTCTGCGAAATTAGGCCGCGCGTCGTGGTGGTGCCGTCGCCGGTGATGCGGTACGCGTCGCCCCAGACTACGTCGCTTGATTCGCGGCTGCCGCCCGCGCCGAAAAGAGGATCGACCGTCCAACCGAGTGGGCGCCCGGTGACGACGGCGTCCCACCCGCCGTCGAACGAGGAATTGCGCCAGTTGAACATTTTCGCGCGTTCGCCCCACCAGAAGAGGCGCTCGACGTAATCCACCACGCCCAGCTGATTCGGCAAATCGATTTGCGCGAAAAGATAATCCATACTCACGCCCGAGAGCAAAATCGTGTCGGAGAAATCCACGGTGAGCGATGTGGTGGTGTTGTCGTTGATTACCATCGATGCGGGCACGTGAAAAAAACTGGCGCCGCCTTCGGCCGTGAACGCGAGCAGGCGCTGCACCACATTCGCCGGGCCCGTGGGAATGTTCGTGACGTTTACTTTGAACCCGCCCGCGGCGGTCCACGAAACGGGCGGAGACGGCGCGGTCCAGAATCCCTGCCGCGTGACGAAAACCACCGAACACTGATGCACGCCCGGCGAAATATTTCCCGCGGCGATGGAGTCGGCGAGCGCGGGACCTTCGGCGGGGCCGATCTGGCTGACGCGATCGAAATTCGCGTCATCGAACTGGCGCGGGATGTCCTGGCCCATGAGGCCGTCGGAAAACGCCATGTACTCGCGGCCGAAGTGCGTGGTCGAAGCGAGGCGAAGATTCGGCACCAGGCCCGCGGCGCAAACCGAGAGCACGCCCGGCGAAGTTTCCTTGAACATGTTGCCGAGCGAATCGAGCATCAACAGGCGCTGAACGAGGTTCGTGGTGATGTAAGTCTTCAGACCGTTCACGCTCGGCGCGCCGCCAAGCGCGGTGAACTGGCTCACCAGGCCCGGGCGCGTGCGCACACCGCCCGGGAAGAATTCCACGTCGGCGAGATCGGGCGACATTCCGGGCGGAACGTCGGAGGGATCGAGTAGCGTGATCCAGGAGCTGAATGTGGTGAGCGGAAGCGGCGAAAATGTTTCGATGGACATGGTTTAGTTGGTTCCCGAGGATTTGCCACGGAGACACAGAGGCGCAGAGAAATTGCCGAACGATTTGGATTCGTAGGGCGCAGCGTTTTTGATTTGGCGATGGCTGCGTGGCCAGGCGCTGTTCGTCCTGAGTCGATCCCATCAGGATCGGCGAAGATCTCAGCGGAGGATGCTTGGCGCTCCACGTTACCTGAGGAGACGATTAGCGGCGCTGAGATCCTTCAGGCATCCTCGTCGGATGCCTTCGGGATGAAGCTTACTTTTTATGGGCCGCTTAGCGATTCCTACTGAAGCTTTTTGAAGATTCCGTAGAACGTCACGGTGTCGCCGGTGATGGCGCCGGGGTATGCGCCTGCCGCGAGCTCCGGGAACGCGCCGGCGGCCGCGCCCTGCTGGAAGATTTTCACCTTGTTCGAATTCATCGCTGCGCCGGGAATGAAGACGTAGTCGTAGCCGGCGAGCCCGTCCATCCAAGCGGTGCCCTGAATGGGCGGCTGCGTGGATGCGACCAGCGGAAACTGCGAAAGATCGAGCGTGTCGCCGCCGGTCGAGTAGTTCCCCGACGCTGCAACGGTGCCGCTCACGTGGACGCGCTTGCCGTCGTCCCACGTGTCAACGAGCGTAAATGTGAGTGCCATGTTTCCTCCGGTAAAAAGTGGTGAGGGGTCAATGCTGCTGCGGGATTGCGAGGAGCGGGAAAGCAGTTAGTGCGTCAGTTGTGGATTACAAGATTGCCGCACCGACGAATATGTTGTATGCAACCAATCACGCCTTCGATTCATCTCGACTTTCTTGCGTGCGGTTCGGTTAGCGCATTTATCGAGCACTCGCCATTTTCCACAAGACGAAAGCTAAGCCCGCCATCAGCGCGACGAAAAGCACGAATTTCACGACGGATTCGGCCCGACTCATTTTCCTACTGGGACGCAATACTGGGTATCTATGGACTGCGAGCCCGTAAACACTGCCTATGGCCATGAAGACTATGCATCGAGGCACTATGCTGAGGGGCGACTCATGGTGGCCATGTCTGTACCAATAAATGATCGTGCTTACCAGCGAGCAAGCAGGACCCCACACCCCACACGAGTACGAACACCCGCTTCTCAGCTAGCTTTACTTCTGTCGGCTCGTGATCTGTTATCGCGGTCATTTGTCGATAGTGCGCGACCTCAACCAACCATCCAATGAGTTCGCCTCGGCGTTTGCCGGATTCTAGCACACGTCATTTATCCGAGTCTGGCCTCCGCTAAAGGATGACTGCGGCGATCGAGCGCGGCGGCGTGCTATCATTGCGCGTTTGGGACGCAACCCTAAATCCTGCTGGCGAATCCAAGCCCTCGAAATGATAAGGAGCACGTGGTGCGGCGACTTCTGACGGTTAGTGCTGTGGCAGCAATTTTGTTCGTGGCGTTCGCTTTGGCGCGGACGATTTTCGCGCCGGCGATGGCTGCGCAGATGGGCATGTCGCCGAGTTCCACGCAAAGCTCGATGACGGGCGCGACTCCTTCGTCGCGGGCTGCCGCGAACGGGACGGCGACTTCGAAGTCGGCGTCGAGCTCGCCCAACGAACCGCTCGTGGTCGCCGTCGGCATAACGGCTCGCGCACTAACGATCCATCCCAGCGCGCGGCGCGAGCAAGTGTATTACACCGATTCCTATTCTCCGAATCGCGTGTTGGCGCTGCAGCCGGGCGATTCCGGCGCGTACTCGTTCTCGGCGGTTGCTGGTACCGGAGCAACGGGATCCCTTGGCGATGGAGGCGCGGCAAACAGCGCGCAATTCAATCTAGAGCTTGACTCGCTTTTCGAGCGCAGCGGCATCGCGATTGCCGCCGACGGAACGATGTTCATCGCCGACACGCTCAACGCTACGATTCGCAGCATCGCCGGGCCGGAAAGCTCGGAGCCGGGCGTGATTCGCAGCGTCGCGGGACGGTGGGCCCCGTCGCAGAACGTTGCCCTGGTCGAACCGATGGGCATCGCGCTCGATCGCGTCGGCAATCTTTACATCGCGGACCACGGCGCGAACGCCATCGTCGAATTGCACGCCGACACCGGCTTGCTGGAAAAGCTCGTGGAGGTCGAGTCGCCTGCGAGCATCGCCGTCGCAGCGGACGGGAGCAAGATTCTCGTCGCGTCGCCGGGCAAAGGCGCAGTCATCTCTATCGAAACCGCGACCCGCGCGATTCAGCAAATCATAAGGTGGCCGCATGGGACGTCCGAGGCTCTCGCGTTTGCGAGAGCCAACGGCCACTCGTTCGTATCCGTGAATCCGGCCGGTGTCGCGGTGGACAGTGGTGGAAATCTATTTGTTGCCGACGCGGGCGGCAACCAGATTCTGCGCTTTAGCGCGCCATCGAGCGTCAAGGCCAGCGCGAAAACGATTTTTGCGGAAGACCTGCATGGGCCGGGCGACATGGCGTTCGACGAGAAGGGCAACCTTTACGTCTCCGATCAAGTGGAGAATCAGATTCTCGAATTTGTCGGCGCGGGAACTTCGCAGCCCAGCGTGACGCTTTCGCCAACCAGCTTCGCTTTTGGCGACCAGCCCACCGGCAGCAGCACGACGGCTCAATCGTTCACGCTGACGAACAATAGCGGCAGCGCGCTCACCGGCGTCGCCATCACTTTCGTCGGTGGCAACCCCGCGGATTTCGTGAATTCGAGCACGAACTGCCTGGCGTCACTTGCGAACGCAACAAGCTGCACGATCAACGTGGCATTCGCGCCAATGGCTGAAGGGGCGCGTTCGTCCACACTCACCGTGAACAGCTCGTTCATGACCGCGCCCACAGCCGCCCTTTCCGGCACGGGCGATACCTATACGCTCGCGCTGGCCCCCGGGCAGCTGGATACCGTTACGGTGATCGCGGGCCAGACTGCAACGTGGATGATGCAGGCCACGAATGACGCCACGTTCACGGGAACGGTGACGTTCGTTTGCCCCACTCAGCTTCCCACTCTTACGTTCTGTTCGTTCACTCCTGCATCGGTGAACTTCACGACACCGAACCAAACCATTCCGTTCACGGCTTCGATCATGACCACGTCGCGCACGCCTGGAAAAAATCCAGCCGCCGTACTGCCTTCGATCGGCCGCCCGGTCGGTACAAGGGGCGGGCCCGGCGGCCCGCTGCGCTTCCCTGCTATCGCGATGGGCTTTTCAATGAGTACAACCTTTGCGATGATTTTCTTACTCGCGCTTGCTGTGTCGCTGTGCGTGTGGAAGAACCGCCGGACCGGAGATCGTGCGGGCTGGGCGATGCCTGCATTGCAGCGGCGTTGGGTTTCGGTTGCCGCGCTTCTCGTGGCGATTGCCGCGATCGCATTTGTTGGCGGATGCCATCACCATAACACCGTCGCCACGGGCACACCGCCGGGAACGGCTAATCTTATTCTTCAGGGCACCGCGCAGGGCGCCACGCGCCCGATCGGCATCACGCTTGTGGTGAAATAACGCGCAAAAGCGCCCTTTGCGAGCGCCGGCCTTTCTGCACGCGCGGCGAAAACAAAATTCACAAGCGAAATTCAGAGGCGAAGACGCCGGGCGTAAAGCCCGCCGCTACATAAGACGCGGCAAAACATCACAGATATACAATGCGGCGGCGGTTGCCGTAGGGCATGCGCCGGCGCGCTTTGGTCTGTTCGGGACGAACGTAGCGCTGAATCAAATTTTCGGTGGCCATTTGCGCCGCGCCTATAAGATCCTGCGCCAGCGCTCGAGCACCTCGCGAACGCGCTGCCAACGCGGCGGTGGCGAATCCTAGAACATCCGTGGCGGAGCGAATCTGCACCGGGTCGGTTCCCAGCGTGAGCAACGGCAGTATTTTTTCGTAGCGGACGCGGACAGTGATTCCCTGCGTCGCGGCAATCAGATTGATTTTGTCCTCGCGCCATTCCCATAACTTTAGATACGAACTCGGCTGAAGGTTCAGCATCGAGCCGCCGCTGGTGAATTTTTCCATGGGCACGAAAACGTCCGCGGTGTTTGCGGAGGCGCGCTCCCAGAGCATATGCGGCATCAGGCAGTCGGTGGGAAGCTGCGGGCTCGAGACGTCGCTGATTTCCGTGCTGGTGATTCCGGTGATGGGGTCGGGCTCGAGGTCGAGGTCCTGCTGCTCGGCCAAGACGCTGACGCTGTTTTCCGCAAGCTCGCGCTGGAGTCCACGATACGCCGAGTTGAGCAGCGGCATCAGCAGCGTGTCGGTGAATACCACGCCCGCCGAGTCGTTCACTAGCGCGCGCGCCAGGTTCAGCGCATCTTCCGCCTGCGAATACGCCGAAGTGGGGACGACGGGCATGGGTGCCTCCGGTTAGGTCTGTGGCGAACGGCAATTCTGAGCTAAGCCACTGCTAAAGGCCGCGTTTTCATCCTGAGTCGATCCGATGAGGATCGTCGAAGGATCTCGGCCATAGATGCTTGGCACTCCAATCAGCTGGAGAGGTGACTCCGGCGCTGAGATCCTTCAGGCATCCTCGTCGGATGCCTTCAGGATGACAGCGTTTTTATGAGCGGCGAATCGCGAATTACGAATCAGTGCCGTTTACTGCCGGAATTTCCTTTTGCAGGAATGGAACTTTGGCCGCGGCCCAGTCGACCAGGCTATCGCCCGACAGGCCGAACATCGCGGCGGTGGCGTGGCCCGGCTCGAAAGTTAGATTCATGGGCACGCCGATCGAGCCAATGACGTGCGTGGCCGCGTCGGGATGCGCGATCCAGTAGGAGAACGCAGCCGCGTTTACGAAGAAGCGAATCACGAGATTGAGCGCGTTGGTGCGCATCCATTCGGCCCGCGATTTTGTCCCCGATATGCGCGAGACCGTTGAGAGGCTCGCGCGCTTCATCACGTGGAGACCGTGGCCGGCGGCGAACAGCGCCCAGAGATGCAGGTTTTCAGGGATGTGCATGGGGAAATATTCTTACGGGAGCGATTTCCGTAGAGGCGCAGCATGCTGCGCCCTTCGAGAAAACACCTATTCGAGGCCGATGCTTACCACGGCCTGGCCGGTCCATTGTGGGGCGGAGCAATTTGGCGTGGCGATTGTTGTGGGCAGTGCGCCGCCGCTTGATGTAGTCGTCGAGTTTGACGACGGGCAGACCGTCCACTCGCTTACCGATGTGGTGGCGACTTGCGCGGTTCCGGCGTTGGCGGTGATGGCGATCCAGTAGAGGCCCGGTTGAATTGTGGCGCTGGTTACGCTTTGCTGCTTGTAGCCTGTGGTGGTTTGGTTTTGCGCGCCGATGTGCGTGACCAGCGGGCAGCTTGGCGTGTTTACCGCGCAGGGACCGTAGAGGCCTACGTCGTAATTGTCCGAGGTGCTTGCGTCGAGCGTGCTGATGTCGTAGTCGATTTTGCTGAACGCGACGCCATAAGGAATTATTAGCCCCCACACTTTTACAGTGTTCGACGTGAACGCTTGCCCGGATCCTGCGTGCTGCAAACCCCAGGACGCTAGCGGCGTTTGCAAAGCGACTGTTCCGGATGCGTCGGGCAGCGTGTAGGTGCGATTCGCGGTGTTGGCGTGCGTGAGCGCGCCGGTGAACGCGGTGTTTGCTTGGAGCGAAACATTTCCCGCGAAGTTGTAGCTCGAATATGCGTTCACGGTGCCACCCGGGCCGCTGTCGGCGAGCGCCGCCGGGCGCACATCGTTGCTGATCGAGCCCTGGCTGAGAATCACATCGTCGAAATAAAGCTGATTGGGATTCGCGGCCGTGTTCTCGAGCAGGAACACGCGCATCGAATGCGCGACGGTGGTTGACGCAAACGTTGTGTAGCCGGCATTCGGCAAGCGAAACGTGATCGCGTAATTGCGCGTGGGATACCAGGTGTTCGCCGCTCCTACCGCCCAATCAGCGCCGGTTACGTTGCAATTGCAGGTGATGCCGTTGTTGTAAGTGAGCGAAGCATTGGTGCTCTGCCAGTTCGCGTTCGTGGCGCCGACGAGAAAATCCATGCCTGCATAATTCGCAGGCGCGAGCACGCGGGCATTGGTAGCGACACTCGTGATCTTGTTTGCTTCCGTGCAATTCGCGTCGTTGTAGAAGCGGAAGCCGGGACGGAAGTTAATTCCCGTGGGACCGCTGACGCGAAACGCCAGCGTGTAATTCTGCGTCGCGTCCACTTGAATGCAGCCGGAATTTACGCCGAGGCCCGCGGTGGCATTGTCGCCGACGCGCACGTTGAAGCTGCCCTGCGTGAACGGATCCACCTGCGGCGTGCTGCTTGAAGAGGCGTTCTGCGCGTAGATTCCGCTGCCGGCTTGATTGATGTTCGTGCCGCTCACGCCGCCCCAGTAGTTCAGCGTCGTCGCGTTCTGCCAGCTTTCAAAACCCGCGTTGCCGAGAAGATTCGGCCCGGCGATGTCGCTGATGCCGTAGTGCATCGACGGCAGCCAATTCTCGCTGGTGTTGTCGACGGCCACCATCGCCGCAACAGGTTCGTTCGGGCTGAGCTGAATCGTGTTGCTGAGCGAAAGATACGTATCGATGAAATGGATTCCGGTGGCTGAGCCGTCGCTGGGCGGCTGGAAGCAGGCGTACACTTTTTCGCAGCGGTTGTTGGGTCCGAACGTGACGCTCTTGGCGTTGACCACGTTGTAGCAAATCTGGCCGATGGAAGGATTCGCGGACTCGCAATCGTTGCCGTAAATCTCGTCGTTGTTCGGGTAATTTCCGCCGCTGTCTTTCTTGAACTGAAATCCAATCACGGTGCTGCCGACGTGCGGGAGAATGCAGGTGTTCTGCTCGATCACAATCGCGTTGAACACTCCGGCGAGGCTCATGCAAGTGTCGCCCGCCCCCTGCGGCTCGATATTGTTGTGATAAAACTTCGTGTTTGTGGAATCGAAGCCGCCGGTGGAGGTGTCGCCAAAAATGCCGTAGGAATTGCCGCCGGTGCCGAGGACGATGCTGTTGTTCTCGACGGTCGAGTGGCCAACGCTGGTCATGTCGATCACTTTCGAGCTAGCACCGTTGGCTAGCAAATACATGCCGTCGATGTGGACGAAATTTATTTTGCTAGTGGCCTTGGCCGGATTCACCACGGTGGTGCAGCCCGCGATGCCGCAGGCGATGAATCCGGCTACATCCGTGTTGGGTGCGGTGTTGATGCCGCTTTCCTGGTAGCCGCGAATCGACGCGCCATCGCCAGCGAGCTCGATGGCATCATTGGTGGATGTATCGTTGATCGTGAGCTGCGCCTGTCCCCAGAGCAGCACGGTGCCGGCAGGAATCGTGATGTGATGCGCCGCGGAGAACGCGCCGATCATGCCGCGAGCGTCGCAAACCGAAGATTTGCCCTGCGCGGCCGTGAGGCAGGCATTGATTTGCGCTGCGGCGTCCGCCCCGGGAAAACGTTCGGCCATCGCAACGCCATTCAGGAAGTTCACCTCAGCCGAGCCGTTCACGTCGAGATTGAATTGCGGATTGGTGGTATTGATGCCAAGCGAATTGGGAGTGAAGCGGTGCGCGGAAACTAGAGGATTCGTGTAGCTGGCCGAACCGCCCCACGGCGTGGGATTCGCGCCGGTGTCGAGGTAGCTCGAGGCCGGAGCCGCGATGGACCAGCCGTTCTGCGTGCCGAAGAAATTGGCGTTCGTCGTTTGGCGCTGGAGACAATACTCCGCGGCGGGCAAAGCGCCCGCGAGTGGCGTCCACGTCAAGCTCACAGCGTTGTTCGCGCCGCCGACGACGATTCCCGTGGTGATGATGGCAGGTGCGGACGTAACATTAATCGTGCTGCAGTTTCCAGTGCTGTTCGCGCGGATGGAGTAGAAGTACGTGCCCGCGGCTAGCGTCCCGCCCGTTGTAGCCGTTCCCGCGAAGTTCGACGGTGGCGCCACCGTTGCGAACGAAACATCCATCGATTCGCGCGCGGCTTGCAGAAGATTTGCGGTGTAGCCGGCGTTCACGCCGTCGGCGAACAGAATTCCCTGCACCGGATCGCCCGCGAGTCCGCGCTGCTGATTTCCGGACGCGGTTAACGCCCACCCCGGCGCCGGCGCGATTCCCTGCGTAAATAAATCGGTGCTCAGCCGGCGAGGAGGAAGCCCGGCGCCGCGCAAATCGTCGTTGCCCGTGAAAACAATCGTGTCCGTTCCATTTCCGTTGCCGATGAATTGTGCGCCGCCAACGGGATTGCCGTTGCCGTCCACGATCAAATTCGAGCCTCCGAGACTTGCGCCAATCACCGTTGAGTTTGAGAGCGTCCCGCCATTCATACGGATCTGCGTGCCGGTGCCTCCATTTCCGGCGGCTGAGTTGCGCACGTAAATATTGCGCACGGCGCAGCCGGACATATTCGCGTTGAACGAGATTACGGCAAGCGAAGAAGTGGTCGCATCGGCGTCAATCAAGTGATCCAGCGTAATGTCTTGCACGCCAGCAAGCGCAGTCGAGCAAGAGTTGCCCGTATCGTTGCGAACGGTGACGAAATCCTGCCCCGCAATCGCGCCTTCGCGAGTGATGTTTCTGAAATTCCACGTACCGGCGATTTGCGCCACGTTCTGACGCACGGATGCAACGAACTGGCTGGCCGTTATGATCAAGTCCTCAAAGTCCGCGTCGTAGGGGCCGGCGCCGCTGTTGTCCAGCGCGAGGAGCACATTGCCGTTGCCAAACGTGCCCTCGATCCATCGGAGCCAGAATCCGTTCGTGACCATCACGACGTTGTCGGTGTACGTGGTGCCGCTTCCCGTGAAACCGGTGGTTTGAACGGTAAGATTGACGTTGCGCAGCGTCGTATTCTGATTGCCCATGTTTGCGACGGCCTGGTTATAGCCGATCACATACAAGTCCTCGAGAGTCATTCCATTGTTGGGGTTGGCAGAAGTATTGTACGCAACGCCAAATCCGAAGATGGGACCGGCCGTCGGGTTGGCTCCCGGTGTAGAGGCAATGGCAGACTGCGGAGCCGTGCCGAACTGCGCCCCGCCATTCGAGCGCTCTCCCCCTCCCCGGAAAGTAAGACCGCCGCATGGAATATTAAACACGGGCGTAATCAAACCGCTTCCGCCCTGCGGCTGCGAAACCTTGTATCCCGTGAGTCCCTGCGAGGGAAAATAGATAATCCCTCCGCCCGTCGTGCTAGAAGTGCTGACGCAGGCAGCATTGATGGCCGCTTGAATCGCAGAGGTGTCGTCGGTGACACCATCGCCTTTCGCGCCGTAAGGCGACGCGGTGACGTCGATCCACGGACGAGGTCCGCCGAGGCTGGCGTTGCCGGAAACATTCAGCGACGACGGCGCAAGGATTCCCGGATTGAAGGTGGTGGTCGTGAGCGTGCCGGAAATAATTGCGTTGCCCGCAACCGTCAAATTCCCGCCAAGCGTAAGGCCGAACGCCGAGATGTTGTTGCCCGAGCCGCTCGACGAAACATCCGCGGGCAAAATCACATCGGGATAGGTGATCGTGCCGTTGATGCCTGGGCCGGAAATTTGGAGCTGATAGCGGCCGGCCGGTGCGTAGAAGTGGTAATTGCCGATGCCGTCGGTCTTGAACGGATTGATTGCAGGAACGGTGAGCGTCGCGTCCGTGTAGATCGTGGCGAGAGGCGAGCAGGGCGTGCCGGTCGCGGTTGTTTGGCAAACCGTTACGATTGCGCCCGAAACCGGATGGCCCGACGGGCCGAATACGATGTCGTCCTTGCGCGAACCTTGCGCGTGCGCAGGAACCGGCGCCGCCGCAAACGCCAGCGCGAGCACCAGGAGACGCGCCGGAAGACTCGCGCGCACTCTCGGCGTGCATTCCGCCAGTTTTTCCGAGCGTCCGATGAATCGATTCTTGCGAATGATTGCGATTGTTCTCATCGCCCTTCCCTTCCGCTGAGATTCGTTACTCGCCGAGACCTACGGCACCCAAGCGTATAAAATTCTGCCTCTCGAAGCACTTATATATGGGGAAAAGTCGTTTGTCCGATTTGACTCTGTGCGTCGCCGAAATCCCTCTACGGTTTGCGCTCGCTGGTATGGTCTCGCGGCGAGCGATCGGCTGGTGCGCTTGACTTCCCTGCGGTATCGCCTGCGTTTGCCGAATGCTGAGGGCTCTTGCCTACCAGGCCGTGTTTGGCGGCTTTTTCGGCGTCGAGAATGGCGCCGCAGTGTTTGCAGACCGCGACTCCCGGCTTCACTTTTTCGCCGCATGCCGGGCAATCCGACATGCGTGTTGGGACGTAGGCCCAGTCGCGCTCGACACCGAGAGAAATCGCGGCGCGGCGGTGCAAGTCAGAAATTTCGCGGAACGAATGGCCGCGCGCCCACATGGTGTCACCTTCGCCGACCAGTCGATGATAGTAAGCGTCGCGGCGAGTGGTGGCTGCGGCGAGCTCTTCGGCCGACGGGCGCGCGCCGGTGCAAACGAAGATTCCATGATCGTGGAGATCCTGTAAAAGATCCTCCGCGATTTCGCGCGCTGAGATTGTGAATGGAAAGCGGCGGTTGTCGCCGAGATCGAGCGCGTCGCCGCGCGGCGTGATCAATAGCAGCGCGAACGATTCACCTTTCGCGCATGCGGGAATGTGATAAACGCCGTGCGTGCGCGAAACGTACCAATCCTGGTCGGAGATTGATGCGATGGAGACAGTCGCGGCGGTGTCCGCGCCCGCGCGCGTATCAACAAGAATGTCGCGACGATTCGAGTTTGCTGCGAGTGGCATATTCAAAGTGTTTTCCTTTTAGCGGTAAGTGGCCTTGCTTCCTGGTACGGTCGCTGGCTAGCGGCGATGAGATCCTTCAGGCATCCTTGTCGGATGCCTTCAGGATGACAGCTTTTTTTTAGGACGATCCCCTACGAAGAAAAATCATCATCGAGAATGTTGTCCACGGCGTGGTCCCAATCTGCTTCTCGGCGTCGCTCGCGAGCCCCGATTGCGCTGCGCACTGCCGCGCGCGGCTGGCGGCGCGCCCATTCGACGGAGCGAACCACCCAGTCGGCGGCCGCGGCGCTGAGCGGGATGAATTCGCCGCTCGCGCTTTCGAGCGTGAAGCAATGTTCATACTCGCCGCGCGAAGGGTACGGGCCGAGCGCTGCGATTCGGATGCCGTCTTCGACCTCGATCGTCTGCGCGTACCACTGCTCCGGGCTGCCGTATGCTTCCGCCGGCGTCCAACGCTCGATGTGCCAGCGATCGACTGGCAAATATTTTGGGACGCGGCGCGTTTCGATCGTTTCGCGCAAAGTGTTGCCGTGCGCATCGCGATCAACCCAGCGCCCGCCGATCCACGCGAGACGCGAGCCGCCCCATACGACGCGGAAGTTTGCCTCTCCGTAGCGGTTCGTTCCGCCGGCGCGCGCGACTCGTTCTTGAATCGGCGCGGGCGCTTCATGCGTTTCTCGGATTACGCGGATCATTCAATCACACGAACATGGCGGGAGGGGCGGTGACAAACGTACTTAGTGATGGAGACTTTTGTCCCCTTGCGGTGTGGCGCGGCCCCGAGACATAACATTCGCGCGAAGGCGTGTTTGGAGAGTGCTTCCAGGGAGGGTACACGCCTGAGAAGCGTTGGGGGCTGGGAACAGCCTCAGGAGTTCGAGTCTCCCGCTCTCCGTTCTGTCCTCAACGCGACACATTGCCTTGACAGGACAATAATTCGCGGTAAAATTGATTTGCTTCTCAGGCGTGTCCAATACACGTTTTGAATTTCGGGGCGGCAGAAATGCCGCCCCTTTTTCTTGAAGTTGGTTTTGTAGCTTTGTAGCGGCGCCCTTTACGGGCGCCATCCTTCTGGCGCGTTCGAAAATCTAAATTCAACAGCAAAGACGGCGGGCGTAAAGCCCGCCGCTACATAGCCGTGACTAATACCCCGTTGGGATGGCCAGGTTGTCGATGAAGGCGCCGCTTCTTGGCGACTCGTTCCACACCTGGAAGCCCGTCACGAAGTAAAAAATGTACGCCGACGCGAGGCCACCGCTTGCGCCGTAAATCGGGAACACGGTTTGCCCGCCGACATCGTAGAAATCGATGTCCTGCATGACGGCGCGGCCCCAGTGCGAGAGGTCCAGGAAATCCACGCGCGACTGGTTGGCGTTGATGCTGGACTTGATCGGCACGCCCGCCATCGATTTCTCGCCGGTGAACAGCAAATCGAGATCGCTCGCGCGCCCACCCGCTCCTTCCTTGATGATTTGCGAGATGGTGACGCCGAGCTGCTCCCACTGATGCTCCTGCTCGAGCGAAGTGTAGGCGATCAGCTTCGACACCTGGTTCGAGCCCA
>Ga0073928_10004077_pt1 | contig 22133 bp, 22 predicted proteins | sample PaiPotPPA55metaG_FD_76969 | JGI IMG/M metagenome (GOLD analysis project Ga0073928, IMG submission 76969) | Iron sulfur acid spring bacterial and archeal communities from Banff, Canada, to study Microbial Dark Matter (Phase II) - Paint Pots PPA... ...
GGTTGCACGCTCACTCTCGCGCAATGCCGCATCAACGATACCTCCTGCCCCGTGAGCAAGAAGCTGGCCGCGAAAGTCGTGAAGCAAGTCCTGGCAGGCACTCCCCCGCCGCCGGCCCCCGCGGAAAATCAGTAGCTTGATTTCGTTCGCTTTCGCCCGTCTTCGGCGTTTGCTCCCGTAAGATTGTACCTCCAAAAACAAAAGCAGCGTCCAGCATAAAGCCCGGACGCTGCCTCGTTGAGCCGCGAACTCTTGCCTGACTACTTGTCGTACTCGAGACAAACCTGAAGCTGATGAATCGCTTCGTCGATTGACTTGATCGCGTCCACTCGATGACCCCCGAAATCGTGCGCCGCGTGGTTCAGGTGCTCTCTCGCGTGTCGCAACGACTCAATCGCCGCGCGAATCTCCGGATGCGGCTCGGGAGTCGCGTTGGCGTTCGCGTGAAGCGCAGGCGCAGCAGCAGGCTGTGCGTTATGCGCGGGCGGAGCCGCAGGAGCCCCCGCCGGAAACGTCAAAGCAAGAACGAGTATCGCCATTGCAGCCAAGCTCAGAAACCAATGCTTCATGAACTTTCCTCCTGGTCCGAGAGTCAGCTCGGACGCATGTGTGTTTGTTCAACCCCGGATGCCCAAGATTCGCCGGCATGCAAAGCGTATAACGCGGCATGCCAACTGGCTTCAAATGGTATATCTGCGGGGCCACATGCAGTCGCGCGCCTTGGCGGACTGTTCCCAAAGAATCACGCATTTGGAATTGCATCCCATCCGGTTGACTAGGCCCCAAGGCGCGCGTGAGTGGCCAGTGGGCCGCGCGACCAGGTTGGGACAGTGCCACTTTGAGCAAGCCACCCTTTGCTTTTGCCGCGTAATCGGACGAATATAATGCCTCGGCTTTTCCGCAGTGGTCCTGAGCCACGGGAGATCGCCGCTCGCGAGAGTCACACCCAGCCCTGGTAAAGAAGCACGGCGAATGCACCTACGCTACCTGTCCTGCGGCAGGGGGAACCGATGACCACGCAAACCCAAAGCTTTCTCCAAGGCGAAATTGTCGACGGGAAGTATCATCTTCGTCAGTACTTGGGCGGCTCCGATCACGGCGCCGTTTTCCTCACCGAACACGGCAACCTGCGCCCGCAAAAAGCCGCGATAAAGCTGGTCCGAGTGCGCCCCGGAAACGCGGAGCTTCAGCTTTCCCGCTGGCGCCTGGCCGCGAACCTCGCGCATCCTCATCTGGTTCGCATCTTCGATATGGGACGCTGCGAGCTGGAGAACTCCGCGATGCTCTACGTCGTGATGGAGCTTGCCGACGAGAACCTCGCGCAGATCATTCCGGAGCGCGCGCTCACGCCGGACGAAGCTCGCGACATGCTCGCGCCCGTTCTTGACGCGCTGGCCTACATGCACGGCCGCGGCTTCGTTCACGGCCACATCAAGCCCTCGAACATCATGGCGGTGGGCGAAGAGCTGAAAGTTTCGAGCGACGGCATCTGCCGGCTTGCCGATGCGATCGAGTCTCCGGGCCTGCCCGGCGTTTACGATCCACCGGAAGGCACGCGCAACGGCGCGGCCCCTGCTGGAGATGTGTGGTCGCTGGGCGCGACGCTCGTCGAAGTGCTCACGCAGCAGCCGCTCGCGTGGAACGCGGCGGAGCGCAAGGAACCGCCTCTGCCCGAAGCGCTGCCAGAAGCTTTCGAGGACATCGTGCGTCACTGCCTTCGACGAGAGCCGAAAAGCCGTTGGACGGCTCCCGATATCGCCGATCATCTTCCCCGAAAACCGATTCCGCAGACACTAATTCCACGGACAGAGATTGCGACCGCCGTTCGCACACCTCCAATCGACGCTCCTGCCATTCAGACGGCTCAGGCTACTCCGCCGCAAAAGGCTCGAGTGCAGACCGCTCCGGTTCAGCCCGCACCGGTTGAATCCGTAGCCGCCGAGGAGAGACATCCGATCACTCTTCGCTACGTCATCGGCGCCATCGCGGCTGGAGTTGCGCTGTTCGCGTTCATTGCCGGACCAAAACTCTTCCGCCAGCAACCTGCGGCGCAGCAAATTTCCGCCGCGGAAGCCAGGCAATTGAAGGCGGAGCCGCCGCACGTCGTTGCTACCCCACCTGTTGCGCAACCCCGACCGAAAACCGTCGAGCAACCCAAAGCCGAAGCAAGAGTAATTGAACAGCCCAAGCCCGTTGCGGACGCCAAGCCCGCGCCGTCAAAGCAGGCTGCGCCTGCGCCAGTGAGCAAGCCCATCGCGAAGGAAGCTAAGGCAACGACTCCAAGTTCTGCGAGCGTTCCACCGCCCGCTCTTCGGGCCGAGCCAATTGCGCAGCCGCCGGCTGGCGGATTGATTCGAGGCGAGGTGCTTCAGCAGGTCCTGCCCGACGTGCCGCGGCAAGCGAGCAGCACGATTACCGGTACGGTCAGGGTGAGCGTGAGGGTGAATGTGGATCCGTCGGGCAACGTGACCGCGGCCGAACTCGATGCTCCGGGACCAAGCAAATACTTCGCGAATCTTTCTTTGCACGCCGCGCGCGACTGGAAGTTCACGCCGCCGAAAGTGAACGGCCAGAACGTCGCCAGCGCGTGGCTGCTGCACTTCGGCTACACCAGCGCCGGCGCAAAGGTGGCGCCGTCGCAAACTTCCCCGTAGCTTCATACCGGTACACTCGAAACTCGGAAATCGAAAAAGCGTTTTGGTTGAAATTGGAACTTGCGGATTGTTTCTAGCCTGTCGCCCACGCTTGAGGAGAGCGTGGGCCGAGGATCGCTATGGAAGGCAGCGGCTCATGACCGAGGAGCAAGACCCGACACGCTCCCGCCCGAACGAGGCGCCCGCGCGAAGCGGAGCTTCCCGAGAGCACGTCGATTGTATTTTGCAGCGCCGGTCTGGCTCGCCGCGCCCGGAGAGCTTTATGCCGTCAGCGTACGCCGCCGAAGGCCAGCCAACCCGAGCAGGCCGTAGCCAAGCATCACCAGGCCGCTGGGCTCTGGCGTGGCAACAATTGGCACGCCAGTGGGCTCAAAACTCGATACGCTGTCGTTGCCGGTGTCTTGTATCGACAAAAGCCCCTTCGTAAACGACGTCGCGTTCGTTTCGATAACGAGAACGGCCGTCGATTGGCCGCCATCAAAGCCAGGAACGAAACCGAAGTTGACTATATTGCCGTCTGAGCTGCGCGAACTGGAGGCCGGCACAACGCTAGTGCCGGTCAAGTAATCCACATCCGTTGTGAAGCTCCCGAACAATGCCATCGACAGCGTTTCGGCCTGGTCGTTGCTACCGGGATTCGTGGTCACTTGGAAGAGAAAATCCAGCGTCCCGCCCGCGGTCCGATAGACCCAGGAGTCTCCGTCCCCGCTGGTTGAAAGTGCGCCGAAGGAAATCGTGAAGGGAGCCGTGACGGACGCCAACAGAGTTAGGCTCGACGTAAAGCTGCCGGGCACGGCTGTGGGTATCACCGAGCCACCGGCGGCAAGAGAATCCGCCATAACCGGTGCCGGAATCATAGTCAGGATAACAAAGAGCGCAAGGCTGACGGCTGGAACAACCACTCTCTTCATAAGGATCTCCCTCGTGGTCCGCAAGGAACGGGCTTTGCTTTGCAGCACGCCGAGCACCAAAATTCCGGTCGCTTGATAGACCGTTCACCCGCGGGGATTTATGGGATCGAGATCTGCTCCACGATCGGAAAAGCAGGAAACCGAGTTCGGATACGGGAAGAGCTACCGCAGCCCCGGGACTCGAGAACTTCGACTCAGACTCTTTATTTTCTTTGGGATAGGGTGAAACCAGCGAGGCGGCGACTCGGAACAAGTCGCTCCCAATTTGGGACCCTACCCAGCTGCAGGGGAAGGCCCAGAACGATTCAAGATTTGTGACAATTTGAAAATCTCAGATTTCGGAGAAAGGCGAAACACTGCCACGAAGCCGCCACGGCGACCAGAGGCACAGAGATGCAGAGAAAACCGGGAATCCTCACGGCTTGATTTCGATGCGGGTGCCAACTGGGACCACTGCGAAGATTTCGTCGATCTCTTCGTTGGTGACGGCGATGCAGCCGTCGGTCCAGTCGATTTTCCGGTGCGCGCTGCCGACCCAGCCGTACTTGTCGCCAAGGCCGTGAATCTCGATGTCTCCACCGGGACTGACGCCGAGCTTGCGGGCACGCGCGCGGTCGGCTGCGCTGGGATAGGAAACGTGGAGCGCGCGATGAAACTGGCTTTTGTCTTTCTTCGCGTCGACCACGTATTCGCCTTCCGGCGTTCTGTGGTCGCCGACGCGCTCCTTCGCGCCAATCGGCTGTGTCCCGAGCGCGACTTTGTAGCTTTTCAGGATTTTGTCGCCGCTCATCAGCGTCATCGTGCGCGTAGATTTCACGATCACGATTCGATCGGCAATCTGCGGTTCTTTCCTGGGTGGAATTACCGGGGCAAGTTCGTCGAATACTCGCGCCCTCAGCACTTCGGCGAGCCCACTGAAGGCTGGGGCCATGTCTGCTCGCTTGAAACTCACAATTACGAACGTATAAAGGCAGCACACCGTCAGCAACAGCGTCCAGACACACATCCGAAACATTGATCCGGGCGTGCGAGTCGGCCAAAGGGTTAGTCTCATCGATACGGCTCTTCGACGGTGCTGAAAGCGGGATGATAACACTGCGATAGTTAACGTCGAAGTTGATTCCAGTAACTCGCAAGGTTCGTTGAATGGGCTGATTAGGCCGGGTGCGACACCCTTCGGAGTCACGGTTTTGCTTTTGAATTTCGGTCCCGTCGGCGGATGGCCGACCCTTGCCCTGCAAACGGAGGGCCTTAAGATCGAGGCATTGGTGGTATGATGGTAAGATGAAAGAGAAGACTTCTATCACACTGTCATCGGATGTCCTGGCCAAAGTTGACGATCTCGCCGGCTCAAAGATCTCTCGCTCAGCCCTTATCGAGGAAATACTCCGCGGTTACTTTCGGGAACGAAGCCGCCGCAGAACCCACGCGCGCGACCTGGAACGCATCAATGCCGGGGCCGATCGGCTTAACGCAGAGGCCGCCGACGTTATGGAATATCAGGCCTCCGAAGACTGAGGTCCCTCGCGAGGCTACGCATGAGACGAGGAGAACTGTACCGGGTTTCCAAACCCGGTGGCGATCCGAAGCACTACCGAGTCTTCGCCATCGTGAGCCGCCAGGCGGTGATTGACTCCCGCTTCTCCACCGTCGTTTGCGCTCCTGTTTTTACCAACGGTGCAGGATTATCCACTCAAGTCGCAGTTGGCCCCGACGAGGGGCTCAAGCATCCAAGTTGGATCATGTGCGACAACCTCGTAAGCGTCCGCAAATCTGACCTGACCAATTATGTGGGCGTCCTTCCCAAATCAAAACTCGCAGAACTCGCCGACGCGCTCAAGACGGCCCTGGACATAGTCTAAACGAACCCGGACACTCCCGGATCAAAGAGCGCGTTCTACAACACCCTCCCCCGCGCGATAACCCCGTGTTGACACGCTCCAATCTGTGTTCACGAATCACGGATGTGTCATATTTTCGGGGCGGACGATTTCGTCGAATTCTTTGGCGGTGAGGTAGCCGAGCTTGAGGGCAGCTTCGCGGAGGCTCAAATGTTCGTGGTGAGCCAGGTGCGCGATTTCGGCGGCTTTGTCGTAGCCGATTTTTGGGCTCAGCGCGGTGACGAGCATGAGCGAATTCTTCACGTTCTGCTCGATGCGCTGGAAGTTGAGTTCCATGCCCTGCACGCAGTGGTCGGTGAACGAGCGGGACGCGTCGGCGAGCAGGCGCACCGAATTCAGAAAATTGAAAATGATGACGGGCTTGAAGACGTTGAGCTCGAGCTGGCCCTGTGAGCCGGCAAAGCCGACGGCGGCGTCGTTGCCCATCACCTGGACGGCGACCATGGTCATCGCCTCGGACTGCGTGGGATTCACTTTTCCGGGCATGATCGACGAGCCCGGCTCGTTTTCCGGAAGGATGAGTTCACCGAAGCCGGCGCGCGGGCCCGAGGCGAGCAAGCGAATATCGTTCGCGATTTTCATCAGCGACGCGGCAAGTGTTTTCAAGGCACCGCTGGCGAACACGATTTCGTCGTGCGCCGACAGAGCGGCGAACTTATTCGGATGCGAGGTGAACGGCAGGCCCGTAATCTCCGAGATTTTCCGCGCGGCGCGCTCGCCGAAATCGGGAGGCGCGTTGAGGCCCGTGCCGACCGCCGTGCCGCCGATGGCGAGATCGTACAATCCCGGCAGCGACGCTTTCAGGCGGTCGATGTCGCGGTCGAGCATGCTCGACCAGCCGGACATTTCCTGGCCGACGGTGAGCGGCGTGGCGTCCATCAAATGCGTGCGGCCGATTTTTACGACATTTCCGAATTCGCGAGCCTTGGCGTTGATCGCGTCGCGCAAACGCTCGACGGCGGGAATCAGCGCTTCCGCCACGCGCGTCGCCGCCGCGATGGACATGGCCGTGGGAAACGTGTCGTTCGACGACTGCGACATGTTCACGTCGTCGTTCGGGTGAATCGGCTTCTTGCTGCCCATCATGCCGCCCGCGATTTCGATGGCGCGATTCGAAATCACTTCGTTGGCGTTCATGTTGGTTTGCGTCCCGCTGCCGGTCTGCCAGATGTGGAGCGGAAAATGTTCGTCGAGTTTGCCGCTGATCACCTCGTCGGCGGCCTGCACGATCAGCTTAGCTTTTTCGGGGGAGAGCTTGCCGAGATCTTTATTGACCAGCGCCGCCGCTTTTTTCAGGATGCCGAACGCGCGAATCAGTTCGGGCGGCATCGTGTCGCGGCCGATATTGAAGTGGATCAGCGAACGCGCCGTCTGCGCGCCGTAGTAGCGGTCGGCAGGGACCTCGATCTTGCCCATGCTGTCGGATTCGACGCGCGTGGGCACCGTGCCTGCAACCGGCGCCGGAGATGTGCGAGTGTCAGCAGTCATGCGGGCCTCGAATACTCATGATAAGCCTTCTTACCCCATCGGTGAAGCGCAAGGCAAGGAAAGAGCGGCGCAATGTGCCGGCGAGCGGAAAGGTGGATTGGATTCTCGGCACGGGGCAGAACCGGACGCACATGGTGGCAGTGTCGAAAGACCTCGCGCGGATTTTTGCCTCGAATGTCAGTTCGGGGACTGTGAGCATCACCGAGAAGATTGCGCGGCCGGCTGGCGGACCATCTCCGGGCGGGGCAAGACCGCCGATGCCCCCTGATTGGAACGAAACTGTGGTCGCGGTTGGCCGAGGCTCCGAGGGATTCGACGTTACTCCGGATGAGAAGGAGTTGTGGGCGGCGAACGCGGGGGACGGGACGAGTTCGATCGTCGACATCGCCGGCAAGAAAGTGACGCAGACGCTCGATGCGAACGTGAAGGGCGCGAACCGACTGAAGTTTACGCTCGACGGAAAATTGGCGTTCGTTTCGTCACTAGGCGGCGCGGATTTGGCGGTGTTCGACGTGAGCTCCCGAAAGGAAGTGAAGCGGATCAAGCTGGGGCGCGGCGCGGCCGGAATTTTGATGCAGCCGGACGGCGCGCGCGTCTACGTGGCGGCCAGCCCGGACAATTACGTCGCGGTGATCGATTTGAAGACGATGGAAGTGGTGGGGCGCGTCGAGCCGGGAACCGAGCCGGACGGGCTTGCGTGGGCCGCGCGGCCGTAGAACGGGCCGCCAAAATCGTTTAACCACAGATGAACACTGATTAACACTGATTCGGGGCCGGGATAAGCTCCGTTCAGGGCGCACGTCGTGACCACCGTGGCGGCGCCCGGTTCGCACAAATTGCGAACCGGGCGCCGGACATCGGGACCACCGCTTATTTGCTGATCACCAACAGGGTGAACGTGTCGGGCACCATCGACGGGCGTGGCCGCGGATTATCGGCTGTGGCTGCGGGAGCGGGGCCGAATTCCGCGGTGACCGTGTAGATCGTGTGGGTGGCCGGATCCACTTCCATCGTCCGCGCGCCGCGTTGCGTGGTGATCGTGTCGACGGGTGAAAACTTGTCCGGCGAATCCTCGTGAGCGACAGTGATTGTGCCGTCGCCGCAAGAAGCGAATGCGTAGCCGGTGCCGGCGTCGAAGCGATTCGCATCGACACCTTGCCCGATCGGAACTGTGCCGATCACTTTGCCGGAGTTGCCGTCGACGAACGCCATCAACTTGTTGTGGCAGCCGACCACGAGCCGTTCGGTGGAAGCGTCAATCGCGAGTCCGGAAGGCGATTCGCACGGGGCGAGCGGCCACGTTTGTTCCACTTTCATCGTCTGCGCGTTGATCTTCACGAGCGAGCTCTTGTCCTCGAGATTAGCGAAGACGTAGCCCTTGCCGTCGGCTGCGGTGAATTCGGGCCCGCCGCCGAGAGGAATCGAGGCGAGGAGCTTGCCCGTGGAGGCGTCGAGCACCGAGGAAGAGTTGGCGTCGCCATTCATGGTGAAGACGCGCTTCGAGCCCGGATCGTAGATGATGCCGTCGCAATCCTTGTCCGTTTTCACGGTGTCGAGCGTCTTGAGCGTGGTGTAGTCGAAGACGAGCACCGAACCGCCGCCGTCGCTGGCGAAGCCCTTGTTGAATTCAGGAGCGAGGGCGACGCCATGCGACCTGCCGATCCCCGGAATGTCGCCGACCACGCTGCCGTTATCAGTGTCGACTACGACGACGTGCGTGCCCCGCGAAATGAAGAGGCGATGCTTCGACGGGTCCCCGGTGAGGTAGTCCCAACCGCCCGTGCCGCCGAGTTTGTATTTCTTTGTGACGTGATATCCGGAACCGCCCGACTGCGGCGCCGCAATCACGTGGCCGACAAAGGCCGCGCTCGCAGCGACAATCAGAAACGCAACGTACACCACTACAGTTTTCAAATGCATCTTCCGCACAAAGCACCTCCCGTGCTTGAGCTCTAAAAAAAATCGTTTGCAACTATTCTTCATGGTCGAGCGGCTTCCCATCGGGGCCCACCTGCGCCTCCGACTTCTTGCCGCCCGTCAAAATGTGGGCCTCGTACGCAACGAGGGTCCCGTGCTTGGTGATGGATTCGACTTTCGTAATCTTGCCCGAGCCGGATTTCTTCTGCAAACCCTCGCGGACTTCGGGGCTGAGCTTGTCGAGGTCGATCTGCTCTTCGACTTCGAGAACGTTGCCGTCCTTGTCGATGCTGACGTCCTTGCCATGGCCGCCGACCATCATCTCGACTTCGTATTCCAGTTTTCCGTCTTCGGTCTCCTGCGTGTAACCGCGGACCGTGGCTCCCTTGCTTTGCTCATCGGCGGTCTTCTGGACCGCAGCCGGCAAATCCGATTTCTTCACGCGCTTTTCCTGGCCCTGCGCGCTTGCCATACAAACCAGAGCCGCAACAGCGAGGGCCCACGCAATCTTCTTCGTCTGCGTCATTGAGGATCCTCCGATCGATCCAACTGCTTGCACAAGGGGGCTGGAGGCCGACAAGAGCCCGGCAAAGCATTCTTACAGAAGTCACCTGAAGATTATCTGAAAGAGGAGCGCGGTCCGGATACCGGAGCTGCCTGTCGACACCCAGTTGTTAGGAGCCCAATGAAAAGAACGCTGCGGCGCAGCTCAATTCGACGCAGGCAAGGCTAACTTTTTCCGGGCGTAGCCACACAGGCCGAAGAATCCGGCTGCCAGCAATGGCAGCGACGAAGGTTCCGGCGTTGCCGCGGGCGGGGTTCCGACGAAGCCGTCCACGTTTCCGCTCGCGTCCGTGAAAAACCCGACAATCTGGCCCTTGTCGTTGATGCCGTTGATGACGGTCGAGCCAGCGGCGTTGGGATCATTGATTTCCTGGTACGTTCCAGTGGCAACGATATAGAGGAAACCGTGGGTGTTTAGGCTCGAGTCAAGGTAAAACCCGACTACGTCGCCTTCGTTGTTGAGACCGAGGGCTTGCGTGGACACCGCCCCAGGGAAGTCTAGCTGGGTAAAGGCGCCGCCGACGTCCAAGAAGCCGTCCGAATTCCCGCTGGCATTGATGTTAAATCCAGTAACGTCCTCAGCGTTGTTGACGTCAGTGGCCTGGGCGCTAACCTCGGTCGAAAACGAGATTGCTGTAAACGTTTGGCTGCCAGGGTTGTATGTAAAAGGCTGAAAGTTGCCACTGGCATCCGTGTAATAGCCGGCTGCTTCGCCGGTGTCGTTCACTCCGAGGAGTTGCGTCACGAGGGGAGAACCGTTCCCGGCAGGATTGTCGACGGTAGAGAAACTTCCACCGACATCCTTGAAACCGTGGGTGTTTCCCATGCCATCAACATAGAATCCAACTGTTTCGCCGTTGTTGTTGATTCCGATCACTTGCGTCTGGGCAGAGCCCGGAAAGTTTTCGGGAGTGAAGGACGCGCCACCATAAGGCGAAGTCACTGTGAAGCCGTTATTCGGAACCAGGGTTCCATCTCCGAAATACCCGGCAACGGTGCCCGCATTGTTAATCCCAAGCGTCTGGGTGAATGCTGGGTCACCTGCGCTGATGACCGTCTGGAAAGTGTAGGTCGTAGCCAGAGCCGCCGCGGGGATGCAGACCAAAACTCCGAGGGTCAGAATGATTGCGAGATGCCTCATTTAAGTCCTCTCCTTCTGGCGGTCACAGCGTCGCAGAGCTCTGTGCAATTGCCACACCAAGCGGGAGGCTGAGCCTCGGCCGTAACTTCAATGGCAGCTATGAGTTGATCGCCAAAGGGACGGCCAATTGTTACGCTAATGAGTACGCTACTCCGGCAGAATACCGTTAAGCTGCAAATGTTTGCACCCCGGCTAATTTACCTTCGACATGGGATGCGCTTCCGTGTTGAAGACTTGGCGCGACAAGTCGACGGTATTCGCCGGAGCGTATAGCAGGTAGAGATATTTCAACGTTTCCGCGAAGAAGAAACTCTCCATGTCGTCGGCTTGTTTTTTCGTTTGCACGTCGCGCAATGCGGCGTAGGCAACGTCGGTGCGGCAATATTTCACGAGGCTATCGAAGAATGTGTGACCCATTTCGAGGTATCGCGGATCGTTCGTGAAGTGATGCAGGTAAAATGCCGACTCGATGATTTCCGGCCGCAGCGGATAAGCGCCCGCGACCACCTTCATCGACGAATAGTCGATCACCTCCGGCTCGATGCCGGCGAGGGTCCACATCTTGTAGCTGGATTCCTCAAGGCGCCGCGCACGATCAAGGTCGCCTGACAGCGCGAGCTCACCGGGGAAGAACGCATCGAGCGCGCCGAAATACGTGTGCGTGCGCTTGCCTGTATTCATGTCGACGTGCCCGTACCATAATCCCGTGGGGGCATCGTCGGCAACGTAACGATTCAAAGCCTCGACGCTCGCCTTCCACATTTGCTCGCAATCTTTGTCGCCAAAAAGCAGCCAGCTCTTCAGGAGGTACTCGTAATAGGAATCGATCCCGCCGCTGACGCTGCTGTCCGTGCCGGTCCACTCGCCGGTCTTGACGTTGATGGCGTCGCCCACCAGGCCAATCTTGGAGCGTCGCTTGTAAAGCTCCATCACCGCGCGCTTGGCCTTGTCGAAGTAAACTGGCTTCCCTGTCAGTTTACTCAGGGTGCCGAACTCGAGAAGGAGCGTGCCGACTTCGGCAGGATTGGTCTCTTCGTCGCGCACCGCGCCACTCTTCAAGTTAACGTTGACGTAGGGCATGCCCGTCGGCGAATTGAACACCGGAAGGAGGCGATTCCCAAGATCGTCTGCGAGCGCCAGAAGACGCTTGTCGCGGGTAAGCTGATAGCTGCTGAGAAGGCCGCCGAGCATGCGAATGGTGATCTCGAAATTCTTGACGTAAATATCCTGATCGAACGAGAGCTTCGTGGCGATGAGCTCGCGATCCTCGTCCGCCTGATTCTTCAGGCCCATCAGGATCATCGTGTCGAGCGCGTCCACCGGCGTCATATACAGCGACACGCCATACCAATCGTGGTAGCCCTTGGTCAGGGGCTTCAGCTCATCGTGTCCCCAGGCGTACTGCTTGTAGCCGTTCCACGCGTGCAAAAACTCCTGACGCACGCGCTCCGCCATGGCGGCCTGATCGGCCTGCGAGTCGTTCTGAGTTGTCTGGGCAGAACGAACCGCCGGACTAAGGAGTGGCAGTGTCGCTACGAGCAGAGTGAGCGCCGACGCAAGGATCATCCGCCGTACGCGCTCGCATCGAGTTGGTTCCTTCGGCATTCGCATTTCACTTCTCCCGAGGCCCTACTGCTGCTTCGCCTGCGCAATCAACTCAGCCACCTTCGAGTTTGTGCCAACCGGCTCAACGAATAGAATTTGATTCGGAGTCAGGTACATTCGATCGGGTGCGTGCAGTTCCTTGCCCCGCTTTACGAGAATATTGTTGGTCTGCTTTGTGTCCGGATTCGCTTGACTCACGATGTAGTACACGTCCGTGAGTATCGGATGAGCGGTGCCGTAGTCTTGCAAATGACCGAAGTAGACCGACCCGTTGGCGAGCAGGATTGCCTGGTATGGTGTGGTGAACGCAACTCTGGATTCGCGATAGTGATTCACCACGTGATATACGGCAGCCGCCGCTACCAGCAGGGCCGCCAAAATCCAGACGATCTGTACAACCCCAATTGCGCGCTGATTTTCGCTCATTGGCTGCCTTTCGGTGGAAGTTCGCGGCTGGCCGGGAACGCCAAGCCGTGGATGGCTGCGGAGCATAACATTTGGCCAACAAAGCGGCAACTTCGCACCACCGGCCCCGTGAGAATGGGTAGAGTTTCGGACAATGACTGCAAAACTTTGCAGATTCCTACAACCGGCGCTCGCAGAGACACTCTATTAAAAGCACTTAGCTTGCCCCGAACGGGGACTTCAAATTGCCTACTACACGTGAAATATGCGGTACTGGTCCGTCGAAGTATGGACCAAAGGGTGTGGCTGTCGATAGGCTTTGACTGGACTGGCATGGGGGACACATGAACAGGATTCTGCAAAGCATTGCGATGGGCGTTTGCTTGTTGCTCTTCGCGGCAGTGGTGCAAGCCCAGACGGAATCCGTAGGAACCAGCGCCTCTGAAACTGCTGCCTACGGCACTGCAAGCCAGGGTTTCGGCCCATACCCTTGGAGCGCGCTGGGAATCACGGCATCGGCAAGCGTGACACCCGGCACCTTGGACGTGCAGACGGGCGGGTCAACGAGCTTCGATCTGCCTAGCGGCACCGTCACTCCAGGCGAGAGCTTCGTGCCCGGCAGCACAGTCCTAGACCTTGGATACACTCCCGGCTTCAAGGGATCCTCGATCAGCGGCGCTCCGGCCGCGTCGGGCAACTTGAGCAGCGACTTCGTGTATAACCTGGGCCCCTTGGGCAGCGGCACGGTGCCGCTTGTGAACAGGACCGTGGACGTCCTGGGATTGGGCACAGCCAATCTGAACTCCAGTCTCAATAACGGGCTCGGAGTGGCGTCACTTTCGCAATCGACCGCCACTGCCCCGGTCGGCTTGACGCTTTCCGCACAAGCGCAAGTGTGTTTTATCGGTTGCGTGACGGTTGCAAGCGCGTCCATCACTTTTGCTGTTCAGGGTCAAACCTCCCAGAATGTCATCGCGACGCCAACCGTGACGTACGGCGATCTGGTTTGGGAAAGCACGACGCAGACGTACTCGGCTTCCGACACCTTTACGTTTGTCGCTGGGGCCGGCGGCAATATCGCGAACAAGTTTCTAGATCCGTCTACCCAAGGGCTGTCACTGTCAAACGGCGAAACGTTCTATTACAACTTCCTGCCGGTGGTGGAAGTGAATATGCCGGTGGTGAACACTGCTGAGGTGGCGGTACCCGCGAGCATCACAGCCAGCTACAATATCCTCGGATTTGGTGGCTCAGAAACTTGGCCACTCGGCAATCTGTATTCGCTGACTACGGGCGGCGGTTTCGATTTCAATCCCACATTCAACGGCAGTGAGTTTTACAGCATTCCTCTTACATACGAGTCCAACCCCAACTGTTTTCCGGGAGAGGTGTGCGCGCCCTTCTACAACGTAGGGCCTGGCGGGTCTACAACCACAAACGGCGGCGGCACCGTGCCTGGAGGTTCGGGCCCGGACGGCTGCGGCGACATTCTGGTTGACTGCGGTTTAACCGTTCCTAACGGCCCCAGTACCCCAGACGGTTACAGCAATAAACCGCCTATCCTTCCGAATCCGAAGTTCGACCCGAACGACCCTTGCCAGGGGGCTGTAGTACCTGCTGGAGGTAGTTGCCAAACCACCTTCAATCAAACGCCCCTGACCCCCACACCTGAACCTGAAGGAATTGCATTACTGGGTATCGGCCTCGTCGGCCTGGCGATCATGTCGCGGCGAAGGCTCTGCTTGTAGTCTGCTCGATCTTTGCATAACGACCAGCGGGCAACTGGTTCAGATGTGAACCATCTGCCCGCGCCGCTTTTGGCCCATCCATCCCTCTCTTGGTTGCAAATCTGACTCGTCCCTGCAATCGATGGCTAGCCTGTGACTTAGCTTCTTGGCAAGACCTGGCTGCGGTTTCCGGCGCCCGACAGACGGCAACAATTCGGACAAACAGGACAAACCTTTTCTATTCTCCCGCGCAATGTGCTGAGAGATTGTTTGCAGTTAAAGAAGTTATCAGCCTGCGACTTGGGCCGACAATTGCCTACTACACTAGCAGTAGAGGGACGAGGGGTCCCTGTCGTTGTGGTTCGAAACGCGCTTGGTGGGGGCGCGGTGGCCAAGTTGGGGGCTCGAAAATGCAGACATTCATACGCTTTGCAGTTGCGGGGCTTTGGTTTTTGGCACTCGCCATAGCTCTGGGTACTCTCAGTCCTGCGCAAAACGTCGCGAGCGGTGCCGAGGACTCGCCTGCCAATCCGTGGATTACGGTTCAGGTCACGAACGGACAGATCTCGTACATCTTGCCGTCAGGGATGGGATTCGGCCTCGAGGGCGATGACGACGCGAAACTCCTGATTCCGGCGATCCTCAATGCTGATTGGAAAGCTCAGTTATCGACCGCCACAACGGACGACGGCGAGACTCCGAGCATTTCAAACGAAAACTTTGATTTCGATGCGGTTTGGGCTATCAACAGCTCCGGCGACATAAGTGCCGACGGTGGCCCCGTCTCTTGCTGGCAATTCCGGGCTGCATGTTTCGGGGGAATGAACGGCGGTTTGTACGGTGGAACGGGACTTAGCACCGCTGGATCAGCTCAAAATACCCTTTCCGGTCTGGTGGCTGATCACAAGGGCTGGAATCACGGTCCGTTTGTGCCGAGCGATCCGAATCGCGGTGGCGTTTGTGCACCATTCAAGGAAGGATGCTCAAACACGACCGACACTCACCGGACGCCGGAACCCGGCGGGCTTGCCATGCTGGGGATGGGCGTGATCGCACTCGCTCTCGCGGCGCGCCGAAAGCTCTTCGCCCTGAAGCTCGACTCGCAATCCTGATCTGCCCGGGCACCAAGAGCGCGACTAAGCCGCAGAATCAACTTCGACGCTTGACGGGCATCCGCAGGTCATCCACCAGCAGCGGCTGATTGCGCCCGCACCTCGGGCTTCACAAAAGCCTTGCTGGCTAGTTCGACCACTTGCTTCAAATTCCACCACTCGCGCTCGGTCATCAAGCGGCCGTCTACGCTCGAAAAATAAATCGAGGCGTAACCATCCTCGGAGACCGGCACGCGAATCATTAAAACGCTCTTCTGCTCAAACATCTGATTGTCAGACATGAGGAATCCTCGCAGCAGAAACTATCGTTCCACTCCTTCACTCGCCCCGGGAAGACCAGCGTCCAAGGAGCCAGCCGCACGTTCCGCCGTTTTCTGCATCACGGTATCACGCTCGTCAGTGATTGTCATCTCGGGTCTTGGATATTGCGCGAGCGCCCTGGAGGACTCTGAGAAAACGCAGAGGATCTCGCGCTCTAAAAGGCCAGACTGACGCCGCTGAGAGGAAGACCCAGGCGAGAGGCGGACCCACGAGCGAGAACTCGGGCTCGCCTCGACCGATTGCTGAGTTCGGTTAGAACTTGTAGACGATGCCTGCCGAGACTTTGGGGCTGAACTGATAGGTGTTGAAGTAGCGGCTGCCGACTGCGTCGGCGCCAATGCGATAAGCCCAACGCGAATTACGTGAGTTGATGTCAACTCCTCCGCCGAGTTCATAAGCCAACGCACTTTGAGATCCGTACGAGGTCTGCGGCACGTAGTGTGAACCGCCTAACAGGCCATGCGCCCAGAACTCGATGTTGCGTGGCAGCGACCATCGAAACCTCGCGCCACCCATTCCGAGGAGGAAGCGCGCTTTCTCGTTGAACTGAGAGCCGAAGGCCGCCACGAACTCGCCGTCGGCAGCGATCCAGCCCTTGAAATAGTCCGGATAGTAGACGATGGAATAGTTGAAGCCATTCAGGTTCACGTCCGTGCCCGGCACTTCATAAAACCGGAAGAACGTATAGCCCAAGTACGCCTGAAAATCATAGGTGGGCTTGACGCCGTAGACGACCTGCGGAGGTTCTGGCGGCAACGGCACTGCCGCGGGAATTGCGGCGTTCAGCTCGAATTCGGGAACGCGCGGGGAAGAAGTGAGCGCGAGCGGCGGAACGACAGGAGAGTTTGATGCCGGCTGAGAATCGGCTTCGCCAAAAGGCGAAACAAACAGTGGAGAGTTTTGCGAATTCTGTTGCGCGCTTGCGTTGAAAGCGCATAGCAAAACGACTACGGGCAAGAATGCAAAACGTTTCATCGCCTAGTTCCCCCTCAGAGGGCACGTCCTTCGCACTCTAATTTGACCGAGGACGGCTACTGCTGTCCACTGATTTCCGCAATGGGGGTACTAGGAAATCATCACCCTCCCCGGAGCCGCTCTCTCAAAACGACGCCGAGTGCTGAGTGTGTCCACTCATTTGCGAGGGCGATGGGGCATATTCCGCCACCCGACATTTCTTTTCTTGACTTCGGAGGCGACTTTGTTAAGCTTTTCGTGCTGCTGGAAACGGCAGCGCTTATCCAGAGTGGCTGAGGGGACAGGCCCTGAGACGCCACAGCAACCTGGTGCAAGTGCCAAGGTGCTAATTCCTGCCCAGTGGGGAGAGATAAGATCCTCAACTGACCGGAACCCCGGCCATTGAAGATTCAACTCCCAAACTGAAATAAAGACGGCGCGCAGCTGCTTGCGCATTGTGCGTACGTCTATTGCGGCGCGTCGGCGCCAGCGTGAGCTGCCACTCCATTCGCAGCTTGCGCGGTCGACACGGCGTCGCGGCGTATTTGCACACTTTGGGAGGGAGCAGATGTCGGAAGGTATTTCGGAAATTACGCTAGGGAGCGTCGCCGTTATCAAGATCGGCGGCTCGATTTTGACGAACGCTCGGGCTTACCGCCGGGCTGCCGCGTTTGTTTGTAGTCGCCAACTCACGTCGCCGGAAGAGCGTTTGGTTGTGGTGGTATCAGCTCAGGAAGGGACAACCGACGCGCTGGAAGAACTCGCCACGAAGATCGTCCCCTCGCCCAAGCCTGCCGCACTCGATTTGCTGTGGTCCACCGGAGAACTCCGGTCGGTGGCTTTGCTCACCCTGCACTTGCAAGCGCTCGGCGTCCGCGCAACGGGATTGAACGTGCACGAGGCGGGACTCGTCGTGCCGGGCAACAACTCCGGAGCTTCTGCCGGCAGCGTTCGTCTCGATCCCGGGCGACTCAGCGCCGTGCTCGAAAATCACAATGTTGCCGTGGTGCCCGGATTCTTCGCGACCAATGGATCGCACTCGGTGGTTTCGCTGGGGCGAGGCGGATCTGATTTGACGGCCGTGCTTCTCGCCGCGGGTCTCGGTGCCACGCGATGCGAACTGATCAAAGATGTGCCCGGATACTTCACGAGCGATCCGCACCGCGATCCGAATGCGCTGCCGATTCCCTTCCTCACATTTGAACACGCGCTGGAGCTAGCGGATGAAGGATGCGATCTCGTTCAGCGGAAAGCGATCGAGGCCGCGGCGCGTTACGACCTGCCGCTGGTGGTGCGAAGCCTGGACGAGAAACAACACTTGAGCAGGATCGCGGGCACGGTTCCCGGGACAACGTGGGCGGACTCGGTTTCGAGTCTGGCCGTCACGCCTTAGGGGCTATGACGAATCGAGGGTCGAAACACGAGGTAGTACGAGGCCAGGAAGCAACACGAGATGAGCAAGCACGAAAGGAGTACGAAGATGAAGTTCGCTACCAAGACGATTCACGCGGGGCAGCCGTCGGAACCAGAGACCGGATCGCTAGTCGCTCCGATTTTTCAAACCTCGACTTACGAGCAGGACTCGCCGGGGCACGATAAGGGCTTTTCCTACTCTCGCACGAATAATCCCACGCGCCAGCGGCTCGAAGGAGTGCTGGCTGAACTCGAAGGCGTGAATAACGCAGCACTGTTCTCCTCGGGCCTTGCGGCGGAGAACGCGGTGCTGCAAGCCTATTTGCGCCCGGGCGATGAAATCGTGATCCCGCTCGACGTCTACGGGGGCACGTACCGCATACTCAATAAGGTTTACCAGCCGATTGGCATCGTGGTGCGCCAGATCGACACGAGCAACCAGGCCGCTCTCGAAGCGGCAATTACGTCGCGGACGCGACTCGTGTGGATCGAAAGCCCCACGAACCCTCGTTTGCTGATCACCGACATTGCCGCAGTTGCTCAACTGGCCCACGATCGCGGCGCGCTCGTGGTAGTCGACAACACGTTTGCGACACCATATTTCCAGCAGCCTTTCGAGCTTGGCGCGGATATCGTGGTGCACAGCGTCACGAAATATCTCGCCGGCCACTCGGACACGATTCAGGGCGCGGCTCTCGCGAAGGATCCTGTGATTTTCGAGCCGATCAAGTTCCTGCAGAACGCCACGGGCGCGGTGCCGTCGCCTTTCGATTGCTGGCTCACCTTGCGCGGACTGAAGACGCTGGAATTGAGGATGGAACGTCACGCAGAGAATGCGGCCGCCATCGCCGACGCGCTGAAGGGTCATTCGATCGTGCGGCGCGTTTATTTCCCGGGACTGCCGGATCACCCCGGCCACGACGTCGCGCGGAAGCAAATGACCGGCTTCGGCGGGATGGTTTCGTTCGAGCTGGATGGGACGATCGACGAGGTAGTTTCGTTCGCGTCCTCGCGCCAGTACTTCACGCTGGGCGAGAGCCTGGGAGGAGTGAAGGCGCTGATCTGTCATCCAGCGACGATGACGCATGCGTCGATTCCGCCGGAAGCGCGGGCTGAACTGGGGCTGTCTGACACGCTACTGCGGCTTTCCCCCGGATGCGAGAACTCGGAAGACCTGGTGCAGGACCTGATCGAGGGCCTCGAGCAAATTGAGAGCGCGCGGTCGGTGCACAAAACGGCGACGGCGGGGGTGCGCTGAGCGCACTCCCATCCGGACTCATCCCTTACTTACGGGCTTTTTCGTTGGCCGATAGAACTTGCCGATTTGGGTTCTGCTCCAATCGACAACCACCGGCGCGTCCGAGAAATCAATGTCCTCGTCTCTTTTTGCGGCGATGGCTCGGATGTCTCGCTTTTGCTCCTTTGTGAGCTTCCTCATAGGCTCCCCCCCCCCGATCGAACTTCTATTGAGCGCGATCCGCTAGCCTAGCCATTGCGGGTTCATGTAGGTGCCGTCGAAATTGTGGGTGGTCTTGTATCCTTCGAATTGGCCGTCCTGCGCAGCGTGCACGCTTTTCTCCAGCAGCGCGGCGACTTCCGTTTGACTCAACGGCTTGAAATTCTTCACGACGTCGAGCGCCTGTTGCAAAATTGGGAGTGAATCGCAGCCGGTGATGACGACGCTCGTCGGCAAGTTGAGCGCATAGCGCAGGCAGTCCGGCGGCGCGACGGTGTTACTCCTGAAGATCAGCCCGTCGCCGATCGGCTTCATTCCCAGAACGCCGATTTCCTCCTTCACCAAGACAGGCAACACTTTTTGCTGAAAACTGTTGAAGTGCGCGTCCATCACGTTCAGAGGCATCTGGACCGTGTCGAAGCGAAAGTGGCGGCCCGCAGCGGTTTCGAGCATCTTCAGGTGAACGTCGGGGCTCTTGTGCCCGGTGAAACCGATGAAGCGCACCTTGCCGGCCTTCTGCGCCTCGACGACGGCTTCCATGCCTCCGCCGGGCGCGAAAATCCGCTCGGGATCGTTCATGCGAATGACTTCGTGGAATTGCAGAACGTCGAGATGGTCGGTTTGCAGCCGTTGGAGCGATTCGTCGAGCTGCTGCGCGGCAGTCTTTTTGTCGCGACCGTCGATCTTGGTCATCAGGAATGCTTTCTGGCGATAGCCGTCTTGAAGGGCCTTCCCCATGCGAATTTCGCTCACACCGTTGTTGTAGTCCCAGCAGTTGTCGAGGAAATTGATTCCGCTGTCGAGCGCGGTACGGATGATTCGGATGCTTTCCTGTTCGTCGGACTGCTTCCCGAGGTGATAACCGCCAATACCGATCGCGGAGACTTTTTCGCCGGTCCGGCCGAGCGCCCGATACGGGATTCCGCTCCTTGTCTCTGGCGTAACGAAAGGAGAAAAGCTCGCGAGCAATGTCGTGGCAGCCGCGACTTCGAGAAATTCCCTTCGAGTTGCGTTTGTGCGATCCATAGAGCCTCCTCCGGCCAAGCGCTGACTCCTAGCAGGCCGCCGGTCTATGCGAGGACCGGATCGAATAGACTTGCCGGCTCGACACGAACAAGTGAATCAAATAGGTTCAGCGCATGTCAAATAGTTCGTCGAGCAAAGGAATGAGAGTGAGTTAAATGCGGTGGACAAGTCCTTGGTCGGTGGCTTTCGTGTTCCGAACGAGGAGCAGCACCAAGATCATCCCCGCAAAGGGCACGAGACCGGCGACGATCATGATGGGATCAAACGAGTGAGTGGCCGCGGCCTGGCGCGCGTCGGAAAAGTGCCCTACCAGTTCGAACGCGACAATGGTACCGATGCCTGCGCCAGTTCCGCCGAAGCCGCTGACGGACGCCACCGATTGAGTAGCGTAAATATCGGAGGGAAGCACGTTGGCGATCGTGGTAAATGAGCCATAGGAAAACGCGGCCAAGCCAAAGAGAAGCGTAATCAAGTCAACTCGGGTAGTCAAAATCGTGGGAATCAAGAGCAGCGTACCAAGCCCGCCAAAAACAACGACTCCTTTTCGCGCTGCGCCCAACGACCATCCGCGCCGTATCAGATGCCCCGAAAGCCATCCGCCGAAGAAATTGCCCAAGTCGGCCGCGACGAAGGGCACCCAGACCGCTACGAGACTGCTCCTAAGCTCAATGCCTTTCGCCACGAGATAGATGGGGAACCAGTCCGTAACGAAAAACCATACGGGGTCAGTAAAGGTTCTGGCTACGATGGTTCCCCAAGTCTGGGGCAATTTCAGAAGATCGAGCCACCGGAGCTTGCGCGCGCCGCTGATTTCGGATTCATTGCGGTCCGCCAGAATCATTTCGCGCTCCGCGTTGCTGATTCGCGGATGAATTTCGGGCGGATAGTAGAACCAGCGCCAGACGAATAACCAGATGAACCCCAGAAGGCCCGGAACAATCACCGCGGGACGCCATCCCCAGCGAAAGTAGATGCCCAGCACGATGAACGGCGCGATGGCGCCTCCCACGGACGAACCGCTGTCGAAGAAGGCGGTGGCGAGCGCCCTTTCGCGCTTCGGAAACCACTCCGAAACTGCTTTGGTTGCGCCGGGCCAATTGGCGGATTCGCCCGCTCCAAGCAGGAATCGGAAGGTCGCGAAGGTGTAGAGTCCTCTCGCGAGCGGGGTGAGAATCGAAACGATCGAATACCACAGCACGGTGATGGCGAGGCCGCGCCTGGTTCCGATGCGGTCCATCAGGCGGCCACACAGCGTCTGGCCGATGGAATAGGCCAGGCGGAAGGCAATCACGAGATTGGCGTAGTCGGTGTTGGTCCAGTGATATTCCTGTTTGAGATATGGCGCGAATAGGGAAAGAGTCTGACGGTCGATGTAATTGATCACCGTCGAGGCGAACAGAAGCCCGGCGATCCACCAGCGAAGAGACGGAATCGCGCGACTGTCGCGCTTCCCGGGCGGAGGAGGTTCACTGTCCGAGGTCATTCACATTCCTTGCGCGCCAGCGCGCGGTTCGCCCAGATCCGGCAGGTGTCGCGCA
>Ga0073928_10004078_pt1 | contig 22132 bp, 23 predicted proteins | sample PaiPotPPA55metaG_FD_76969 | JGI IMG/M metagenome (GOLD analysis project Ga0073928, IMG submission 76969) | Iron sulfur acid spring bacterial and archeal communities from Banff, Canada, to study Microbial Dark Matter (Phase II) - Paint Pots PPA... ...
CCCGCCGAAGCGGTCCCGCAGGAACTGCTCAGGCGCGCTTGCTGCGCGCTCGGCATCGTCCGTGCCGACTGGGTCGCCGACTACTACCGCATGCCGCGCCGTCCCTACACCTCAGCGTTACATGAACTGGCCGATGCCGGTGAGCTGATACCCGTGCGAGTTGATGACTGGAAGGCCGACGCCTTCGTGCATCGCGATCTGGCGGACAAACTGGACGATGCGGCGGCGGGCAGTCTGGCTTCCACGGTGACCACGGTGCTGTCGCCATTCGATCCGGTTGTATGGGACCGCAAGCGTGCCAGCACGTTGTTCGGGTTCGACTACGTGATCGAGTGTTATACGCCGGCCGCGAAACGCAAGTACGGTTACTTCGTACTCCCCATCTTGCATCGAGGACGCCTGATTGGACGGGTCGATGCAAAAGCGCACCGTACGCAGGGTATTTTCGAACTCAAGTCGTTGCATATCGAACCGGGTGTGCGGATGGGCACGGGCTTGACGGCCGACCTGCGCCGCGCGTTGCAGCGTTGTGCGGACTGGCATAAAACGCCGCAGCTAGCGGCCGGCGCGGGCGTTCCCACAACGCTTGCCGCAGCCATGACCGGCGAGTCCTGAACGGTGCAAGTACCTGTTGAAAGCTAGATCGCGTCCACCGGACGGTTCGCGTCGGCATCGACACAACATACGAGCACTTCGGCGTCGTCCTTGCTGGTGGTCACATACACGTGGCCGACGGCGCTATCGAAATACAGACTGTCGCCGGGTTCAAGCCTGAACACCTTGCCATCTTCGAAACGCAACTCCAGCGAGCCGCCAAGCAAGAACACGAATTCCTCGCCCGCATGCCGGATGTACTCGGGAAAGTCCGATACATCCCTTGCGCGGATATGTGCACGCATCGGCACCATGCGTTTGCCGGTCAGGTCGTTCGCAAGCATGCCGTACTCGTAGTTCGGCGTGTCGTAGATCACCTGCTCGCCCGACGCCGTGAAAGAAGGTCTCATTGGTCGTGCGGCCGTGCTGGCCGACAGCCGCGTGCGCCCGAAGATTGCGTCGAACTCAAGCTGCAGGGAATGCGCGAGCGCGGCGAACTTGTCGTAGGTCAGCGCAATATCCCCGCGTTCGGCTTTCGAAATAGTCGATACGGCAATTCCCGACCGCTCCGATAACTCCATCAGCGTCAGCCCCCTCGCCTTGCGGGCTTCACGAATCCGTGCGCCCACGGTCTTGTGATCGAGGGCCGGCGGCGCATCGCGTTTCACCTTTTCTGCCGTTGCAACCACCGCTTTCGCCATCGCTTTGCCTCTACACCTGGGGTCAAGATCTTTGTCGGATACGAGAATTTTATTTTTTCTCGTATATGATAACTCACGTCGATTCCCTCATTTTGAAGGACGCTGATCGTGTCATCACTTGTACTGGGCAAGGCCGGTTTGTCGAAGACGCACGTCATTGCCGCGACGACGGTCGGCACGGCGCTCGAGTTCTACGACTTCACCATCTACAGCTTTTTCGCGATCCAGATCGGCCAGCTTTTCTTCCCGGGCGCGTCGCCGGTGAACCAGTTCCTGCTGTCGATAGGCGTATTCGGCGTCGGCTTTGTCGTGCGTCCGCTGGGCGGGATCGTGATTGGCGCCTATGCGGATCGCGTGGGCCGCAAGAAGGCGATGGTCCTGACCATCATGATGATGGCGCTGAGCTGCGCGATGATCGCCTGCGCCCCGCCCTACGCGGTCGCGGGCATGGCGGCGCCGCTGATCGTGCTGGCCGCGCGCCTGCTGCAAGGCTTTGCGGCAGGCGGTGAGTTCGGGCCGGGCACGACACTGCTGGTCGAATATGCAACCGACCAGACCCGCGCTTTCTTCGCGAGCTGGAACTTTGCGGCAACGGCGCTGGGTCTTGCACTCGGAGCGCTGGTCGCCACGCTTGTGAACGTGGCGTTGCCGAAGCAGGCCGTGCTCGAATGGGGCTGGCGCCTGCCGTTCCTGCTAGGGATCGTCGCGGCGCCGGCCGGCATGCTGATACGCCGGCGCCTGGAGGAAACGCTGGTGAATGGCACAACCCGCGCAACCCGCGCACCCGGTGCACCCCGCCCTCAAGGCGCGTTGAAAGCGGCGCTGACCACGCACCTGAAGCTGACCATACTCGGCACCTTTGCCGAACTCGGCGGCTCCGTGTCGGTGTACATCACGGCGTTTTTCCTGCCGAGCCATGCGGTTCGCGCGTTGCATCTTTCACCTACCGCCGCGGTGACATCGGGCGTCGTCAGCTCGCTTGTCCTGTTCGTGGCCGCGCCGCTGACCGGCAAACTCGCCGACCGCTTCACCCGCAAGCGCGTACTCGTGATCTCTCGTGTCATCATGTTGCTGGCCGTCTATCCGGCGTTCGCATTCCTCGGCAACCACCCTTCGATGACCGCTCTATGCATTGTGTCGGGCTTGCTCGCGGTGTTCGTCGCCGGCCAGATCGTGCCGGTCCTCGTGATGATCCCCGAGCTGTTTCCGAAGCATGTCAGGGCGACCGGCATTGCGTTGACCTATGTGGTGAGCGCATCGTTTTTTGGTGGTTTCTCGCCGTTCATCGCAAGCTGGCTGGTGGCGAAAACCGGCAACCCGCTCGCGCCGGCATGGTACGTCGCTGCGGCCTGCGCGATCTCGCTCGTGCCGGTAATCTGGCTGAAGGACCGAACCGGCGAATCGCTTGCATGAACCTGCGGGCACACGTAGAACACGTTTAAGGAGACTTCAACGTCATGAGTCACAACACTGAACTGATCAGCCGATCCGCCGTTGAACTGCGCCGCATGATCGGCTCCAAAGAGATCTCCCCGGTCGAGTTGCTCGATGCCTGTATTGAACGGATCGAGGCAATCAACCCGGCAGTGAACGCAGTCACGGCCACGTGTTACCCCGAAGCGCGCATCGCGGCTAAAAGCGCCGAGCGCCAGGTCTTGAACGGAGAACCGCTCGGCTTGCTTCATGGCTTGCCGCTGGGCGTGAAGGACCTGGAAGATACAGCGGGCCTTCTGACCACCTACGGCTCGCCAATGTCCCGCGGCAACGTCCCGTCCCGTGATGTCCTGCTGGTCGAACGCCTTCGCGCAGCGGGCGCGATCCTCGTCGCGAAGACCAACGTTCCGGAACTCGGCGCGGGTGCGAACACGCGTAACCCGGTCTGGGGTGCGACCGGCAACCCCTTCAATCCCGAGTTGAATGCAGGCGGCTCATCGGGTGGCGCCGCGGCGGCGCTGGCCTGCGACATGCTGCCGGTCTGCACGGGCTCGGATACGGGCGGATCGCTTCGCATACCGGCATCGAAATGCGGCGTAGTCGGCTTCCGGCCGTCGCCGGGACTCGTGCCGAACTCACGCAAACTGCTGGGCTGGACGCCCATATCTGTTGTCGGTCCCATGGGCAGGACCGTTGCCGAAGCCTGCCTGCAACTCGCTGCGACCGCCGGCATTTCGGCGACTGATCCGCTTGGCTACGAGTCCGACCCACTGAGTTTTGCCACGCTGCAAACACTGGACCTGAGCACGTTGCGCATTGGCTGGACTGAAGATTTCGACAGTTGCGACGTCGATGAAAACATCCGCCGGATTTTTCGCGAGCACATGGCCGCGCTCAAGCCGATGGTCCATACCTGCGAGCCAGTGAGCTTCGATCTCGGCGATGTCCACCGCTGCTTCGACGTGATCCGCGCGGAGAGTTTCGTCGCCGGCTTGCGCGACGCGTATGCTCGCGACCCGAACACGCTCGGCCCCAATACGCGGGCGAACTACGAACTGGGCGCAAGCATGACGCTCGCCGACAGCGCCTGGGCGCAAGCCGAGCAAACGCGCATATTCAAGCGCTTCCAGTCGGCCTTCGCCGAGTACGACGTGATCCTGTCGCCGACTACGCCGGTCTCGCCGTTCCCGTGGCAGGAGTTGTATGCTGCGCAGATTGGCGGACGCGCGCAGGAGAATTATTATCGGTGGCTGGCGCTCACCTACGTGGTCACGCTGACCACGCACCCGGCGATCTCGATACCATGCGGCGTCGATCACGAGAGCATGCCCTTCGGACTGCAGATCGTCGGACCGTTTCATGGCGATCACAAGACGCTCTCGGTAGCTCATGCGCTGGAGCAGGTCTTCGAAAAATCACCGGTCCTGCGTCGTCCGCGGCCCGATTTATCGAAGCTGACGCAGCCGACGGTATCGCTGAAATCGATCGTTACTGCGCCGCCCATTTTCAATACCGCCGGTGAAAGCACGATCGGCACAACCGGCACATCGGCCGTCTAAACCATGACAAACGAAATCAAACGTCTTCAAACCAACGCACGGATGAGCCAGGTGGTGATCGCGAACGGTTATGTCCATCTTGCGGGCCAGGTTCCGGACAATGCCAACGAGTCGATCACTGAACAGGCTAGCAACATCCTCGGACGGATCGATACGTTGCTCGCGTCCGCCGGCGTCGACAAGACCCGCCTGATCACGGCCAACATCTGGCTGAGCGACCCGAAGCACTTCGCCGAATTCAACGCCGTGTGGGACGCGTGGATTCCCGAGGGCCACGCCCCCACGCGCGCCTGCGTCCAGGCGCTGCTGATGAAGCCCGGCTGCGACGTCGAAGTCGCCGTGACCGCGCTCGCCTGACCCCGGCCTGCCCCCTTGAGGAAACCCACATGAAATTCGATACCGTCGTGCTCGGCGGCGGCATAGTAGGAGTATCCATTGCGGTGCATCTGCAAAAGCGCGGCCGCTCGGTCGCGCTCGTGGACTGCAAGGCTCCGGGCAACGAGACTTCGTTTGGCAACGCGGGACTGATCCAGCGCGAAGGGGTTTATCCGTACGCGTTTCCGCGCGCGTTGAGCGCTCTCCTGAAGTATTCCCGCAACACCGCGCTCGATGTCCGCTATCACCCCAACGCCATGCTGAAGCTCGCGCCGTTTCTCTGGCGGTACTGGCGCAACTCGCATCCGTCGCGGCACGCCGTGATCGCGCGCTGGTACGCAACGCTGATCGAGCATTGCGTGACGGAGCACCGGATGCTCGCGGCCGAAGCCGGTGCAAGCGCGTTGCTGCGGCCGAACGGCTGGATCAAGGTGTTCAGGACGAACGCGAAGCAGGATTCGGAAATGGCCGTCGTGCAGCGTTGGCAGCGCGAGTTCGGCGTGAGCTTCGACGCCCTCGACCCAGCGCGTTTGCGCGAGACCGAACCTGATCTCGACACTTCGTTGAAAGGCGCGCTTCGCTACACCGCGGCGGATTCCGTCACCGACCCGAACGCGCTGGTCACGGCCTATGTGCAGTATTTCGACAAGCTGGGCGGACGGTTTTTTATCGGCGATGCGACGACGCTCAGGGACCATTGGACCGTCAACACGCAAGCGGGTTTGCTGAGCGCGCGTTCGGCGGTGATCGCGATGGGACCCTGGTCCGGCGATGTCACGAGGCGGCTCGGATACACGCTGCCGCTGGCCGTCAAGCGCGGTTACCACATGCACTATGCGGCGAGGCCGGATGCGCGCCTGAACCATCCGGTACTCGATGTTGAAAACGGTTACCTGATCGCGCCGATGTCACGCGGCATCCGCCTCACTACAGGCGCGGAACTCGCGTTTCGCGATGCACCGAAGACGCCCGTGCAACTGGACGCGGTTGAACCGATCGCACGCGGTTTGTTCCCGCTGGAACAACGCCTCGACGACGAACCCTGGATGGGCCGCCGTCCTTGCACGCCCGACATGATGCCGATCATTGGCGCCGCGCCGAAGCATGACGACCTGTGGTTCGCATTCGGGCACGCGCATCACGGGCTGACGCTCGGTGCGATTACAGGGCGGCTCATAGCGGAACTGGTGACGGGCGAAAAACCCCTTGTCGATCTGCAACCCTTCAGGGCCGACCGATTCTGAACGCATTGCTTCAACGCGCTCAGGTACGTTTTGTTGCGGCGTCCTTGCCGCGTCAAACAGCGCTCGTCAGCCGGTCCACCAACGCCCTTGCGAGCGGCGGCAGGTCCTTCATGCTGCGTACGCAAATCTTGAGCTTGCGTTCGGCCCACGGGTCGTTGAGGCGGATCATGCGGATATTCAAGGCCTTGCCGTGGCGTTTCGCCACCGACTCCGGAACAATGCCGATGCCAACACCCTGTTCAATCATCCGGCAGGCCGCTTCAAAATTACCTACCTGGATGCGCAGTTTCAAACGTGCGCCCAGTGCATCGGCGGCGGTGACAATAAACGCATGGATCGCGCTGGTCGTTGGCAGTCCGACGAAGTTATCGTTCAGCGTACGAGCAAAGTCCACCGACTCCTCCGCCGCCAGCGGATGATCCAGCGACGTCACCAGCACGAGCCGGTCATCGCGATACGGCAACATCTCCAGGTGATCGGCGTGGACATTGCCCGCCACAATGCCTATGTCCGTCGCGCTCTCCGCCACGCCCTTGACGATCTCGCCGCTCAATACTTCGCGCAAGTCGATATTGATATCCGGGTGATCGCGCAGGAAAGCGCTCAGCACCGAAGGCAGGAATTCGCTGATCGCGGTGGTGTTGGCCCAGATCCGCACATGCCCCTTGATGCCCTCGCCATACTCCTGCATGTCGCCAGCCAGATGCTCCACGCGCTCTTGCACGAGGCGCGCATGATGCACGAACGACTCGCCCGCCGGTGTCAGCGTCATGCCCTGGCTGGTGCGGTACAGCAGCTTGAAACCCAGTTGCTCTTCAAGGTTCTTGATACGGTTGCTCGCGGCGGGCGGGGAAATATGGCAGCGCTCGGCGGCTCTTGCGAGGTTCCTGGTGTCGGCCAGATTGACAATGAGCGTCAGATCGACGAAATCGAAATGCATGTCGGTGGCAGGTGGGCGTGGGTGGGCGCGGGTGCGCGTGATGGATAGCGGCGGCGAAAATGCAAAAACGCCGCGAGACTCCAATCTTAACGGACCATGAAGCGCGTCTTCAACAATGATGAATTCCACCGTGGCGCGCGCTCTGTCAGGGTTGAAGTCTTGAAACGCTGCAGGGGAGACGAAGTTGAAGAGTCGAGGCCGACGCCGACGCTGTTGACCGCGACTGTCTGGCTGCGTCGCGCAAGCGGTGCGATGGCTTTGGATACGCCGGTGATCCCCGTCAATACAAACGGCGTGCGATACACGTTCACCAGCTTGTTCATGCCGGGCAGGCCCTGCATCGGTAAGGCCTGGCTGTCCTTGTACGACACGTCACCGCGGCAAATTCGTCTTCAGATGTTCAATAAAGCAGATTAAAAGCAATCAGGTGAGCCAGTCGCCTGTTTACCCGGGCTTCCTCAGTGCGCACCCACAATTCGTCGCGCCTTCAGGATCACGGGCATATCGACCATCTTTCCGTCGACAGCCACCGCCGCACCGCCGCTTGCTTCCACCGCCCGCAGCACGCGTTCAGCCCATGCCCGCTCCGTGGCAGTCCACGCATAAGCGCGATGCACGGCGTCGACCTGTTTCGGATGAATGCAGAGCTTCGCGCCGAAACCAAAACGACGGCCGCGCCGTGCTTCGGACTCGATGGCGACAGGGTCGTCCAGCACGGTCGAGACACCGTCGACCGGCGTGGTCAAACCGGCCAGCCGCGATGCGAGCACGACCTGCGAGCGGAACATGTCGAGTTCCTCGCCGTCGCCCTCCACGTTCAGGTCGATCTGGAAATCCAGCGTGCCGAACACAATGCGCTGTACGCGTGGAGCCTCGCATAGCACCGTAAGATTGGCGAATCCCCGCGCGGTCTCCACGATCGGCAGGATTGTCAGCGACGGATGCGCATGCGCGAGCACTGCTTCAATGTGCTCGCGCGTTTCAGCCTTCGGCAACACGATGCCCGCCACGCCCGGATGACTCGCGATCGCCGCTACGTCGTTGCCAAACCACTCGGTATCCGCTGCATTGATCCGTACGAACGCGGGTCGGGCTGCATCCATGTGCGTCAGCACCGAATCGCGGGCAGTGGGTTTTTCTTGCGGCTGGACCGCATCTTCCAGATCGAGGATCACCGCGTCGGCGCCGCTCGCGCGAGCCTTCTCGAAGCGCTCGGGACGATTCCCCGGCACGAACAGATAAGAACGCGCGCTCATGCCCGTACATCCACTTCGAAGAGCGAGCCGATGCGTGTCTCCGATGCAATGCCCCACGCCGCGTCAAGCAACCGCGACGCGTCTTCATCCGACGCCGCCCCGGAGAAATCTGCCAGCCGGCGAAACTTCATCGCGATCTCCTCGCGCGAGAGCGTATTGCCGGGGTCTCCTTTCGGTTCATCAACGCGCCCGGTCAATTCACGGCCATCGCGCGTGTGCACCGTCACCTTGCCGATCCATCGCGCGGGATAGGCGCGGTCCACCTCTTCGTCCAGGACCATTTCCACCTTGCTTCGAAAGGCCACGACGGGTGCAGCGGCGTAGCCTTCTTCGAACTCCGTCACACCCGCATAACCGTGATAAGCGACGAGGCCCAGCACCGTACCCATGTTGAACTTGGCCTGATGAACCGTTGCGGGCACGGTCACGGCGCCGAGCACGTCGATTGCACCTTGATGCACCCTCGCCGTCACGCGCTCGATGTCTTGCGGTTTCAGTCCATGCTCCGCCATCACCGCGAGCAACGCATCGGCGGCGGGATGCGTATGGCGGCAAGCGGCATGATATTTGAACGAGGTCTCGGTCAGCGCCCAGCGTTCGCCCAGCCGGTCGGTGAGGCGTGCCGGGTCGGCATCCGTAGACATGCCTGCCGCCATGCCCTTCTCGCCCTCCAGGATGCGCGTGGCGCCCTTGAAACCATCGGCGGCGAGAGCAGCGGCCATGAGTCCGTTGGCGGCCGCCATGGCCGTGTGAAGCTGTTTGGAATCGGCGGCATCGCGCAAGAACTCCCACAGCCCGCTGGCTTGCGTACCGGCCGAACCAAACGCGTCAAGCATCTGCACGGGCGATAACCCCAGCATCCTCCCCGCCGTGGCAGCCGCCGCCACGGTCCCGGCCGTACCCGTCGTATGAAAGACCTTGTAGTGGGAACGCCCGAGAAATTCGCCGATGCGAATCCCCACCTCGTACCCGGCCACCACGGCCGCGATAAAGTCGCGGCCCGACGCATGCGCCGCCTGCGCCAGCGCCAGCGCAACAGGAAACACGACTGTCGCCGGATGAAAGACGGAGCCGTTATGCACGTCGTCCTGTTCCACGAAATGTGAGGCGGCCGCGTTCACCATGGCGGCGAAATACGGCGTCGCGCGTGTCCGGTCGATCAACACTTCCGCCTGCCCGTTGCCGTTCGCCGCGCCCGCCATGCTCGCGAACAACGCAATGCTTTCGACCGGCCGTGCGCCCTTGCCTCCGAGCGTCGACCCAAGCCAGTCGACATACAGGTTCACCGTGCGCTCCACGACGTGCTGCGGAATATCGTCGAAATGAATGGATGCCGCAAAGGTAGCGAGCGTCCGGCTGGGATGATCGGTCGTCATGGTGATCGCCTGAGGGGTTAGATGGTGCCGGCTTCGCGCAACGCCTGGATCTGCGAGGTTTCGTAGCCGAGTTCGCGCAGGATCGCTTCGGTGTGTTCGCCCAGCGCCGGAACAGGATCCATGCGCGGCTCGAAGCCGTTCGGCATGCCCGGCGGCAGCAACGCTGGAATCAGTCCCGCCGATGTGCCCACCTCGCGCCAACGATCGCGCGACTCGAGTTGCGGGTGTGCCCAGACATCGGCCAGCGTATTCATCTGCGCGTTCGCAATGCCCGCTGCGTCGAGCCGTTGCACGACCTCGGCTGCGGTCAGCTTGCTGAACGCAGCAACAATCAACTCACGCAGGACATCACGCGATGCCGAGCGCCTGGAGTTCGCGTCGAAGCGCGGATCGGTAGCCAGCGACGGCTGTTCAAGCACGCGCTCGCAAAACACTTTCCATTCACGTTCGTTCTGCAAACCCAGCATGACCGTCTTGCCGTCTCCGGCCAGGAACGGGCCATACGGGTAGATCGTCGCGTGCGACGCGCCGGATAACGCAGGTGGCTTTTGGTTACCAATTGCGTAGTACAACGGATAACCCATCCATTCGACCATGCTTTCGAGCATTGACACGTCGATCCGGCAGCCCTTTCCCGTGCGTCCGCGCAAAATCAGCGCGCTCAGGATATTCGAATACGCATACATGCCGGCGGCAATATCGGCGATCGAGCAGCCCGCTTTCGCCGGTTCGCCGGGTGAGCCGGTAATCGACAGAAACCCGGATTCGCTCTGGATCAGCAGGTCATACGCCTTCTTGTCACGATACGGACCGTCCGCCCCGTAGCCCGAGATGTCGCAGACAATCAGCTTCGGGTATTGCTTGCTCAACATGTCGTACCCGAGACCGAGCCGGTCCGCGGCGCCCGGTGCAAGGTTCTGCACCAGCACGTCGGCGTCGGCCAGGAGCGTATCGAGAATCTTCCCGGCTTCCGGTTGTTTTACATCGAGCGACAGGCTTTCCTTCGAGCGGTTCGTCCACACGAAATGCGACGCGAGCCCTTCCACGCGTTCGTCATAACCGCGTGCGAAATCGCCCGTCCCGGGCCGCTCGATCTTGATCACGCGTGCGCCCAGATCGGCTAGCTGGCGAGTGCAGAACGGCGCGGCAATCGCGTGTTCCAGCGTAATGACCTTGATGCCGTCGAGAGGTCTCATGATTCAGAACGAGCGCGGCAAGCCGAGGATATGCTCGGCGACATACGAGAGAATCAGGTTCGTGGAGATGGGCGCGACCTGATACAGGCGCGTCTCGCGGAACTTGCGTTCGACGTCGTATTCGCAGGCGAAACCGAAGCCGCCGTGGAATTGCAGGCAGGCATTGGCCGCTTCCCACGATGCATCGGCCGCGAGCAACTTCGCCATGTTGGCCTGCGCCCCACAGGGTTCGTGAGCATCAAAGCGACGCGCCGCTTCAAAGCGCATCAAGCTCGCTGCTTCCACATTGACGAACGAGCGCGCGATGGGGAACTGCACGCCCTGGTTCTGCCCAATGGGCCGCCCGAACACGATGCGTTCTTTCGCATACGCCGTCACCTTGTCGACAAACCAGTAGCCGTCGCCGATACATTCCGCCGCGATCAACGTACGTTCCGCGTTGAGGCCATCGAGGATGTATTTAAACCCTTGCCCTTCTTCGCCGATCAGGTTTTCCGCCGGGATTTCCAGGTTATCGAAGAAGAGTTCGTTGGTTTCATGGTTGACCATGTTCAGGATCGGCTGCACGGTCATGCCGTGACCGATCGCCTCGCGCAAGTCGACAATGAAAATGGACATGCCCTCGGACTTGCGCTTTACATCGGCGAGCGGCGTCGTGCGTGCAAGCAGGATCATCAGGTCGGAATGCTGCACCCGCGAGATCCATACCTTCTGTCCGTTGATGACGTAACGGTCGCCACGGCGTTCCGCGGTGGTCTTGATCTTCGTCGTGTCCGTGCCGGTGCTGGGCTCGGTGACACCCATCGACTGGAGGCGCAAGTTGCCGCTCGCGATCTGTGGCAAGTAGCGGTCCTTCTGTTGCGCGGAGCCATGCCGCAGCAACGTGCCCATGTTGTACATCTGCCCGTGGCACGCGCCGGAATTACCGCCAGCCCGATTGATCTCCTCCATGATCACCGACGCTTCCGTCAGGCCCAGTCCGGAACCGCCGTATTCCTGCGGGATCAGCGCGGCGAGCCAGCCGGCTTTCGTCAATGCGTCGACGAAGGTTTCCGGGTATCCACGCGCTTCATCTATCTTGCGGAAATAGTCGCCGGAAAATTGCTGGCACAGGTCGCGAACCGCTTCGCGAATGTCCTGGAACTGATCGGAATGAGTGGTCTGCATAAGGACTTTTCTAGATTCAGGCGAGCGTCGCGGTGGCGCGCATCGTCAGGTAACCGTCATGGTCTTTCGCCCATAACTCGACAGTGCGGCCGTCATCCGACGGTTTGCCGCACACGGTGAATGGATTGGGTGCGAAGGTCGGGCGCAGCGCGCGAAAAGCGAAGCTCGCGATGTTCGCGCCAGGTAATTCGCGGCGCACCAGATCCACGAGCATGGTCGCGATCAACGGGCCATGCACGATCAAACCCGGATATCCCTCTTCCTGCGTGACATACGGGTGATCGTAATGAATCCGGTGACTATTGAAGGTCAGCGCCGAGTAGCGGAACAGCAGCACCGGGCCGGTCGGGATCTCGCGGCTGAAGGCCTCGTCGGCGGGCGCTTTCGCGGGCTCTTTCTGCGGCACATTGGAAGCATCGGGCGCGGCCTCATCGCGATAGACAATGTCGTGCTCTTCCTCGATCTTGAGCGCCCCGTCCGCTTCAATCTCGTGCTGGACCGTCACGAACACGAGCCGCCCGGTGCGGCCCGTCTTGTCTTCGATATTCACGATGGTCGACGTGCGTGTCGCCGCTTCGCCGACCAGCAGCGGTTCATGAAATGTCAGGCGTCCGCCCGCCCACATCCGGCGGGGCAACGGCACGGGCGGCAGGAAACCGCCGCGTTTCGGATGGCCATCAGGGCCGGTTTCAGACAACGGCGCAATCGGTAAAAAATAGAGCCAGTGCCACAGTGGCGGCACATTTTTCGTCTCGGGCTCGCGATTGAGCGTAGCGGCCATGGCCGCCAGCGGGAACGCGGTAATCACGTCATGGACAACTTGTTTCCTGTCCAGCCAGTCGTCGAATTTTTCAGTCGCTTCGGGCACGATGGCGTCTCTCATTGTACGTGGCGGGTGGGTCGACAGGCGGGTTCAACAGTGACTTCAACTATGAACCCGTCTACCCGTTTCGCGAAGTCGCGATTTCTGAATCGGGGGTTTCGTTTTACTTAATGCTTAGTTCACGGCGGCCCGGCTCACGGCGCCTCGCGCAAGTGCGCGGAAGCCTCGTCTTCGACGCGTTGCCAGATCTCTACCGCCATCGGCCGCTCAGCGCCTTCCATGCTGCCGACGAACACCGGCCCGAGCCCGCGCAATCCCGCGGCGACGGCAGCGTGCAAGGACTCGGGCGCGCCGGCATAAGTCATACGCGCGGCGATCGCGCTGGGCGTAGCCTGTGTCCATCGACGTGGGATGTCGCTGATTTTCCGATGATTGTCAAAGCCCTGCCCGCGCGCCGCTTGCCCGCCTGCTGTCATTGTCCCTTGCCCCTGGTGCTGTGCCCGGCAGAAAGCGCCCGGCTGGAATGGATGCCAGTGTGGTTCAGGCGTGCGGAGCCAACAATTAGTTTTCGATGAAGCTGGGGTTCGGCGTGGCTGAAGTTGGTGTTTTTACGGAAGGGTTTGCCCTTTCTTATTCATGAGCCTGCGATGTGATTCAGGAACGACGACGAGATTCGGGCAGCGGCGCAAACCTCGCGCCGTCATGCTGCCCGAACGAGCTGCCGGTAGCTACCTCTGGCTGCCCAAAGGCGCCGGCGCATATCCAGAGTCAATAATCAATGCAACTTCCCGTTGCCGGCGATCACGCCACACGTCTGCCTTCAAGGAACGTGGCGCGCGGCACCGGCAAGCGATCCGCCATGGCGACCCGCACGAAATCAGCCCTCAGCCCCACGCCGATCGCACCGCGATCCGTCAGGCCGGCCGCCTTGGCGGGAGCCCACGATACCGTGCGAATGGCCTGCGGCAGCGACCAGCCGGCCTTGTCGACGAGTTCGAACGTGGCGGTCAGCAAGCTTGACGGCACATAGTCCGACGACAGGATGTCGAGCAACCCGGCGCGTGCCATCTCGAGCGCGGATACGTTGCCCGAGTGCGAGCCGCCGCGCACGACATTCGGTGCGCCCATGATCGTCGCAATGTCATGATCCCTTGCCGCCTGCGCCGCGGCCAGCGTCGTCGGAAACTCGGCGAGGGCGACGCCGTCCTCCACGGCTTCCAGCACGTGCTCGACCGATGTGTCGTCGTGGCTCGCAATCGGCAGACCCAGCGTCTTGCAACGCGCAACGATCTCGCTGCGATGAACCCGCGCGTACCTGTGCTGGTCGTCAGTCAGTTCATTGAGCACCGTGCTCGCGTGTTCATCGGTCCATTTGCCGTGACGCTCCTGATACCGGCGCCACTGGACCGGATCGTGCCATTGACGCTGGCCCGGCGTATGGTCCATCACGGAGACGAGGCGCAACAGCGGATGCGAAACCAGCCCCTCGAATACTTCAAGCACGTCCGCGGCCGCCACTTCGCATCGCAGATGCAGGAAATGCTCGACGCGCAGCATACCGCTCCCCGCCAGTCGCTCGATCGAGCGCGCGCAGTTGGTCTGGATTTCCTTGCCGCGTACGCCCACGCCTCCACGCGAACCGATCCCGAGTGCATCGAAAACGGTCGTAATACCGGCCGTTGCGACCTGGGCGTCGTGCACGAGGATGGCGGCGTCGTGGTTCCACAACACGCCCGGCCGCGGCGCGATATGCTTTTCGATGTTGTCGGTATGCAGTTCGACGAGTCCGGGCAACAGGTAATCACCGCCCCAGTCCTCCGCTTCCGCAACCGACGTCGTGCCGGGAGCCACCTCGGTGATACGGCCCTCGGCTACTCGTATTACGCCTGTGAACTCTTCATCGCGAGTGACGATGCGCGCGTTTTTGATCAACATGTCTGCAAGGTTTCCGTAGTCGTTGATTCCGTTGCCGCCTGCCCGGCGGGAGCGTTGAGTTGGATCAGTCGGGTCGCTACACGTTCGCGCGTGTCCTCGTCATGAAAAATTCCGACGATTGCCGCGCCCCGCTCGCGTGCCTCGACGATCAGGTCCGCCACCACCTGCCGGTTCTCGGCATCGAGCGACGCGGTAGGTTCGTCGAGCAGGAGCAGCGGCTGTTCGGCAATCAGCCCACGCGCGATATTGATGCGTTGTTGTTCACCGCCGGAGAACGTGGCCGGTGCAAGCGTCCACAGACGCCGCACCACGTTGAGGCGTTCGAGCAGCGCGCCGGCGCGTGCCCGTGCTTCTTCTTCATTCATGCCTCGCGAGATCAGCGGTTCACTGACGAGATCGAGCGACGACACGCGCGGGATAGCGCGCAAAAACTGGCTCACATAACCCATGGTAGTACGGCGCAAGCGAATCACGTCGTGCGGCAGCGCATCGGACAGCGACAGGTATTGCGACGTGCGGCTTTCATCACGAATGGCAACCGTGCCGCGCGTGAGCAGATAGTTACCGTACATGCAGCGCAGCAACGTGCTCTTGCCGGCACCCGAAGGCCCCGACAACACGACACACTCGCCTCGTTCCACATCGAGCGATACACCGCCCAACGCAGCGATGCGCACGCCACCCTGCTGATGCAGCGTAAAAGTCTTCTCCACCGCTCGCGCACGCAGCATCAGTGCCGCGCGTTCAGCAAACGCAAGCTCATTGGAAAGATCGGCATTGGCATTCATTCTCGTACCTCAAACTGGCAGCACGGACGCAACCAACGTCTGTGTATAGGGATGTTGGGGGTCATCGAGCACCTGGTCGGTCAGTCCGCTCTCCACCACTCGCCCGTCCTTCATCACCATCAGGCGGTGCGCGAGCAAACGCGCAACACCAATATCATGCGTGACAATCAGGGCAGCAAGATGAAGCTTGGCCGTCAATGTGCGAAGCAGGTCCAGCAGCCGCGCCTGCACGGAGACATCCAGCCCCGCGGTAGGCTCGTCCATGAATACGAGGCGGGGTTTCGTAACAAGATTGCGCGCAATCTGAAGCCGCTGCTGCATGCCGCCTGAAAACGCGGAAGGCAACTCGTCGATACGCGTGGCGTCCAGTTCGACCTGGCTCATCCAGTCGGAGGCTGTTTCACGAAGGCGTCCGTAGTGGCGCGCCCCGTTCGCCATCAACGGCTCGCCGATATTCGCCCCGGCCGACACGCCGTGACGCAGTCCGTCACGAGCATTCTGGTGCACGAAACCCCAGTCCGTACGAGCGAGCATCCTGCGGCGCGGCATGGGCAGCGCGAACAGGTCGAGCACCTCATGCTCCACGGAGCGATAGTGCAACGCACCTTCGTTCACGGGGGTTCGCAGCGCCAGTGCGTTCAGCAACGTGGATTTCCCTGAACCGGATTCGCCGACAATGCAAAGCACTTCGCCCGGGTAAATATCGATGTCCACATCGACACATCCGCCGCGGCCGTCATAGCGCTTTGTGAGTCCGCGGCCGGTGAGCAGAGGGAGTGCGGGTGTTGAAAGATTCATGCGTCCTCCTGTGCTGCGCGACGTTCCTGGCAGTAGTCGCTGTCCGAACACACGAACATGCGCGCGCCGGCGTCGTCCACAATCATTTCGTCGAGGAAACTCTCACGCGATCCGCATAACGCGCACTCATGGTCCCAGTGCTGAATGGTGAACGGATGATCCTCGAAGTCGAGACTCCGTACCTTCGTATAAGGCGGGATCGCATAGATGCGGCGTTCGCGGCCCGCGCCGAACAGTTGCAGCGCCGGGTTCATGTGCATCTTCGGGTTATCGAACTTGGGAATGGGCGACGGTGAAGTGAGATAACGATCGTTCACGAGCACCGGGTAGTCGTAGGTGGTCGCAATGCTGCCGTGCTGCACGATGTCCTCGTAGTACTTCACGTTGATCAGCCCGTAGTCCGCCAGCGCGTGGAGCTTGCGGCTCTCGGTGACGCGAGGCTCGAGACGGTACAGCGGCTCGGGCATTGGTACCTGGTACACCAGGATCTGCGCTTCGGTCAGCGGCGTTTCAGGAATCCGGTGACGGGTCTGGACAATGGATGCTTCCACCGTGCGCGTGGTGGTCGCCACGCCGGCCGTGCGCGCAAAGAAGCGGCGAATATTTACGGCGTTGGTAGTTTCATCGGAACCCTGGTCGATCACCTTCAGCGTGTCTCTGCGTCCGATGATCGCGGACGTCACCTGCAGGCCGCCCGTTCCCCAGCCATACGGCAAGGGCATTTCCCGCGATGCAAACGGCACCTGATGACCCGGCACGGCGACCGCTTTCAACAGCGCGCGGCGGATCATGCGTTTGGTTTGTTCATCGAGGTAGGCGAAGTTATAGCCTTCAGCCATGGCACTTTCTTCGATACGCGCATTCATGCTGCGTTCTCCTCACTGGGCTCGGGCTGCGCTTGTTGCGCTTCCTGAGCCTGATACTCTTTCTGGACTTCACCTTCGCGCTGCGCTTCTCTCTCGATGCCCGCACGCAAACGCCGCAGCAACTCGAGTTCGGACTGGAAGTCGACGTAGTGCGGCAATTTCAAGTGCTGCACGAAGCCCGATGCTTCCACGTTGTCGCTGTGATAAAGCACGAATTCCGCGTCCTGCGTCGGCGACGAAACGGTCTCGCCCAGTTCCTGCGCACGCAGTGCACGGTCGACCAGCGCCATGGCCATGGTCTTGCGTTCCGAGTGGCCGAATGCGAGGCCATACCCTTGCGTGAACGTGGGCGGCACGTCGCCGCTGCCCGCGAACTGGTTGATCATCTGGCACTCGGTGATGTCGATATCGCCGATCTCCACCGCGAATCCCAGCTCTTCAAGCTCCAGCTCGACGGCGACTTCTCCGTAACGAATCTCGCCGGCGAACGGATGCGAGTTTGCATAACCGCGCTGCGTGGCGTAACCGACAGCCAGCAGGAAACCCTCATCCGCGCGGGCCAGATTCTGCAAACGGACCGGGCGCTCGACAGGGAACATCAGGGGCTCGCGCGAAAGATCGCCGGGTTCGGGTGCATCCGCGTGCTTCTTTTCCTGCTCGATCAACCCTTCCTTGTCGAGCAGCGCGAGCACGCGCGGCATCGCTTCCTGCTGCGGTGCGGACGTACTTGGAAGGCTGACGTTGGGTGTGCGCGGGCCGCCTTCGGCCAGCAAGCTGAAGTCGAGCAGACGCTGGGTGTAATCGTATGTACCGCCCAGCACCTGTCCGCCCGGAATGTCCTTGAACGCAGCCGAAATACGCCGTTCCACAAGCATGGCTTCCGTATCGAGCGGCACCGTATAACCGAAGCGAGGCAGCGTCGTGCGATACGCCCGCAGCAGGAAAATGGCTTCCACAAGATCGCCCGCTGCCTGCTTGATCGCGAGCGCAGCCAGTTCTTCATCGTAGACCGAACCTTCGGTCATCACACGGGCAACTGCCAGCCGGAGCTGCTCGCGAATCTGGTCGACGCCAAGTTCCGCGATCGATTCATCGCCGCGCCGGTTGGCGCTAAGCAAGTCCCATGAACGTTCGATAGCGCGTTCTCCGCCCTTGACTGCAACGTACATCAGGCCACCTCCACGCGTGTTGTACGCGGCAGGCCGATCACCGAGCCGCCGTGCACGAAATAACAGTCGATACCGCAAGGGAACTGGCTCGCCAATGACGCGCGCTCATGCCAGAACGAAGCCGGCACGCCCGTGATATGGACAGTCTGCGTATCGCGGATACCGGGGCCGCGCCAGGTCATCGGCGTGCCGTCGTCAAGCGAGTCCACGCGGATGAACAGCATGACCGCGTCCTCCGGTGTCTCAGGGTCCCCGAGCGAAAATGCATCCAGCGGCGGCATGGATTGCGCATCGTGCAGGTAGGCAAAAACCGCTTGTGCGTGATCGTGCGTGAGCGGCGCGCCCGTGTGAAAGCGCAGCGCGTCGCTCAAGCCGCGATGTTCATGCTGCAGCAGCACGGGCGTCGAATAGTCGGCCAGTGCGAGCAGCGCAGCGAACGCGGCCATTGGCACATGGGCCGCAGCCGTGCTGCCGTCCTGATCCAGGCCGGGCAGTACGGCGTCGATCGAAACAATCTTGCCGGGCCGCGAAAGGGCGTTGAGCAACGCGCGGAACACGCCCTGGGAATCATGAACGGTGTCGTTGAAACCAGGGGTCAGGGTCGCGAGGTCGATGCCCGCGGCGTCCGCGCCACGAAAGTCGTTTGAAAGCTTGTCAGGTAACATCAGTCTCCCCTTACCATCGTAAAGAATTCCACCTTCGTACCCGCAGCCCGGGCCCGCTTTTGCTCACGCCTTTGCGCAATGCGCGCAGCGAGCGGCGCCAGCAAGTGCTCATGCATCCGGGCTTCGAAAGCAGGCGTCTGCAGCAATGCGTCGGCGAGCGCGGCAAGCGTCGCCCGCTCCTTGTCCCGTCCCATGTGAACGGCAATACCCACCGCGGCGCGTCCCTCGCGAACCCGCAAGCGCAGCGTCGCACGCGTCACGGTCACCTCACCCAGGTTGAACGCATCCCCGCTGCCGCCAACCCGTCCGCGCACCATTGCAAGACCGATATCGGGTGCGCGCAGCCAGTCGAATTCAGGCGGCGGCGTGCCTTCCAGTGCCGTATCAAGTGCGTCCTTCATGCAGGCTCGCGGCGTGCGCGCCAGGATGGCCAGCCACTCCCGCCGCGTCGCGAGGCCGGGGGGCGCAGGCGTCGGCTCAGATGTACTCATGGTCTTTCCTCGTCAATAAGGGCGCGCTTGAGGCCCAAGCCGCGTCCGTGATTTCGTCGTCCTGTCCAGCCTGAACGGTACTAGAATAGTCATCCGGTCGTCTAGACGTTTGTGCAACCGGATAAATATTCTTCCCAGGCGCCCTGCTTTCACATTTTCGCCATCGGCGGCGCACTACAATGCCGAAACCGATATTCAAACCGACAGGAATGACAGCGACATGACATCTAACGAAACTGGCACGCCGGGCCTGGCCGTGGAACGCGGTGCGGGCGTCGCGGTATGGCGTCAGATCGAACAGATTCTCTCGGCGGAGATCACGGCGAAGAGTTTCGGCGAAGATGGCCGCCTGCCCAGCGAGGCCGAACTCGCCCGGCGTTTCGACGTCAACCGGCACACGGTGCGCCGGGCCATGTTGCGGCTGGCCGCCACGGGGCTGGTGAGCGTCGAACAGGGCCGCGGCACATTCGTGCAACCGGGTGCGATCGACTATCAGATCGGGCGTCGCACGCGCTTTACCGAAAATCTGCGGCGCAACAACCAGGCATCCGTGGGGGTGGTGCTCTCCAGCGAGAAGGTGAAAGCCGATCCGGTCACCGCGAAAGCGCTCGCCATTCGCGCAGGGACGTTCGTGTACGAGATCGAGACACGGCATGATTCCGACGATGTGCCGCTGACCTATGCACGCAGCTGGTTTCCCGCCATGCGTTTCACCGACTTGCCCGGCGTGCTGGCGGGCGTGCAAGGCGTCAGCGCGGCGCTGGCGGAATTCGGCGTAGTCGATTACACCCGCAAATGGAGCCGTATCGGCTGCGTTCTGCCCAGCTCGGAAGTCGCCCGGCGCTTGCAGATCAATCGTGCTCAACCGGTAATGTGGGTTGAAAGCGTGGATGTCGACGAAGCCGGCGTGCCGGTTAAATATGGCATTACCCACTTCGCCGCCGACCGCGTGCAGTTGCTGGTCGAGGACGGCGTATGAGCGTCGAAACCAATGACGCCGTACCAAATGACTGGACACCCGATGCGCGCATCGCGCTTTACTACGCACCACCGGCCTCTTCCACATGGTGGCGCGCGGGCTCCGAATGGCTGGGGCGCGATGCCGAGACCGGACGCTTGATCGAAGCACCTTTGGAGCCGTCCATCAGCGCGCTCGGACAGACCGTTGCAGCGCTCACCGGGTCCCCGCGCCGGTATGGCTGGCACGGAACGCTCGTCGCGCCTTTCCATACAGCCGAAGGGGTCACGCCGCAGCAGGTCTTGTCCGTAGCTCGCGAGTGGGCGAGCCACATCGCTCCATTCGATGCCCCTTTGTCCGCCGTCGAGATGGGCCGCTTCGTCGCGTTGCGAGCCGGAGAGCCGGACGACGACGAAGCAATCCGCCGGATCGCCGCAAGCGCTTTGTATGCGCTTGCCTCGCTGCGCGCACGTCCTTCGGCGGAGGATGCCGAGCGGCGCCTTGCATCCGGTTTGAGCGAACGGCAGCAAACCCTGTTGCATGAATGGGGCTACCCGTATGTGCTCGATGAATTCCGCTTCCACATGACGCTATCCGACGCACTCGATTCAGCTTCAGCGCGCGCGGCCATCGTCTCGCTGTGGCAAACCCGCGCTGCCGCGCTCGGACCGCTGCCCTTCCACGGCGCGGCGCTTTTTGTCCAGCCGCGCCCGGCTGCGCCGTTCACACTCTGGCAGCGCCTGCCCTTCACTCATGCCCGCTCCGAGGCCCTTGAATGAGCACGGAACCCGGTCGATTGATCTACGTAATGGGGCCGTCAGGCGCCGGCAAGGACTCGCTGCTCGGCTTCGCTCGTGAACGCATTGGCGCACGGGTGATGTTCGCGCATCGCTACATCACGCGCCCTGTTTCCGATGGCGAGAACCATGTGGCGCTGAGCCGCGAGGAATTCGCCGCGCGTCTGGCCAGCGGCGTGTTCTCCCTGCATTGGGAAAGTCACGGACTGCACTATGGCATCGGCGTCGAGATCGATGCGTGGCTCGCGCGCGGATTGCCGGTCGTGGTCAACGGGTCGCGCCAACATGCACCGGTTGCCCTCGAACGTTATCCGTTCACGCAGTTCGTCCACATTCACGCAAGCCCAGCGGTGCTTGCGGCCCGGCTCGAGCGGCGCGGCCGCGAAGATTCAAGGCAGATGGAAGCGCGGCTTGCGCGCCGTCCTGCGCTTTTGCTCCCCGAGCAGGCGCAGCTCATCACCATCGACAATTCGGGTTTGCTGTCCGAAGCAGGTCAGCAGTTGCTGGCCGCAATCAGCCAGCAGCAGCGCTGATGAACTATTGGCCGGCGCACCATTGCCCGCCGGCCAATAGTTCAGCGTTCAGATCACGCGTTCACGAAGCCACGCGGATCCCAGATCGATCAGTGTCACGATCACAATCACCATCAGCAGCACGGCCGAGGTTTTCGCATAGTTGAACGAGCGGATCGCTTCGTACAACACAACACCAATCCCGCCCGCGCCGACCATGCCGACCACCATTGCCGAGCGTACGTTCGACTCGAACCGGTACAGCGCATACGAGATCCACAGCGGCAGCACTTGCGGCAGCACGCCATAAAGGACTTCATCCAGACTTCCCGCGCCCGTCGCTCGCACGCCTTCCACGGGCCGCGGATCGATCGCTTCAACGGCTTCAGCGAACAGCTTCGCCAGCACGCCGGTCGTATGCACCCAAAGCGCGAGCACACCGGCGAACGGCCCAAGTCCCACCGCGACAATGAACAGCATCGCGAAGA
>Ga0073928_10004080_pt1 | contig 22125 bp, 23 predicted proteins | sample PaiPotPPA55metaG_FD_76969 | JGI IMG/M metagenome (GOLD analysis project Ga0073928, IMG submission 76969) | Iron sulfur acid spring bacterial and archeal communities from Banff, Canada, to study Microbial Dark Matter (Phase II) - Paint Pots PPA... ...
CCATGCCAGAAGCGCTTTGGTTTGGCTTGACGTTTGGCGTCTTCACCGCGGCTTTTTTCCTTGCCCTCGGATATATTTATGGGGACGCAAAAAGGCGTCAAATGCCTGCTTGGGCCTGGGTGATTGCCGCTTTCCTCATACCCAATTTGATTGGATTCATCCTTTATTTTGTGTTCCGAGGGCCTCTCCTTGGGCCTTGCAGTTCCTGTGGCAAGCCTATTCGAGGGGGAGAAGCATTCTGCTCACACTGCGGATGCTCGCAGGGTTCCAGTATCGGAAGCATCACAGCTGACAATCGCACAATCTGAAGTAAAAAGGTGGTAATAACCTTGACATCATACAAAACGGAGGACGGTGTGAAGCGTGAGCGCGCCTTGCAGGTCGTGTTGGTGTTAGTGGGCTTGTTTTATTCCTTTTGGGGCTATCTCCTGTTCGACGCTCTATGGCACTCTAGCTGGCTTAACGGGCATAACGACGTCTTGCCGATGTTCCTGAGCCTTAACACGGCGCTCGGGCCCTGTCTGTTGCTGGCCGTTAAGCAGCCGGCCAAGCATCGCTTGATGATCGCCTATGGGGCGTGGTCAAGCCTTGCCCATGGGTTCACGATGACAATCCAATCGGCGGAGGCGGCGGCGCACGGGATGCACAGGCAGGATAGTCCCCAGGACATTCTGATCTTTGTCGCGATTGGAGTCGCGCTGCTTGCACTGCTCCCGGCAAAAAAGGCATCGCCGGCCGGCGCGGCTATCAGTGAGCCGCGCTTTGCCGAACGCTAGGGGAACCTTCCACCGCCGCGCGTGGGCCGAGATACAAGGGCTCCTCAAGGGTTTAACTGGATTTCTGCGCTATTTCTGAAGACGATCCCGTCGACCTTGAGCAACTCCGCCAGTTAATCACTGGGTAGTTCATTCTTTCGCCCTCTGAGTCGTTGATGCGAAATACATAAACCCGGGCCCCTCTCGACAAACACCCGAGTCAAATGCCAAGAGTACCGGCGAGCTTGTCGAGATTTTCCCGCCCTTCAACGTTATTCATGCTGGGAACCCGAGTTCGCGAATTTGCCTGAAATGAATTGACGCCTGAATCGGCATACTCGCCGGACTGGAATAGAACGTCCCGGGTACAGGTAGTAAGAGATGAACAAGGAAAGATCGGCACATAAATGCCGGACGCACCCGAGAATGATCAAACGATTGCGATTCGAAGCGCGATCCTGGCGCAGTGTTCGACAAATCGGAACCAGATTGGATGATGTGCGGAAGGATCTATAATGTTTAAAACAATAATTGTGGTATGGCTGGCGCTACTTGTACTGGCCCTACATGTATTCACATCGGTAACTCGCATCATTGAAAAACGTAGGCCAACACCTCCATCACACAGTGCGCACAAGAAAACTTCTGTTTCATAGACCGTAAGCAGCGGTTTCTATTTTGAAGATCAAGACGATCAGCTTTAACACCGTTCTGACTGGGAATTCCTTATGAAAGTGTTTCGAGAAAAAGACCGTAAGCAGGCAGGTCTGGTCTCCGCACTTATTTTTTGCTTTGCAATGTTCATCCTATCATCTCCGTTAGAAGCGCGGTCCAACAAAGCCCCAACATCCAGCCCCACTAAACACACAACCGTGGACAGCAACATTGATCCGCTTCAGCAGATGAGCTATTGATGCAGGAACTCTCGAAACGGGTGAGCCCTAGTGTCGTGCGGATTTTTAGTAACGCCTACTCCCCCGGACGGCGACCGAGAGCACCGCAACACCGATTTGTTGTCGCGCGGGCTGATCTCGGGATCAGGCATCTTCATTGCCTCCGATGGATGGGTAGTCACGAGCGCGCACGTGGTACAGGGAGCGCGGCGAATTCGCATCCGTCTTAGTGCGGAAGCCGCGGCATCCGTTCTTCGGGCCGGCAAATCACGCCACGCATTATTTGACGCACAACATTTGCCGGCGCTGGAATTGTCTGATTCAAGCGACCTGAACCAGGGCCAATTGGTATTGGCCTTTGGCAGTCCCCTTGGTCTCGATAATTCGGTAAGCATGGGTGTTGTGAGTTCCGTCGCCAGAAGGCTTGATCCAGACAGCCCGACGATCTACGTGCAGACCGATGCGGCGATTAATCCCGGCAATAGTGGCGGACCGCTAGTGGATACCAGCGGGCGCGTAGTCCGCATAAACACGCTTATTCTTTCCCAGTCGGGCGGTAATGAAGGGATCGGGTTGGCCATTCCCTCTGACTGTCCCACGATTGTCCCAACAGTTGTTGATGCTACAATAGTTAGCCGCTGAAACGGTGGGCGAGTAGCTCAGCTGGGAGAGCGCATCGTTCGCAACGATGAGGTCGCCGGTTCGACCCCGGTCTCGTCCACCAAATTTCAAAAAAATACCACCTGTTCTGCCGGAAATCCACTCTTCACAAAAACCCTTGCAGCGATTTTGACTTTGCAATTCACAGCGGCGTATAACAGCTTTTTGCGTTTTGAAAGGGGACCGCCGTGAACGACGCCACCTCCAAGGACTTGTTTTCCCGCCGCAAATTTCTCGAATCAAGCTCCGCAGCAATAGCCGCCGCAGGCATGCTCGCCTCCGATGCCGCCGCCCAGGGAGAGAAGCAACCCTACCCTTCCAACGATGAGCGCAAGCCCTACCCCACTAAGGACGACCGCAGCTCCAGCGCTCCTGGCCCAGGCAATCCCGAAATCGACGCGCAGAATCCAGACTCCTTCCTTCCGCCGCCAACCGATGCTGGCGGCGTCCAAGCCTTCAAATACCCTTTCGGCATCGCTCACAAACGCATGCAGGAAGGAGGCTGGTCCCGGGAAGTCACCGTCCGCGAGCTCCCCGTTTCAAAATCCATCGCTGGAGTGGACATGCGCCTCACCGCCGGCGGCGTCCGCGAGCTGCACTGGCACACCGCGGGCGAGTGGGCCATCATGCTTTACGGTAACGCGCGCATCACCGGCCTCGACTCCGAAGGGAAAAGTTTCGTCGACGACGTCGGCGAAGGCGACCTCTGGTATTTCCCTACAGGTATTCCGCACTCCATCCAGGGTCTCAAGCCCGACGGCGCAGAATTCCTCCTGGTCTTCGACGACGGCAACTTCTCCGAATACGAAACCGTGCTGCTCACCGACTGGATGGCCCACACTCCGAAGGACGTCCTCGCCCAAAATTTTGGCATCAACGAGCAGTCGCTGAAAAAATTAGTCGGCCGCGAAAAATTTATTTTTCAGGCCGACGTCCCCGGCCCACTCGACGCCGACCGCAAAGCCACCGCAGGCACGCTGGGCCTTTCGCCGATCGATTTCGGTTTCCGGGCCTCAAAAATGCCCGTCACCAAGCGCACCAAGGGCGGCGAAGTCCGCATCGTCGACTCCACCAAATTTAAAATCTCCACCACCGTGGCCGCCGCGATCGTGACCGTCCACCCCGGCGGCATCCGAGAACTCCATTGGCACCAGAACGCCGACGAATGGCAATACTTCATCGCAGGACGAGGCCGCATGACCGTCTTCGCCACCGGTGGCCGCGCTCGCACCATGGACTTCCAGGCCGGCGACGTCGGCTATATCCAGAAAACTCTGCCGCATTACATTCAAAACACTGGCACGACCGACCTAAAATTCCTCGAAATGTTCAAGAGCAACATCTACCAGGACCTCTCCCTATCCCAGTGGCTCACCCACACCCCGCCAGAGCTGGTCATCGCCCACCTAGGCATAGACCGCGCCACCCTGGACGCCCTACCCAAAGACGAAATAGTAGTCATGCCCGCGTGAGTTAATGGGAACGTCCGCGACGATGAGGTCCGCTCGACGACGCGTCATAAGCACTGTCGATAGGCGGGAGTCATTCTTACGGTATTATGTGGAATAGGGCTGGTTCTTCAACCGACGTATGGTGTGTTCGGCCAAAAAGATGGACCGAACACAAAAATGAGGAACTGATGACTCTGGAACGTGTGCCTTATGTCGGAGCTGAAAACCCCGCGCTTACAACCCTCCGCTCCTAGCGGCGAGGAGGCTTTTCGCTTGGGCTAGCTCGGGGCGATCGGAGCGGATACCTTCGCAATTCTTCAGCAACTGGACGAAGTAGGTGCTCGCTTTCTCTCTTTGCTGGACCTGCGTGGCGGCTTGCGCTGCGCCGTAGAGACCGTTGAAGCGATTGGGGTCGGTGCGCAGGGAAATTTCGTATTCGGTCAGCGCTTCTTGCGGACGCTGCAGGTCGAGCAGCATGTCGGCAAGCATTTCGCGGGCGGGCAGTGCGGTTTCGGCTTTGCCGACTTTGTCCTGATCGTCGGCAACGGCGCGCAGCTGGCGAACCGCATCGTCGGAGTTGCCCGCAGCGTAATCGGCCCAGGCTTGCACAAGTTGGTGCTCGTTCTTCAAGGCGTCGGCAACGTAGGGCCGAGGACCTTTGCGCGTGGCTTCGAGCAGTTCGTCGTAATGCTTCAGCGCGTCTTGTGCGGCGGCTGCATTGTGAAGATGGCCAGCGGCAACGGCGCGTCCCCAGTACGCGACTAGCTGAACGTCGGAAGGCGCGCCTGCGATGGGTTGTAAGCCTAGCGCTTCTTTCCATTGGCGGCGCTCTAGAGCGTATTTGGCGGGCCCTTCCGCTTGGCGCACCAGCAAATAATTCTCAAATTCGTGATCCATTTGTTCGGGGCGAATGGCTGCGATCTGCTCGATGGCCGCTTTGGCGCTGGCGTCGTCGCCAATTTGCATGTACGCGTATGCGAGGAAATCCATGGAATGCACCTTGTGGTGCATCACGTGATGATGGTCGGCCATACTATCGGCGACGCGAATGGCGGCCAGGTTGGAGGTGATATCGTCCTGCCAAACACCCAAGCGCGCGAAGATGTGCGAAGGCATGTGCACGGCGTGAGGTGATGAGGGCGCGATGCCGGCATATTTGCGTGCGGCGGGAAGCGCGAGACTGGCCATCGCAGGATTGTCACAGCTGTGGATGATGTAGTGCGCGATGCCCGGATGATTTGGTTGCTCGTCGTATAGCTTATTGAGAATGGCAACGGCAGCTTTGGCATTGGTGAGATTGGGGTCGCGGTCGGGACCTGAGGCGAGGAGCGAGAGCGCGAAGAAGATGGCGGCTTCGCGGTCGTTGGGATTACGTTCGTGGACGCCTTGCATCGCTTTCGCGTAAGCGCCGGCGCGCTGATTGTGGTCGAGTTTATCGGTCTCAGAGTAGAAGACCGAGAGCGCCTGGATGTAGTCGCGTTCGCGGGCGGTCGGCGGCTTGAGGGAATACGCTTTAGTAAGTAGCTCGGCGCCTTGGGCGAGATCTGCTTTAGTGGGGCGATTCCAGAGTTCGTGATAAAAGGTCATCGCTTGTCCCCAGTAAGCCATTGCGCAGCGCGGATCTTTTTTGGCGACCTCCTCGAATTGCGCGTCGGCCACTTCGTACTCGAAGGAATGCAGAAGTGCGACGCCGCGCTCGAATTGCGACTGAACTGCGGGAGCGCAGGAAGTGGCAAATGAGACGGTACCGAGTTTTTCGTCGACGTCGTGATGGTGCTGCGGCTCCTGAGCGAAGAGCGAAAGTGGTTCCTGCGACAGAGTGCCAATGAGAACGAGAAAAGCTAATTTTAGGGCCTTCATGATGACTCCAACGTGAGTCTTGGAAAGCGTAGTCAAGGCAAAAGGGGATGTCAATGCGCGGCGGTCATTGGCGGGGCGCGGAATTCTCGCTATTGGAACACGGTGTGCAGCACTCAGTTACCCGCCGCTTGTTGAGAACGCTCTGCGGCCTTCTTCAGAGCATCCGCTACTCCCTCGTGTAACTTCCGGCTCCCGAAATGTTCGAGCATCCATCCCCACCATCCAGGTGAGATTGTGAAGTCTCAACCAAAGCTCACCCGGCAAATGCTTGTTATCTAGCGGGGCCAGCCGGCTCCATCACAAACTGCCAGCACGTTTCCGCATCCCACCACAACCCGTAATTGGAGGGATTCGCAAGGAGTTGCCGGACGTGCTCGACGAGCGCTTCTACTTGGCGATGGGACAAGTGCTTATGCTCATTGGAGATATCAACCCGCTGACAAGTGGCGGTGGTGGTTTGGCGCCCGACAACAATCGAAGTAAAGAAAGAATTATCACCCAGAAGCGGCGGGTGGCCGACAGATTAATCACGAAGAGGGGTGCCGCATCCTTTGAGCTTTTCAAAAGGGTGCGTTCTTCGCGTTGTGTCCCGCTGGCGCTTGATGCACAGATAACAAAAATGGCCAGCGCGCCATTGACTCGCTGACCTTGGAAATTGAAGCATCCCACGAACAGAACGCCTGATTGGGACCGATCATTACCCGCAGCTTGTCGGCTGGAATCGGGCGCGGCAAGCCTTTGGGGCTTAGTTCACCCAGTGCATGCATAATCTGCTTTACCACTCTGAAATGTCGCCTGCAAGAACCGCAATGCGAGCTTTAGTTGTACGCGGCCCGCGCTTTGTCTTGGGGCTCACTCCCAGACCCTAGCTTTATCACCGCAGGAATAAGTTCCTTACCGAGGTACATCTTATCCAGCAGCTCCGACGCTCCATAACTACACGCCAAAGCCCGCGTATCCTCGTCATTCCACACCGAAATGGCCAGCACCGCAGCTCGGTAAGCATGCAGCCCCTCACTGACGTTCATCGGCGTGAGGTAGGAACTATCCGGCATATGTAAATCGAGGATTACCACGTCAGGTTTGAACTGGCGGGTCAGGCTCAGGCTCTCAGCGAAATTCTTAGCCTCAGCCACCATTTCAATCTCTGGCGCCCCGCCCAGCAAAGTGCGAAGGGCCTTACGCATGATGCAGTTGTCGTCGGCTACTAGAACTTTTATAAGCAGGGAGGGACGCTCTCCACTTTCGGTATAACACTTCTGTTAGCAGCTGTCTAGTTATTGCGTTCGTCGGCCGGCCTACCAAAGGTGAATATCTACTTTAATCAGCGCGCTTCGAATCGCGTAACTGCGCGCAGTGGCCGGCCCGGCGGCCCACAGTAAGCCAGCATGCAAGCAAAAAAGAGTGCTCCCGTTGACCGGGAGCACCCTTTCCCTTTAAGAAGCGCCTAGCTATTCCTTAGAGATTTATCGTCCGCGGCTGTGAAATGCGTCTTCGTAGCCCCGCGTAAATCCTTTGCGGTACTGTTCCTTGTAGAGGTTTTTATCTCCGTAATCCTTACGGAACCCATGGTCGGCGTCTTTGTACGCATCGTGTTTTTCTGGATGGTACTCCTTGTGATTGCGCAAATCAGCTTGTCCGGCGCTAATCCCATCGCGATAGCCGATGTCGGTCGCCACGTCCGTATATGCCCACTTCGCATAGGCATCCGGGTCCTCATCTCGACGGGGAACCCGGTCAGGATCATAGTTTTCCCCCGTCAGCCCGTAGATATCTGTGCGTACCGGCCGGTCATTGAATCCATCGTCATATCCCCTCTTGTAACCGTCGCGATACCCTTCCTGAAAATCCTCGCGCGGGCCCATGTATTCTTCATAACCCAGGTCCGCATTTCGAAAATCCTGGCTGTCCAGGTTGCCCTTCACGTTGGCTTTCAAGTCCGCGCGACCTTGGCGAAATCCGTCCCGATACCCGTGTTGGAATCCATGCTCGCGAGCTTTCCGGGACCCTCCGTAATCTTGAGCTGCGGCCACGCTTGCCAACATCAATAAGGCCAGGATCGCAGTAGCGGCATATTTCAAATGTCGAATCACCTTTTCCTCCTCGGGGCTGCGCATTACGACCAATCGTAATAAGTGTCAACGCGACACGCCTCGCCAGTCGATAAGGTAATTACCTTAAGGGTGCTTTGAAGTCCCTGTAATGAAAATCATCAGGTCGTTTGAACCAGTAAGCGGAACATGCCAACACAAGCGAAAGCGGTACGAAAAACGTAGGCAGCGCATAGAAGCGGATCTCTGTCGATGGATACAGAAGGAAATGAATTAACGCGGCGGTAAGAACCGTAGCTGTAATTAAACGGTACTGTCCAGCAGAATAGCAATCAAGGCCAAGAAGAACGTTGAAGTGATTGAAAAGCTCTTCACGAGCGCCCACGCCTTGTGCGCCGTGGTGGAGGCGTAGATTCGCGGTGTTATGTGCACCACTGCATCGCCGGGCGCTGCCAGAAGGCCCACAAAGCTGTTCTGAAATAACACGCCCAAGGGTACGGGTGCCCACACACTTGTATGAGGCCATAACTCATCAGCGCTAAAGCGCAAAACGTGACCCATTCGGTGGCATCGATGATCCGCAAAAAAAAACACACAGAAAAGAAGTCCCACGAAAACCATTGCGTGGTCGTACCCAGATTGCGACGAGGACCAGCGTACAGCCAGCGACCGCTTGGGAGTGCTCCAGCACAAGATACAATCCTGAAACGAGCAGCAACAATTCGAGAGCATCTGGAATGCCTATTCGACCAAGTTGAAAAAGGGGAGGAGTCAAAATTCAAGAGTCCTGAAAAAATCGTGTACCACGGCTCCCTCATGTATTTGCTCAACCAAATCCAGGCGAGAAGTGAGTAACACATGAAAGAGAAAAGCGAGATCAGCAGCAGTGCTCCAGGCAGAGAAAAGCCCGCGCGATGCAAACCGGCAGCCGCTATGCAATACAGCGGTTTGATCGAATAGAAAGGAAGTTGCTGAAAAGAATGCACGCTGTCGTGGGCTACATCGCGATGAAAACGGAAGTAGAGTCGTTTCCGACGAGAGCTGCGTATTTCGGCTTACTATGGATGGCCGAGTAGTCCTCTTCGTGAATTGAAGAAGCATCCGTGGTTCGCCACGATGCAATGACGCCTATATATCCAAGCATGTCCCAGGCGTTACCAGGGCATCGATACGCATATGAGGCGAGCCCGGTCACCAGCATGAAATACACGACCAACCAGATTAGAGCGACGCCGCGCCAGCGCGGCGAAGTATCCTTTGAAGTCGATTTAATTTGCTGACGTATCCGGAACGGACATTTAGAGTGATCGGCGGCTCGCGTCCATCTTTGCCCACTTCAAGGGGTGTGTAACGTCAGTGAACTTAAAAGCGCGCGGGCGCCGTTCCAGACGATCTGCACACCAATGCACACCAGCAAGAACGACGTCAGTTGTAAAATGACCGTCATGCCGGTGGTGCCCAGCACGCGGCCAAGGCGATCGGCAAAGCTATAACAGAGATAAATGCTCCCGGCCAGAAGGACGCACCCGAGAAACGCTGTGAAGATGCTCCATAGATGTACCCCCTGATGATATGGGGCATTGGCGCCCAGCGTTAGCGCAACAGATATGGAGCCGGGCCCCACTGTCAGCGGCAACGTCAATGGATAAAACGCATCGCGATAGGGATCCTGCGGCGGAACATTCTGCGCCATTTCTTTCTGGCCGTCATAATTGCCCCGCTTGAGCAGCGTCCAGCCATTGGAAATCACGATGAGCCCACCGCCGACTTGCACCACCGGAATCGAAATTCCAAAGAAGCGCAAAATGTACGTGCCGATAAAATACGAACCGACCAGCAGAAAGAAACTGTTCATGGCAATCCGCCAGGACAATTCTTTGCGAACTTCAGGCGAGTAATCGCGCGTCATGGACAGGAAAATCGGGCTGCCGCCCAGCGGATCGACAATGGGAAACAAAGCGCTGAGAATCAAAAATAAACTTTTTGCTGCTTCCAGCATGACAAGTCTCCAGCAAAACTCGTCCGCACCGAAAAGTAGCACCCAGAATGGTGCCCCGCAAAACTGGGCCAAAAAGCGCAGTTTTGTTTTGCGCTGTGAACGCGCTGACGCGGCTCACATCATAACGTTAGTCTTGAAGTTCTTCGCTGCAGTTGTGAACGAGAATCTATCACAATGTTGCTGTCACGGTTCGCCGCTGCCTGGCGCTCAAATCTTTCTTCGCATCACCACGTTGGTATTGCCAAACGGCGCCACGCGTTCGAATCCTGCTTTTTTGAACATCGATACCGTTCCGTGAGTCGACATATTTCCGAACGACTTGCCTTCCCAATTCGCGACCGGGTAAGCCTCCACGATCCCGCCGCCCTCTTGTTTTATGGTTTCGAGAGCGGCAGCCAGTGCAGCGCCTGCAATTCCGCGCCGCCGATATTTTCTGTCCACCACAAAACAAGTGATGCGCCAGAATTTTCCAGTCCTTGTTTCTGGCGGCGGCACGCGATATATCCGCATATCGTCGATGCGCGCCAGTTCCTCTCGTAGTCCGTACTGGCACCAGCCCACCGGTACGCCGCTCGCGTAAACCAGGATTCCGTGCGCGCAGCCCTTGTCGATGAGCTTTTTCTGCTCTCGGCGATTCCTAACGGCTCGCAGTTTCCTTGTCGGCAACCATTGATCTTTGGGCAACGTGCGAGGGCGCTGGAAATGCACGCAGCAGCAATGGTCCCAGCCATTGCCTTTGGAGAACAACTCTACGAAATCAGGCCAGGTCTTCTCAGACAATTCTTTCGTCGACAATTTCATCGCCGCGCTGCCGGCAGGTGTGGGAGATTTCATTTCAATTGCGTTTCGTTGTCTGTGTGTTACGCAGTACAAATCGTTAGGTCGGCCGCAACACGGCGGCGGCGATTATCAGGAATTCTAGCGCGCGCTGCGGATCTGCAAGGCGGCCGCGTGCCGAATCACGCGAGCCGCCCCCCTTCCCCGCAACACGCTTCAACGCTGCGCCCAATAAAGCGTTCATGTCTTTCTTTGCCGACGGATGCTGCGAGAAAAAAATGTGCCCACACTCGTTGCGAACAACTAACGCTACGGTGTTTTCTGCCTGGGCCACTTCACGCGCAAAAGCTTGCACATACTCCGGCGGGTCATTTTCAAACAACTTTGCGATTACACGCAGGCCGTCCGCGCCAACTTCGGCCTGTTGCACGGACGCGCGTGCCGCTATCTCGGCAAGTTTCTGAAGGCTGGTGCGAGCGCTTTTGAAATGCGCATCACGCTCAAAGGCCACGCGCTCGGCGGCGGAAACAGCTTCCTGTGGCGAGCAATTCAGGCGTTGCGCCACGGCGCGCAACGTCGCAAAATCTTCGCGTGCCAGGCGCTCTGCTCGTCGCCCACAGGCGAACTCCACGCGCCAATCTTGCCTGATCCTGGAAATACCGCGCACGAAAATCACTCCGATCTGGCCGGTGCGCTGCACATGAGTGCCGCCGCACGGCTGCAGCTCCAGCGCTTCAATTTCGATGGCCCGCAGCGTACCGCTACGATCCACAGTTTTGCGCACGCCGGCGGCAGCCAACTCCTCGGCTGAGCCATACTTCACGTTTACCATGCGGTCTGCATACACGACGTCGTTCGCGGCAGCCATCGCACTATCCAGAATTTCTTGCGTAGGCTCGCGTCCACGTAGATCGATGGTGCAGACGTCCGAGCCCAGATGAAATGAAATGGTCGGCAGCGCAAATCTTGAATGAAACACCGCGGACAAGACGTGTTGCCCAGTATGCTGCTGCATGTGATCGAAACGGCGGCTCCAATCAATAATTCCCTGCACCGCACCAATTTCGATGCGCTTGTCAACAAGGTGGATTATTTCACCTTCTTCGTCGAGCACATCCACGACACGCGCATCTCCAAGCCGCCCGGTATCGTGGGGCTGTCCGCCGGAGGTAGGATAAAATGCGGTACGATCAAGCGTTACGCGCCACAAGGCTCGGGACGGCGGGCCGACCGGATTTTCCGGCGCGACGGCACCTTCTGGCTCGCGGCTCAATACCTGGGCGGAAAATTCCCGCGTAAACGCATCGTCGTAATAAAGCCGTTTGGTCGTCATTTATGTGTTGCGGTCAACTGCACGAATTCACTTAGAACGATGAGGTTGAAAATTTTAGCACAGGCTAAATTGGCTGCCGGTTAAGCCTACGCAGGATCCGAACCCAGAAAAAATGGCCAAAATCGCGATATAATTGAGGGATGCCGGTGCGCCTTATCGCTCTTGATATCGACGGTACCCTGCTGGACAGCCGCTGGCAGATTTCCGAAGCCAATCGCGGAGCCATCGCAGAAGCGAACAAACGTGGGATTGAGGTGGCGCTGGTCACCGGCCGCCGCTACGACTTTGCCCTGCCCGTCGCGCAGAAAATTGATTCTCCGCTCACCATGATCGTCAATAATGGAGCGCTCATCCGTTCGAAAGAAGGACGCACGCACGTGGTTCATTTGCTGCCGCGCGCCGTTGCTAGAAAAACTTTGGAAATTACCAAGCCGTGGAGGGAATGCGCGGCGGTGGTTTTCGACCGGCCCAGCGCCGAACAAGTGATGATCGAATCGCTGGATCCTGACGATTCGCTGCGCGCCGGGTATTATTCACGTAACCGGGATTTCATCGCGTTTGCCAAACCGTTGGAGAATTGCTTGACGGAAGACCCCATTCAGTTGATGTTTTCGGGTAATATTGCGCCGATCCGGGAGATCGAAGCAGCCTTGCGCGCCGCGCCCTTTGCGAGAGAATTCGCACTGGCGGTGACCATTTACGCCAAAAAGGATTTTGCGATGATCGATGTGATCAACCCGTCATGCTCCAAGGGATCGTCGCTCGCGGAGTGGGCCGCGCTGCGTGGCATTGACCGCGAGGACGTGCTGGCCATCGGAGACAATCACAACGACCTGGAGATGTTGAATTTCGCGGGAATTCCGGTAGTGATGGAAAATTGTGTCGCGGAACTAAAAAAGTTTGGCTGGCACGAGACGCGCAGTAATGACAACGACGGAGTCGCCGCAGCCATCGAGCTTTTCGCTTTGCGAGAGGCGCCATCATGCGCCTGAATCGCAAGCTGATTCTTGTGATTGGAGCCTTGTTCCTGGCTCCTTTGTTTTTGGCTACGGCCTTGCGCGCAGAATACGTGGTGCTGCGCAGCGGTCAACGCCTGACCGTAACTGGCTATCAATTGCTGGGCAGCAAATACCGCCTGCAGATGAATGGCGGCTTTGTAGAAATTCCCACCGAGGAAGTCGTAGCCATCGAGCCCGAGGAAGTATTCACTCCGATCGTCGTTACTGTAAAGCCCGGCGCGCTGGCGCAGAATGCCCAATTCGGCCAATTCATCCAGTCCGCCGCGACTCGTTTCCATGTCGACGCCGATCTGATCTCCAGCGTGATTGCCATTGAATCCAACTTCAACCCCAAAGCGGTGTCCCGCAAAAATGCGCGTGGATTAATGCAGCTCATTCCCGGCACCGCAAATCGCCTGGGCGTACGTAACGTTTTTGATCCGGCTGAAAATATCGACGCGGGCACGCGTTATCTCGGCGAATTGTTGCACCGTTACGACAACGATTTGATCCTGGCACTGGCGGCCTACAACGCCGGGCCGGAGAGAGTGCAGAAATACGGTCGCGTCCCGCCATTTCCTGAAACCATGTCGTACGTGAAAAAAGTCAAGCACACATATGATCAGCAAAAATTGCCCTCGCCCGCTCCCGCAGCACCTAAAGTAAACTCTCCAACATAATCGTCGAATTACAATTTAGGAAACCAGATTCAGTAAACAGAAAGCTGCAATGTGGCGGCGAGTAACTTATTGCTGCGGAGGCTGCTCGGGTGCAGCAAGCGGCGGTGTGGGGGAAGGTGTTCCCGGAGCAGCGTTGCCCGGCGCACTGGCCTGACCGGGGTTTGGATTTGTAGCACCAGGCTGCTGGCCAAACGGCCTTGGATTCGCACCGATGTTTTGACCCAAACCAGTGCCTGTTTGTAACGGCGCCTGCCCCGCAATGGTGGTGTCTTTTGAAGGGTCCCAAATAAACTCAAAGAGATGATAATTTTTGGCCTTCTCGTAGACGATCACCGAGGGCGCGGAAATTTTGCTCCCCACTCCAATAATATTCCCGCCGATGATTGTAGACGTTTCTGTCGGAGTTATAGGTTGTGGCGTGGACATAGCATCGCTCGACGCGGCTCCTGACGTGTCTGCAGACGCCGGTTGCGACCCACCTGAGGCAGTTGAGACTCCACTCTGGGCGGGCGGTCCAGCTTGACCGCCATTTGACGCACCTTGGGCACCAGGGTCGCCAGGCTGTTGAGTTCCGGACTGTGCAGGGCTGCCACCGCCGCCGCCGGTGGGCGACGCCGCACCAGCTCCTGATGCGGCATTTCCAGAATTTGCTCCGCCGTTCGCGGTTGACGATCCAAACGAACCAAATCCCGAAGACGAGCCGAAGGCCGATGATGAAGAGGAGCCAAACGCGGAAGATCCCCCGGCTTGCCCGGCGCTGTTAGTGGCCATCGCCGAAGCTGCAGTGCCCAGCACCGCGCCGCCCGTAGGTAATTGCAAAGTTTGCGGAGGTTTCAGACTTCCAATCAGCTGCCCGGCCGGACCCACATAAATCATCCGCCAGGAACCGTCTTCGGCATTCATAGGATCTTTGTAGGCTTGGCGCATGAACCGCAAAGAACCGGTTTTTGGCTTGGTCAGATCGTCGATGGAGGTCGGAAAGCGGCCCATCTTGCGGTAATACAATTTGACGCCGCGAACATATTGACGCCCACGCCAAATCATTTCCTTCTCTTTTTCGCGTTTCCCTTCCTGCAGGACGCGGGGGGCAACCGCCATCGCACCGATCAGCATGAGAGCGGTAAAAAATATCACCATCATCAGCGCGTAGCCATCCTCGCACCTTCGCGCGCGGCGCGTTGAGAAATTTAGCGGTTTGAAGAAATTTTCCCTCAAGCTGGTGGCGCCGCCTGCTCTTCCTGCAGCGTTACCGTGTTGCGGCGGCCGGTAGCAATCTCCTCGAATTCGAGGTTGGAATTGTTTATTTTGATGATACGGAAACGGCCCAGCAAGGTGTCACCTTCCCCGACAATAAAAACATCATCGCCATCAGACAAAAACGCGCGGCGCAAGGTTCCATTGGGAATTGTGCCGTATCCAAAATATTTCATGTTGCCGGGCAGCATCGGTGGTGGTAGTGGCGGCAAAATCGGAGGCCCTGGCGGTATGTGCTGGGCGATCTTGTTTTCCTTTGGCTGATCCTTTGGCGGCGCGATTTCGCTGAAGGGATTGCGTCCGAGGCTGTGATATTCGGTTTTCTGAGCAGCTTCCATCTTGTCGCGATGTAATTGAGGATTCTCAACGGCGAGTAACTGGTAATTCTGAAAAGTTGCCACATTCCCGGAGTTCGTCGCGGATGTAGTGCGATTGAAATACCACACTGCTCCCATGATCAGCACCAACACGGCAAGCACGGTCATTTGCCTCTTCTGGGTCATTTACGCGACTCGAAAATACGTTTTCATATGTACGGTTACTCGAATTGGCCCGTTGGCGCCCTGATTCTGAACATCGCTGGCCAGCGCCAGGCCATCTACCTCGTATAAATTTTTGGAGCGTTGCAATCCGTTCAGAAATCGCACTACGGCGGTATATTCTCCGTTCACGAGTAGATCAATATTCACTTCCTGCAAATTGCGCTTGGGAATTTCCTTTTGCTTAAAACTACGTCCTTCGATTTGCGCGCCGGCCCTTTTTGCGATTCCGTCGAGTTCGGCGGATACCGACGAGGAGGCGTTGCTGACCGGAAGCAAGGATTGCTCAAAGCGGTCGCAGTCTCTCTGGATCGCGGGAGTCAGCTGGCGGATCGATTCGCCGCGCTTGATGTCGGCGCGCAATAGTTCCATTTGCTGATTCTGCAGTGCCAGCTCCTGCTGCGGAGTGTGTGGCGCGGAGCTAAGTTGCCAACTGTACGCAGCGAGCGCCACGTCCGCGAGAACCAGGAGAGCCAGTGCGCCAATCACCAGTCGCTTTTGTAATTTAGCGTCGCGTTTCATCAGCTCCTCGAATAAACGGCGGTCAGCTCCACGACGCGCTGGTTGCCGTTCTTAGCAGGCAATTCGCTGTCGAGCTGGATGTCGCTGAATTGATGAGACTCTTCCAGAGCCCGAAGAAATTTCAATTTGGCGTCGTCGCTGGAGGCACCGACGGTGAGTTTTACTTCGACGTGTCCCTTGGCTTGTTTCGGCTCGATGCTTACTACCCGCACACCGCCGGGAAGAATGCGCTCCAGGTCCATAAACATTTGCGTCCAGTTGAAGCTTCGATTATCGATCAGGGAATTAAGGAATGCCGCGCGATCATGGAGTTTGGCGTTTTCGGGTTGAGCAAAGAAACGTTCCAGGTCGGCGCGTTCGGCTTGTAATTCTCCGATTCTGCGACTGGTAATTTCTGATTGAGCGCGCAAGCGCGCATCCACGTTCCGCACCGAGTACACGTGCCAACCCAAAGCGAGAAATATGATGCCGGCAACGGCGGCAACGAGGCCTGCGACCACCATGAAACGTCGATGTGTTTCCTGCGCTTTGGTGGCTAGATTAAGGCGAACTCTCATGTGCTAGAAACTCCGAACATTTTTGTGATTCTGGGTCCTGCTGATCTAGCCGCGGTGCATGGCCCAACCTACCAAACCTTCCAGTTCACGCTCTGCAAGAGGCCGAACATCGTCATGCACGCGCCCGCCGGCCACCGCGGAATGCAGCAAGGAACTTATTTCGCAGTGAAATTCTTCCTGGAAGGGCGGCAGAAATTCGGGTAAACGGGCGCCAAGTCCGGTGAGGCTCACGGCCTGGACCCCTTCCCGCCAGGTGTCTTGGTAGTAGGCTGCAACTGGATAAATTTCCTCCAACAACATTTGGGGCGTGAGCTCCAGGCCTTGCGCCGGCAGTTCCGTGCAGCGATACCCGCACAGGACGCCTTCGCGCACGATCACGGTGGTCAAGGAATTTTCCGAAACGCGAGCGAGCAGCGTGGGCTTCTGATCATCCAGCAACGTTATAGCGGCGAGTGACGAGCTGAGCACGACGCCTGGGCGCAACTCTAGCGCTTCGGCCAATGCCTCGTATTCGCGAACGATGCGGAGCCGGGCGAGCGCGGTGACAATGTCAACGCCATCTTCGCGCGGAGATTGGCGCATATAAGAAATCAAAGTTTCATCCACTTCGAAGGGCACGCTCTTCTTCAACTTCCAGCGCAACATCGGCTCCGCTTCCTGGGCCGAGCGCGGAAATTCGTCAAAATGCTGTACAAAAACTCTGATCACAGGATCGGGAAGGATGAGTGCAACGTCTTCATCTTTGGCTTTCAGCCTGGTGCAGGCGTTGCTGACGGCAAGTTTAACCGCCCCAGGATTTCCAAGGTTGGACTCGACCGCCGAGGGCACAATGGCGCCTTGCGGAAGGGTCTCGACGGCATAGCCGTCCAGCGCTCCGGTCCTCCCAAAGCGCGCCGCGGCCACACGCTCCGGAGTAATCTCCAGCGCCAGCGGCGGATGAGGCGTGGCGTCCAGCCACCGGGTGATCCGGCGGACTAACTCGCTTTTGTAAATTCCCTGGTGAAACGCGGTAGCGCTATTCAACGAAGGTCACCTTGTTGATTTCCTTCACGCTGGTAATTCCGTCGCGAATTTTCGCCAAGCCGCTTTCGCGCAGCGTGATCATGCCCTCATCGCGGGCGATGCGCTTAATTTCGGACGTGGGCCGGCGATCTACAATCATTTCACGAATGCGGTCGGTCAAATCAAGCAGTTCGCAGATCGCAGTGCGCCCGTGATAACCCGTACCCGAACATTCCAAGCAGCCTGCGCCTTCCATCAGGGTGACGCCACTCCATGCACCTGGATCAAGGCCGGCTTCCTTTAATTCGGTAGAGGAATAGTGTTTGGGCCGCCGGCAGTTCATGCAGATGATGCGCACCAGCCGCTGGGCCATGATGCAATTCAGAGCGGACACAAAGTTGTACGGCTCGACACCCATGTTGATAAAGCGGCCGATTACGTCGGTGACGTTGTTGGCGTGGACGGTGGTGAAGACCAAGTGACCGGTCAAGGCCGATTGAATGGCAATCTGGGCAGTTTCCTGGTCGCGGATTTCGCCGACCATGATTTTATCCGGGTCATGGCGCAAAATGGAGCGCAAGCCGCGGGCGAAGGTCAGGCCCTTTTTCTCGTTGACCGGTATTTGGGTGATGCCGCGAAGTTGGTACTCCACGGGATCTTCGATGGTGATGATCTTGTCTTCGTCGGACTTAATTTCATTGATGGCCGCGTACAGGGTGGTGGTTTTTCCGGAGCCGGTTGGACCGGTAACCAACACCATGCCGTATGGTTCGCGAATATAGCGGCGGAAACGACGCATTTCTTCCGAGGAGAAGCCGACGACGTCGAGGCTTAAGCTCTGGAATTTTTCGGAGAGGGTTTCCTTGTCGAGAACGCGAAGGACGGCGTCTTCACCGTGGCTCGCGGGCATGATGGAAACGCGCAAATCGATGTAGCGGCCTTTGTACTTGACGCGGAAACGCCCGTCTTGGGGGACGCGGCGTTCGGCAATGTCCAGATCGCTCAAAACCTTGATGCGTGAAATTACGGTCGAATGCCATTCCTTGGCGATGGGCTGCATGGCGTGCTGCAAAACACCGTCGATGCGGTACTTCACTGCGACTTCAGAGTCGCGCGCTTCGATGTGAATGTCGCTCGCTCTGCGTTCCAGAGCGGTGAAGATCACCGTTTCAACTAGCCGGACTACCGGGCTGACCGCGGTATCGCGGGTGAGGCGATCGCCGGAAATGGTTTCGTCGCTCTCGCCTTCGTCCTTCGAAACTTGAAGTGTGAACGCTTCGGTAGCTTGCTCGAGCACGCGTTGCGATTGTTCGGTACGTTTCAGAAGGTCACTGATTTGGTGAGCGGTGGCAACCTTGATAGCGAGTTTTTTTCCGAGAAGTAGCGGAAGCTCATCGCTGAGCAGCACCTGACTGGGATCTGCCACCGCGATGGACAGCAAATTGTTGTGAACTTCAAGGGGCACGAAGTTGTAACGGAACATCAAATCCGCGGGAATGGTGCGGAAAAGCTCGGGATCGATACGCTGCTCGCGGAGATCCACAAAGGTGCAGCGATAACGCTGCGCAAGTTTGCTGGCGAATTCGCGTTCGTGTTGCTCTTCGGCAGTGCCGGTTAGCGCTGCAGTTATAGGTGTGTAGTCTGTGGTTGCCATTACTTAATTCCGCCTGACATCGAAAGTGAGAATATAGGCAGGTAAAGTGAAATGAGTATGAATGCCACTAAAATTCCCATGAATATAAGCATGACGGGTTCGATGATCGAAACAAGCGCGCCCAGCCGCAAGGTTACTTCTTCCTCATAAAATTCCGCGATGCTGGTCAACATGGGTCCCAGCGCGCCGCTGCTTTCGCCAACTTCCACCATGTCTAGCGCCATTTCTGGCAATACCCCGGTGGCTGCCAGTGAACCGTGCAGCGATTCGCCTTCGCGTACCATCTGAGTGGCCCGAAGAATCGTGACGCGCAATAATTTGCTGGTCAGCGCATCTGAAGCCGTTTGTAGAGCGGTCACCAAAGTTGTGCCGCCAGTCAGCAGCGTTGCCAACGTTCGCGAAAATTGCGCGACCTGAAACTTCAGCAAAGTATCTCCGATGACTGGCAACTTGAACTTCAAGCGGTCAAAAGTGGCGCCCCCTTCGTCGGTTCTCGACCAGAGGAAGACTCCAAATGTAAGGACGGCCAGCAAGCCAATCGCTCCCAACACCACAAATCGATAATCCACTGTCAGGGCCATTAAAAGTTTTGTGGAGGTAGGGAGTTCCACGCCCAAGTCTCGATACAGGACCGCAAATTTTGGAACCACGAAGGTTACCAGGTAGGTGACAATGACCGTGGCCACCACAACCAAAAGCACCGGGTACACCAACGAAGCCAGGATTTTCTTTCGAACGCCGGTGCTCACTTTCTGGTAGGCGATGTAAAAGTCAAGAACACCAGCAAGGTTTCCGCTCTTCTCGCCTGCCAGAATAGCGGTGGAATAAACTTTGGAAAAAACTCCAGCCTCGTCGACTGCCTCCGACAAAGACTTCCCTTCGCGCACGCGATCGCGAATCTGGGTGATGACCGGACGTAGCTTCGGCGTGGTGGCGCGGGTGGCGAGCAAGTCCAATGCGCGCAAAATCGGTATCCCGGCTTTAATTAAGGTGTTGAACTGCTGATTCAGGATAAGGAAATCCGAGCCGCCGATTTGCCGCTGTTTGCGGCGATTCAGCAATCCGACCAGACTTCCACGCATTTCTACGGAGTAAACGTAAAAACCCCGGTCTACCAGTTTCTGGCGTGCTTCATCGAGAGTGCCGGCGGCCTCAACCTGCGAAAACACCCGGCCGTTAGCATCCGCCACGCGACAAACAAATTCCCCCATAGACCCTCAGTTTACCCCAAGTAAGATGTCGGCGCGGTCAACTGGGATGGTTGGCCGTTCCTTCCCGGAAATGGTACCCCCGAACGGGTCCTTTAGGGCAAGCGCTAGTCGGGATTTGCGGCTTGCGAAGGTAACTCCGCATTTACAATGGCGACTCCGGTTGGCGGCTGAAAATGAAACAGCGCTTCAGCGATCGGAGGATCATCAAGCCAGTGGGCGAAGTGAAATTCAATGCCGACGCCGCCTTTATTTCGAACTACGATGCGCACAAGCTCTCCAGATTCGCGCGCGATTTCGAGCAGCACCGTGTCTTCCTGTTCACTTTGTTGCGGCTCAAGGCTGGCCGAGGCTGGGCTGCGTGTTTCCCCTTGTTTCGTACTTTCAGTGCGGGACTTGGCAGCACCGCGAACGGTGCAAGTAAAAACGGCATCGCCGGCCCGTTCCGAGGCCTCATCGGGCCCCAGTTCAATTCGTGCGCACACCCGCGATACCTTCGTCTCGCCGGCCAGGAGCGCCAACGGCGTTCGCCAGTCGGTGCTTTGTTTTGCGGGCACGCGCGTCACAGTGTGATCGGCAGGGACGTAAAACCAGGCCATCTTGCCGTCTATCAAAAATAAATTATTTTCCGGAGCCGCGTATTCCCAACGCATTTTGCCAGGTCGCCGAAAATATGCAACGCCGGATTCGACGCGCACGGTCCGGCCATTTTCGGTGTAGCGTTCTAGAAAAGTCGCCTGCAACGTTTTGGCCGCACGGTAACGATGTTCCATGCGGCGAATGGGTTCAAGTTCAGGGGAGGTTGCGGAACCGGCCGGACGCACAGAAAGCAGAAACACTACCGTCAGAGTAGTGGCCACTACGGCTGCAATGACGGAATGCGAAGAAGAATATCGATCGACGTGAAGGCGACGGCCAGTACATCCCACGTAGGTATTATAGCAAGGTGCGCTTATCCTCGCGCTTCTAGCGCGTTTACTGCGAAACCATTTAAATCGGCGGTAGACCTGACGTAGGACATGCGTTTTGCACCGCCCCATTTATATCGCGGCGAATCACACCGGACCCGTCCGAACAATAGCTATTCTGGCCAGATTGCCCGGGAGCCGTAGGCACGGCAGTAGAATTAAACGTGGTGTTAGGATTGGCAGACGTGCCGGCACCGCCGGCAGCCACCGACGTAAACGTATACCCGTTCTTCGTGCCGGCGCCCAAATTGCTATCGAGCAAACACGCCACTAGTGCAGTGGCCGCAGGGCAGCCCACAGCCGGGGTGCTAAGATTTACCAGAGCCCCGTAGCCCAAACCGTAGGTCGAGCTATAGGACACTTGCGCAGTATTTATCACGCGGATTGAGGCTACCGCGGAAGCTTCGTTGGCAGCAATTTTGGAACGCAGCATGTTTGGAACGGCAATGGCGGCGATGATCAAAATTATGGCCACGACGATCAGCAATTCGATAAGAGAGAAGCCCTTCTGCCCCTTCATCGCATGTTCTCCTTAATGCCGGTGTGAAGCACACTCTGCTTGTTAAGACGCTGCAGGTGCAGCCGCAGAATCTGCGGGTTAAAAAAAGGGCACGGGTGAAAATCCCCGTGCCCTTCGTTGAGCGATTACGGCTAGCCCGAAGGCCGACAGATGTCAGCCTATTACAGGGGGTTCAAGGCCGAGGTGCCGCAGTTTGCCGGAGCTGCTGCGCCCGTAGGATCGCGGCGGAGGACGCCGGAGCTATCCGAACAGAAGCTGCTCTGTCCAGTTTGGCCCTGAACCACGGGGTCTGCCGTGGAGTTAAATAAGGTGAACGGGTTCAGGTTTGTTCCAAGGCCGCCAGCCGGTACAGATGTGAAGTTGTATCCGCTCTTGGTGCCGGCTCCGAGGTTGCTGTCCAGCAAGCAAGCTACGAGAACGGTAGCACCTGGGCAACCGCCGTTA
>Ga0073928_10004082_pt1 | contig 22120 bp, 15 predicted proteins | sample PaiPotPPA55metaG_FD_76969 | JGI IMG/M metagenome (GOLD analysis project Ga0073928, IMG submission 76969) | Iron sulfur acid spring bacterial and archeal communities from Banff, Canada, to study Microbial Dark Matter (Phase II) - Paint Pots PPA... ...
AGCACCCAGGTGAGGCGCGGTTGGGTGATGTCGATGCCGAGCGGGTCGGTCTTGTATTCGACGCGCAGGTCCTTGACGACCAGCCTGGCGCTGGCGCTACAAGTCAAACAGCAGCTCACGACCACGACCGTCCAAAAGAAATGCCGCCGCATGACCCGGCAGGATACCGCCGCGCGGTCCAAAGACACAACCACAGGTGGAATCAGCCGGCGGCGACGACGGCAACAGCGGACGGTTGCGGCCGAGGATTTCGCGGTTGATCGCGGCGGTTGCTGAAGCGCTTCCAGCGGTCCCACCAGTGCAAGGTCTGGCTGTTGCCTCCCGGTGACGGTAGCATTCGCGCAAATCAATGGCCGAGCTGCTCAACTCGTGGCGCAAGAAGTTCAAGCGAAGATGAAAATCGCCCAAGCCAATCTGGTCGACTCAATCAGCGCCGCGTCCAGATCAACGCGGCTTCTCGAGCGACGGCTTATTCAACTGGGGGTGGGGGTGCTCTCATCTCTTCAGAAGGGTGAAATGCGCTTCGAGGACGCTCGTCGCGAGTTCTTCAATCTCGACAACTACCGGGCCGTGAAGCGGCGACGGCTGGCGCCCGAGCTAGCCGAGTTCTTCCAGTGGGGCATGGAGCTGGAGGATGTGGCCGACCTGTCGCCCGGCGGGTTGGGGGAAAGCTACTGGCGGATGACTCAGCTCGCCTCGCGCGTCATGACCCGCCGCGCCCAAACACCGCGGCGCCGTCCGGCATAGCTCCGCTGCCAAGACACGCGCGTGGCTCATGGCTTATACTATACTTTGATGACGTTGAGCATTTCCATCTCTCCTGAGGCCGAGGCCAAGCTGAAGGCGGGCAGGTGGCCGAAGCCGGAGTAACTGTCTATGGCACTTCAGTTAGACCGACTCCTCGAAACGGCCGTCACTCAGAACGCGATAGAGACGTGGCTAGTGCCCGGCAAACCGCCGCTGTTCCGCATCGAGGGGGTGTTCCGAGAGGGCATGATTCCGCCGCTGACTGTGGAGGATGTTGAAGGGCTTCTGTCGGTGAAAGATGAATCCATACGACAGCAATACGACACCCGGAACATCGCGGACTTCCCGCTCGCCTACGGGCACAATTACGTACGGTTTCAAGTGACGGTCGTGAAAACCTCGACAGAACCGCTGGCGATGCTGCGCCTAACCAATAGACCCGCAGTCTAGTAGCAACTTTACGACGTTGCGTTGTCTACATACGTCCGAAAAGGAATCCCGCGCGACAGCTTGTCGCGCAAGAGCTAAACAGCAATATTTTGAGACGAACTGTATTTACCGTGGGTTACATCGCATGCAGAGCAAGATTCCAGCGCGACAAATGCAACAAAATCGGCCTATCGCGCGTCGCGCCGCGCAAGGTAATGACGGGACGAGGAGGGCGACCGATGGTCTTGAATCAGAGGAGTCTGACCACGAAATCGCCCGGGCTGATGCCCTTGGCGGCGAGTGCCGCCATGAAGCCGGCGGTGCTGGCTGGGTTGCTGACACGGATGCTCTTGCCGGTGGCGAGGTCGGTCAGCGAGACCGACCCGATCTGGTTAGCGGCGAGGCCCTCGGGCGTGCCGCCGTTGTTGGTGTTGACCGTGCCGAGGTCGGCCGTGCCGATGGTGAACGCGGCCACGTCGCTTGAAATGAAAGACCCCATGGCCGAACGGCGGAGGGTGATCGACTTGATTTGCGCGCTGCTGAGCAGGTCGTCGCGCGTCGACGGGAGCGGCCGCGGGCCGCCGCCGGGCATCTGCATCACGCCGGCATAGATCATGCTTCGCACCAGCCGACCCGACATCACCGCCCCGATGCTGCCGGCGGAAATGATCTGGCTGTCGTCGATTTCCCCGCTTGCCGTGAGCCGGGTCAGGTCGTATCCGTTGGCCGCCAGGGGGTTGGTGAGCTGGATCGTGGAGCTGCTGAGAATTCCGTGCACCATAAAGTTGTTGATCGCCCCGGCGGCGATATTGATCGACGAAGTGCCGAGGGCGACGGTGACGATGCTGCCGTTGAACGTGCCCGTCCAGTTTGTGGCGGCCGGGGTTGTAATGACGCCAGTGTTTCCCCCGACGTTCCACGTCCCGCCGCTGATGCTTCCCGAGCGGAACGCGGTCAGTGCCAGGGCCCCAAGCGGCGCGCCCTGGATCGACAGGTCGGGCATGAAGGCGCCTTTTACCGTCAGGTCGCCAATCTGCGGGGCCTGAATGCTCATGCGATGGCCGGTGCTGCTCACCCACTGATTGGCCTTGAGCGAGTGAATGGGGACGGCAGAGCTCAAGCTCTCGTCGGTGACGTTGCCGAGCTCTGCGATCATGCTCGCGCCACCGACGTGGGCCTGGGCGACGGAGAGCGTGCCGTTCTGCGCCCCGCCGAACTGAAGTTCGTGGACCCATCCGCCGAGGGTGAGATTGCCGTTGAGGACGACCCCGGGGGCGCGGATCAGATTGAAAGTACCGGTGCTGGAAATGGCGCCCGCGGTGATTGGCCGCTTGCCGCGGGTGGTAATCTGGAGCGTGGACCCCAGGGTGGTGCCAGTGGCGGCGATGGTGCTGAGGGTGACGTTTGCGCCCCCGACGAGCACGCCGCGGGCGTTGGCCGATTGGGACAAGCCGGTCCCGTTGAAGGTGACAGTGGCCGAGCCTGGGCCGGTCAGAACGATCGCGGCCTGAATGCCGTTGGGGTCCACGTACTGGACCGACTTGGCGGCCCCAGCGCCGATCAGGACCGACAGCGGGTCGCCGGCCGATAGGAGCCGCCGCGGCTCGAGCGGCTCGACGCCGGCAAATCGAGATTGACGTTCGTTAACGAACGCGGAAATACGGGATCGGCGACGATCCGTGCGCGACATGGGCTGTCCTCCGTGACTAAAAGCGTCCCACAACGTCTATCGGAACACTACCGGAAGCAACTTGAACTGTCCACCTCGTGCCCCAGCGCCCCCGGCGTGCCGGCGTGCGTCGTCGAACGCGGCTTGCTCGACGGGGACCGAACTTTCTGGTAGCCGAGAAAGCAATAGAACCCCATGAGTCCCAATTCGGCTCCAAATGGCACGGTCCACCTGAGAGCAACAGAAAACATCCGTGGGGACAGGTCCGGGCTGCCGTGCGTCGTCCGGCGAAACGGGGCTGGCCGCCGTGTTATGGAATAACTCTGCCAGAAGGCCATTCACAGCGCCCATCCCTCCCGAAACCGCGGGCGGATGAAGGGGTCGGCCTGGGGGTAGCCAGCGGCGCGCATATTGTCGGGGTCCCATTCGATCGTCTTGCCGGCGCGGAGCGCGACGTTCCCCAGCAGGAGCGATTCGGTCAGCACCGAGGCGTAGGCGAAGTTGGAGAGGGGCTTGCCTTGGCCTTTGCAGGCGGCGATCCATTCCTGGTGGTGGCCGGATTGGCCCTGGGCGGTTTTGACCCGCGGCAGCGTGGGGGCCGGCGGCCCGTACCCTTCGAACTGCCGGCGCGGCAGGAGGACGAACCAGTCCTTCTTGTTCTCGCCGCCGTGCCAGGTGCGCGTCAGCAGCGTGCCTTTGGAGCCGATGACCAGCGATCCGCCGTCGTGCGCGGGGACGGGTTCGCCCATGAGCAGGTCTTGCGGGGGGAGCTTGCCGCCGTCGTACCAGGTCATTTTCACGGGCGGCTTGTCGCCTCGCGCGGGAAAGTGCAGTTCCAGGATCGCCCACAGCGGCGCGCTTTCCTGCATCTCGGGCGAGTCGGTCGCCGGCGAACAGTCCTTGATCTCGACGCGGGTGGGAGCGGCCAGCTCCAGTGCCCAGAAGGCGGTGTCCAGATTGTGGATGCCCATGTCGCCGATCGCGCCCGTGCCGAAGTCCCATCGGCCGCGCCATTTGAATGGGACATAGATCGAGTTGTACGGGCGGTAAGGCGCGGGGCCGAGCCAGACGTCCCAGTCGAGGCCGTCGGGGACAGGCTGCGTGTCGCTCGGCCGCGGCACGCCCTGTGGCCACCAGCCCTTGGGGCGGTCGGTCCAGACGTGCAGCTCGCGGACCTCGCCAATCGCGCCGGAGCGGATGACTTCCACCGCCTGCCGCGTGCCTTCAAACGCGTGGCCCTGCGTGCCCATCTGCGTCGCGACCTTGTTCTCGGCGGCAGCCCTGGCCATCTGGCGCGCTTCCCAGATGCTGTGGGCCAGCGGCTTCTCGCAATAGACGTGCTTGCCGAGCTTCATCGCATGGATCGAGATGATCGCGTGGTTGTGGTCGGGCGTGGCGACGACGACGGCGTCGAGGTGGTTCTGCTCCGCCTCGAGCATCTTCCGCCAGTCCTGGTACCGCTTTGCTTCGGGGAACCGTTTGAACGACTCGGCGGCGTTGCGGAAGTCGCAGTCGCACAAGGCAAGGATGTTCTCCGTGCTGACGCCCTGAAGGTCGTCCGCGCCGCGGCCGCCGGCACCGACGACGGCGATGTTCAGCTTCTCGTTGGGCGATGCGCGGCGGCGGATGGCCGGCCCCTGCTCGGCGCGCAGACCCGCGGCCAGCAGCCCCGATGCCGCGGCCGCGGAACCGGCAAGGAGATCACGACGGCTGATTTCGCGTAAAAACTCAGACATGGAGCCTCCTCCGCTTTTGGGTGAATGGTACTGCTTCCACACCCAAAAGGCCCGCCGCGGGCGTGGGCCATGGCCGGTACGCGCGACCATCGCCAAAGCTCGATCGCCTTCGCACGGCGAATGCGCAAGACGCCCTCGGACGCGGCCCGTGCCAAGGAGGCGGCCGGTTTTCGATGCGGATTTCGCCTGGCCCGTAGCGAAAGGGGGAAGTGCTGTAGTTACCAGTAAGGTAATCCGCGACGATGCGTGACTTGATAGCGTTGCCAGTGGGTTTCCCACTGGCCCTCGGGTCGGACATGACTGCCGTCGACGGGGTCGGCACTGCCCCCGGGGCCGTCGTAGTAGTTCCGCACCGCTTCGGCCCACCGGGCCATGAAAGCGGTGGCGGGATGGGCGGGGTCATGGTCTGGGGGCAGGCCGGTGAACAGGACCGAGAGCCACCCCTCTCCGTAACGGCGAACCGCCACGTCTATCCCCTGGGGCGCCTGCGACTGAAGGAGATGGGTGAGCAGGACCGCCTCGGGGTCTGTTTCCCCGGCAGGGCGGCCTTCCGCCGAGCGGATGCGCCGGCGCCTGACGGGCGGCGCCGCCAGGCGGCGATCCACGATGATCGCGAAATCGCTTAATGTATCGGTCTCCATCTTCTCCCTGCCTGGTGCGCGGGCACCATCAAGAGACCCTCTTACTTACAGCCTCCACGCCCGCTGGCGGGCAGCTCCCGATTATCAACATACCCCTGCTCGGGTCCGGAGGCAAAAATCCCCGCAACGATCGTCATCGATAAGCTGCCCAGCCAAATCCAGCTTTGCCGGGCACGAAGTCTGTGATAGATATAGGGAGCATACTACGCAAGGTGCGGCCCCGTCCAATAGCCCTCATTCCAGCCCATTGCGAATTAGAACGGCGACATCGGGAGAAGATTCCCGGCTGGAGTCGTCGAGTGACAAACGTCGCGCTTCTTGTGAGGATTGGTCCGAAGATGAGGGCCGATTCTCGCCGCGCCATTCCTTCGGTCGATGCGGTCCTGCGGGAACTGGGACATGTCGATGTCCCGCACGCGGCCGTGGTCGCGCTGGTCAGACGGGAGCTGGCCGGGCTGAGGGGGGAAGGGGAGCCTGTGACGGCCCAGATCGCTTTCGGCCGGGTTCGCTCGGCCCTGGAGGAGCTGCGCGGCGGCCGCATCCGGCCGGTGATCAACGGGACGGGTATCCTCGTCCATACAAACCTTGGGCGTTCGCCGCTGGGTCCGCAAGTGGTGCACGCGATCGAGGAGATCGCGGCAAACTACAATAATCTCGAATACGACCTGGCCGGCGGGCAGCGCGGCGAGCGGGCGACGTACCTCGAGCACAACCTGGCGGTCCTGTGTGGGGCGCAGGCCGCGACCGTCGTCAACAACTGCGCCGCCGCCCTCCTTCTGGTCCTCCGCCATTTCGCGACGAGCGATCGCGATGAAGTGGTCATTTCGCGCGGCGAGCTGGTCCAGATCGGGGGAGGATTTCGCATCCCTGAAATCCTCGAGGCGTCCGGCGCCAAACTGCGCGAGGTCGGAACCACCAACAAGACGTCGCTCTCCGACTACTCCCGCGCGATCTCGAAACGGACCGGGTTGATCCTCAAGGTCCATCGCAGCAACTTTTACATGGCCGGGTTCGTCGAGTCGCCAGGCAGGTCAGATCTTGCGGCGCTGGCGGGCAAGAAGCGCGTTCCGTTCGTGGAGGACCTGGGCAGCGGGGCCACGATGCGTACCGAGGAAGTCCCCGGCATCGAGCACGAGCCGACGCCGGCCGAGGTCCTCCGCCAGGGCGTCGACCTGGTCTGTTACAGCAGCGACAAGCTGTTCGGCGGGCCGCAGGCGGGCATCCTCGCCGGGAGGGCCAAGCTCGTCAGTGCGCTGAAGCGAGAGCCGTTTTTCCGGGCCCTGCGGTGTGACAAGCTGATCCTGTCGGCCTTGCAGATGACGGTCGACCTGCACCTGACGGACACCCGCTCGATTCCCGTTGTCGCGATGCTGCACGAATCCAACGACGCGCTGCGAGCGCGGGCGGAATCGATCGTGGCTCAGCTTGCGGGGGTGCCGGCGGCCGTGCAGGTCGGAGCGGGAAGGGCCCAGATCGGCGGCGGCACGTTGCCGAGGTCGGTAATCGCGTCGGTGACGCTCGACATTCGTCCGCGCGATTTGCCACTGGCCGAGCTGGCCTCGAGGCTTCGCGCGGGCGGCCCGCCGGTGATCGGGTACCTCTCCGGCAACAGGTTCAAGATCGACCTTCGCACGGTTTTCCCGCGGCAGGACGGACAGCTTGTCGGCGCGATCCGAAGGGCCTTTGGCGTAGGTCCGACATTGCCCGCCGATAGGCCTTCGGCGGGCAGTGCCCGCCCTACATGAGCGGGGGATCGGACGCCAAGATCGATGGCGGAGGCATGAGCATCCAGCACTACATCCTGGCCACCGCCGGGCACGTGGACCACGGCAAGAGCTCGCTGGTGCAGGCGCTGACGGGGACCGATCCGGACCGTCTGCCGGAGGAAAAGGCCCGCGGCATTACGATCGATCTCGGGTTCGCTCATCTGGACGTGCCGGCAACCGGAGGGATGACTTACCGTGTCGGCATCGTGGACGTGCCGGGCCATGAGGACTTTGTCAAGAACATGGTCGCCGGCGTCGGGTCGGTCGATCTGGCCCTGTTGGTGGTGGCGGCAGACGACGGGTGGATGCCGCAGACTGAAGAGCACCTGCAAATCCTCACGTATCTGGGCGTCCGGCGCGGGGTAGTCGCACTAACCAAGGTGGATATCGCTGAATCCGAGCAAGTCGTCACGGACGAGATCCGAGGCAAGCTTGACGGCACGCCGCTGGCGGAAGCGACGATCGTCGGCACGTCGGTCGTGACCGGGCGCGGGCTCGACGAATTGAGGTCGGCGCTGAGCTCCGAGCTGGCCCGCACGCCGCCGCAGCGCGACATCGGCAAGCCTCGGCTTGCGGTGGACCGCGCTTTCAGCCTCCGCGGCGTCGGGACGGTCGTCACCGGAACACTCACCGGCGGACCGCTTCGCCGCGGCCAAGGCGTCGTGGTTCAGCCGCGCGGCGTGCCGTCGAGGGTCCGCACCGTCCAGTCGTACAACCGCGAGGTTGAGCAAGCGACCCCTGGCGCGCGAGTGGCGCTGAACCTGCCGGACCTTCATGCCGGCGACGACTCGCACGGCGCCGCCAGCGTTTCCCGCGGCGACGTCGTGACGCTGGCGGAACTGGGCCGCGGCGGCGATACGATCGACGTGTCGCTGGATATCTCGCCACGCGCCCAGCTCACGAAACCGCTCAAACAGGCAACGCTGGTCCGCTTTCACCATGGCAGCGGAAACGCGCCGGCATCGGTCTATATTCATGGGGCGTCGACGCTCTGGGCGGGCCAGCGCGTCCTGGCGCAGTTCCGGTTCGACGCACCGGTGTTCGCGTTCGCCGGCGACCGGTTCATCGTCCGCGACTGGCCGGAGCAGCACACGCTTGCCGGCGGCATCGTGCTCGATCCGGACGCCTCCCGCCGCGGGTTCCGCAGTGAGCAGCGGCGGCAGTTTCTGCAACCTCGCGCCGACCATCCCGGGGATGCCGATGCGTTTGCCGACTCGGAAATCGCGCATGTTGGCGCGTCTCGCGGGGAATCGCTCCTGGTCAAGTCGCGATTCAGCGGCGCCGAGGTATCCGAGGCGCTGCGGAAATTGTCCGGGAACGGGAAACTGGTTGAACACGGCGAAGTGGTCGCTGAGGTCGCGTGGTGGGAGGGACTCAAGCAACTGGCGCTGCGGTCAATCGAGGCGGCCCACAGTGCGCACCCGGAGGAACTCGGCCTGCGTTTGACCGATCTGCGTCAGGCGCTAGGGCGGGAGATGGGGCGTGCCGACGTGTTCGAGCCGCTGGTGGCGGAACTGTGCCGAGACGGATGCGTGCGAACGGGGATGGTGATCCGCCTGTCCGGGCACCGCCCGGCCCTGCCGCCGCGATTGCAACCCGCGGGGGCGCGGATTCGCATCGCCCTGGCGGCCAAGCCGTTGGACCCGCCCTCGCGGAAGCAGCTCGCCTCCGATCCCACCTCGCAGCAGGCGCTGCATTTCCTCGTGCAAACGGGCGAGGCGATCGAGATCGGCAGCGAACTGGTGCTTCAATCGCAGACCTACGCGAACGCGGTCGAGGCGGTGCGAAATCTTCTGGTCCGTCAGCATGCCGCCACGGTCAGCGAGCTGAAGCAGGCGGTGAACACGAGCCGGCGGCTTATGGTGCCGCTGCTGGAGAAGCTCGACCGCGACGGCGTCACTCTCCGCCAGGGCGACAAACGCATTCTCCGCCAGCCCGCAGCTCGCGGATGACGCGTGCGGCTGGTGAAGTTACCGCGGCGCGGTCATCTTTGCTCCACACTGGCAGATGAAGGGTCGAAGCTGATGGGGCCGCAGACGGGATGGCTGTTTCAACTCGATCGAACACCCGCATCGCGGGCAGGCAAAGTGGTCGCCCGCCTTTGGTTCGACCGGCCACGCTTCATCGAGCGGCCCTTCGTCGGCATCCATCACGTCCGATTTTCGGTCCATTGCCAGGTTGGCAAGCCGATCGGCCAGGGTGTTCTTGTCCCGATAGTTGTGCTCGATGCGCGCTTCGTCAAACTGATGAAGAAGGTGCTGGGCCTGCTCATACAGTTCCTTGAGGTCCGGATTCTTGACGCGGTATGCCCCGGTCATCTGTCGGACGATCAATTCACTATCGCCGCGAATGAGCAGCTTCTTCGCTCCCAGTTCCCTGGCCTTCTCCAAGCCGGTGATGAGGGCCCGATATTCCGCGACATTGTTGGTGGCACGGCCGATGTACCGGCCGAGCGTGACCAGCGGAGTGCCATCCTGCGCCCGCAGGACGACGCCAATACCCGCCGGACCCGGATTACCGCGGCTACCGCCGTCGAATTGGAGAGTGAGTGTCTCCTTCATGACTTATCCCTTGGCCGCACCAGAAATAAACTAGGGAATGGGCTTTCGGCGGAACTCACGCTTTCCCCTGGCGTTGACCCGCGGAAACCGGTGGGGTGTGCGCTCGATCGCAGTCAAACCGTCGATCAGCTCGGCCAGGAACTCTCCGCCCAACCCCGGGCGGCGATACTCATACCATTGCCCGGCGGCCTGTCCCTCCACCTCTGCCTCAGCCAGGATGCGAACTATCACGTCCCCTTCCGAAGGTTCTGACGCATCCGCTCGACGGCCTCACGCCAGTCGGTCGCCTCTGCCCGGCCCGCGTCGATGGCAGTCGCCCGTCGTTCCAATTCGATTGCCCAGGCCGCCTCGCAGTCCGCATCGAATGGCTCGGTTTCCAGACTGAGCAACAGACGGTGCGCCAATTCGGCCCTTTCTGGTCCGGACAGGCCCAACACCTTAGAGACAAGGTCCGGGGCGAGACTCATGTAACCTCTACCGTTTCATTCTACTCGCTTGCCTGCGGCTGAGGCGCGTTCTCCAGCACTTCCACATTGCCGTCGATTCCGGCCTCCTCCATCCGGAAGCGGATCACGCGATCGAGGTTCTCGCGCGTCTTGCCCTTGTAGTGGCCGGCCAGTTCTCCGTTAACCATGACCTGCAAGGCGACTGGTTCACTTCCGGCATCGATGGCGGCTTTGACCGACTCGCCCTGGGCGGCGGTGAGCAGATCGCCCCAGGCGCCCTTGGCCCGCGGCTCGGTCGTTGCCTTGCGTCGGCCGCCGCCACCGGCCGAGGAGGAGGCCTTCGGCTGGTTGATCGCCTGCTCCGGCGGAAGGTCCTCGGGGATGTACAGGACCCGATGACAGCTCGGGCAGAACACCAGATCGTCGCGTGAGTGGAGCTTGTTGTAGACGTCGGGGACCAGCGACATGTTGCAGGCGGTGCAGACGTACTCCTCGCGGCGGCGGTCGGGCTTGGCGATCGCGGACATCGCTTCACCCTCGTACCGATCCCCCAGGCGTTCGAAAGTGTCGCGGGCCTTGGCCGGGGCCTCGGCGGCGGCCTGCTCGCGCCCAGGCCGCAGCGCGTCCACCTCCGCCTGCAGTTTCTGGAGCGTCTGGCCGCTTTCAGCCCGCATCGCGTCCAGCTTCTGCCGCTCGGCCTGGACCTGGGCCAGCAGCGCGCCGGTTTCGCCCTGCCCGCGCTCCACCGCCTCGAGCACCTTCATCGCCTCGTCCTCGACCTTGTTGCGATCGACTTTGGCGGTGTTGATCTCGACCAAAAACGCCTGGTACTCCTTATTGTTCTTGGCGGTCTGCTGCTGGGAGCGAAGCTTTTCGATATGGGCGTCGCGGGTCTTGAGGTCCAGGTCGAGCTGGCCCCCGTGTGCCTGATGTTCCTTGAGCTTGGATTGTGCGAGTTTCAATTGCTCGGTCAGGTCGGCCACCTTCCGGTCCTGGATGCGGACGTTTTTGGAGGCCGCGTCCAATCGGCCCTGGGCCTCGCGAAGGGCCTGATCGGCCTTGTACAGTTTGACTAATGCGATGTTCGTCGGACCCATCTCATACGTCCTCGTGTTGCCGCGGCGCCGCCGTCCCCTCTCCCGTCCGCGGGAACCCGCGCATTATGCCGATGGATTCGAGATTGGAAAGGGCCGCGTTGCGGCCTCTTCGAATCAAATCACGCCGTCCAAATCACCCGTGGCGACAGAAAGACGAGGTATCGCCCGGCTAGCGGCGAGCTGGTGATCTGCTCGATGGCCCGGGCGTACTCGGCTAATTGAGGCGTGTAGCTCTCGGCCCTCGCGGGCACGGCGGACTGGGAGACGTTGTCGGTCTTGTAGTCGATCAGGACCGCGCCGCCGGGCGCGGGGACGAGCACGTCGATGCGGCCGCGGAGCATGGCGGAGTCGCGCGGATCGGCCCGGACGCCGAGGGACTCGGCGGGACAGGCGAGGTGGATCGGGATTTCGCGGCGCAGGTTTGCCGCGTGCCTCCTGAGAAGCGCGCCCACTTCGCTGTCCAGAAGCCAGAGGACCGATTCGGTTTTGACCGCCTCGGCTTGTTGCGGGGTGATCAACTTTCGCTCGACCATGGCCGCGACCTGGTCGGCCAGGTCCGACGCGTCGCATCGCCGGCGGAAGTCCAGATGGAAGAGCACCAGATGAACCGCCGTCCCCGCGTCGGCCGGCGAGAGGACTTGGTCGGCCAGGAACCGCGGGACTGGCAGGTCGCGGGCCACGGCGGACTTGGTCCGGGAAGTGACGGCGTCGGCCGCCGCGAGCCGCGTCAGCGGCTCGAATGGGTACCGGAATTCGAGCCGGCGGACGACTTCGTCCGCGGCGGGATCGGACGGCGGGGGCTGCAACGGCGCCAACGCCGCCAGTGGCGCCTGCCGGGGCGATAACGCCGGCCGTCTGGCGTGGTCCGCTTGCCAGGAGGCGACCTGCTCGGCGGAGGGCTGCGTGAGGCGGATGATCTCGCTGCCCGCGCCTGCCGCGGCCGCGGCGGCGGGACCGAGCCAGTCGAGCATGCTCCGGGCGGACAAGATCGTGTCCGCCGGCAACGCGCTCCGGTGGTCCGACCAGCGGCTGGCCCATGTCTGCGGCAGTTTCGCGTCGCAGGTGCCGACCAGGATCAAATGCTCCTTCGCCCGAGTCATCGCGACGTAAAGCACGCGGAGCTCCTCGGCCAGCGCCTGTTGTTTGAGCCGCCGCTGCACGAGCACGGAAGCCAGCGATGGGTAACGGACCATCCGCTCCTCATCGACAACCGAGAGGCCCAGCCCCGCGGTGCGGTCGGCGAGAATGGCCCCGTGGCAATCCGAGAAATTGATCCGCTTGCCGAGGTCCGGCAGCACGACGACCGGAAATTCCAGGCCCTTGGAACGATGGATGCTCATGATCCGCACCACGTCGTCGGCTTCCGAGGCGGTGGAGGGCTGGCCGAGGTCGGTTTCCTCGCGAAGACTGTCGAGGAACTGAAGGAAGTGAGACAGTCCGCGGCGATGGAACCGGCCGAATTGCCGCGATCGCTCGTGCAGGTCCATCAGGTTGGCGACGCGCTGCTCGCCGTCGTGCAGGCCGGCGCAGAAGGCGAGATAGCCGGTCTGGTCATAGATCGTTCGGATCAGCTCGGACAGCGGCCGGCCGTGCGCCAGGCGCCTCCATCCGTCGAGTTGAGCGAGGAAGTCGCGCAGCCACAGGGCCAGCGGGTCGTGTTTCTCCTGCGCGTAGCGCACGACGGCGTCATGAAACGGCACGGCGTCGTTGCCCACCGCGGGAAACGCGAGCCGGACGCGCGCCATACCGGTCTGGGCCTCGGGCAAGTTCGACAGCGGACTGCGAAGCACGGCCGCCAACGGGATGTCCCGCCGCTGGTTCTCCAGAACGCTCAGCAGCGCCAGCATGTCGCGGATTTCAGTCGATTCGAAGTACCCGGTGCCGCTCTGGGCGTGTACCGGGATGCCCCGGCGGCGGAGGATGTCGGCGTACTGCTGCGACTTGTACCGCATGGACCGCAGCAGAACGACGATGTCTCCGAACCGGATGCGCCGCTGGTGCATCTCGCCCGACGCGTCCTTCTCGACGACGCACATGGGCGGCCCGCCCTCCAGGCCGGTGAGCTGCCGGATGCGCTGCGCCACGAGCAGCGCCTCGCGCTCGGAGCGATCGAGTTCCAGCTCATCCGATGTGATCGGCTGGGGCTCCTCCCCCTCGCCCTGAAGCTCGTCGGGCAGCAGGTGCATCTCGATGGGGGAGCCGGTGAAATACCGGCCGCCCTCGGCGGCGGGATAGGTGAGCCCGGCGTGCAGACGCTGCGAGCGGTCGTATTCGATATCGACGGCGTCGGCGGTCATGAGCCGTTCGAACACCCCGTTGATCGCATCCAGCAGTGGGCCGCGGCTGCGGAAGTTCGATTGAAGGTCGATCACCTCGCCCCGGCGCCGGGAGTCATCGGCCCGAAACAGCTTCTGACGATCGATGAACCGCCCCGCCTCCGCCAGTCGGAAGCGATAAATGCTCTGCTTCACGTCGCCGACGCAGAACAGGTTGCCGCACTGACCGGGCGCGTCCCAGATGCACTCGCGGCTCAAGAGCGACAGGATCGCGTCCTGCAATTCGTTGATGTCCTGGTACTCGTCGACCAGCACGTGCGCGAACCGTTTGTGATAGGCGCGGGCCGCGCGCGACGGGATGAGTCGGCCGTCGGCGGTCTTCTCGCAGAGCACCCGGAGCGCGAACCGCTCGAGGTCAGAAAAGTCAACGACCCGCGCGGCTTCTTTGGTCAGCCGGTACCGGTCCACGAACTCCTCGACCAGTCCGAGAAAAGTCTGGGCATGTGGGCGGATAGCGCGAAGTCCGTCCTGCCACTGGGCGGACGTGAACCGCAGCAGGTCGCGCCACGCCCCGTCCTTGATTGCGGATCGCACCGCGTCCACGGCCCCCTTGGCCATTTCCTTCCCGGGGACTGTATTGGGGACGGCGCCGAGCCGCGGCAGCTCCAGCGTCTCCACCTGCTCGGCCAACGCATCAAGCCCGTCGTTGACGAGGGTCTCCTGCCAGAACCGGAGGATCTGGGCGCATTCGTTCAAATGTTCGACATATTTGGGGAACTTCTCCAGCCTGCGGACCAGCGCCATCGCCTGGTCGCACTGGCGGCGCGCGTCGGTAATGCCGCGGGCGAGGAGGTCGAGCAATTCGCGGCCGAGTTCGCTCTGTTCCACCGGCTGCTCGGCGGCTTGCGCGATCCGTTCGCGCGAGCGATGGAGCCACGCCGCGGGATCGGCGAGGCTGCAAAGCATTTCGTGTGCGCCGATGACGCGTTCAACGAGCCAGGCGTCGTCCCCCTCCCCGTAAGCATCGACAAACCGCTGGAAGTCGCCCGAGGCATCCAGCTCGTAGCGGTCGTCGAACACCGCGCGGGCGACCTCGCGGCGGAGCAGCGCCGCCTCTTCGCCCGACATCACGGTAAACGCCGGGTCGAGACCCACGGCGTGGAAGTGTTCGCGCAGGAGTTTGGCGCAGAAGGCATGCAGCGTGCTGACGCTGGCGTGATCGATCAGCGCGAGCTGCCGACGCAGGCGCTGCGACGAGGAGGAAGCGGCGCGGTCGCGGAGGGCGGCATGGATCCGTTCCTTCATCTGCGCCGCCGCGGCGTCGGTGAAGGTCACCACCAGGAGTTCGTCCACCTCGCACGGGTCCGGCGCGTCGCAAACCAGGTGCGCGCAGCGGGCCGCCAGCATCGCCGTTTTCCCCGATCCGGCGGCGGCGGAAACCAGAATGCTGCGCCCGGTCGTGGTGATCCCCTGACGCTGGGCATCCGTCCACTTTTGCGGCGTTCGTGGCACGGCCGCCCTCGGCTGTGTTCGACCGGAGGTCGAAATCTCACGGGAGATCTCCGCCTTCGGCGGAACACATCCGAGGGCGGCTGTGCCACACACTGCGTCACGATGAGTATTGGGCGACTTCTCAGACATCCATGTCCCTCCCGCTGCCGGCCATCAATTCTTCCCGATCGATCGGGCTCAGGTGGTTATATCTATTGATCGCCGGATCGAAGCGGCAGACGCTTTGATACTCGCAGTTCGGACAAGGGGAAGTCTCCTTCAGCCGGTAGGGGGCGATTTCGATCCGGCCGGAGAGGATGCCGTCGGCCAACTCCCCGAGCTTCCCGGCCACCTGTCGCAGGATCGCACGGAACTCCTCGCTCTCGGCCACGTCGCTGTTATCACGGTAGCCGAACGACCCGTCCTGCTTGACGTACGCCTGCACCACGTCGGAGCGGCCGGTGGAAAGGTCCCTGTCGAGCGCGGCCAGGCAGCGCCGGTCAAACAAGCCACGCGGCTTGAGCTTCAAGTGCCACTTCGGATCGGATGGGTCCAGCGCTTCGGACGGGTGCTTCACGTCTTCCAGCTTTCGGACCAGTTGAAGGTAGAAGGCGGCGGCGGGATCGAGCGTGCGCCCGGCAAGCTGCGGACCGGCGGCCTCGAGCACCAGCAGATGGGCCAGCAGCCGCAACGACAGCCCGTGCAGCACCATGCCGACGGGCAAGCGGCCGGCGCCCAGGCGATAATCAATCACGGCCACGTCGCCGCTGCTCTCGACGCGGTCGATACGGTCGATCTTCCCGTCAAGAAGGAGTTGCGCGCCACTGGGAGTCTGAAGCGAGAGCGGCGGCAGCTTTCCGCCTTCGCCGAAGGTGACGCCGACGTGGGCCGGGCGGAAAAGCCCGCGGCGGAGGACCTCCCGCTGAGCGCGGGCGACCTGCTGAAGCACCTTGTGCGTGCGCTGCAGGAGGTACCCGCTGCGGGCGCTGCCGAGCAGGATTTCCTCGCGCACTCGTTCGCCGGCGTCGCGGACGAACCGCTCGACCGCGGCTTCCAGGCGGGCGGAGGCGTCTCCTTCGGCGCGGCGGCGCATCACGTCTTTGAGTGCGTCTTCGAGAATCGCGTGGTACAGCCGGCCGATGTCCTGCGTGGTTGCCTCCTGCCGGTCTTCATCCCTCAGGCCCAACCCGAAGCGGGCGAAATGGCGAAATGGACAGGCGGCGAACGTCTCCAATTGGGACACGCCTGCCTTCAATGGCGATGTGAACAGCTCGCGCGCGACATCCGGCGAAAGCTCCGGCGCGTTGGCATAGACCAGCGCGGGCCAGGCGCGGCGGCGCATCAGGTCCAGGGCGCCGTCGCCGGCGGCATGGGTCGCGAACCAGTGGTAAAGGGCCGGCCAAGCGGGATTCGCGCAGGCAGCGATCGGGTCGGGGGCGCTTCGCACCCACCGCATCAGTGAAGTGGCGAGCTGACGAGGGGTCGCGATGTGACCGGGATCCCAGTCCCGGGCAGGCAGGACCGTCGTGCGTTTGGCCCCGGGGAAGAGCTCGACCAGCCGCAGCCAGAACGACGACGGCTCGACGGGGCGGCCCTGATCATCGGCTAGTGGACGGCTGACGATGAGCCGGTTGGAGGCCCGGGTGAAGGCGATGTAGCCGAGCAGGCGCTCGTCCAGCAGCCGCTGGTGCAGGTCGCCTTGCAGGTCGATGCGCCGGCGACGCAGGGCCCGCTGCTCGCGGTCGGTGAGGATCGAACCCTCCCGTGGAGCGCGCGGGAATTCGCCGTCGCAAAGGCCCAGAACGAACACGGCTTTCGCCGGCGGTGTGCGCGTGCGGTCCACCTGCCCGACGAGGACCTGATCGACGGTCGGCGGCGTCAGGGCTAGGTCGAAGCCGTCCAACCCCGATTCCAGGACGTCGTGGAATTCGCCCGGCGTCAGCCGCTCGTCTCCAAGCAGGTCGACCATCTGGTCAAACAGGTCGACGACGTTGGCCCAAACCTGCTCGTGCTCCGCGGCCTGCTCGAGCTGGCGCGCAGCCGTCGCCGATTCCATCCAGCCCGAGATCGTCTCGCGGACTCGGAATCGGTCCAGCGCCGCGAAAATCTCCGTCGCGATCTGACGCACCGTGCGCGGGTCGTCGGCACGAAGCATCGCGACGAGCGGCCGGAGGCCCTGCAAGAGCCGTTGGCGAATGGTTTCCGCTTGTTGCGGCTCGGCGCCGGCCGGCGTTCGGTCTTCCTCGGGCCGCAGCACGTTCCGCCGGTAGTTCCACGGCCGGGGCGACTCCCAACCCGCCGCTCCGCGGATGCGATGCCGCAGGACGTAGTTCTCCAGCCCGTCGGCGTCGTAAAGGCCCACGCCGGCCAGGCCGGTCCGCAGCAGCGACATGACGGCCTCGTGCGGCCAGTCGTGGCGCGCGATCTGGAACAGCAATCGCAGAAACTGGACCAGCGGGTGATCGGCAGCGGTGCGGCGGCGGTCCACGAAGCATGGGATGCCGTGTTCCTGGAAGCTGGCGTCGATCAGGTCGTGGTACCTGTCCAAGTCGCGCACGAGGACGGCGATCTCCCGAAGCCGCAGGCCCTGCATGAGCATCGCGCCGATGCCTCGCGCCGCTGCGTCCACCTCGGCCGCCCCGTCCGGGGCCTCGACCAGCTCAATGCCTTCCGAATCATCCGCCGGCACGATCGGATCGCGGAACAGCGCCTGCTCCAGCCTCCGCAGGCCTTCGGGAGGGAAGGGGAAATGGCTCCCGTCCCTATTTTCTCTCCCGGGCTGGACGGACAAAAGGTTCCCGTCCCCTTTTTCTCCCTCCAGAAATGGATCGCCGATCTGGACGTTTTCCTGGGAGAAGGCGAAATGGAGCTTGCGGTAGGTTTCCTCGGCGGGACGAAAAAGGCCCATCTCGTCCGGAAGCGTGTGCGGGTTTTGGACGACGGGGCTCTGCGGGTCGATCAGGAGCGCGATCTGGAGCCGGGCGCCGGCCTTGGCCGCTCCGACGAGGATGCGGCGCTCGTGTTCGCTGAAATCGAGAAAGCCATCGACGTAGATCGACGCCTGGCTCAGGAACGAACATCGGGAGAGGGATGCCAGCACCTGGGCCAGGCGCCGATGCTGGTCGAGGCGCTCCTGGCCGAGGTAATTGGTGTAGGCCTCATAGAGCAGCCGCGCGTCGTGGAATTTGTCGAGCAGAGACGCGAGTTCGACGTCGGCGGCATTTGATTCCGACAGCTCAGAAATAACGGCCGACAGGTCTTCGATGCTGTGGCCGGACCGTTCCAGCTCATTGAAGGTGGCGTCCAACTCCGCGGCCAGCCCGGGCTGACGGGCCACGCGGGAAAAGAAACGCAGCTTCTGGCGGTTCTGGCGCAGCAGATGCCCGAGGATCATCTGCCGACCGAGCGGCGTCACTTGCGGAATGCAGCTCCCGCCACAGTCGTCGAACACGTCGCTTCCGAAGTCCTCGAACGAGACGACGCGGGCCCGGCAGAACGCGCCCAGGCCGCTCAGGCAGGTCAAGTCCCGCTGGGCGAGAAAGGTCGCCTGCCGGGGCAGCAGCCAATAGATCGGCGGCCCGAGCGGATCGCGGCGCATCGCCTCGACGATTGTCTCGAAGCAGCGGCGCGTCTTGCCGCTGCCGGCCCGACCCAGGACGAACGTGACCGCCATTCACCGCTCCCGACAGCGTCCACACAGTTCCCTAACGGCCAGAAGGATACCGCCGCCCCGACTTCGGCACAAATCGAAACATCCTCAGGTTACCTCTTGCGAGATTTCGGGCTGCGCCCGAACACAGCCGAGGGCGGCTGTGCCACATGAAGACCCGTCGAATCCGTCGCGCACCGGGCCCTTACGACCCGGGGCCCTGTCGGGTCGGGCGATTGGCGACGGGTTCGCGCCGCCCGATCCAGTCCGAGAGCACCCCTCGCGCGTTGGCGAGAAAGTGCGACACGCGGTATTTGCGCTGGAGGCGCTCGTAGCGGCGGGTGTTCTCAAACCGCGGGACGGCACGGTCGCCCAGGGTGGGCGCGGCCGTCGGCGGGACGTGCGCAGGGTATCCCATCGCCGCGTTCAATTCGGCAAATTCTTCCTCCATCCATTGCAGGTCCGCGACCGGGATGTTCTCGGTTTTGACGGTTGCCAGGGATGGTTTGATCGTCTGTGTCAGCGAAGCGCCGCGCGAGAGCGCGAACGTCTCGTTTCCGAAGCTCGCGTCGGCGATCTGTTCCACGGGCTTGGGCCACGTGGCCATCGCGTCGTCCCACGGCAGTTGCATCCTGCCGCACAGGTCTTTGAGGACGTTCAACGGGTCGGCGGCGAAGTCTTCGTAGCGCAGGATTGGCCAGCCGCGGTCGCGAAACAGTCGCCAGTCTTCGAGAAACCGCCGCAGCCGCAGCCGGATCGGCGGGTCGTCGGCGGTGATTCCGTTGCGGCCGTATTTCTTCTTGATCAGCGAGTTGAAAACGCTCCGCGCGTCCCGCACGACCAGCAGGGGACGCACCTCCCAGCCGTCATCTTCAAAGTGGGCCTTGACCTCGCTGAACCGGAAGCAGGCGATAGTGAACTTCACCCAGGCCAGCGGGGCGGAAAGGTTGTCGGGGACGCCCGGCAGGTGGTCGAAACGGGCATCGAGCACGCCGTCCATGTCCGGCCGCTGCAGGAAGCACCAGGAAATCAGCGTCGACCCGCTGCTCTGGGCGCCAGCGCAAAGGTACACAAGCCGTCCCGCCATAGACGAGGTATTATTCCGCGACTATGCCCTTTCGCAACCGTGGTGACGCCCTTTCACCCACGGCCGAGTCGGCCGTGCGACGATCCAGCCGGTCACAAACCAGCGCCACACCCTACGAAATTACGCCCCTCACCCCGGCCCTCTCCCGCAGGGAGAGGGGGAAGAGCGCGAATTGCAGAGCTGTCACTGTCGGACGTGGCCGTCGCCGGTGACGACCCATTTGTAGGTGGTGAGGTCGGCGGCGCCCATGGGCCCGCGGGCGTGGAGCTTGTCGGTGCTGATGCCGATTTCGGCGCCCAGGCCGTATTCCCCGCCGTCGGCGAATCTGGTGCTGGCGTTTACCATCACGCTGGCGCTGTCCACGCGCTTGACGAATTCGTCGGCGGCTTTCAAGTCGGACGTGAGGATGGCGTCGGTATGTCGGCTGCCGTAGCGGTTGATGTGCTCGATCGCCTGGTCCAGCGAATCGACGACCTTGATCGCGATGGTGAGCGCCAGGTACTCCGTCGGCCAATCGGCTTCGGTGGCCGGCTTCGCTTGCGGGTAAAGCGCCCGCGTGCGGTCATCGCCACGAATCTCGACACCCTTGGCGGCAAGGTCCTGGCAGACGCTCGGCAGCAATCGTGCCGCGGCCTCCTGATGAAAGAGGACCTTCTCCACCGCGTTACATACAGCGCCGCCGGGATAGCTGGTCTTGGCGTTGACGCACACCTCGCGGACCTGCCGCTCCATCTCGACCGTATGAGCGTCGACGTAAATGTGGCAATTGCCGGTGAAGTGCTTGAGGACGGGAATCGTCGAGTCCTTGACGACGGCGCGGATGAGGCTTTCGCCGCCGCGGGGGATGACCAGGTCGATGTATCGGTCGAGCTTGAGCAGCTCCGGGACCAGCGCGCGATCGGTGGATTCGACGAACTGGACCGCCTCGGCGTCGATCCCCGCGCGCCCAAGTGAATCCTTCACGATTGCAACAATGGCGCGGTTAGAGTGAAACGCCTCCTTGCCGCCGCGGAGGATCACCGCGTTGCCGCTCTTGAGGCATAGTGCCGCGGCGTCGCTGGTGACGTTGGGGCGGCTTTCGTAGAAGAAGAGGACCACGCCCAGGGGCACGCGCACCTTTTGGATCCGAAGCCCGTTGGGCCGGGCGTATCCTTCCATGACTTGGCCGATCGGATCGGTCTGTGACGCGATCTGGTCGACGCTGTCGGCCATTGAGTCGATCCGCTTTTGGTTGAGCTTGAGCCGTTCGATCAGGGGCGGGGGAAGATCGCTGCTCTGCGCGGCGGCGATATCCTGGGAGTTGGCCGCGATCAGCGCGTCTTTCTGCTGCCGAATGGCGGCGGCGATGCCGTGCAAGGCGGCTACCTTGGCAGCACCGCTGAGCGTCGCCAGTTGCGACGCCGCCTGCCGCGCCGCCTGACCAAGCCTCTCTACTTGCGATTTCCAGTCCGTCATACCAAACACATTCTACCGCTGATTGGAAGGGATTGTCGCGGCGGCTACTGGTCGCTCAGCTTTCGCTTCTCGAGGGTGTAGGTGATTTGCCGCTGCCGGTCTTGCTCACTCACGTGGCAATGGGGCGGGAGTTCGTATGTGAGCGGGGCCGGATCAGGCGGGGTGTTGATGTCCCGCGGATACACGACTTTGAAGAACGCCGTCGGCCTGAACGTCTGATTGCGCAGTTGGTCAATCTCCTCCTTGGGGCCAGTGACCGCTACAGATGCGAGCGTCGTATCAAATACGGGCTTGTACTTGTCCGCGTTGGTATTGCCCGGCTGGGCCGCCAGCACGGTGACGCCATGCAGTTCGATCGTGTCCTCGAGGTTGCTCACGTCGATGACCGCGGATACCGAGGTCGGCAAGAGCGAGACATTGGGATTGCGGATCTCGACCGACGGGACGACCGCAACCGAAGAGAGTTCCTGTTTGCCCGTGCCGGCGAGCTCGTCGCTGGTGAGCTTGGCGTAGGCCACGAGAGGCCGGCCCCTGCCCTCGGCGGCCATGGCCGCGTCAATCACGGAGCGCGGGCCGATAATCTTCACCTTCGCGGGGGTGAATACCGGCGGGCCCTTGAGCTTCTGCAGGTCTTCAGGCCGAGCCTTCACTTCCACGTCCACCTCCTTGAGCGGATCGACGATAACCCTGAGTTCTGCCGGCACGCAGGCGGAGATGGTCACGCCGCGAGATACGATTTCCGGCAGCCGGTTCAGCTCCGCCGCGACTCCAATCTCGTGTTCACCGCCACTTAAATTATGGTCGATCTCGAGAGTGACGCCCCTCGATCCGAGCAACTCCTTTACCTCGTCGAGCTTTCCCTGCGGCCCGGTCAGATCAGCGTGGACGGATCCGTCCAGTGGCGACTCCAACCGCACGAATCGGGTGGGATCATTGCCCCGCAGGCTGATATTGATCGGGACGTTTGACATCTTATCGACGTGCTCGCGCTCGGCGTAAATCCAGATCAGCACCGTCAGCGGCGCCACCCACGCGAACGACTTGACGCTGCTCATCAAAGAATCGCGGGA